>Ga0075430_100002195_pt1 | contig 16171 bp, 14 predicted proteins | sample RhiMetdeltSRZDD4_FD_75294 | JGI IMG/M metagenome (GOLD analysis project Ga0075430, IMG submission 75294) | Populus rhizosphere microbial communities from Tennessee, USA - Rhizosphere MetaG P. deltoides SRZDD4 | ecosystem: Host-associated > Plants > Roots > Rhizosphere > Soil | place: USA... | reverse complement strand
CGACATTGCCAATTACAATCGCGGGGTATGGGTCAGCGAAGCGGTGACGCTGGTGCCTGTCGGGGCAGGTCTTGAGGGCATGAGTGTGAGACATGGGCTGAAGGAGGGGGGGAGAAGTCCATATGGTCTGAATCATATGGCTGGAAATGCGGCTGAATGGGTAGCCGACTGGTATGATCGTGAATACTATCCCAAGAGTTCCGACAAGAATCCGACAGGCCCGGCTGCCGGAGAGAAAAAAGTCATCCGTGGAGGATCATGGGCCGATCTCCCGTCGGCAATTCGCGTGACGGCACGATTTTCGGCAGAGCCTGAGTTTCAAGATCGCACGATTGGGTTCCGCTGTGCGATGGCTGCACCCAAGAAAGAATAGGAGGAAAATGCCGATAGCTGCTATGTGTGATTGGAAACGGCTCGATGATGAATGATCGGAGCAAAGTCAGCGGTACGCTGCATATCTGTGACAAGGCTCCTGATTTCTCGCTCCCTGGAGTGGACGGCAAGACCTGGGCTCTGTCAGACCTCAGCGACTATCCCATTCTCCTCATCGTCTTCTCGTGCAATCATTGTCCCTACGTGCAGGCCTACGAAGATCGAATGATCGCGATGCAGCGCGAGTTCGAGGGGCGTCTGAGACTGGTAGCGATCAATTCCAACGATGCACACCAATATCCAGAAGATAGTTTCGAGGAGATGAAAACACGTGCCAAGAAGAGGGGATTCAACTTTCTCTATCTTCGGGATGACTCTCAATCCATCGCCCGGGCCTATGGTGCCACGCATACGCCTCAACTGTTTGTTCTCGATAGCCTTCGTCAGGTGCGCTACTCCGGTAAGTTCGATGATCAATGGCAGAAGCCCCAGCAGGTCACCCGATCCTACGTGCGCGATGCAGTCGAGCGGTTGCTATCGGGGTCTGTGCCTGCCGAGGCCTACACGCACGCGATCGGGTGCACGATCAAATGGAAGTCGGTATGATACTTGCCTCATCTCCCTAACCTTGTGGCATGCCCTGCGCCTGGGTCCACATCTCCTCCTTCCAACCACAATGAAAAGGCGTGGATGGCTGCCATTGCAGCGATGGTCTTTCTTGTTGCGGCAGCCTCAGTCTGGCGTGGGGCGTCCAGTCATTCCCCGAACACTCCCGAGTCCGTGACCGATCGACCTCATCTAGATTCGGGGATGGTTCCACTTGTAACCGGTGAAGAATCTATCCAGGAGCAATTCGCTCGAGCAGGTTGTCCGGTGTGCCACACGATCCCAGGAATTATCGGGGCCACCGGGCGGGTTGGTCCTCCTCTCTTGCTCGGTACGAACGGAGTCAAACGGCTGGCGGACCCTGCATACACTGGCCGAGCCAAAACGGTTCGGGAATACATTGTGGAGTCGATCGTCTCGCCGAGCGATTATGTCGTACCTGGTTATCCAGACAAAGCGATGCCTGGTTGGTACGGAAGCAAGTTGAGCGCGGGGGCTTTGGATCAGATGTCCTCGTATCTTGAACGGCTTGCAGAGCTCTCGGATCGTCCAGCGAGGTGACCCGACCTTGGGCGGAGTAGGATCAGCCGGCGGCGGGAATGTGGTTGGGTAAACGCGAGGGAAGGAATACCTACCGGTTGCGAAGGGTGCTTTGACCGGCTTGTCCTCCTTGGATCTGAAACCCTCTCTCGTCTTTCTTCTCCTTGTCGAGGAGAGCGTTCACTGCGTCATCTCCTTTCAGGCCTTCCAGTTTGATCTTGAGACGAAGGTTGTTGGCACTGTCGGCATTGATCAGCGCCTGCTCGATGCTGATCTTTCCGGCTTTATAGAGTTGGAAGAGCACGTGATCAAATGTTTGGCACCCTTCATCGATTCCTTGTTCCATGGCCTCTTTGAGGGTATCGATTTCGGCCTTTTTGACCAGATCCTTGATGCGCGGTGTATCCAACATGATTTCGAGTGCCGGCACGCGACGCCCGTCCACGGAAGGGATGAGACGTTGTGAGATGACCGCCCGGAGATTGAGGCTGAGCTGCAGATAAATCTGCGCATGGCGTTCGACAGGGAAGAAGTTCATGATACGTTCGATCGCCTGATTCGCATTGTTTGAGTGCAAGGTTCCGAGGCAAAGATGACCTGTCTCGGCAAATGTAATCGCAGCCTCCATCGTTTCCGTGTCCCGGACTTCTCCGATCAAAATGACGTCGGGCGCCTGTCGCAGCGTGTTTCTCAACGCATTGCCGAATGAGTGGGTGTCGAACCCCACTTCCCGCTGTGTAACAATCGATTTCTTGTGGTGGTGCACGAACTCGATGGGATCTTCGACGCTGATGATGTGGCCTGCATGGATGCTGTTGCGATGATCGATCATGGCGGCCAGCGTTGTCGATTTCCCTGAGCCTGTCGCGCCCACGACGAGCACCAGTCCGCGTTTGGTCATCGCGATATCTTTGATCGTGGGCGGTAATTCCAGCTGCTCGACGGTCATGATCTCAGCTTTGATGTGTCGAAAGACCAGTCCTACATTTCCCTTCTGACGAAACACGTTGACCCGGAAGCGGCCGAGATCCTTGTAGTACAAGGCCAGATTCATTTCCATTTTTTCTTCGAATTCGCCCCGTTGCTGGCCGCGCATCATCGCGAGGGCCAGCGACTCGAGTTGCTCGTTGGTGAACGGAGGTGCGTCGGTGCGGTGGGTCGAGCCATGAATCCGATAAACGGGTGGGGCGTCCACCGTGAGGTAGAGGTCCGATGCTTCCTGTTTGACCATTACTTCCAAGAGAGTTCGAACGTCCATGGTGATCCTCGTTATGGCGCGTCGTGAAAAGTCACGATTGTCGTCGGCCGATTTAGGCAGCGCCCCCGGCGGCCATTCCGAACAGATTCGGATTCATACTCCTGGACTGCGCTTCAGCTTTGGTCACAATACCCCGGCTCGCGAGTTCGACGAGCGCCATATCCATCGTTTGCATGCCGTCTTTTTGGCTGGCCTGCATGACCCCCGGAATCTGGTGGAGCTTGGCCTCGCGAATTAAGTTACGGACTGCGGTCGTACCCATCATGATTTCAACGGCGGCGACGCGGCCGCCGTTTTTTTTCTTGAGCAAGGTTTGCGTCAGCACGGCTTCGAGCGTTTCAGAAAGCTGGGCCCGAACCTGCGCCTGCTGGTTGGGAGGAAATGCATCGATGATGCGATCCACGGTCTTTGGTGCGCTTGATGTGTGTAATGTGGCAAAGACAAGGTGTCCGGTTTCAGCTGCCGTCAAAGCAAGTTGAATCGTTTCGAGATCCCGCATTTCACCGACGAGCACAATATCAGGGTCTTCGCGCAGGGCCGCCCGCAGCGCGTTGGCAAACGATAATGTATGCACCCCTAGCTCGCGCTGATTGACGAGACACTTTTTTGATTTGTGCACGAACTCGATCGGGTCTTCAATCGTGAGGATGTGCCCTTCATACGTATTGTTCAGATAATCAATCATCGCGGCGAGCGTGGTGGATTTTCCCGATCCAGTCGGGCCTGTGACGAGAATCAAGCCCTTTTCCCGGTCACAGAGTTGTCGAAGGATCGGGGGCATGCCGAGCTTTTCCAGCGGGAGAATCTCCGTGGGAATCGTTCGGAAAACAGCTCCAAGGCCACGGCCCTGAATGAATACGTTGACGCGGAAGCGTGCAATATCCCCCAAATCGAACGAGAAGTCGCATTCACGATGTTCCTCAAAGTTCTTTCGCTGGACATCGCTCATCATGTCATAAATCAGCGCGTGGGTTTCATCCTGACTTAAGGGAGGGTGGTCCAGTTTCTTGAGGTCACCGTGGAGACGGATCATCGGGGGTTCGCCGGAGCTGATGTGGCAATCTGACGCCCCCTCTTGAACGGCAAATGTTAGTAACTTCGAAATATCAATCATTCAAAGGCTCCCTGGCTGGAGGAATTAATGTTTGTGAGGAAACAGTTTGGCATGAAGTAAGAATACAGACTAGGACTACCTCCGGAATGATGCCATACAGTGTTCAGAAAGCAATAAAATAGACAGAACCGTGACCAGTGTGGAGAGCAACTGAAGTGTGCAGACGGAGAAGAGGCTGAGAAGTGGTCAGACTACACGAGCTTGAGCGATTGCCCCACGTGTTCGAACACAGCAAGAGTTTCATTCAACTGGTCCGTAGTGTGGTCCGCGGTTACCGTCACTCGAATCCGACTGGTGGTGGCGGGGACTGTCGGTGGACGAATAGCCGGTGCATAGACGCCGTGCTCCAGGAGTTGTCGTGACATGGCCAACGCACGGTCTGCATCGCCGATCAGGATCGGAATAATGGGGCTGACGGTGGCAGTTGTGTGAAAGCCGATCTGCTGGAGGCCTGCGAAGAGGTGGTCGCGGTTACCCCAGAGCCTCGCTCGACGGTCCGGCTCATCCTGTATGACGCATAGTGCCGTCGTCGCCGCCGCCGCGACAGCCGGAGGAGGCGCTGTCGTATAGATGAATGTTCGGCTGGTGTTGACCAGATACTGAATCAACGAGGAGTCGCCGACGATGTATCCTCCTGCGCATCCGATCGCTTTGCTCAAAGTGCCCATATGGAAGGGAAAGCGTGATTCCACTCCGCAGTGTTCAAGCGAACCTCGACCGGTCGCTCCCATGATACCGGTTCCGTGAGCATCGTCGACAAACACTTGAGCACCATAGCGCTCAGCGAGTGTCGCAATGTCTGGTAAAGGCGCTACGTCACCGTCCATGCTGAAAAGCGCATCCGTCACAATCAGCACGTGCTGCTTGGCCGATCTCCGCTTCAAGACTCTTTCCAAATGGTTGGCATCCGCATGACGGAATACGCGCAATCGGGCGCGACTTAACCGGCATCCGTCGATGAGACTAGCATGACAGAGGCGGTCAGCGAGGATCAGACCGTCTGTTCCAACAAGCGAGGGAATGATACTGAGATTGGCCAGATATCCTGCCACGTACGTTAAAGCGGACTCGGTTCCTTTGAATCGTGCCAGCTCCGCTTCGAGAGTCATATGAGGGCGCAGTGTCCCGCTGACGAGTCTTGAAGCGCCGGCGCCCATACCAAATTCCCGAATGGCGCTCAGCGCAGCATCCATGACTCTGGGGTGTGTGGCTAACCCCAGATAATTATTCGAGGCTAATAGGATCACGCGACGTCCATTCATCTCGATGGTCGGACCGGTCGGGGAGGTCGTCACGTTCAGGCGTCTCAGAAGATGTTGTCGGTCGAGGTCCTGAAGGTCTCTTTCAAACATGATGAGGAATCCCTTGCGATTCGGGGTCTCCAATTTGACAAGACTCGCTCGCCCCTAGTATAAGGCGCGTTGCCGCGAGAGGCGACTATTTCTCTTTGGCCTCAGCTGACATGGTGCAGGTTGGGTATGGGATATCGAATTAGGATTCCCTCGAAACATGACACGCTCGATGAAGCAGAGCTGCTGAGTGGGGCCGAGCGATTCGGATTTTTCCTCCGGGAGCAGCGGTTCGCTCTAATGGTCGGTTTCGGGGTGTTAGTGGTCGCCGCGGCCGTCGTCGGGGGCGTCCTGTGGTACGACTTTCAAACCTCGCAAAAGGCGGCGGAACTTCTTCGAGAAGCCACGAGACATTACGCCAATCGTCCGGCGGATGATCCGAGGAAGGCCGACGGTCAATTAAGGCAAGCCATCGCAAAGTATCGCGAGGTTGTGGAGCAGTATCCGAGGACACCGAGCGGTCCTCTCGCGTTGTTCTATCTGGGAAATGCTCAAATATTGGCGAACGAAACCGATGCGGGCATCGAAAGCTATAAGCGGTTTATGCTGCTCTATGGCTCAAATCCGGCACTCCTGGGATTAGTCCAACAACGCGTAGGATATGCGTACCTTGCGAAAAATGATCGAGACCAGGCGGTGAAGGCCTTCTCTTCCGTTCTGGATATCCCCGGTGCACTTAACAAAGACAACGTGTTATTCGAACTTGCCAAACTCGAGGAAGCCCAATCCCGTCCGGAAGGAGCCTTGGCCCACTATCATGATTTGATGAAGAATCATCCGAATTCGCCGTTCGCCAGTGAAGCCGCCGTCCGCGTGAAAGTGTTGGAAACCAAGAATGCGGTTCCTGACAGTGTTGTCCCGGTTCCGGCTTCTGCGCCGGATACCCCGAAGGCAGAGAAGCCGGCTGGTCCGGCCAAGCCGAGTTCAAAAAAGAAATAGTTTTGTTCAGTCGATTGCGCAGGATGGAGTCGTTCTACCGGGCGATGACCAGCAGGTCCCCGGGCCTGATCACCGGGCTGGAGAGGTTGTTCCTGGTTTTGAGAGCCTTCACCGAAATATGAAACCGCTTGGCGATTTTCTCCAGCGAATCCCCTACTCGGACCCGGTAGCCGCTGCTCGAGTCTGGTACGGTGGTTTTCACACGCTGGACTCTTGTTTGCATCGGCGGAAACTTATGCGTTGGAATACGGTCGAGGAACTGTTCTACTTTGGGTTTTGTTCCAACCGGAACCTTGAGAAAGTATTCTGAGCCGTCCGGGGGCGTCGCATCCCGTTTCAATTCCGGATTGAGTAAGCGTAATTCTTGATAGGAAACACCGGTTACATTCGAAATGGCCTTAAAGTGAACCGGACGCCGCACGATGACTTCTTCAAACTGATGGGGGATCACCTCGCCTTGTGGGAATCCGTAGCGATCCGGATTTTTGGCGATGATGGTGGCAGCCATGAATCGTGGGACATATTCTTTGGTTTCGCGCCGGATTAACCGCGTTTTGGCAATATCTGTGAAGCTTTCCGCTTGCGCCTTCTGGAGCGCTCTCATTACCTTGCCTTCTCCAGCGTTGTATGCCGCCATGGCCAATGGCCAGGTCCCGAACAGATCATAGAGATCGCGAAGATAACGAGCTGCTGCCACGGTAGATTTTATCGGATCTCTTCGCTCATCGACATAATTGTCGACCCGCAAGCCGTAGACTTTCGCGGTGCCCTTCATGAACTGCCATGGACCAGTTGCGCGAGCCCGGGAATAGGCGTACGGATTGAAGCCGCTTTCGACGAGGGAAAGGAAGATGAGATCGCTCGGAAGATTAAACTCTGAAAAAATGCTATCCACGAGAGGGCGGTACCGGCTCAACCGAACCAACCATTGTTCGAAACGATTGCGAATGGAGGTATTGAAATAGTGGATGTGTCCTTGTACGGAGGGATCAAGGACGACCGGCACGTTGTAAGTGATACCGTGGTCATCCCCGACAATCTGATTAACCGGAGACTGAGCAATTTCAGCGGGTGGGGTCAGGATATCTGAGAACCGCGCGGTTATTCCGCTTAACGGCTTTAACTGGAGCAGTTCTTCGGCTGGCGGCACCTCCGTGGAGGGTTCGCTCGATACTGGAAAGGCGTCTTCTTCGATAGATTCACTCACATTCTCGATTGAGGAAGCGGTTTCTGTCTCGTCCTCCGCGGCTAGTGGCTCAGGTTCGGTGAGGAAATCAGGAGCGGTGTCGGACTGAACATGGATTTCTGAATCCCTGGTTGGTTCGGCCAAACCTGTGTTTAGGAAGCAGGGACTGAGGAAAAAGAACAGGGATAAGAGAAAAATGTGGAGATGATTGGCGGCGCAGAGGGTGATACTCATTCGTTTGGATAGTTGACTCATAAGTGAAGGCTAGACTAGCTTCCAGGGTATTTCTTGTCAAGGATTTGAACAAAGCCGATCCCCATTCCCATGTGAGAGGGCGCGCAAAAGTCATTCGGATCCTCATCTTTGCAATAGACTCTTGTGGTCTTAACTGCATGAAAAAATGAAATAGTTCGGCATCGGTCACCTTGACTACACTAGGAGCCTATGGTAGCGTACGCGCCTTCCCCGCCATAGTCGAATGTACTCGCGCATTGGGAGGATCACGCAATGTTGAAACGGTATTTGTTAGCTCCTGGACCCACGCCAGTTCCCCCAGAGGTGTTGTTGGCTATGGCCAGACCGATGGTCCACCATCGCGCTCCGGAGTTCGACAAGTTGTTCGGAGAGGTTCGTGAAGATCTCAAGTGGTTGTTCCAAACGAGGAGCGATGTCTTGATTCTGGCTTCGTCCGGAACCGGCGGCATGGAAGGCTCGGTCTCCAGTTTCTTGTCTCCCGGCGACAAGGCGATTTCTGTCAACGGCGGGAAATTCGGTGAACGATGGACAAAGCTTTGTAAGGCGTTTGGAGTGCAAGTCAACGAGATCAAGGTGGAATGGGGGCGGGCTGTCGATCCGCGAGTCGTGGCCGACGCCCTCAGAAAAGATCCTTCGGTTAAAGCCGTGTATGTGCAGGCAAGCGAGACATCAACAGGTGTGGCCCATGATGTCAAGGCATTGGCGGACATTGTTTAAGGCTACGATGAGACGATTCTGGTTGTGGATGCGATCACGGCCCTAGGAGTATTAGATCTGAAGACCGATGCTTGGGGCCTGGATGTCGTTGTGACCGGTTCACAGAAGGCCTTGATGCTACCGCCGGGTCTCGCATTCGCCAGTGTGAGCGAGAAAGCGTGGCGGCTCGCGGACAAAGCAAAGAACGGGGCCTTCTACTTCAACTTCAAGAAAGAACGAGAAAACCAGCAGAAGAGCACCACCGCATACACCCCGGCTGTCTCGCTTATTATCGGACTGAAAGAAGTCTTGAACATCCTGAAAGCCGAAGGCCTGGATGCTATTTTTGCGCGGCACGCCACTCTTGCCAGAGCGATGCGAGAAGGCGTCCATGCCGCCGGTCTCTCGGTGTTTCCAAAGGAACGACCCAGCGACGCATTGACTGCCATTTCGGCTCCTGATGGAGTCGACGGACAAGCGGTCTACAAGAACCTGCGTACTCAGTACGGTATGACGGCTGCTGGGGGGCAGGATCACCTGAAGGGAAAGATTTTCCGCATCTCGCACATGGGGTACATCGACAGCTTTGACGTGATCACTGCGCTCGCCGCGGTTGAGATGGTGGTCAAGGCGCTGGGATTTCCCATCAAGCTTGGTAGTGGGGTGGCGAAGGCTCAAGAAGTGTTCATGGGCAAGTCATGACCCTATCGCTGCCGAATATAAGGTACGAGGACCATGAAAATTTTGGTTACCGATAGTCTTTCGAAGCAGGGCATCGAGCATCTCGAGAAGGCCGGCTTTGCCGTGGTGGTAAAGACCAAGCTGTCGAAAGAGGACCTTCTTAAGGAAATAAAGGATGCCGACGGTCTCATTGTCCGCTCGGGAACGAAAGTAACCGCCGAGGTCATTGCTGCAGCCGAGCGACTGAAAATCGTCGGACGTGCGGGGTCTGGTCTCGACAATGTTGATACGGTTGCCGCCACTCGCCGGGGCATCGTCGTGATGAATACACCAGGAGGTAACACCGTCACGACTGCCGAACATACCATGGCCATGATTTTTGCCATGATCAGGCGTATTCCTCAAGCCACCGCTTCCACGAAAGCCGGCAAATGGGAAAAAGAAAAGTTCATGGGGGTTGAGTTATACAACAAAACCCTCGGCATAGTGGGTATGGGACAGATCGGGGGATATCTGACCAAACTGGCACTGGGAGTCGGAATGCAGGTCGTCGCATATGATCCCTATCTGGCTGAGGAACGTGCCCAGAAAATGGGCGTCACCATGGTGCAATTGGATGAATTGTTCCACCGTGCCGACATCATTTCTGTCCATACACCACTTACTCCAGAAACCAAATCACTTATCAACACGCAGGCGATCGCGAAGATGAAACCAGGCGTCATGATCGCCAATTGTGCGAGAGGCGGCATCGTCAATGAGAGTGATCTCTATCAAGCACTGAAGGAGAAACGCATCGCCGCCGCTGCCTTTGATGTATTTGAACAAGAACCCGTGAAATCGGATCACCCATTGTTGACACTGGACAACTTCATCTGCTCGCCACACATCGGCGCCTCCACCACGGAGGCTCAGGAAAACGTCGCAGTTGGAATTGCCGAGCAAATCGTCGATTACTTCACGAAGGGAATCGCGCGAGGCGCCGTCAATATTCCTTCTGTCCCGCCGGAACTGTTACCGAGACTCCAGCCATACCTGTCACTCGCCGAGCGCGCTGGTATGTTGCAGGCGCAATTGCTTGAAGGAGGCTTGGAACGGGTGACGGTCGAGTATAGCGGTGAAGTCGCGGGGTTAACCATCGCTCCATTGACGATCGCGGTGTTACGCGGGCTGCTCACATCTATTCTTGAGGATCCTGTGAACTATGTGAATGCTCCCATCGTCGCCAAGGAACGCGGAATAGAAGTGAAGGAAGTGAAGAGCAGTGATGCGGGCGATTTTGTCAGCGTCATTCGAGTACGGGTTGAAGCAGGGAAAAAATCTCACCAAGTGGCGGGCACGCTCTATAATCGAAAGGACCCACGCATCGTTGAAATAGATCGGTTCAAGGTAGAGGTGGTCCCTGAAGGTCACCTGCTGCTCATTCTCAATGTGGATCGGCCGGGGGTAATCGGGACAGTTGGTCAGGTGGTCGGTGATCATCATATCAATATCGCCCGTATGCAGTGCTCACGCGAAGAGCGAGGCGGGAATGCACTGCTGATATTCGGACTGGATGCTCCCGTGCCCGGTGCCGTGCTCGATCAGATTAAATCGAGCAAGAATATCCTCTCTGTCAAGGTCGCTGACCTGTCAAAGGGATTCTAGAATGCCCGCCAGCCGACCATGTCCTCCCCTCAGTTGAAGCCACTGTCCATACCGGCTCGTCCTATTTCCGGCCAAGATCGGTCGTTGATCCCTATTGGAATGACGACCATTTTGCCTGAGGCTGCCCGGCGCATTCGGGTTCTCCAGCAGACGTTGTTGACCCAACTTTCCCGCTGGGGGTATCAGGAAATCATTCTTCCGACCTTTGAATATCTCGATGTCTTGACTCCTGCGCTCGAGCCGGAATTGATCGAGAAATGCTATCAATTCGCCGATCGCACCACAGGCCGTATTCTCCTGTTGCGTCCCGATGCGACGGCCCAAATTGCACGAACCGTTGCAATGGGTATGATGGGGACGCAATTTCCGATGCGTCTCTGCTACCGCACCTCCGTCTTTCGATATGAGTCCGAACATGCCGGACGAGATCGAGAGATTTCTCAAGTCGGTGCCGAGTTGATCGGTGTGGATGATCTCACGCGTGACAGCGAAATCATTTCTCTGATGATCGACTGCCTGCTTCAAGCCGGTCTGACCTCCTTCAAGGTGTCTGTCGGCCATGTCGGGTTCTTTAAGCAGCTTCTCGCGCAATCTGGTATGTCGGATGGAGGTCAAAAGCGAGCCGAGCAGGCGGCTGCACGTAAAGATCTCCCACGCCTTGAGGAAGTCTTGGCTCAGGAACGTGTCACACGCGCCACCGCCAAAGCCATTCTGGAAGCACCAGGCTTGTACGGTCGGGAAGAGGTATTGCAGCAAGGGCGACGGTTGGCAGGTCGTAATCAAATGCTGCTCGGAACGCTCGATCGGCTCTCGCGGGTGTACGAGCAGCTCGTGGCTGCAGGGCGACGGGACATGCTACTGCTCGATCTGGGAGAATTCCGCGGATTTGATTATTATGACGGGATCGTATTTGACGTGTTTGCCGAAGGTGTCGGCACCGAATTGGGCGGCGGTGGCCGGTATGACCACCTGATTGGACGCTTTGGATCGGAGTTACCATCCACTGGATTCGCGCTGGACCTCGATCGGCTATTTCGAGCAGTCGACGGACGATGCATGCCCGCCCCATCTTCGCGTGCTGATTATCTCGTCGTAACTTCTCCGCAGGCCTGGAAGCGTTCGGCTGAAGTAGCGAGTATACTGAGGAGCGGCGGTTCCCGTGTGATCGAGGGTCGGGTGAAACTATCCGGTCGTGACGTCATTTCCGTTGCCATACGTGAGGCACGAGCTGAGCGGGCTGCCGCCGTAGTGGTGCTTGGAGTATCGGGAACCGAGACAGATGAGGCAATTGTGGTGGAAAACATTCTCAACGATCTGGACTTTATGGACCGGGTACAAGGAACGTCTAAGAGGGTTCGCACGAAAATGAAGATCACTGCGCTTGCTGGTCTTCACTCAAACGACCGAATGGTATTCGCACAATGAAATCCATGTCCGAGATCGATGTATCCCAACCTCGTCTGCCTCCACAAAACCTGGAGGCGGAACAGTCCGTCCTTGGAGCCATCTTGCTGGATAATACAGCAATGGCCAAAGCGATGGAGATCATCATCAGTGAAGATTTCTATCGCACCGCCCATCGGAAGGTCTATCAAGGCATGTTGGAGCTATCCGACCGCGGGGAGGTCATCGATCACATTACGTTGACTGAATGTCTGAAAGCGCGATCCGAACTGGAAGCAGTAGGGGGGGCGGCATATCTCGCTGAACTGGTGCAAGTGGTGGCCAGTGCAGCGAACGTTCGTTATCACTGCAAGATTGTCCGAGAGAAGGCGCTCTTGAGGGGGCTAATCCACACGTCCACAGAGGTCATTACACGCGGCTACGAGGGCACGACCGCCGTGGATGAATTGTTGGATTTTGCTGAGCGATCGGTATTCAGCATCTCCCAGGGAAAGCTCGATCGGTCATTCACCCCAGTGAACCAGATTATTAAGGAGAGTCTTGATGTGGTCGATCGGCTTTCCAAGCGAAAAGAACGTGTCACAGGAGTACCCACCGGCTATTACGATCTCGATGATATCACCGCAGGTCTCCAGGCGTCAGATCTTATCGTCATCGCTGGCCGTCCGAGCATGGGGAAAACCAGTCTTGCTCTTGGTATGGCGCAGCATGCTGCATTGCACGCGGGCGCCGTGGTTGGAATTTTCAGCCTGGAAATGTCCAAGCCTCAGCTGGTTCTGCGGATGCTGAGTTCTGAAGCGCGCGTCGATTCGCATGCCTTGCGAACAGGACGGCTTCAAAAGGAAGATTGGTGGCGATTGGCGGAGGCAGCTGGACGGCTTGAGCAAGCGCCGATCTTTATTGATGATTCTGGCGCGCTGACGGTACAGCAGATGCGTGGCAAAGCGCGGCGGCTCAAGGCTGAAAAAGGATTGGAACTGCTCATCGTGGACTATCTTCAGTTGATGCAGGGACGCAGTGACGCCGAATCCCGTCAGCAGGAAATCTCCGATATTTCACGATCACTGAAGGCTTTAGCCAAGGAACTGAATGTCCCTGTGATTGCTCTCTCCCAGTTGAGTCGTGCCGTAGAAAATCGAAAACCGCCGATTCCTATGCTGGCTGATCTGCGAGAATCGGGAGCCATCGAACAAGATGCCGATGTGGTGATGTTCATCTATCGCGAAGAAGTGTATGAACAAAATACGGAACGTAAAGGGATTGCCGATATCCTCGTCAGTAAACATCGAAACGGCCCCATAGGGAAAAGGGAGCTTTTCTTTCATGATCGGTTCGCCAAATTTGAGAGTCTTGAGAACCGGGAAGTCGTTTGACGCTCTGTTTCCCCCCTCTGTATAATCAACGAGAGGAAGTCGCTCCACCATCCGCACGCCTGTGAATTGAATACTGTGCAACTATCTATGGGGCAGGGAAAACCCGCCTCCGCTATACCGTCACCGATTCAAATCGCCCTGACGGTCTCCAGCCTTTTCGTATGTGTTCTCCTGTTTGGAGCCTGCACTACTCCTCCGCGCTCCGCCGTTCAGTCGACCGCTCAGGCCGTCTTGACCCCGCTTCCACCGAAACCTTCTCCGCCAATGTCGGATTCCCGCGCATCCTACCACTTCATGCTGGGGTACCAAGCCGAAATGGAACAGGAGACAGAACTGGCGATCCGAGAATATCAGACTGCCTTGCAGCATGATTCTACTTCAGACTTTTTGAAGGCTCGATTGGCGGTATTGTACTTTGCCGCAGGAGATGTCGCATCGGCCATTCGCTATGCGGACCAAGTTGCGGAAGCTCCCGCGCAGGATGCACAGCTTTTAGGACAAATCGGCGGGATGTACGCGGCAGCAGGCAAGCCGGATAAGGCGCTGGTTCTTTTCGAAAGGGCGATAGAGAAAGAACCGCAAAGAAGCGACCATTACTTCGCCAAGGGTCTGCTTCTGGCCAATCAAAAACGATTTGCGGAAGCCGAGGAGACGATTAAGGTTGGAATCAAGATGGCGCCCGAATCGGCCATCGGTTATTACTACCTGGGAAGAATCGGCGTTGAAGCAAGAGACTTTGAAAAGGCGGTGGGCAGCTTCGATCGTGCGTTGACGTTAAATCCAGCATTTGAACCGGCCTATGTCGCGCTTGGATCGGTGTATGAGGCACGTCAGGAGCGCGATAAGGCCATTGCTATTTATCGCCGATATCTGCAGGGGATTAATCCGAAGAATCGGGAGATCCGACACCACCTGATCCGTCTTCAGATCAGCGCCAAGAATTATCATGACGCATTGCAAGAACTGGAAAGCATGCTCAACGAGGACCCCAATGACCTCGACGCACAGCTTAGGATCGGTCTTATATATGGCGAACAGAAAAACTATCCAAAGGCGATTGAGCGACTCACGAAGATCCTGGCCGCTCGCCCTGCAGAACTGAAAGTAAGAGACTATCTGGGATATCTTTACGAGGAGTCAAAAGACTTCCCCAAGGCGATCGACGCCTACGCATTGAATGTCAAAATCGAGCCGACGTACTTCGAAGGGCATCTGCATCTGGGCGTGTTGCAGTATCGCCTGAAACGTTTTTCCGAAGCCACGGAGCATTTGGAGCTAGCGACGAAGCTGAATCCCAAACAGCCGGAGTCGCACATTGTACTTGGCCTTGCACATTTCCAGCGTGAGCAGTACGACATGGCCTTACAGGCCTTCACGGAAGGCATTCATCACAATCCGGACAATGCCGATCTGTACTTTAACGCCGGTACAGCCTATGACAAACTCAACCAGTTCGACGACGTCGTTCGTTCAATGGAGATGACGCTGAAGCTCAATCCTCATCACGCCGATGCCTTGAATTATCTTGGCTACAGCTATGCAGAACGAGGCGTGAAAATTGAGGAGGCTATCAGTTTGACGAAACAGGCTATCGCCCTCAGGCCTGAGAATGGCTACTACGTTGATAGCCTGGGCTGGGCGTTCTTCAAAAAAGGCCTTCTGAGCGAAGCGCTGACCGAAATCAAGCGTGCCGTGATCCTGGTTGGAGATGACCCGGTAGTCTATGAACACCTTGGGGAGATTTACCTGAAGCAGCAGCAAATTGCCGAAGGGCGAGAAGCGTTATTGCATTCGTTGGAACTGGATCCGTCGAATGCAAAACTGATGCAACGCTTCCGGGAACTTGGATTGGGAGATCCTTCCAAAGAAGAACGAATCCGTCAAGCCATGCGCCGAGTATCCGATCAGAAGAGTCCTTCCGCCACTCCTTAATTACAAATTCTGCTATCATTTATCCTGTACGGTATTTCTGCGCCTGCGATGGCTTTCCTTATGGAACATTACCAAGAGGGCCGCACAGACACGATATGTCGGTCATCCATCAAAGGTCGTGGACTACGAAAAGGGACGCGCGGTTTTACGATCATCGAGGTAATGATGGTAGTTGTCATCATTGCTGTGCTTGCTATCTTGACTGTGACCGCATACGGTCGCTACCGGGCACGAAGTCAACAGGCGGAAGTTGCTATGAATCTACGGGGTATCTTTGTGGCGGAAATCGCGTACTTTGCAGATCGCAAACGCTTCAGTAACTTCGGTTCGATCGGATTCAGGATGGAAGGGGCGACGAACCGATATACCTATCGAACGGAGGAGACAGACGCAACAGGGGTGGGATCGGGGTTTGTGGAATCGATTCTTGCACAAACTGGAGCGGCGACACCGGACAATTCGATCGCGGCGGCAGCTTCTAGTGCGACGAGTTTCACTGCAACGGCGACTGCGAATATTGATAGCGATGGCACACTTGATGAGTGGCATGTTACCGAGACGCCGCCGAACACCGGCGCCCTAGACATCAATGACGTAATACAATGATAGCATGAGGATCGATCGTGTCATTCATGTCCGTCTATTTACAAAATTTAGCCGCTCAGATGATATTAATCGTCGCTTTTACAGATTGTTCGCGTATTAATGACAAAGGCTATTTCCTAGGTATTTGAAAGCAAACGTTATTTTTGATTTAGAACGTAGGTTTTGCCAGTGGCACGGCATCTGCTTCGTGCTTTTTTGAGAATCTGCCCTTGG
>Ga0075430_100002193_pt1 | contig 16177 bp, 13 predicted proteins | sample RhiMetdeltSRZDD4_FD_75294 | JGI IMG/M metagenome (GOLD analysis project Ga0075430, IMG submission 75294) | Populus rhizosphere microbial communities from Tennessee, USA - Rhizosphere MetaG P. deltoides SRZDD4 | ecosystem: Host-associated > Plants > Roots > Rhizosphere > Soil | place: USA... | reverse complement strand
GCTCCTCGAGGGCGAGCCCTTCGTCGCTGGCGCTCCTCGAGGGCGAGCCCTTCGTCGCTGGCGCTCCTCGAGGGCGAGCCCTTCGTCGCTGGCGCTCCTCGAGGGCGAGCCCTTCGTCGCCGGGTGCCCGCCTGCGGGCGGGTTCCCCGAGGGCAGGCGCGTAACGGCTCCGGAGGACCTCTACAGGGACAGACGCGGATCGTTACATGTTCTCGACCATCGCCTTCGCGAAGCCACTGGTCGACATCAACGTCGCGCCTTCCATGAGTCGCTCGAAATCGTACGTCACGCGCTTCTGCGTGATCGTCTTCTCGAGGCTCGCGATGATGAGGTCCGCCGCCTCCGCCCACCCCATGTAGCGGAACATCATCTCCCCCGACAGGATCACCGAGCCCGGATTGACCTTGTCCTGGTTCGCGTACTTCGGGGCCGTGCCGTGCGTCGCCTCGAACACCGCGTGGCCGGTCGAGTAGTTGATGTTCGCGCCCGGGGCGATCCCGATGCCACCCACCTGTGCCGCGAGCGCGTCGGAGATGTAGTCGCCGTTCAGGTTCGGCGTCGCGATCACGTCGTACTCCGTCGGTCGCGTCAGGATCTGCTGCAGGAACGCGTCGGCGATCGCGTCCTTGATCACCATGCCGTTAGGCAGCCGCTGCCACGGCCCACCGTCGAGGTCCACGGCGCCGAACTCCGCGCGCGCGAGCTCGTATCCCCAGTCACGGAAGCTGCCTTCCGTGAACTTCATGATGTTTCCCTTGTGGACGAGCGTCAGGCTCTTCGCCTTGCGCGCGATCGCGTACTCGATCGCAGACCGCACGAGACGATGCGTTCCCTCCTGGCTCATCGGCTTGATGCCGATCCCGCTGGTGTTCGGGAAGCGGATCGCCTTCGCACCCATCTCCTCCTGCAGGAACTTGATCACCTTCCGCGCGGCGTCCGACTGGGCCTTGTACTCGATGCCGGCGTAGATGTCCTCCGTGTTCTCGCGGAAGATCACCATGTCGACGTCCTGTGGCCGCTTCACGGGCGAGGGCACGCCCTCGAAGTAGCGGACCGGGCGAACGCACGCGTACAGATCGAGCTGCTGTCGCAGTGTGACGTTCAGCGAGCGGAACCCACCGCCGACCGGTGTGCCGAGCGGACCCTTGATCGCGACGAGATGTCGATCGATCGCGGCGAGGGTGTCGTCAGGCAGATAGGTGTCGAGCTTCGCCTTCGATTTCTCGCCGGCAAGCACCTCGAACCATGCGAGCCGCCGCTTGCCGCCATACGCCTTCGCGACTGCCGCGTCGAACACGTGCTGCGAGGCGCGCCAGATGTCCGGGCCGGTGCCGTCCCCCTCGATGAACGGGATGATCGGCTGGCTCGGAACTTCGAGCTTGCCGTCGCGCATCGTGATGGCGTCGCCGGACGTGGGAGGAGTGAGGTCCTTGGTCGACGGGATGTTGGCGGTGCCCATGTTTTCGCGCTGAACGAGGGTGAAGGGCGAGCTGGGAAGTGAATTGTAGTCGGGCTCGTGGAGAGGGTCGAGTCGGCTGACGTCGAGCACCGCTGTCCGGGCCCGGAGGGCCGATGTGTCCCGTCACAAGGACGCCTAACGGCAGAGCTCACCGCCGAGCCCGTTATATAAGTGATTGATGGCGAAGGGCTTACAATATGAGGCGCGCCGTGGCAGAATGGCACCCCCCGTGCTCTATGATCGAGCGCTCGTCAGGCAGCGGACGAGCACTTCGACGAGGAGCCAACGATGAGACCAATGAGTGTGATGCTTTCCCTGGCGGCGGTCCTGGCAGCGGCAGCGCCGGCCGACGCGCAGGGTCGCGGAAAGGGGAAGGGTGAGAAGGACGTTCCACCGGGACACCGGCCGCCAGCGGGCATGTGCCGGATCTGGATCGACGGTGTGCCACCGGGCCGTCAGCCCGCACCAACGGATTGCGACACCGCTGTGCGCAACCAGCCGGCGAACTCGCGCATCATCTGGGGTGAGAACACGGGACGCAGTCGGAGCGTGCGCGACGACGATCGCCGCGACCGCGACCGTCGCACGCGGCGCGAGTCGGACGGTCGCACCTACGATCCGAACTGCGTCGACAATGATCGTAACGGCTGGTGCGACTACGACACGTCGGTTCGGTCGGGCGCGCGTGCCGGTGGGTATCCCAACCCCGGCGGCACCGGCGGGACGACGACGCCAGTCGATCGCGGCCAGTACCCGTCGCAATTACCGGCGATGACCGGTGCGGTACTGATCCGCGTCGGCGTACGCACGACGGACGTTCAGAACTGGCTCGGCAGCGGTACGCTGCGGTCGGAGACGGTCGACTCGAACGGCGACGGCGTTCCGGAGCAGGCAACGTGGTACGATGGGAACGGAACGATTCTGCAGGTGTGGCGCGACGACGATCGCGACGGCCGCGCCGACGCGGTGGAAGTGTACCGCAACGGTCAGCGAGCTCAGGTCGTTCGGTAGTCGCTCGAGAACACGCACAACGAAACGGCCGCTGCGAGACGCCCTCGCAGCGGCCGCTTTCATCTCCACCCCCCGACGCGACACCGGCACTCGCGGCGAGCGCAGGAGAGCGTCACCTTCCATGCCGTCGCGGCAGCGCTCACGCTCTCACTCTTCGCATGAAGCCGAACCCTCGATTCGATCTCTCTGGCCGAGTGGCCGTCGTTACAGGAGCGACGCGCGGTATCGGTCGCGCGATTGCATACGACCTCGGGCGCGCCGGCGCATCCGTCGTCATCAGCAGCCGGAAGGCGGATGCCGTGCGTGAAACGTGCGTCGCGCTCGACGCCGAGGGCGTGACGGCCCGTGGCTTCCCCGCGAATGTCGGGCGGCTGGAAGAGGCACGAGCGCTGATCGACTTTGCGGCATCGGAGCTCGGCGGCGTGGACGTGCTGGTGAACAACGCGGGTGTGAGTCCGATCTACGGGCCGCTCACCGAGATGACCGAGAGTGCGTTCGACAAGATCATGGCCGTGAATGTGAAGGCCGCCTGGGAGCTCGGTTGCCGCGCCCTGCCGCACATGATCGCGCGAGGCGGCGGCGCGGTGGTCAACATGGCGAGCGTCGACGGGATTCGTCCCGATCACGGACTCGGCATCTACAGCGCGAGCAAGGCGGCGCTCATCAACCTGACGAAGGCGATGGCGCTCGAGTGGGGAAGGCATAACGTGCGCGCGAACGCCGTATGCCCCGGGCTCATCAAGACGGATTTCAGCGCGGCGATGTGGAACGCCGAGGCTGGCGTCAGCGTACAGCTCGCGCGTCAGCCGCTACCCAGGCTCGGCACGCCAGAGGATGTTGCGGGACTCGTGCTGTTCCTGGCCTCGGACGCCGGCAGCTACTGCACCGGCGGCGTGTATCTGGTCGACGGTGGTTGGCTCGCCTGACGAGCCAGCGAATCAGGCGACTTCGAAGATTCCGGCGGCGCCCATGCCGCCGCCCACGCACATCGTCACGAGACCACGGCCACCGCCACGACGCCGGAGCTCGTGGATCAGCTGCGTCGTCAGCTTCGCGCCGGTTGCGCCGAGCGGGTGGCCAAGCGCGATCGCGCCGCCGTTGACGTTCACTCGGTCCTCCTGCATGCCGAGCTCGCGCACCGACGCGACCACCTGCGCCGCGAACGCCTCGTTGAACTCGATGACGTCGATGTCGGCGAGTGACATGCCTGCCAGCCTGAGCGCCTTCGGAACCGCCTTGATCGGTCCGACGCCCATCACGTCGGGCTCGACACCGGCCGCCGCGAACGTCACGAAGCGCGCGAGGGGGGTGATGCCTAACGCCTGGGCTTTCGACCGCCGCATGAGCACGAGTGCCGCGGCGCCATCGGAATACGGGCTCGCGTTGCCGGCAGTGACCGTTCCGTTGACTTTGAACGCGGGCTGGAGCTTCGCCAGCTTCTCGGCGGTCGTATCGGGGCGTACGAGCTAGTCGCGTGCGAACGGCACGCGCTCGGTCTGGCCGCTGCCGTTGCTGCGGTCCGCCTCGACCGGCACGATCTGGTCGGCGAAGCGACCTGCCTGCCAGGCGCGCGCAGCTTTCTCGTGACTGCAGAGGGCCCACGCGTCCTGATCGCCGCGACTCACACGCCAGCGCTCGGCCACCCGCTCGGCGGTGAAGCCCATGCCGATGTACGACTCGGTGAGCTCGGGGTGCAGTCGCGTGTGATAGCCCGACATCGGGACCTGACTCATCATCTCCACGCCACCGGCGATGACGGTCTCCGCCATGCCGCTCATGATCGCCTGCGCTCCCATGGCGACCGCCTGCAGGCCCGACGAGCAGAACCGATTGACGGTGGTGGCGGGAACATCCACGGGGAAACCAGCACGCAGCACGGAGAGTCGAGCGACGTTCAGTCCCTGCGATGCCTCGGGCATCGCGCACCCCCAGATGACGTCATCGACGTCAGCCGGCGCGACGCCGGCCCGGGCGGCGGCTTCCTTCAGCACCGATGCCGAGAGATCGACCGGATGCACGTTCGCTAGGGAGCCGTCCTTCTTCCCGCGACCAACGGCGGTGCGGACGGCGGAGACGATGACGGCATCGTTCGCGTGCATGTGCAGCTCCGAATTCTGGATACTGAAACGTAATCTCAGGACATCTGTCATCCTGAGCCGTCAGGCGCCTGCCCTCGAGGAGCCCGTCCGCAGGCGTGCACCGGCGACGAAGGGAAGGACCCGCTCGCTCCGCTCAGGATGACATCGCACCGTTAGTTCCGCAGCGGCTTGCCCGTCTTGAGCATGTGCTCGATCCGCTGCTGCGTCTCCTTCGTGCCGAGGAGCGACAGGAACGCCTCCCGCTCGAGCTCGAGGATGTCGTTCTCCGACACCTCGCGCGGCGTGCCGTCGCCGCCGGCCAGCACCCGCGCGAGCGCGTGGCCGATTCGCACGTCGTGCTCGGATGCGTAGCCGGCCTCGCGCATCGCCCAGATGCCGTACTCCAGATTACCGATGGCTTCTCGTCCCAGCGCGCGAATGCGGCGCGGCGCCGGCGGAGTGTAATCGCGCGCCAGCTCCACCACCCGCGCCTTCGCGTCACCGAGCAAGTGATCGCGATTCATCGACACGCGGTCGCCATCGCGCAGGAATCCGAGCCGCCGAGCGTCGAGCGCGCTCGTGCTCGTCGTCGCCGTCGCGATCATCTTGAACGCACGGCGCACTGCCTCGAACGGATCCGCCTCGTCGTATGCCGAGAGCTCATCGGCGTACCGGAACAGAAGCTCCTTCGTGCCGCCACCGGCCGGGATGAGTCCGACGCCGACCTCGACGAGTCCCAGGTACAACTCGGCGTGCGCCTGAACGCGCGAAGCGTGGAGCGTGATCTCGGCACCTCCGCCGAGAGTCAGGCCAAAGGGAGCGACGACGACGGGGAAGGTCGTCTTTCGCAGCGACGTCACGAGCCGCTGAAACGATTCCACTCCTGCTTCGAGTCCTTTCCAGTCTCCGGCAGCGACCTGGCGGAGCACGAGCGAAAGATCTGCCCCTGCCGTGAACGTGCGCGGGTCGTCGTTGCCGATGATGACGCCGGTGTGCTTGCCGCGATCGGCGCGATCGAGCGCCGCCTCGAGCATGCGCATCACGCCTTCGCCGAGCGAGTTCATCTTGCTGCGGAATTCGAGCAGCAGCACACCTTCGCCGACGTCATAGAGCGCGGCGTCCTGCGTCGCTTCGACGACGCGATTGCGCAGGCGGAGCGCGTCGAGGCTCAGGTGCCCCGCCATCTCGTCGACGGGTGAGTATTGGCCCGCGAACGTCAGATAGCGCTCGCCGTTGCCCGGCCGCCGGTAGAAGCTTTCCTGGGCCGTTCGCAGCAGCGTCGGCTCGTCGAGGCCGAGCACACCGAACCCACCGCGCAGGAACTCGAGACCGAGGGCATCCATCTGCTTGAACGGCCCGCGATCCCACGCGTAGCCCCACTCCATCGCGCGGTCCACCGACACGATGTCGGGCGCGATCTCCGGGGTTCGCGTTAGGGTATAATGGTTCTCGAGCAGCAACAGCTTCCGCAGGAACTCGGCGTAGCGGCCACCCGCAGTCGTGAGCGCGTGGAGGCGGTCGTCGAGCGGCATCGGTTGCAGGTAGTCGAGCTCCTTCATCGGCGGCTTCGCTGCCGGCGCGTAGTCTCCGGTCTTCCAGTTCAGCGTATGGATGTCCTTGCCGACTTTCTTGTAGAATCCGGCCCCGGTCTTTTCGCCCAGCCGGTTCTCTGCGACGAGCGTTCTCACCCAGTCGGGCAGGGAGAAATCCTCACCCGTCGACGTGGAAAGGCCGGCGGCGACGTGACTCAGAACGTCGATCCCCGAGATGTCGCCGGTCCGGAACGTCGCTGACTTCGCTCGGCCGACGAGAGGCCCGGTGAGCGCGTCGACCTCATCGATCGAGAGATTGAACTCCTGCATCAGCCGGATCGCGCGCAGGAACCCGTGAATGCCGAGCCGGTTCGCGATGAATCCGGGCACATCGCGGGCGACGACGATGCCTTTGCCGAGCAGGCGTTCGCCGAAGGCGCGCACGGCGGTTATGACCTCCGGTGCCGTGCGCTCCGTCGGAATGATCTCCAGCAGGTGGAGGTATCGCGGCGGATTGAAGAAGTGCGTGCCGAGGAATCGGCGACGGAACTCGTCCGAGCGCGTCTCGACCAGCGAACGAATCGGAATGGCGGACGTGTTGGTCGAGACGATGGCGGTCGGCTTGACGACGGATTCGAGTCGCGCGAACAGCTCGCGTTTCGGTGCGGGCTGCTCGATGATCGCTTCGATGATCCAGTCGCACGTGGCGAGCGAGTCCAGATCGTCGGCGGTATTGCCGACGTCGATCAGCGCGGCCCGTTCGGGCGACATGAACTGTGGTGGCTTTGCCTTGATGGCACGCTGTACGCCGTTGCGAGCGGCGGCGTCACGGTCAGCGTCACCGGGGACGTCGAGCAACGTGACGGGAAAGCCCGCTGACGCGGCGAGCGCGGCAATGCCGCTGCCCATCGCGCCCGCACCAATCACTCCCAATCTGCCGATCCGCATGCGTTCTCCACGTGTACTGCTGCTGCGTGGTCGTCGGTTGTCGCGAAGGTGGCGAGGCACACGTCGCCGCGCGCAAAGATCGGTAGCCGAGGCGGACGATGGAAGGTCGTGGTGCACCGCAATCGCGCATCGGCGGGCACAGCGGCCTTGTGTATCGACGTGCAGGCGGGGATACTGCCTCCGCCTCGAGTCAGCTCATCTATCCGGGACACGATGATCGCCCTCTCCGCCGCTCTCCTCGCGCTCGGCGCATCCGTGATGGGTCCACCGCCCGCAGTCGATTCGATCATGGGGCCAGGTGTGTCGCGCGCGTTGGCGACTGCGCGCGCTGCACAGATTCGCGACGTACGATACGCGCTCACGTTCGACCTCACGCCGCTCGACTCGGCCGTCGGTGAGGTGATTGCGCGATTCCGCCTCGCTCGCGCGGCTGATGTCGTCCTCGATTTCCGCGGGCAGCGGCTCGGCCGCGTGGCCGTGAACGGGCGGACGATTTCGGAGCCCGAGTACAACGGCGCGCACCTGCGTCTCCCGGCGGGATCGGTGCGGGCGGGCGAGAACACGGTGCAGATTGCGTTCGTCGCCAGCGTTGCCGCGGCGGGGTCGAGCATCATTCGCTACCGCGACGCGACCGACGGCGCGCAATACCTGTACACGCTGCTCGTCCCCGCCGACGCGAACCAGCTCTTTCCGTGCTTCGATCAGCCGGATCTCAAGGCGCGTGTCACGCTCACCATCAACGCGCCAACGGGCTGGAGCGTCGTCGCGAACGGTCCCGCCGCAGACGGTACCGTGTTTTCATCGGCGGCCAAGCCGGCACATCGATTTCAGGAAACCGAGCCGATCAGCACCTACCTGATCGCGTTCGCGGCCGGACCGTGGGCGGCCGTGACGTCGAAGTCGAGCGAACGTCCGATCACGATGTACGTGCGCGCGTCACGTGTCACCGAAGCGGAGGCGGACTCGATCATCGTCGCGAACGACGTGGCGTTGGGGTGGCTCCAGCGCTACTTCGCGCGTCCGTATCCGTTCCGTAAGCTGGACATCGTGCTCGCGCCGGCGTTCCCCTTCGGCGGGATGGAGCATCCAGGGGCGATCTTCTACAGCGAAGACCGTTTCATCTTCCGCGAGCGCCCCACGCTCACGCAGCGGCTCGGCCGAACGGCGACGATCTACCACGAGGTCGTTCACCAGTGGTTCGGCGACCTCGTGACGATGCGGTGGTTCGATGACCTGTGGTTGAAGGAAGGGTTCGCGACGTATGTCGCTGCGAAGATGCAGGCGTCGCTCGACACGACGTCAGGCGTCTGGAAAACCTTCTACCTCCGGAACAAGCCGACGGCGTACTCGGTCGACGTCACTCGCGGAACGACACCTGTCTGGCAGGTGCTCGACAACCTCGATCAGGCGAAGAGCAACTACGGGGCGATCGTCTATAACAAGGCACCGTCGGTGCTCAAGCAGCTCGAGTATCTCGTCGGCGCGGACGGATTCCAGCGCGGGGTGCGCCGGTTCCTCGAGACGCACGCGTACGGCAACGCGACCTGGCGCGACCTGCTCGCGGCGATTGGCACCGAGTCGGGCCAGTCGCTCGATGGTTGGGGAACGCACTACATCCTGCGCCCGGGCATTCCGGTGATCGAGCAGGAGCTTCGGACGGGCACGAACGGGCAGACCGTGCTCGTGCTTCGGCAGCGGCCGGCGCAGGAGCTTTCGGGGCGCGGCAGGTGGCCGATTCGCACGAGCGTCGCGGTGGGCACGGATGCAGGAACGATCGTTAGGCTCACGGCGACGTTGGACGGCGACAGCACGGTCGTCGCGCTGCCGCCATCCGCATCACGCCCCTCGTTCGTGTATGCGAACGCCGACGACTACGCGTACGCCCTCGTGCTCCCCGACGAGCGCACGGTGAAATGGCTCGAGCAGAACATCGGCGACGTCGAGGATCCGTTCCTGCGGGCGATGCTCTGGGGCGCGCTCTGGGATCTCGTTCGCGAGGCTCGACTCGATCCGGCGCGTTACGTCGATATCGCGATGCGCGAATTGCCTCGTGAGCGCGACGAGCAGATCCTGGGTGGAGTATTGGGCCGGACGGCTCGAGCGGTTTTGGCGTATCTGCCGCCGGCGCGACGCGACTCGGCGTTGCGGACGTTCGAGCCGGCACTGCGATCGGGCCTGGGCGACGCGAGACGGCCGTACGGGTTCAGAAAGCCGTATCTGGACACCTACATCCGCGTCGGTGAATCTCCAGCCGCCCTCGCTCACCTCGACGCGATGCTCGACAGCACCGAGGCCGCGGGCGCGCCGCTCCGCGCTCCGACCCGGTGGGCGATCGTCACAGCGCTGCTCGAACGAAAGGCACCGACGGGGGAGCAGCGGTTCGCGAGCGAAGGGCGCAAGGATTCCGGATCGGAAGGAAAGCGCCGCGCGTTCGTCGCCGCCGCGGCGCGACCCGACGCGGCGACGAAGCGGGACTACTTCGCCCGCTTCTTCGCCGACACCGCACTCAACGAGGACTGGGTGACCGCGAGCCTCGACGCGTTCAACTCGGTACGTCAGTCGGAACTGACGCGTCCGTACCTCGTCCCCGCGCTCGACTCGCTGCGGTGGATTCAGTCGAATCGCCGGATCTTCTTCCTTGGCGCGTGGCTGTCGGCGTTCCTCGAGGGGCAGACGAGCGCGGAGGCGCTGCTCGCGGTCGATCGGTTCATCAAGCAGCAGCCCGAGCTCCCGCGCGACCTCCGCGAGAAGATCCTCCAGGCGCAGGACGAGCTGACGCGGACGGTGCGCGTGCGGGGCGCGACGCCGCCCTAACGCGAGGTGTAGTCCGATCGGCGCCAGCCGATCTGACGATCGGAGCGCAGCTGGTCAGGCATCGGCAGCGGACCGACGGGTCGATCGACAATGGACAGCGCAGCGATGTCCGCGATGTCGCTGCGCACGTCGGCGAGCACCGCGATCGGCGGCACTCGGCTCCCGTACGGGGCGTGGACCCAATTCGACAGCACGATCACGAACATGCGGGACTCGGGGTCGATCCAGATCGACGTGCCGGTGTAGCCGGTATGTCCGAACGCTCGCGGGCCGATGTAGAACCCGCAGCTTCCTCCGCCACTGCAAGTATCCCAGCCGAGTGCGCGTGAGCCGGCCGCGCGCTCGGTGAACCGGGCGACCGTGCTGTCGCTCACGATGCGGACGCCGTTGTACTTCCCGCCGTTGAGCATCATCTGCGCGAACACCGAGAGATCGCTCGCCGTACCGAACAGCCCGGCATGACCCGCGACTCCGCCGAGCTTGTGAGCGTTCTCATCGTGCACTTCGCCACGCAGCGGATACCCGCGAGGCGGGTTCTTTTCGGTCGGCGCGATTCGCGCCCGGCGATCGCGCGCAGGCAGGAACACCGTGTTGCGAAGACCGAGTCGTCGATAGACCGTGCGCGTCACGAACTCATCGAGCCGTTCGCCAGCGATCGTTTCGACGACGAACCCGAGCACGTCGGCGCCGACGTCGGAGTACTCCGTACGAAGGCCGGGCGGCGCGACGAGCGGGGTTTCGAGGACGAGGCGCCGCGCCTGGCGAACAGTGCGCGCCTTGCGCAGGTCTCGCCCCGCCGGTAACCCCGCTCGGTGCGTGAGGAGGTCGCGTACAGTCACACGAGCCTTGTCGCCGTGGCGGTACTCGGGGAGGTATCGACCCACCGGGGCGTCGAGTTTCAGCTTGCCTCGATCGTAGAGGACCATCGCGGCCGCGCTGGTGGCGACGGCTTTCGTGATCGATGCGAGGTCGTACATCGTCGCGCGTGCGTTCACGGTCGGAAGGCCGAAGCCCCACTCGGCGGCGCCGTAGCCCTTTTCCCAGACGATGGCGCCATTGCGTCCGACCACGACGGCTGCGCCGGGAAACCCGCCGGCCGCCAATCCCTGCTTCACGGCGCGGTCGATGCGCGCCAGCCGCTCGCCGTCCATCCCGACTTCGGCGGGCGGGCGGTGACGCAAAGCTGTGCTATCGCCGATCGTTAATACGGCGAGGACGGTGAGGAGCATCGATGTCGAGACGATCGAGTCGCGCCCGCGTTCCGGCGGAGCGTCGCCCTCCCGTAACGTTGGGGTTGCCAGCGTCGCGGGCACCTGATTCAATTGAGCGACCTGGACGCTCCATCCGCAATGCATACTGCCGAGATCCGCATAACGAATCCTGACTGGGTCGCCGCGGCGGTCGCCTTCGATCGTCCGTACCCCGATGACGACTCCAGGGTTCGACTGGCGATCACCCTGGCGCGCGAAAACGTCGTTCGCGAGACCGGCGGGCCGTTCGGCGCGGCCGTATTCGAGGCTGGGACTGGCCGACTCGTCGGTGTCGGCACGAACGGAGTCGTGCGCCTCAACAATTCCTGCGCGCACGCGGAAGTGATCGCGCTCATGATGGCGCAGGCGAATACCGGCAGCTTCACGCTGCGCGAGGACTCAGGGGCTCGCCACGAGCTGTACTCGTCGTGCGAGCCGTGCGCGATGTGCCTCGGGGCGACGCTCTGGAGCGGCGTGACGCGCCTCGTGTTTGCTGCCACGCGTGATGACGCGACGCGGTTGAACTTCGACGAGGGGCCGGTATTCCCGGAGTCGTACGAGTACGTGCGCGAGCGAGGCGTCGAGATCGAGAGCGGCCGGCTGCGCGACGAGGCGAATGTCGTTTTCGACCTCTACCTGAAGCGCGGCGGCCCGATCTACAATCGCTGAGCTCGTACGAGGAACGGCTCTTGCCCGTTCAGCGTTCGACACGATTGGGAGCGCGAATACGAATGCAATTACGGTTCACGTGGGGGCTTGCTGTCCAGATCGCGGCGCTCGTCACCGGGCTCGCGGCGTGTACGGTCGACGAGGATCAGGAGAAGGCGCTCGGCGTGGATGCCGCGGCGCAGATCGATCGCGAGCTGCCGTTCGTCACGGACCCGCAGATCAACGAGTACATCTCCACGCTCGGCATCGCGCTCGCGACCGCCAGCGATGACCGCGCGCGCGAGTGGCGATTTCGCGTCGTCGACGCGGAGCAGGTGAACGCCTTCGCTTTGCCCGGTGGGTTCGTCTACGTGAACCGCGGACTGATCGAGCGCGCGGGTGACGCGTCGGAGCTCGCGGGGGTGCTCGGCCACGAAGTCGCGCACGTGCTGCTGCGGCACTCCGCCGAACGTCTCGAGAAGGCGCAGAAGACGAACATCGGCGTGTCGATCGTGTGCGGACTCACGAGTCTGTGTTCCAGCGACGCGGCGCGCGTGGCGATCAACGTTGGCGGCGCGGCGCTGTTCGCGCGATTCAGCCGCGAGGACGAGTTCCAGGCCGACTCGGCGGCTGTCGGGATTACGACGAAAGCGGGGCTCGACCCGGCCGGCATCGCGACGATGTTCTCGAGGCTGCTGCAGGACCGCGAGCGCCAACCCGATCTCCTCGCCGTTTGGTTCGCGTCGCACCCGCTCGAGGAGGCCCGCATCACGGCGGTAAAGCGCGTGATCGAGTCGTCGGCGGTGCCGGGGCGCGCGCTCACGCGGGATGATCCCGCGTTCCGTGAGTTTCAGGCGAGACTGCGGGCATTGCCGCCGTCGCCTGCGCCGCGGCCGACACCGGTTCCGTGATTCCGAGGCCCACGGACCTGGTCAGCTCCCGCGCGAGGGGAGTGCGAGATCCTAACGAGCGTTACACGCCTGTGTCACCGGAGGCCGGTTTCCGCACGCGATCGACTCGTTCATTCCGGACGAAACCGGGCCACAGGCCGTCATCTGTGCCGTCTGCAAGGCCTCCTTCTCGGTCTTGCCCGACGCCTTCGCGCAGTTGCGCTGCCCGTTGAATTCCACGCATGCCTCACAGTCGACGCGCTGCGCCGAGAGGGTCGACCACAGCAGGAATCCAGCAAACAGGGCGACGACGAGCAGTCCGAGCAACGTTCCGCGCTTCATGACGTGAAGGAGTGAGAGTCTGGGGAGGAGAGAGGCGTCATCGCGGCGGCTGACCGACGCGCCACTCCGTCGACTGCCCGCGAGGAATGCTGAGCGTTTTCCAATCCGCGGATCGCAGATGCTTCGCGAGCCACACGATCTGCCCGACGTGCTGTGCAACGTGGGCGAGCGCGCGGTGGAGGGCAGCGACCACGGGCATCGGCTCGGCGCGAATGTGGACGGTGGAGAGAAGGTGTTCCGGGCGCAGCGCGGCCAATGAGGCGAACAGGACGCTCCAGCCCGTGTCCCATGCGCTCATGATCTCCGCGCGCGACGCTCGCGACTCGGCGATGAACTCACCGTCGCGGTCGCGATCCGGTTTTTCGCCGTCCGTGCTCAGGAAGTCGGTGAACCGGGACCGCAGGTTTCCGCCGACGTGCTTGGCGATGATGGCAATGCTGTTCGATTCGGCATCGACCATGCGGAAAAATTCATCGTCAGCGACCTGCCCGATCGCTCGCTCGGCGAGCTCCTTCTGCCGGCGAAAGGTCGCGGTCGTGTCGTCTATAAAGAGAGTGGCGAGTGCCGATGAGTCGTCCGTCATTGGAGATTCTGGATGAGAAAGTTCCCATGCAACCGCGCCGCAGGTCATCGCGGCGCGGCCGGGCGCCAATCATACTATCTCGGATGTTGCGCCGCGACATCGCGTTGAGACCTGAGATATCACGTGAGCTCTTCGGCGTGCACACCAGTTGGGAAGCGCGCCCGCCGCTCGGTTTTGCACGTTTGCGTCACCGATTGGCGGGAGCGGGAGTCTCTATTGACGAGAGGATGCACCACTCGGGCTTTCGTCCGCAACGCGCCGATACTTCATTGCTGAGTCGCGGCGCCAATTGCGATGTTTGTCACACCGTCAGCGTTTCAGGACGTACATGGACCGTCACAGCCCCGTAGAGCCGCGCTCCGGCGTCCTTGTGCGAACCTGTGCTGAGTTCAATCTTAGCGCGATCCATCGACCCCAACGAATGCTTCCTCTTCAGTCGCCGCTCGAGGCCTACCGATCGGATTTGAGCCGGCACCCGAGCCGAACCGACTTCGGGCGGTCCGACACGGTGTGGCTATTGGTCGCGCATTGCCTGCATCGACTGTCGCGGGCGCAGCGCGACGCGCGACGTTCCATCGCCGAAAACTGTGCGGCGGCGATCAACGATCTCGCGACGACGGTCTCTCCCGACACCCCGGAAGAAGCGGCGATGCTCACGGAGCTCGACCGCATGCGGCGTGGGCTTGTGACCCTGGACATTCGTCGTGGCGCGACCGAGGTGGTCGTGGCGGCCCGCGCGCTCGCGGATCAGATGGGTGATGCCGGGGCGTTGTGGCTCGCGTTCAGCACGTTAGGTCACGCGCGGCTGGCGGCGCCGACCGCCGAGCCGCGTGAACTGGGTCTCGCGATGGCCGACCAGGGGTGGGTCGCGCGGTCTCTGGGTGACCTCGACAGTGCAGACGAGCTGTACGAGGGCGTTGCTGGCGCGGGCGCGACGTACAACGAACCCGAGCTTCGTGCGCGGGCGCTGCTGGGGCAGGGCGTCAACGCGCGCGTCCGAGGCAACTACCCCAAGGCGCGTGCTGCTTTCCGCGATGGGCTGGCGATTGCCGCGGCGGCCGACCTGCACGACCTGCAGAGCATCGGTCACCAGGGGCTCCTCATCGCCGCAATTACCGCCGGCGACTCCGATACCGCCCTCGTGCACGGGTGGGCTGCGTTCGAGCTGGCTTGCGGATATCCCGATCGAGAGGCCGAGATTCTGATCAACCTGTCGCATGTAAGCATGGTCGCCGGCTACGCCGACGCGGCCTTGCGTGGGTTCGTCGCTTCGCTCCGGCGATCCCCGGCGTCGCGGTTCAGGCTTCCGTCGCTCGGCGGGGCGGCGGTTGCGGCTGCCCGGGTCGGGAACCGGGATCTCGTGACGGCGATCGCACGGACGTCGGAGGATTCGCTCATCACTGGCGCTCTGCCGTTCGAAAGTGCGAGCGCGCTTCGCTCGCTGTCCGAGGCGTTCGAAACGATCGGCGACGCCGCGCGCGCCGAAGACTATCGTCTTCGCGCGCGCGCGCTCGCGAGAAAGAACGGCTTCTTCGAGATCGTGCTGGCTACGGAGCCGAAGGATCTTGCCACCCGTACCTCGGTACCCCAGCGTCGCGAACTCGAGCGCGCATCGCGTCAGGTCATCGAGTCCCTGGAAGCTATGGACGCCGAGGTCGATTCGGCGCTCGTGGCCCTTACACCTTAGGATTAATCAAGTCCAACGACGCGCATGCCTGTGTGGAGCTGTTCTGGGTCGCGGCGCAGTTCGGAGTAGCGGTGGGCTCGGTGACCGAGCTCGAGCAGGCAGCAGTCGCAACGGCGAGGGCAAGGATGGCGTAACGGATCGTGCGGGACATGTATCGCTCCAAGTGGTGAGTGGTGTCGCCGCGATACATTTAGCACGGTGCGTTAGGACCGACCGACATCGTATGGGCAATGCCCATACGCCATGTAACCCAAGTCCGAATTTTCTGCGGTGATCGTCGCGGTGTTGGTTCGCGAAATGGCGGCGCGCGCGCGCATCCAGGATGCGCTGCGTGGTTACGCCGCCGTTCGAACCTGCGACCAGCAGGACGAGCTCATCGCGCTCGTTACCGAAGGGCTCGTTGGCGTGGTGGTCGTGGACGTCCGGGATCGCACCGGTGCTCCGACCATTGCAATGGTCCGGACCATTCGTGACGGCTTCCCGAGCGTCCCCGTGGTCGCGTACTGCGCCCTAACGCCCGATTCGTCGCGCGACATTCTCGCGCTCGCGCGTGCAGGTGTGAACGATCTAATTCTTCGCGGCGTCGACGACGTCGGCGTGGCGCTTCGCTCGGTGATCGCGACCGCGCAGGAGCATTGCGGCGCGAAGCACGTGCTCGAGACGATCGCCCCGCTCGTCCCGCCGAGCGTCGTTCCGTTCCTTCGCTACTCGCTCGAGCACGCTCGTCAGGCGGTGACGGTGGCGGACGCGGCATCAGCGCTCGGCGTCCACCGGAAGACGCTCGTCGATCGTCTGGCCACCGCCGGCCTCCCCACGCCGAGCGCGATGATCGCGTGGTGCCGCCTCACGCTCGCGGCGCAGATGCTCGAGGACCCCGCGCGATCCGTCGAGCAGATCGCCCTCCTCCTCGACTTCTCCTCTGGCGCGTCGCTGCG
>Ga0075430_100002190_pt1 | contig 16179 bp, 10 predicted proteins | sample RhiMetdeltSRZDD4_FD_75294 | JGI IMG/M metagenome (GOLD analysis project Ga0075430, IMG submission 75294) | Populus rhizosphere microbial communities from Tennessee, USA - Rhizosphere MetaG P. deltoides SRZDD4 | ecosystem: Host-associated > Plants > Roots > Rhizosphere > Soil | place: USA... | reverse complement strand
CCAGGCGATCGTCGGCAACATCGGCCACTTCGACAACGAGATCGACATGGCCGGCCTGGCGCGGATGCCCGGTGTCCGGCGGGTGAACGTCAAGCCGCAGGTCGACGAGTGGGTCTTCCCGGCCGAGGGTGGCCGGCCGGCGCACTCGATCATCGTGCTGTCCGAGGGCCGGCTGCTCAACCTGGGCAACGCGACCGGGCACCCGTCGTTCGTCATGTCCAACAGCTTCACCAACCAGGTGATCGCGCAGATCGAGCTGTTCACCAAGACCGACCAGTACCCGCTCGGCGTGCACACGCTGCCCAAGCACCTGGACGAGAGGGTGGCGCGGCTGCACCTGGCGGCCCTGGGCGTCAAGCTCACCGAGCTCACCAAGGACCAGGCGGCCTACCTCGGGGTGCCGGTCGAGGGCCCGTACAAGCCGGACCACTACCGGTACTGACCCGCCTCTTCGTACTCCGGCCCGCCGTTTCGTACCTCGACCCTCGTACCCGCCCGACCTCTCGTACTCGCTGGCCAGGCCGGAGTCCGGCCTGGCCAGCCGTGTCAGCGCCGCCGGTCGGCCGGCGACGGTCGGCCGGCGGAGCCCGCTCGCTCATGACCCGTCGCTGGCGCGCTCATGACCCCACCGCCGGCTGGACCGCGAGGTAGACCGCGACCGCCTCGACCAGGACGACCCCGAGCACCACACCGAGCCCGGGCAGGAGCAGCCTGCCGGGCTCGCCGCCGCGCTGCTCGTACGCGTGGCACGGCCAGTGCTGGAACGCGGTGACGGCCAGCCACGTCGCCATGCCCGCGGTGGCGCCGACGAGGCACTGGAGCCCGGCCAGGGCAAGCCACGCCGCCACGCTCTCCGCGGACTGGGCGAGGCTGAGCATCCCCAGCCAGAACCTGCCGGCGGCGACGCCGATCACGATCTGGGCCAGGAGCGCGACGAGCCCTGCCGCGGCGACCGCGAGCTGCGCCGCCGGTGTGGCCCGCAGGCGCCGGCCGTTGACCAGGCCGAGCAGGGTGACCGCCAGCGGGCCGCCGAACAGGGCCGGAACCGCCAGCGAGCCGACCCGCCAGGGCGGGGCTTCGGCGCGTCGCGCTACGGTGATCACTGTCGGGAGGACGCTGTCAGGCATGGGCCAGATCGTGCCACAGCGGCTGGCCGATGCGCCGGGTGACGGACTGGCCGGTACAGGCGCCGCTGGGCGCTGCCTAAGTCATCGCGGGGAGTGACTAGCCGTGACTAAAATGAAGCATATGTCGTTTTCGCCCACTCATCTATTTGATGACCAAATATGAGCCATTCGGCTGGTGGACATCGACTGGTCGGCGGATACGCATAACTCCACCGCGCCGACGAGATAACGGGACAGTCACGAATGCCTCGGGCCCCTTTGCAGCGCGCGGTCCGCGTCGTTTCCTTTAGGCACTACAACGCAGACCAACCTCCGTGGCTGCTCGGGCCCGTGCGGCCGGAGGACTTCTGGGTGTGCGGCTACAGACTGGAGGGAACATGCGCACTGGGACGAGGAGGCTATCCGGCCTCATCGCTCTGGCTGCTGCCACAACGCTCGCGGTCGGTGCCTGCGGAACGGACGGCGGCTCTGACGCCGGCAAGCCGTCGTTCTCCGAGGGCTTCGCGGAGTGCGAGGCCAAGCCGAACGAGTGCAACAGTGGTGAGCGCAAGCAGGGCGGCACGATCGTCTTCGCCGTGAACCGCGGCGTACAGAACTGGAACCAATTCTCGGGCGATGGCAACCTCGTCGAGACCGTACTGATTCTCAACACGGTCATCCCCAGCCCGTTCATCTTCCTGCCGGACGGCAAGATCCAGCAGACCGAGCTCATCACCGAAGCCAAGATCACGAGTGAGAGCCCGCAGACCATCGTCTACAAGATCAACCCGAACGCCAAGTGGGACGATGGCACGCCGATCACCGCCGACGACTTCACGATGATGTGGAAGTTCCAGAACGGCAAGGACTGCCCGAAGTGCAACGTCGCGGGCACCACCGGCTTCGAGCTGATCAGCTCGATCACCGGTGCCGACAGCGGCAAGACCGTCACCGTCACCTACTCCTCGCCGTACCCGGACTGGCAGGGCCTGTTCGCCCTGATGCCGGCGCACGTCGGCAAGAAGGCAGCCGGCGGCGACCTGAACACCCCGGCCGCGCTGGAGAAGGCGTTCAACTCCTTCACCGCGCAGCCCACGTGGTCCGGCTGGGCCTACAAGATCGATAAGGTCGTCAAGGACGTCCAGGTCGAGGTCGTTCCCAACCCGCAGTGGTACGGCAGCACCAAGCCGACGCTGGACCGGATCATCTTCAAGATGATCACCGACCAGAAGCAGAACGTCCCGGCCCTGCAGAACAAGGAGATCAACGGCTTCACCGCGCAGCCGTCGAGCGACATGGTGACCCAGGTCAAGAACCTGGCCCCGGGCGTCAACTACGAGATGACCGGTGGCGCCGTCTGGGAGCACATCGACGTCAACGTCAAGAACAAGTACCTGGCTGACCAGAAGCTGCGTGAGGCGATCTTCACGGCGATCAGCGTCCAGGACATCATCCAGAAGACGATGTCGTTCTGGCCCGGCGCCAAGATGCTGGGCAGCCACAACCTGCTGCCGGGCACCCCGGGCTACGAGGACATCGTCAAGAAGGTCGCGCCGGACCAGGGCTCGGGCAACATCGAGAAGGCCAAGCAGATCCTGACCGAGGCCGGCTACAAGGACGTGGGCACCGCGCTGAAGACCCCGAGCGGGGAGGCAGTGCCGGAGCTGCGCTTCCTCTACCGCGAGGGCATCCAGACCCGGCTGCAGACCGGTGAGCTCGTGCAGGCCGCGCTGGCCAAGCTTGGCCTCAAGATCAAGATCGAGGCCACCGCGAACCTGAGCGACACGCTGGACACGTACAACTACGACCTGATCATCTTCGCGTGGTCGGGCAACCCGCTGCTGTCGAGCAACAAGGACCTGTGGACGACCGGCGCCGGCAACAACAAGCTCGGCTGGGGCGACCCGGAGTCCGACCGGATCCTGGCTGAGATGGCCAAGACCCTCGACTCTGCCAAGCAGCGTCAGCTGCTCAACCAGCAGGACGAGATCATGACCAAGGCCGCCGTGGTGCTGCCGCTCTTCGCCAAGCCCAACCTGCTGGCGCTGAGCAGCGACTACATCAACATCCGTGACAACAACCAGGGTTCCTACGTGACCTACAACGTCGAGAACTGGGGCCAGAAGAAGGCCCAGTGAGCTCGGTGTAAGCCGCAGCGGGGTGGCCCTGGGTGCCGGAGGCGCCCGGGGCCACCCCCTACGGCCCCAACCGCACGGAGGTTCCCATGATCGCTTACACGATCCGGCGGCTACTCGCCGCGGTCCCCATCCTCATCGTCTCGTCGTTCATCATCTTCTGGGTGGCGTCGCTGTCGGCCGACCCCATCCGCCAGCGGTTCGAGGGGCGCAACCCGCCGCCGCCGGCCGCGACGATCCAGCTGGAGCGCGAGCGGCTGAACTTTGACGCGGGCTTCTTCCGCCAGTACTGGGACTGGCTGTGGAACCTGGTGGTGCACCAGGACTTCGGCCCATCCATCAACTCCGCGATGAACATCGGCAGTGAGCTGGGTCGGCGTACGGTGATCACGTTCCGGCTGGTGATCCTCGCGATGGTCCTCGCGGTCATCCTCGCCGTGGTCACCGGCGTGCTCAGCGCGGTCAGGCAGTACTCGAGGCTGGACTACACGTTCACCTTCCTGGGCTTCCTCTTCCTGGCCATGCCTTCCTTCTGGCTCGCCGTGGTGCTCAAGCAGGGCGCCATCGCGTTCAACGACTCAGTGGAGGGCAACCTCAACCGGCGGCCGATCCCGACCATCAACCACCAGGCGTCAGTGGTGCCCGAGGAGTTCTGGCCGCGGATGATGGACATCGCGCTGCACATGGTGCTGCCGACGATCTCCCTCGCGTTGATCACCTACGCCGCCCTGAGCCGGTTCCAGCGCTCCTCGATGCTGGAGGTGCTCAACAGCGACTACATCCGGCTGGCCCGGGCCAAGGGGCTCAGCGCCCGGCGGGTGATGGTGCGCCATGCGCTGCGCACAGCGCTGATCCCACTGACCACGGTGACCGCGCTGGGCATCGCCGCGATCCTGGGCGGTGCCGTGGTCACCGAGACCGTCTACCAGTGGCGCGGCATGGGCGACCTGCTGGTCACCGCGGTCGTCGCCCAGGACCGGTACGTGACAATGGGGTGGCTGCTGGTCGCTGGTTTGTTCGTCATCCTGGGCAACCTGGCCGCCGACCTGCTCTACGCCGTGCTCGACCCGAGGATCCGCTATGAGTGACGCGTCGACCAAAGCCGCTCCGTCGGCCGAGCCTCCCGCCCGTGCGGAGCGTGAGTTCACGGTCAAGGAACGCACCCAGTTCCAGATCGTGCTGTCGCGCTTCCTGCGGCACCGCGCGGCAGTGGTGAGCCTGGTCGTGCTGTTGCTGATCATCCTGTGGGCCTACCTCGGGCAGCGGGTCTGGCCGCGCGCGTACAACTGGCTCGAGGGCCCCGGCAGCGCGGCGCCGTCCCTGCAGTACCCGATGGGCACGGACGAGGTCGGGCACGACTACTTCTCCCGGGTGATGCGCGGGGCGCAGCAGTCGCTGAACGTGGCCTTCCTGGTGGCGTTGCTCTCCACCGCCATCGGCGCGCCGTACGGGGCGATAGCCGGCTACTTCGGCGGCCGGGTTGACATGGTCATGATGCGGATCGTGGACGTCATGCTCACGCTGCCGGTCATCGCGGTGGCCGGCATGCTGACCCAGTACCTGCGGGGCACCTGGTGGGTGGTGGCGCTGATCCTGGCCGGCTTCGGCTGGGTGGTCAACGCCCGGGTGGTGCGTGGCGTCGTCCTCTCGCTGCGCGAACAGGAGTTCATCGAGGCGGCGCGGGCTCTTGGCGCGTCCGACGCGCGGGTGATCTTCCGGCACCTGATCCCGAACGTGACCGGTGTGCTGATCGTGCAGGCGACCCTCGACATCGCCGGCGCGATCCTCGCCGAGGCCGGCCTGTCCTTCATCGGCCTGGGCATCCAGGGTCCGGACACCTCGCTCGGCCTGCTCACCAACCTGTCCCAGGAGGCGGTCGGCACCCGACCCTGGCTGTTCTACTTCCCCGGTCTTACGATCATCGCGATCGCCCTGACCATCAACTTCATCGGCGATGGCCTGCGCGACGCGCTCGACCCCAGACAGACGAGGCAGCGCCGATGACCGACATCCAGCTCGACCGAGTGCCGACCGGCTCCGACGTGCTCCTGGACGTGGAGAACCTCACGGTCGGGTTCCCCACCGACGACGGTCTGGTCCAGGCCGTCCGGGGGGTCAGCTACCAGCTGCGCCGCGGCGAGTCGCTCGGCATCGTGGGCGAGTCCGGCTCTGGCAAGTCGGTCACCTCGCTCGCCGTGCTCGGGCTGCTGCCCAAGACCGCGCAGATCACCGGGTCGGTGCGGCTGCAGGGCGAGGAGCTGCTGGGCCGGACCGAGGACCAGTACGCAAAGATCCGCGGCAACAAGATCGCGATGATCTTCCAGGACCCGCTGACCTCGCTGAACCCGGTCTACCGGGTGGGTTACCAGCTCAGCGAGGCGGTGCTCGCGCACCACGACGTCTCCAAGAAGGCAGCGCTCGACCGCGCGGTCGAGCTGCTGGGCATCGTCGGGATCCCGTACCCGGAGCAGCGGGTGCACGCGTACCCGCACGAGCTCTCCGGAGGTATGCGGCAGCGGGTCGTGATCGCGATCGCGATGGCGAACAACCCCGACGTGATGATCGCGGACGAGCCGACCACGGCGCTCGACGTGACCGTGCAGGCTCAGGTGCTGGAGGCGCTGGAGGCGGCCCGCGAGGAGACCGGGGCGGCGCTGGTGCTGATCACGCACGACCTCGGCATCATCGCCGGGCACGCGGACCGGATCTGCGTCATGTACGCCGGCAAGCTGGTGGAGTCCGGCACCGTGGACGACGTGTTCTACCGGCCCCGGATGCCGTACTCGTTGGGTTTGCTCGGCAGCCTGCCCCGGCTCGACGAGGAGGGTCGGGAGAAGCTCACGCCTATCGTCGGGGCCCCCCCGTCCCTGGTGAACCTGCCGGCCGGCTGCCCGTTCACCCCACGCTGCCCGTTGGCGCAGGAGGTCTGTGAGGAGGTCGAGCCCGACCTCACCCCGACTGACTCGGCCGGACACCGGGCCGCCTGCCACTTCCATGACCGGCTCATCGGCGCCAAGCCGGGCCAGCTGTTCACCGTGACGCCCACCGAGCTGGAGGCCCCGGCCGAGCTGGAGGTGCAGGCATGACGTCCGCCATGGTCAACGCCACCGCGGCCGAAGGCGGGGCGACCCGTGATGAGCCGGTCGTCAGCGTTCGGAACCTGGTGAAGCACTTCCCGGTGCGCTCCCGGGGCCTCCTGCGCCGCCGCATCGGCGACGTGCACGCGGTGTGCGACGTGTCGTTCGACCTGTTGCATCACGAGACGCTCGGGCTGGTGGGGGAGTCCGGCTGCGGCAAGACGACGACCGGCCGGCTGTTGCTCAGCCTGGTCCGCGCCACGGCCGGGTCCGTGCAGTACGCCGGCAAGGACCTCACCAAGCTGTCGCCCGGGCAGATGCGCCCGCTGCGGCGCGACCTGCAGATCGTCTTCCAGGACCCGTTCGCCTCGCTCGACCCGCGCATGACGGTCAACGAGATCATCGCGGAGCCGCTGCGCATCCACGGGCTCTACGGCAAGTCGGAGGGCGGCCGGGGCAAGGTGCGCGAGCTGCTGCGGACCGTCGGCCTCAACCCCGAGCACGGCAACCGGTACTCGCACGAGTTCTCCGGCGGCCAGCGCCAGCGGATCGGTGTCGCCCGTGCCCTGGCCCTGCGGCCGAAGGTGCTGATCCTCGACGAGCCGGTCTCCGCGCTGGACGTCTCCATCCAGGCCGGGGTCATCAACCTGCTGGAGGACCTGCAGGGGGAGCTGGGCCTGTCCTACCTGTTCATCTCGCACGACCTGTCCGTTGTGCGGCACATCGCCGACCGGGTGGCCGTCATGTACCTGGGCCGGATCGTGGAGACCGCGGCGGTGACGCAGCTCTTCACGACCGCGGCGCACCCCTACACCCAGGCGTTGATCTCGGCGATCCCGCTGCCGGACCCGCAGAAGGAGCGCACCCGCAAGCGGATCCTGCTCACCGGCGACGTGCCCAGCCCGGTGAGCCCACCCAGTGGCTGCCGGTTCCGCACCCGCTGCCCGAAGTTCGCCCGGGAGCTGTCCGAGGGTGAGCGCCAGAAGTGCGTCAACGAGGTGCCTGCACTGATCGACCGAGGTCAGGGACACCAGACGGCGTGCCACTACGCCGAGGCGGTCAAGCTGATCTGAGCCGTCGGCGAACATAGAGGTGAGGGCGGGGCCGTCAGGCCCCGCCCTCACGCCGTACCCGGTTACCGGTACGGGTGAGTACGGCCGTCGTACCCCCATGGTCTGATAGGGCCCGTGCCCACGACGGTGAGCGCCTCCCCGCGGCGACCGGCCCTGCGGCTGGTGCGGCGACCAGCTGCGGCGGCGGTGCCGCTCCCGGTCGACGACGTGCAGCGCCGGGTGGTCCAGCACGACGACGGGCCGCTCCTCGTGCTCGGCGGCCCGGGCACCGGCAAGACCGCCACGCTCGTGGAGGCCGTGGCGGCCCGGGTGGCCGGTGGGATGGGGCCACCGCGGATCCTGGTGCTGGCGTTCAACCGGCGGGCCGCCGGCCGGCTGCGTGACGCGGTTGAGGCGCGGATCGCGGCCGGGGCGTCGCGGACCACGGCCGAGCCGCTGGTGCGCACCTTCCATGCGTACGCGTTCGGCCTGCTCCGCCGGGCCGCGGCCGAGCTGGGTGAGCCGCCGCCGCGCCTGCTCACCGGCCCGGAGCAGGACGTGGTGATCCGTGAGCTGGTCAACGCCGAGGACGACGGCATCGGCTGGCCGGAGGCCCTGCGCGCCGCGCTGCCGACCCGGGCGTTCGCGAGCCAGCTGCGGGACCTGCTGGCACGCGCGGCAGAGCGGGGCATCGGCGCCGCGGACCTCGCCGTCCTCGGGCGCCGGCTGGGCCGGCCCGACTGGCTGCCGGCAGCACGCTTCCTCGACCAGTACGTGCAGGTCCTTGCGCTGCGCGACGCCGCAGCCAAGGGCTCGGTCGGCTACGACCCCGCCGAGCTGGTGCAGGCGGCCATCGCGCTGCTCACCGATGACCCGGTCCGGCTGGCCGCCGAGCGGGAGCGGCTGTCCATGGTCTACGTCGACGACCTCGCCGACACCGACCCGGTGCAGCTGGACCTGCTTGCGCTCGTGGCTGGCGGCGGGGCCCGCCTGGTGGCCTTCGCCGACCCTGACTCGTCCACGTTCGCCTTCCGTGGGGCGGACCCCTCGGCCGTGCTCGCCTTCCCCGACCGGTTCCGCGCGGCCGGCGGCGGCCCAGCGCCGACGGTGACGCTGCTACGCAGCTACCGGTCGACGCCGGAGCTGGTCTCGGCCACCCGCCGGGTCGCCCGCCGGCTGCGCGGCCCGGTCCGGCACCGAGCCCTGGTCGCCGCCGAGCCGAGCCCCCCGCCCGGCCCGCCGCCGCCCGGCGGGCAGCCGGCTGCCCGGCCGGCCGGGCCGGTGCGGGTCGAGCCCGGGCTGGAGGTACGCACGTTCCGGTCGGCGACGGGCGAGGCGGCGTACGTGGCGCACCGGCTGCGCGAGGCGCATCTCCTCGACGGCGTGCCCTGGTCGCGGATGGCCGTGCTGCTGCGCTCCACCACCCGGCAGCTCGCCGGGGTGCGGCGGGCCCTGGCCCAGGCCGACGTGCCGACCGTCACGCACGCCGAGGACCTGCCGCTGCACGCGCAGCCCGCGGTCGCCGCCCTGCTTCTGCTGCTGCGCTGTGCGATCGAGCCGGACCGCCTCGACGAGGAGGCGGCGGTGGCGCTGCTGCACTCGCCGCTGGGCGGGGCCGACCCGCTGGCCGAGCGGCGGCTCCGGCAGGGGCTGCGCGCGCTGGCCCTGGCCGCCGGCGACCGGCGCCCGTCCGGGGTCCTGCTGGTGGAGGCGCTGCGGGACCCGGCCGAGCTGGCCGCGGTGGAGCGGCGCTGGGCCGCCCCGGCCCGGGCGGTGGCGATGCTGGTCGCCACCGCACGGGACGCCGCGGCCCGCCCAGGCTCCACTGTGGAGGATGTGCTCTGGGCGGTCTGGCACGCGAGCGGGCTCGCCGACCGGTGGGGCGCGGTGAGCCTGCGGCCGGCCGGCCCCGGCACCGCGGAGGAGCGCCGGGCCGAGGCTGCCGACCGGGACCTGGACGCCGTGGTCGCCCTCTTCGACGCGGCGGCCCGCTTCGCCGACCGGCTGCCCGGCGCGCGGACCGAGGTGTTCCTCGACCACGTCCTCGGGCAGGACCTGCCCGGCGACTCGCTCGCGCCAGTGGCCGACCGGGGGGACGCGGTACGGATCCTCACCGCGCACGCCGCAAAGGGGCTGGAGTGGGACGTGGTGGCGGTCATGGGCGTGCAGGAGGGGGTCTGGCCGGACCTGCGGCTGCGGGGCAGCCTCCTGGGCTCGGAGGTCCTCGTCGACGCGGTCGCCGGTCGAGGGACGGTCGGGCCGGGCGCCCGCGGCCAGTTCGCGGCGAGCCAGACCGCGGCCCTGCTGGACGAGGAGCGCCGGCTGTTCTACGTCGCGGCGACCCGGGCCCGCCGCCGGCTGCTGGTCACCGCGGTCGCCTCCGGCAGCACCGGCGGCGCCGAAGGGGAGGAGCAGCCGAGCCGGTTCCTGGACGAGATCGGCGCGGATGAGACTGGCGCGGATGAGGTCGGCGCGGACGAGGTCGGCGAGTCCGCCGAGGAGGACCTGCCCACTGCCCGGCCGACCACCCACCTGCCCCGGGCGCTGACTCTGGCCGCGCTCGTGGCCGAGCTGCGCGTCGTGGTGACCGACCCGGCGGCCGGCCGGGTCCGGCGCGAAGGCGCGGCCCGCCAGCTGGCCCGGCTGGCCGCGGCCGGGGTGCGCGGTGCCCACCCGGACGAGTGGTGGGGCCTGCCCGCGCTCTCCGACGACCGGCCCCTGGCCGAGGCCGGGGAGCCGGTGACGGTCACCCCGTCCGGGGTCGAGAGCGCCCTGCGCTGCGCCCTGCAGTGGCTGCTGCGCCGGCACGGCGGCGAGCCGCCGGCAACGGCCCAGCAGGGCATCGGCAACCTGGTGCACGCCGCGGCGATGCTCGCGCACGACGCCAGCGTGGACCGGGCCGAGCTGGCGGGCTATGTCGCGGCCCGGTTCGACGCGATCGAGCTCGCCGCCCGCTGGCTGGCCGACCGGGAGCGGGTACGCGCCGACCAGATGCTCGACAAGCTGGTCGGCTGGCTGGCCGAGAACCCCCGCCGGCTGGTCGCGATCGAGCGCGAGTTCCTGGTCCAGCTCGGCGAGGGCGTCGAGGTAAAGGGCCGGGTGGACCGCCTGGAGATCGACGAGGATGGCCGGCTCGTCGTGGTCGACCTGAAGACCGGCAAGGCCAAGCCGACCGCGGCGGAGGTCGCCACGCACGCGCAGCTGGGCGCGTACCAGGCGGCGGTGGAGGCGGGTGCCTTTGTCGAGCTCGGGACGGCCAGCGGAGGCGCGGCGCTGGTGCAGCTCGGTTCCCTGGCCAAGTCCGGCGTGGAGCAGCGCCAGCCGCCCCTGGCCGAGGCCGCCGACCCGGGCTGGGCCGGCACGATGATCCGGCGGGCGGCCGGCAACATGGCCGCGTCGACCTTCGAGGCGGTGGCGAACTCGACCTGCCGCGGCTGCCCGGTGCGTACCGCCTGCCCCGTCTCCAGCAAGGGACGGCAGCTCGGCGCCGCGGCTGGCCCGAGCCTGCCCGAGGTCGGCACTGCGGCTGGCCCGAGCCGGCCCGAGGTCGGCGCCGCCCCGGACGGGGAGCCGCCGAAGGGAGCCGGGCCGTGACCGGGACCCTGCCGGCCCGCCCGGTGGCGCTGGCCGGCCCCCGCTTCACCCCGGCAGAGGTCGCCGCGCTGCTGCGGCTGCCCCGGCCCACCGAGGAGCAGGCGCGCATCATCTGCGCGCCGGTCGCCCCGCTGCTCGTGGTGGCCGGGGCCGGCTCGGGCAAGACCGAGACCATGGCGGCCCGCGTGGTGTGGCTGGTGGCCAACGGGTACGTCCGCCCGGAGCAGGTGCTGGGGCTGACCTTCACCCGCAAGGCAGCCGGGGAGCTGGCCCACCGCATCCGGGTACGGCTGGGCCAGCTGGTCCGCCGGCTCGGCCGGGACGAGATGCTCACCGGGGAGCCGACCGTCGCCACCTACCACTCGTACGCCGCCCGCATCGTCACCGAGCACGGGCTGCGCTGTGGGTTCGAGCCCTCGGTCCGGCTGCTCACCGAGGCGGCCTGCTGGCAGCTGGCCGACGCGGTGGTGCGCGGCTATGACGGGGACATGTCCGATGTGGACGCCGCGGTGAGCACGGTCACCGACGCGGTGCTGCACCTGGCCGCCGAGCTCGCCGAGCACCTGCGCACACCGCAGGAGCTGGCCGCCTGGACCGGCCGGTTCCACGCGCAGGTGCAGGGCCGGCCCGGCCGGGTGTACGCGGACGTGCGTACCCTCCTGGACCGGCAGCGGGCCCGGCTGGCGCTGCTGCCGATCGTGCGGGCGTACGGCGAGCGCAAGCGCCTGCTGGAGGCGATGGACTTCGGCGACCAGCTGGCCCGGGCCGCCCGGGTCGCCGGCGACCATCCCGAGGTCGGGGCGATCGAGCGGGACCGGTCCCGGGTGGTCCTGCTCGACGAGTACCAGGACACCAGCCACGCCCAGGTGGTGCTGCTGCGGGCGTTGTTCGGCGGGGGCCACCCGGTGACCGCGGTCGGCGACCCGTGCCAGTCCATCTACGGCTGGCGCGGCGCGAGCGCCGGCACGCTGCGCCGGTTCCCGGTGGACTTCCCCCTCGCCAGCGGGGCGGCGGCGCGGGTGGCGACGCTGAGCACGAGCTGGCGCAACCGCGCGGAGATCCTGGATGTCGCCAACGCCCTCTCGGGGCCGCTGCGCGAGGCCGGCGCCCAGGTGGCCCGCCTGGTGCCCGCGGCCCGGGTGGCCCGCCCGGTCGGGTCGGCCCGTACGGTCCACTGCGCGCTGCTACGGACCTACCGCGACGAGGCGGCGTGGGTCGCCGGCCGGATCGCCCGGGCCTGGCGCGAGGAGGCCGGCGTCGAGCCCGGCGCGCCGATCGCCGAGATCCCGCCGGCGCGCCGGCCGACCACCGCGGTGCTGGTGCGCACCCGCAAGCAGATCGCGACCATCGCCGCCGCGCTGCGTACCCAGGGGCTGCCGGTCGAGGTGGTCGGCCTCGGCGGCCTGCTCGACACCCCCGAGGTGCGCGATGTGGTGGCGACCATGCAGGTCCTGGCCGACCCGGCACAGGGTGCGGCGCTGCTGCGGCTGCTGACCGGGCCGCGCTGGCGGATCGGACCCCGGGACCTGGTGGCGCTGCACCGCCGGGCCAAGGTGCTGGCCCGGGAGCGCGCCGGCCAGCGCGAGCGGGAGGTGGTCGTGGACCGCCTCGACGAGGCCACGCTCGTCGAGGCGCTGGACGACCTCGGTGCGCCGGAGCAGTACTCACCGCGGGCGTACCGGCGGTTCGGTGCCCTGCGCGACGAGCTGCGCGCGCTGCGCACGCGGCTGGACCAGCCGCTGCCCGACCTGGTCGCGGACATCGAGCGGGTCACCGGGCTGGAGGTCGAGGTGGCCACCCGGGCCGGGGACGCCGGCCTGGCCCGTGGCCACCTGGACGCGCTCGGCGCGGTGGCCGCCCGGTTCAGCACCGAGTCGGAGGGTGGCACGGTCTCCGCGTTCCTCGCGTTCCTCGCCGCGGCCGAGGACGAGGAGCGGGGCCTCGCGCCCGGCGAGGTGGAGGTGGTCGAGGGGGCGGTGCAGGTGCTGACCGCGCACGCCGCAAAGGGGCTGGAGTGGGACGTGGTAGCGGTCGCCGGGCTGACCGGCCGGGAGTGGCCGGCCACCGGGACCGGATCCGACCACTGGCTGCGCGGGCTGGGCGTGCTGCCGTTCCCGCTGCGCGGGGACGCGGCCGAGCTGCCGGCGCTGGACCTGGCCGGGGCCGCCGACCAGCGGGCGGTGAACCAGGCGCGCACCGCGTTCGAGGAGCGCTGGCGCGAGCACGACGGCCGGGAGGAGCGCCGGCTGGCGTACGTCGCGGTGACCCGGGCCCGCCGGCTGCTGCTCTGCTCGGGCTACTGGTGGGCGGAGGGGGTGCTGCGCCCGCGCGGCCCGTCGCCGTTCCTGCGCGAGATCCACCAGCGGTGCCGGGCCGGCGCCGGTGCGGTTGACGGGTGGGCGGACCCGCCGGCCGAGGACGAGGCCAACCCCACTGCGGCGCACCTGGCCAGGGCGGTATGGCCCGGTGACCCGCTCGGGGAGCGGCGGGGCGCGGTTGCCGAAGGCGCCGCGCTGGTACGGGCCGCGCTGGCCGGGCGCCACCCGCCCGGCGCTGACGACGCACCCCCGACCGGGGACGCATCCCTGGCCGAGGATGCACTCCCGGCCGAGGATGCATCCCTCGCGGAGGACGGATCCTCCGATGACGGCGCATCGTCCGATGACGGCGTATCGTCCGCCGACGACAGGCTGGCGCGCTGGGCGTACGAGGTGGACCTGCTGCTCGCCGAGCGCGCCCGGCGTCGCGCGGGTGACGGGGTCCTCTCGGTGACCCTGCCGGCGCACCTGTCCGTCTCGCAGCTGGTGACCTTGCGCCGCGACCCGCAGGCGCTGGCCCGTACCCTGCGCCGCCCGTTGCCCGCCGCGCCGGACCCCCACGCCCGCCGGGGCACCGCGTTCCACCGCTGGCTGGAGCAGCGGTTCGGGGCGGACCAGCTGCTGGACATCGACGAGCTGCCGGGAGCCGCCGACGAGGACGCCGCGCCCGACGCCGTGCTGGTCGAGCTGCAGGAGCGGTTCCTGGCCAGCGAGTGGGCCGACCGGACGCCCGTGCGTACCGAGGTTCCCTTTGCGACGGTGGTCGCCGGCACGGTCCTGCGGGGGCGCATCGACGCGGTCTTCGCCGACCCGGCCGGAGGGTATGACGTGGTCGACTGGAAGACCGGGCGGCCACCGGCCGGCCCGGCCGCCGAGGCCGCCGCGGTGCAGCTGGCCGCGTACCGGTTGGCCTGGGCCGCGCTTGCCGGGGTCCCGGTGGAGCAGGTCCGGGCGGCCTTCCACTACGTCCGCGAGGGCGTCACGGTACGCCCGGCGGACCTGCTTGACGAGGCGGGCCTGGCCGCGCTGGTCATGGCCCTGCCCGAAGGGGACCAGTGACGGGCGGTGTCTGACCGTCATCCGACAACAGGGGTACGGGGCGCGCGCGGGTCACCGATCCTGAGCGTGGGGGATGGACAGCCGCGGCCGGCCGGGTTGCGGCGGCTCGGGAGGGGGTGCGACACATGGGCGCCGGAGGGCTACGCGAGATCATGGTCGTGCTCGTCCTGGCTCTCGCCGGGGTGCTGCTGGCGGCCACCGCTGCCTTGGCGCCGTGGCACGTGGGCGCCGCCCCACCGGCCGTGGTCCGGATCGAGCAGCCCGATGGACCCGCGCCCAAAAGCTGAGCCGCGGGCTGTGTCCCTAGCTCGTCCGCGGCTGAGCCGCGGGCCGTGTCCGCTGGCCACCCGCATGGTGTTCACTGGAGGGCGGGATGGAGACCAGACCCGGCCCGCATTCCGGGCCCACGCCGCCACACCGCTCGGGCGCGGTCACCCGGCTCGGCGCCACACCCGAGCCGGTCATCGACCCGTTTGCGCCGCCGCCTCCGCCGTCACCGGCTGACCTGCGGCGCCGGCAGCGGCGTACCCTCCTGCTCTTCGGCGGGTCAGCCGCCGGGGTGGCGCTGGTCGGGGTGGTCACTCTACTGCTCGTCGTGCTGGGCGGCGCGGACAACCCGCTGCGCCGCCGTTACCAGCCACCACCGGACGACCGGCCACCACTGGCACAGCTGTGCCCGCCGCCGAGCGGGGCACCCGGTCAGCCGGCCTCGCCTGACCCGCCGTCCGCGCCGCCGCCATCCGCCCCACCCGGCCCCACCGCGGCCCCGCCACCGGCCTCGCCCGGCCCCACCAGGGCCGCGCCGGCACCGACCAGCGGGCGCACGATCGACGCCACGGCCGGCATCTCCTACCGCCGGTACGGCGAACCGTGGGTGCCCTGGCGGGAGCGGTGGACCGCCGGGACGCTGGAGGTGTCGTACACGGTCGGGCAGCACTTCGTCACCGAGGTCTACTCCAGGGGCACGTACCACGCCTCGATCCTGTCCGCGTCCGTGCCCGCGACCGTCAACGACGCGCTCGTCATCGACCTGGCCTGCACCGGGCGGCAGGTGGCCGCCGACGTCCGGGCCGAGTACTACCCGCAGCCCAACCGCATGGAGCTGCTCCGGGACGAGCGCAGCACCTTGGGCGGCCGGCCGGCCTGGGTGTCCAAGTTCCGCCTGCACTTCTCGCAGCCCGACCTGAAAGCCACCAGCGAGCTGGTGGCCGTGGCGCTCATCGACGTGGGGCGACCGGACGCGGCGGTCTTCTACGTGTCGATCCCGAGCACGCATAGTCACCTGGACTGGGTGGTCGACGACGCACTCGCCTCGGTCCAGGTGCCCTGACGCCCCTGCCGTTACCCTGAACCAGCCCGCGACCAGCGAGGTCGTAGCGGAGGAGGGATGGCGATGAGGGGTCGGGCCGCGTTCACGGCCGGTGCGACGGCGCTGCTGCTCTTCGCGGCGGTCCCACCCGCCTACGCCGACGGCATCCGCGACGCCCAGTGGCACCTCGGCTTCCTCGACGTCGCCGCGGCACACCGGACCAGCCAGGGTACAGGCGTGACGGTGGCGGTCGTCGACTCGGGTCTTGACGCGACCCACCCCGACCTCGCCGGCACCGGGCTCCCGGCGGTGGACGCCACCCGGGTCCCGGACTCCCTCACGCAGTCCGATGTGGACGGCCGGGGCACCGCGCTCGCCGGCCTGGTCGCCGGGCACGGGCACGGCGGCGCCGTTCCGGCCAGCCCCCGCCCGGGGACCGGCCCGGTCGTCGGCCCGGACGGCGTGCTCGGCCTGGCGCCCGGAGCGCGGATCCTGCCCGTGGTCATCACCACCCGCCCCGGCCAGTACG
>Ga0075430_100002185_pt1 | contig 16197 bp, 16 predicted proteins | sample RhiMetdeltSRZDD4_FD_75294 | JGI IMG/M metagenome (GOLD analysis project Ga0075430, IMG submission 75294) | Populus rhizosphere microbial communities from Tennessee, USA - Rhizosphere MetaG P. deltoides SRZDD4 | ecosystem: Host-associated > Plants > Roots > Rhizosphere > Soil | place: USA... | reverse complement strand
CCTTGATTCAGGCGTTAGACCGCAATCGGCGAACGAAGTCGGACAAAGAGGGCACCGATGCACGGCGGTGAGCTGAAAATTGGAGCCACGTGCGCGATTGTCGGTAGCGTAGTGCTTTTCGTTGGGACTTATCTGCATCCGACGCAAGCCGACCCGAGCGAGGTCGTTGCAGCATTTACCGAGTACGCTGCCGACCGACTATGGGTAGTAAGCCACTTGATGCAATTACTGGGTATTGCCCTCATGGTGGCGGCGTTACTGATCCTGACCAAACAGTTGGAAATCGCGATTGGCGCGGTATGGCACCGTCTCGCGGCAGCAGGAGCGATTGCCAGTCTGGCCGTGGCCACGGCGCTTCAGGCTGTAGATGGCATCGCCCTCAAAGCCATGATAGACAGCTGGGCCATGGCTCCTACATCACAAAAGGAGATCACGTTTCAAACCGCACTCGCCGTGCGTCAAGTCGAGATTGGATTAGCGAGCACGCTGAGTATCTTGTTTGGCCTCACAGTAACCGTGTGTGGGATAGCTCTACTGGGCGATCGGGTGTATCCGAAATGGGTAGCTGGGATCGCCATTCTAGGAGGCGTGCCTACCACCATCGCCGGCGTCGTTATGGCGTATACGGGGTTTTCGGCGCTCGCAATGTCCATCAACATGCCTGCAAGTTTTCTGCTGCTTCTGTGGATGCTCATAGTTGGTGTATCCATGTGGCGACGGCCAGCAATGCGGTCAGATGAACAGCGGTCTAACAACCGCTTGGAGCCCGACGCTCGCAAGGCTCGCGCGGCTCAAGCGGAACGTTAGACGCCAAGGAGACATCATGACGGTCAAGCGTATGGACAACGTCGGCATCGTGGTAGAAGACATCGACGCCGCCATTGAGTTCTTCACCGAACTTGGCCTCGAGCTCGAGGGGCGCGCCCCAATCGAAGGAGACTGGGCAGATGGCGTCACTGGATTGCGCGACATGCGTGTCGAGATTGCCATGATGCGTACGCCGGACGGTCACAGCCGGCTCGAGATGTCCCGATTCCTCGCGCCGCCTGTGGTCGCCGATCACCGCAGCGCCCCGGTGAACGCTCTCGGTTACCTACGCGTCATGTTCACCGTGGAGAACATCGACGATACGTTCGCCCGGCTCGGCAAACGCGGCGCGGAGCTCGTCGGCGAAGTGGTCCAGTACGAAGACACGTATCGGCTCTGCTACATCCGGGGCCCCGAAGGAATTCTCATCGGGCTTGCACAAGAGCTCGGGCAGCAGACTTCCCGATGAGCACATGTGACAGATACATACCTGATAGGGGTGCGTACTCGCGGTGGCTAGTTGCCGTTTGAGGGTGTCTAACAAATCGCTCAAGCCGACCCCTCCGGCCTTCGGCCTCCGAGGCGGCTTAGCTCAACCGTTAGGCGTCGGAAGGCCCACTTTGCCAATTGTTCCTGTGGAGGCCCCATGATACAGATCGGCTGGAGAAGAACAAAAGGACGGCCATGGAGTTTTATGACTTGATGTTCAATCAGTGCAAGCCAGCGGATGCGATCGATCGCTACGTCGGTGCGGTCTACATTCAGCACAACCCAGCGGTCGCTGACGGGAAAGAGGCATTTGTCGAGTACTTCATGAGGATGGCCAAGGAGTACCCAGGCAAGCGAGTGCATTTCAAGCGCGCGATCGCTGAAGGAGACTACGTGGTCCTGCACTGTTTTCAGGAGTGGCCGGGCGATAGCGATTGGGCGGGAATTGACATCTTTCGTCTTGATGCCGACGGCAAGGTTGTTGAGCACTGGGATGTACTTCAAACCGTGCCAGCTACCTCCGCAAATCCCAACACGATGTTCTAGCCACGATGCAGGGCACCAACGAGAAGACCCAGTGTCAGGAACCATTTCACGGGTGGCGCGGCGAACGGGGCGCCTTTCTTACCCGCCCACCCCTACCGCGCCAAGACGCGGCCCTTCCCGAAGCGCGCGTGACGTAATGCCCGCTGGGGGATGGGGCGCATGGCGCAACGGATGAGGTGCGCCAAGTTTATGTGCGCCGCCGAGCCGGTGAGGCGGCCGGGTCTTAGCACGGTGGGGCTGTTCGCCGTGACAGGACCCGCGATGCAGGGGCGGACGGTTCCTAATTTCTAAGATCATGATCATTGAGCATCTAAACTCCTTCGATCGCTAAGAGCTGCCGTGGCTTCTCCCAAGCCGGTACTATTGCGCTCCCCGCGTGAGTCGCTCGGCGGATATATTCTGCTCCCACGTTTGATCGATAAGGTCCGCTTTCTTGCCAAAGGGCAATTGCCTCAGGCCTATGCCGCCAATGTCCTTGGGGCCGAATACACACTGGATGGACGGTTTCTGACCTTTACCGGATTGAATGCCCAGGCATTGCGGCATGTGATTGTGTCCGGCTGCACTGATGACGAAGTGCTGGAATGGGTGCAAAGGCACGCGAAGCCGACCACCGCCTTAGAAAAACAGGCATGGGCGGAGCAGATCGATCGCTATCGACCCGATGCCGCATTAATGGAATATCGGCAGCGCGTGTATCCGGAACTTGCGGAGAGAGTCGATGTCAGTTCCATTAGCGTGCTGGACCTCATCGATATGGATGAAGGGCGCCTGCCCTTCCGAAGCTGAACTATTAAGCGGGTTAGAGTCTGTCTCGATCCGCTCACGCGCAGGTAAGACAAGCCTAGGCCAGAAGTTCAGTAGATATTGTTTGGAAGTCGGTTACGACTCGACTGCCGTCTCGTACGCGCGCAGCAGATCCGCCACCGACAGCACCCCGATAATCGTTCCGTCCTCGGTGACGGGCAGATGTCGGATTCCGTTTTTCTTCATGAGCGTTCCGGCTTCGGACAGCGCTTCGCTGTCCTCGATCGTCACCAACGCCTTGGTCATGCAGGCAGTCACTGTGGTCGTATTGGGATCAAGACCCTTGGCCACTGCTTTCCGGCTGAGATCGGTGTCGGTAATGATGCCGATGTAGCGCGAGCCATCGTCAACGAGCAAAGACCCCACCTTCCACTTCTGTAACAATCGCCCTGCCTCCTTGATTGAGGCCGAACGATGCACGCTGCGCACGTCGGGCGACATATACTCCGCTACCTTTTTTTCGTCGAATGGATCCCCGCCCTTTGCTTTCTTTGGCATGATTCCTCCCTGTGACGTGAAGACTGAGAGGATAACTCAACCACAGCGGCGGCTCAAGTATATCTCATCCTCCTCCTCGCTTGCCCTGCATCTCCTTCTCATAAAATTGCACCATGTCGGCAATCTCCTCCTTGGTCAGGCCCTTCTCGATCCACTTATGACCCTCCTTGCGGAGCATCTCTTCCGCCACCGCCGGCGACAGCTCGCGGACTAGCGGCAGGAACTTGGTATAGAAACTCTTGGCGACTTCGTAGAACCCCTGCCAATGAACATAGTCGGGCGCTATTTTGGAGAGCCCATGTCTGGCTCGCCGCCCCTCGTGGTGCCAGAGCTCATAGAATACCCACTCGATTTTCTCATCGTACGGGGTCGGCGTGATCTTCTTCATCTCGAGCAACGTGTCCATCGCCGCTTTCGCCGGCTTGCCGAATTTGTCGTTGTACAAGTTGATCCCTTGATCCATCGATGTGAAGAACCGGTCCACAATCTGTTGGCTGTGACAGGAGGAACAGACTTGTCTCATGGCCTTCCGCCGGTCCTCGTAATTCTCCAGTCTCGTTGAGATAACCGGGCGGAGGGTCCAACTGATGCGGTCTCCGACATCGTGCGTCACCTCCTGCGTACCGGTGGCGCTCATATGGCAGGTGGCGCAGGTTGGGTAGAGGTAATCTTTCCCTGGGTGCCATTTCTCCGACGGATCCGCCAACTTCATTTTTTCCTTGTTGGCGTCGTACATGACGCCGTGTTTACTCTCGTAATAGGCCTCGATCTGCGGATGGTCGGGCCCCATGTGGCAACGACCGCAGCTCTCCGGCTGCCGTGCCTGGGCAATAGAGAAACTGTGTCGCGCGTGGCAGGCGGAGCAGGTACCCTTGGACCCATCCGGATTGACCCGTCCGATTCCCGAATTCGGCCAAGTGGCTGGATGGAGCTTTCCCTTTTCCATCACCTTGATGATGCTTCCGTGGCAACCGGCGCACCCGGTCGTCACGATCTCCGGCCCTTCCACGACGTTGCCGAGAAAATTATCGAGCGAGCCGGTAAACTGCGCGCCCTTGGCATGGTGGGATCTGGCAAATTCCTTCGCCTCTTTGTCGTGACAGCGCATGCAGTCTTTGGGGGTGACCAAGGTGGATATGAGGAAGCCCTCATGGTCATAGGCATCGGCTTCGCCTTTCTCGGCGCGATGACACTCCACACATCCGATCCCCTTCGGTGCATGCCGACTGACCTTCCAGTCGTTGATCCCGCCGACCGCGACATCCTTGGCCATATGGCAATCGATGCACCGCTTGTTTTCGGCGGACACAAACGGCCGCAGCCCGCCCCCGCGCCGCTCCTCAACCTGGACATAGCCGACCCCCGTCAGTGCAAGGAACAACACCAGACACAATCCTCCGATGATGTACCGCGAGAAATTGAGCGTCCCGTTCTGTTTCCCGGTTTCCTGTTCATTCTCTTCTTCGCCGAGGTCTTGCATGAATCCCTCCGTTACATCTACATCCTTGTATCCAATGCCATTAAGGCCACAACTCCAAGGACGACCAGCGTTCCAACGATCGCGTTGATCACTGCCATCGGCCATCCGCGTCGTGCCAACTCACGGTCCACGAATGGGTACACCACGAACAGCGCGGCGCCGCCTAGGAGACTCCACAGCGCCACCGGCCCAGGAAGCAAGGTAATCCACATGTAGGGAGCCGAGAAGTACCAAGGCGGCGAGACATCCGACGCCACTTCCTGAGGATTGGCTGGTTGGCCCAAGGTCGGGGGAAAGATCATCACCAGATCGACGATCAGTACGAGCAAACCCACGGCAATAGCTCCCATCTTCAAGGTATGCTCCGGAAAGAACGGATGGAACCCCCGGCTTCCTTTCACATCAACAAAGCCCATCAGTCGCACGATGACCACATGGCCTAGCACCAAACCGCACAAGAGCGCGGGCAACAGCTTGGTATGCAGATCATAGAGCCTCAAGAGGGTGACACCCGACACCTCTTCACCGCCCCGCAGGAGATACAACAAGGGGGTGCCCACTACCGGCAGCGTCCCCATCATGTTCGTCACGACCGTCATGCCCCAATACGACACATTGTCGAAGACCAACGAATAGCCGGAAAACCCCATTGCGAAAGTCACGAACAGCACGATGGACCCGCTGACCCATTTCAGTTCACCGGGCGACCGGTACGCGCGCGTGATGAACACCCGGATCACATGGAAGAGCAGAAAGAGAATCATGAGATCGACTGACGTCTTGTGTAGTCCCCTGATGAACCACCCGAGATAGACCTGATTTGTAATCTCCTCCACACTCTCATAGGCCCTTTCCGGCGAAGGCACGTAGTAGAACGTCAGCAAGAGTCCCGTCGTGACCAAGAGGCCGAACAACGTGAGGGGAATCGCCCCCAGCGTGTACGGCCACCAGTCCAGATGCTGCGGCAGATCCTTTTGGATATAGTCCACCCACGTCTTGCCCTTATCACCCTCCGTGACCCGGGAAACCTGTGTGTCGATTGAGGGCATCTGTTCACCTTTCAGGAAGCGCTGAGAACTCAGTGCTGAGTTCTGAGTGCTGAGCCTCTATGCATTCACAATATTCACGTACAACTGCCCGCCCCGTTTCAGGATCTCGAACCGATCGAGCGGGCGCGGCGGCGGGCCGGCGACGTTCAGACCCGTTCTGTCAAACACGCCCTGATGACAAGGGCACACAAACTGTTCACGTTCCTTGTTCCAGGACACGAGACATCCCAAGTCCGTGCAACGTCTGGAAAACGCCGTAACCCCCTCGTCGGTTCTGAGCACCAGAATCTTGTGGCTTCCGAGATCCATCGGCACGGCTTCACCGATCGACACCCGCGATTCAGGACCGATCAGGACCGCCTCGTACCGCTTCGGCTTCTGGCTTGGAATGAGAAACTGCGCGAAACGCAAGGTCAGGGCGCCGAGTCCGAACAAGATCCCGAACCCCATCACGGCTTGGCTGAGAAAGCGTCGCCGCCCTACGTCATCATGAACAATCGTCATTGAGTCACCTCATTAAGCGTCCGGCCCGCATGCTTCCAATTACGAATAGCCCTTCTCCCCATGTTGCGCCAGATCGAGTCCCATGATCTCGGCTTCCTCGTCTACACGAGGCATCATGACCATCTGCAGAATCTTGATCACCAAGAACGTCGCGCCGGCGGCGAACGCCGACACCGCGAGAACCGCGACGGCCTGAGCAAACAATTGGTAGGGATAGCCGTTGAACAAACCGTCGCTTCCGTCCGGATTCACCGCAGTCGATGCAAAGAGACCCGTTGCGATCATGCTCCACGCTCCTCCGACTCCATGCATCCCGAACACATCCAACGAATCGTCATAGCCTAGAATCAGCTTGACGTAATTGACGACCATGTAGCACAGCCCTCCGGCCCCGATGCCGATGACCATCGCTGCCAACGGTCCCACATAGCCCGCAGCCGACGAACTCGCCACCAATCCAGCAACCGCTCCACTCACCGTTCCCAGCGCGGTCGGCTTATCCCGCTGAATCCACTCAGCCAGCGTCCACGTCAGAGCCGATGCAGCAGCCGCGACATGAATCGCCACGAGCGCGCTCGTGACAGTGTTCATGGACGACAGTGCCCCACCAGCCGAGAAGCCGCACCATCCGACCCACATGAGGCCTACCCCGCACACGGCAAACGGAAGATGGTTCGGTATCATCTCGATCCGCCCGTACCCTTTACGAGGTCCGATCATGAGCGCAGCTACCAAGGCGCTCACTCCCGCGGACAGATGAATCACCGCACCGCCCGCGAAATCGAGGCTTCCCAAGTTGGTCAGCCATCCGCCACCCCAGAGCCAATGTGCGACCGGGCCGTACACCACACCGATCCAGACGAGTCCGAAGAGGAGAAAAAACAGAAACCGCACTCGTTCGACCAGCGTCCCGGTCACCAGCGCCAATGCCAAGGCACCGGACATGGCACGGTGCAGAGCGAGCGACGTTCTGACACCCTGGCTGTCGCCCGCGCCGACCCCATCGGAGCCGAACACCATCGGCTCACCCCAGAACAGCCACTCAAGCGAAGCCAGCACCAATGCGAGAAAAACCAGACCCATCGTGTTCAGGACGTTTTTTTTGCGCACCATGCCGCCATACAGAAGAGCCACACCCGGTAGGGTCAACATCACCAGCGTGGTAGAGACCACCAGCCAGAGAATGTGTTCCTGTTGGCGCATCATGCAATCGCCCGCTTGATGCACACCTGATATTGGAATCTGCCCGCGCGTTGTAACGTAATATCGCCGGATCGGCTCAGTCGGTCGATCGCGAGAAATACCCGCCACCAGTCAAGACCAGACATCTCCACAAGCCCATCCATGGTTCGAATCTGTCCACTTCGGAGAATATCCAACAACACCAGCTCGGTCGGCACATCGCGCTCAGTCGAGACATCGTGCTCGTAAGAGGCAGCTTTCATTGTGCCCTCCTTTATCATCCGGACCTAAAACACAAAGGCGCCAGAGGCTGCTCGAAAGAGGCGACGTTGCCTCCGTCTTCAGTCTTGGCGCCTTTGCCAACTCTACCCTGACAGCACTGTCGGGTAATCTAATGTTGGGAGCGTTTCAGTTCATTCGTCTCTTCACACCATCATCGGCCCGGCCTGTCCGGCTTCATGAGTACGCGCGTTCGTCGTGTTGCGTAAGATCAAGCCCCATTCTCTCTTCTTCCGGCGACAACCGCAGTCCGACCACACGGTCCACCAGTTTGAGCAATCCATACGTGAGGGCCGCTGAAAAAATCGTCACCGTCGTTGCGGCCACTATTTGGACAACAAGAAAACCCGGATTTCCAAAGAAGAGGCCGTCTGCTCCGCTCGCGTTCACCGCCTTTGATGCAAACAGTCCCGTCGCGAGAATCCCAAGGATGCCACCAACGCCGTGGATCCCTACCACATCGAGTGAATCGTCGTAGCCCAACCGTCCTTTCCAGTTGATCGCCACGTAGGACAATCCCCCTGCAAGGAATCCGATGAACAGAGCGGAGAATGCTCCTATGTAGCCGGCACCCGGCGTGACCGTTGCGAGACCCGCCACGGCTCCGCTTGCAATTCCCAGCACAGTCGGTGATCCTCGGTGGAGCCACTCGACAACCATCCACATCAGAGCCCCAGTCGCCGCAGCTGTGTGTGTCGCCAGAAAGGCGGCCACGGCCGTGTCATTGGCCCCCAGCGCGCTACCCGCATTGAAGCCGAACCATCCGAACCAGAGTAGTCCCGTCCCCAATAGTGTCATCGGTAGGTTGTGCGGCGCCATATAGTCGGTGCCATACCCATGCCGCGCGCCGAGCACCATCGCGCAGACTAGGGCACTGACGCCGGAGCTGATGTGCACCACCGCACCTCCGGCAAAATCCAGCGCCCCGAGACTGCTGAGCCATCCGCCTCCCCACAGCCAGTGGGCAATGGGTGTATAGACAACGAGCGACCAGAGCCCTGCGAACAACACCAGCGCGCTGAACTTCATCCGCTCGGCAAAGGCACCCGTAATCAGAGCCGGTGTGATGGCCGCAAACATCATCTGAAAAATCATGAACGCCTGATGCGGAATGGTGGGCCCATAGATTGGATGAGGAGCCAGTCCCACTCCCTGCAGTCCTATCCATTCCCAGCTTCCGATGAGACCCTTGTTGTCCGGCCCAAACGCAAGACTGTACCCAAGCAGAATCCACAGGATGCTCACGAGGCAGAGAATGACGAAGCTTTGCATGATCGTTCCCAGCACGTTCTTGCTGCGGACCAGGCCACCGTAGAACAACGCCAAGCCGGGCAATATCATGGCCAGCACGAGGGCCGACGACATCAAGACCCACGCGGTGTCGGCTGCGTTCACCGTTGCCCCCGTCAAAGATTCCGCACCGGCCGCGGCGGGAACCGACATCGCGGCGACTCCGAACACCGCGCCCCATCCACAACGTTTCTTCCACAGCCGCAATCCCATGCAGGCTCCTCTTTTTTTTGACAGAATGGTCACCGAGACACTCGTTGCATCGCATGTTAACCGCCCAACCGCCTGCAAACCCCCTGTCAGAACGTCTTGTATTCGAGCCATTTGCCGTTCAGGGTAATTTTGCAGCGCGCTTCTCCCTGACTGCCGGTCACCTTCTCCATGTCGAGCGTGAAATCGATGGCGCTCATGATGCCGTCGCCGAACATTTCATTCGCCATCTCGCGCAACGCGTCTCCATAGACACCCACAATTTCGAGGAGACGATACTTAAAGGGATCGGTCGCGTTGGGGCTATCCGTCCGGACCGGAAATCGGCTCAACGACTGAACCATATCTTTGTCCAGATCGAGCAGTTTGCCCACCTTCGTGGCCTCATCCGGTGACAACCGATGGTTGCCGTTGAGAGCGGCGGCCACAAAGGTCGGATTCTTGCCCACCGCTTTCGCCACTTCGGCGATCGTGACCTTTTTGTCGAGCCGGGCAGCCTTGATCTTCTTACGCGTCGCTTCCTTCTCCATGCCAGCCTCCTTGTGAATGAGCCATCCGGCTCCCGTATGACAGAACGGATCGTCGATGATCATGGCGATCTCTTCATCACCAATTTTCAGTGAACAGCGGCTGCATCCCTCTCGAAGTCTACGATGACCGGACCTCCATCCGCCTGATGACTCGAAGAGGTTCCGTCGACCTCGATCCCATGTTTGGCATGGCGCACCAGAAAGTGGATGATATGGTTTCTGATCTTGTAATAATGCGAGTGCTCGATGATCGTTTCCCGAGATCGTGGCCGCGGGATCGTTACGTGGACCATTTCGGCAATCCGGGAATCCGGTCCGTTCGTCATGAGAAGGATTCGATCGGAGAGCAGAATCGCCTCGTCTACGTCATGGGTCACCATGAAGACGGTGTTGCGAGACGTGTTCCACATTTGAATCAACTCTTCCTGTATGACCCCTCTGGTCAGCGCGTCGATCTGTGCAAACGGTTCATCCAGCAATAACACTTTCGGCTCGATCGAGAACGCCCGGGCCAAGCCGACGCGCTGTTTCATCCCGCCTGATAAGGCCACAGGGCGTTTGTCCTCGGCGCCCTTCAACCCTACCAGCATGATGTATTTGTGGACATGCGCCGTCACCTGCTCCCTGCTCCACTCCGGATAGGCTGATCGGACGGCCAGCGCGACGTTCTCGAATACCGTCATCCAGGGCATCAGCGCGAAATTCTGGAAGACCACCATCCGGTCCAATCCCGGTCCGGACGCCTCTCGACCGTTGAGGATGACGCCTCCCTCCGAAGGAGTTTCCAATCCTGCGATGATGTTGAGCAGAGTGCTTTTCCCACAGCCCGAGTGACCGATCGTCGTGACAAATTCCCCATTCTCGATTTTGATCGTCACATCCTTGAAAATGCAGACCTGCCCAACCCCGGATGGGTTCGGGAAATACTTGCTCACATGGTCGATTTGAAGAAAGGACATAGATTACTCCTGGTAAGTGACTAAGCCTGCCAGTTTGTTGAATCCGGAATCCAACACGACCCCGACGACGCCGACGACCAAAATCGCAAAGATGACGCCGGCAATATCCAAATTGTTCCATTCGATCCAGCTCAAATAGCCGACCCCGAGTTCCCCCAACAACATCTCAGCCGGTACCACTGCGACGAGGGCACTGCCGAAGGATATCCGCAATCCGTTCACGATGGTCGGGGCTGCCGCCGGCAGAATCACCTTGAACAGTCGCTTGAACCAGGACAACTGCACGATCGCAGCCACGTGCAGATACTCCTTGCGCAACGAGCTCACCCCGAACGCAGTCGTCGCCAATGTGGGCCAAAGCGCCGCCATGAACACCACCAGGACGGCGGTCCACTTCGGATCCTTGACGGTGTAGAGCAGCAACGGCATCCATGCGAGGGGAGAGATCGGCTTGAGAATTTGAATGTAGGGGTTGATGGCGCGAAACAGGACCCGGTTCAGACCCAACACCACCCCGAGCATGATCGCGATGATGGAGGCTGCCAGGAAGCCAGCGGCAAACCGCGACACGGTGTAGAACACCAGGTAGGCGATCCCGTGGTCGTTTGTTCCTTTTATTTGAAACGCCTCGGCCAATTCCGTGCGGGCCTTTTCCACCACCGCCAACGGGCCCGGAACCCCCTTGACCTTCTCCTTTTCAGGATTCCATGTATAGGCTCCATCCGCCCCCCGCACGATATCGCCGTTGAACTCCATCAACAGCAGCTGTTCTTCGGTCATTCCGGACGGATCAAATGTCGGCCGCAACGTAAAGAGGTGCCAGCCCAAAAGAAAAATCACCAGCAGGAAACCTGATATAAACCACGGGTTTCCTTTCACTTGCCCCGCCATGGTTCCTCCCCGTTCAGACCCCGTACCCTGAACGATCCCCGTTTTCCGGAACCGCGGCCACCCGAATAACGAGAACCGAGCGAGAAACCGTCGCATTGAAGGAGCCAGGAAACCGCCGGCTCCGGTTGCACGCGTGGTCTCAGTCAACGTTTCATTGAGCGATTCCATAGACCCCCTCATGCCATGCTGTGAATCTTAAACCCTTTGAGATAAGCCTCTGCCTGGTTCGGATCGAACTCCTTGCCCATAATGACGTGTTTTTTCGTGGTGGCCTCGTGCGTCGGATAGCCCAGTTCTTTCGAGATACGATCGCAATCCGCCGCCAGATACACCTGTTCGGCCACGGTTTTGTAGTTCACGTCGCCTTTCACATGGCCCCACCGTTGCATTTGCGTCAAAATCCAGATGGCCATCGAGTGCCATGGATAGGGGTCGAAATCGATCCGGTCCGGCATCTTCTGAATTTTTCCCAGGCCATCGGCGTAGGTGCCGGTCAAGACCTGCTCGAGCACGGTGACCGGTTGATTGAGATAGTTGGTCGGCGCAATGGCAGCTGCGATCTCCTTCCGATGCGCCGGGTCTGAGGCGTAATGAGCCGCATCGACAATGGAACGCCACATCGCATGGAAGGTGTTGGGGTATTGGGTCGCAAACGCTTTGGTCACGGTGAAGGCGCAGCAGGGATGGCGGTCCCAGATCTCCTTGGACAGCTTAAAAATGAAGCCGACGTTTTCATAGACCGCTCGTTGGTTGAACGGATCCGGCCCCAAATACCCGTCCACGTTGCCGGCCTTTAGATTTGCGACCATCTCCGCCGGAGGCACGATTCGAATCTGCACGTCCTTATCGGGGTGAACGCCTCCTTCAGCCAGATAGTAGCGAAGCAAGTAATTGTGCATGGAGTAATCGAACGGCACGCAGAACCGGAAACCCTTCATGTCTGCGGCCTTTTGCACTCCCTTGTGCTTGATATGCAGCGTGATGGCCTGCCCGTTGATATTTTCTACCGCCGGCATGTACATCGGCGTCGCCATGGAACCGGCGCCCAAGGTGATGGCCAGCGGCATCGGCGTCAGCATGTGAGCCGCATCCACTTCCTTGTTGACGGCCCAGTCCCGAATCATCGCCCAACCCGCTGCTCTCTTCACCGACGCGTTCAGGCCATGCTTTTTGTAGAATCCCAGAGGCTCGCCCATGATGATCGGGGTGCCGCACGTGATAGGAATGAAGGCGATGCTTACGTCTTTCTTTTCCGGCGCGCCGGCGGGATCAGCGGCAAAGGCTTGGAAGGGTGCCATCGGAAAGAGTTCAGTGATGAGGGCCGTGAGTGTCGCCGCTCCAAGGCCGGCGAGAAATTGCCGGCGGGACGGCTCTGCAGCATCCAGCACGGCCGCCACAACCGACTTCTCCACTGTTTCTTGCAGGTATTGCTCATTCGATAACGGCGCCTTCGCGTCAGGCGGTGGGATCGACTTGTCGTTCATCTTGGCCTCCATATTCATTCTCTACTCCCAGGAACCTTCCAGACGTACGCCGCTCGCACCGGATGCCAGCCCAAAAAAACGTCCTTCTCCCAAGTAACGGGGAGAAGGACGTCGGTGTCCTCTGGCGAGCTCATGACAGGCCCGCCCGTGAGACATCATCGTCTCACATTCTCGTGTTCGACAAACAAAACGGCGTCCGCCATTCATCGTAAGAATGACGGACGCCGTTGTCCGTATCCGCTATCTTGCCGAGCTTAGCCCAGGCGCCATTGCCTGAACCACCCTCGTGGATGCAACCTATACCATTCTTGCCAGAAACCCGTCAAGGAGTACTTCCGTTCGCGACCCCTTGCCTAGACGTCGTAGTACAAGAAGAACTCGTAGGGATGCGGCCGCAAACGCATGGTATCGACTTCCTTGCTACGCTTATAGCCGATCCAGGCTTCGATCAGATCCTCGCTAAAGACACCCCCCTTGAGCAGAAATTGATGGTCCTTCTCGAGGTTGTTGAGGGCCTCGTCCAAACTCCCCGGCATGGTCCGAATCTTGGCAGCCTCTTTCGGCTCAAGATCGTACAGATCCTTCTCAGCCGGTTCCCCGGGGTTGATCTTGTTCTCGATCCCATCCAAGCCCGCCATGAGCATGGCGGAAAACGCGAGATACGGGTTGGCTGCCGGGTCCGGAAATCGCACCTCGATACGCTTCGCCTTCGGACTTGGGGAGTACATAGGAATCCGGATGCCCGCAGACCGATTCCGGCTCGAATAGGCCAGGAGGACGGGAGCTTCGAACCCAGGCGTCAATCGCTTGTAGGAGTTCGTCGAAGGATTGGTGAGAGCGGCCAATGCCGGCGCATGTTTGAGAATGCCGCCGATGTAATGCAGGCACATCTGGGAGACTCCGGCATATTCCTTCCCCGCAAACAACGGCTTCCCGTCCTTCCAGATACTTTGGTGCGTGTGCATTCCGGATCCGTTGTCGCCGAACAGCGGCTTCGGCATGAAGGTGACGGTCTTTCCGTGGCGGCGGGCGACGTTCTTCACGATGTACTTGTACATGAGCATCTTATCGGCAGTCTTCACGAGGGAGTCGAACCGGATGTCAATTTCAGCCTGGCCCGCCGTGGCGACCTCGTGATGATGCTTCTCGATCGCAATGCCCACCTTCTCCATCTCAAGAATCATCTCAGTACGGATGTCCTGCTGCGTATCAGTCGGCGCAACCGGGAAGTAGCCCTCCTTGTGACGGATCTTTCCGCCCAGGTTGACGCCTTCCTGTCCCATATTCCACACGCCCTCATCGGAGTCGATGACGTAGTAGCCGCTATGGCTCGTTTGATCGTAGCGGGCATGATCGAAGATGAAAAATTCGGCTTCCGGTCCCCAGAAGGAGGTATCGCCGATCTTGGTGCTCTGGAGGTATTTCTCCGCCTTCTGCGCAATGAATCGCGGGTCGCGATCGTAGGTTTCGCGCGTGATCGGGTCAACGACGTTGCCGATGAGGCTCAGCGTCGGCACAGCACAAAACGGATCGAGACAGGCCGTTTCCGGATCCGGCACGAGCAGCATGTCACTGTTGTTGATCGCTTTCCACCCTCGAATCGAGGATCCGTCCAGCCCGGAACCGTCTTTGAATAAGCCTTCCGTCAATTCATTGATGGGAACAGTAAAATGCTGCCAGGTACCGATGAGATCCACAAATTTCAAGTCCACGACCTGGACCTTGTTTTTCTTGGCGAACTCCAACACCTCACGAACGTTCATCCCCTCCTCCTTTCACCCGTTTCAACGCATACCATTGATTCCCGCTTTCCCTTATGCCGCCTTGGTCCCGAAGAATGCGTCGATGTCTCTGAGAATCGCGACCCGCACCGCTTCCAGTTGCGCCTCATCGTCGATTTTACGTCCCTGATGATCCGTGACATAGAACACGTCGGCGACTTGATCCAACCGCGTGGAGATTCTTGCCGCGTGCACGGACAACCCAACCGTAAAGATCGCGTTCGTGATGACGTACAACAGACCCTGGCGATCATCGGCGAATACATCCACGATGGTATATTGGTCGGACGTTTCGTTATCGATCCGGACCTCCGTCGGTTGCCGATTCAGCGGCGCGCGGCGCGCGCTATTGAGCCGGGATCCACGGCGCATGAGCTCGTCGACATGCTCCCACCCCTTCAGCACGCCTGCGATCCTGTCCCCAATTGCACGCCGGCGCTCCTCCGGCGGAGCACCATGGTAGTCCGGATCCACCACGTGAAACGTGTCCACCACGATCCCATCGTTGCGGGTCGTAATATGTGCGTCCAAGATCTGCACGCCGCTTGCCGCCATGACGCCCGCGATTTTGGAAAAGATGCCGGGCACCAGCTCGTTATGCGTTACGATCGCATATTCGGATGTCCCTAACTGCGCGTTAAAATCCGCATCCACCACGACCTCGCCTGCATGTAAACGCCGGATGGCGGCGAGATTTGCCGCGATGCGTCGGGGAGTTGCTCCATAGACATAGCGAAGCGGAAACTGGTGCAACTGCGATTCCACCCAGGCTTCGTCCGCTTTCGGTTCAGCTATGAGCTGGCTTTGAGCGACAACTTCGCCGGCAATCCGCTTGAGTCGCTCGGGTGCATTCGCCGGTTCACGGTCGCCAGACACTTCCTGCAACGCTTGAAAGTATAATTCCACCAGCAACGCCTCTTTCCACTTGGTCAGAACTTCAGGCCCAACGGCCGCGATATCGGCCGCCGTCAATATGAACAACTTCCTCAGTACTTCCGGTGTGCCCACTTCCCGAGCGAACGGCAACAGGACCTTCTCATCGTGCGGATCCCGTCGAAACGCCGTGTGAGCCATCAACAGGTGGCGATAGACCAAAAACACCAGCGTGCGCGTCTCCTGTTCTCCGAACCCGAACCGCTCAGCCGCATCCTCCGCCAACCGGCGGCCAACCTCGCTGTGATCCTCTTCATGTCCTTTCCCGAGATCGTGCAGCAGCACGGAGAGATGCAAGACGTCCTTTCGTTTGATTTCACGATAGACCTCTCCGAAGATACCGTGATCCTGCGCCAGCGCCTCGGCTTTGGCGACAGCCAGAAGGCTATGCTCATCGACCGTATACTTGTGATACTGATTGAACTGCATCAAGCCGCGCACTCGCGCGAAGGCCGGCACGAGCTTTTCCAGCAGATGG
>Ga0075430_100002181_pt1 | contig 16214 bp, 17 predicted proteins | sample RhiMetdeltSRZDD4_FD_75294 | JGI IMG/M metagenome (GOLD analysis project Ga0075430, IMG submission 75294) | Populus rhizosphere microbial communities from Tennessee, USA - Rhizosphere MetaG P. deltoides SRZDD4 | ecosystem: Host-associated > Plants > Roots > Rhizosphere > Soil | place: USA... | reverse complement strand
TCCATGGGTGCTCAAATATAGGAACTGAGGTTTGCTCAATTATGATTTAGTGACACCTTGTTATTTAGTTTCAATAGCGCCTCGTTAAAGATTTCGGATTGTTTGGTTTGAGAGAGGTTTATGCAGTAAGTTCCTCCCTTATCCTAGACTTTCCTTTCAGATATCTATTGAACCATTCAACTGTTTTGTTGACAGCAGGTGCAACATATTTTTCGACATCATAGATATCAATGTGATTAGGAGCATCTAGCCACATGATTTCTTTTGGTTCACCTGCTTTATCATATACTTCCTGTGCAAATTTTGGTAAGCAATATTTATCATTTTTTCCGTGAATGATTAGTAACGGAGTAGGCGCGACATGACGGGCATGATGGACTGCGCTAAATGACATCAAATTTTCAATTGATTCAGTGGTATAGCGATTGACCCATCCAGCGCTCCATGAACGTGAAGTTCCATAATATTCAAAAGGTTCATCTCCCATCATAGCAGCTGGCTTATTTTCCGTGGCGACAGCAGGAATGTATTGCACCTCACCAGTGTCGTAGTGTTGTTGCCTAGATGAATTCAGGTCTTGAAGGTGTTTAACAAGAGCCTCCTTACCCATCAACTCCAGAAAGGTATCCCCAAGATTAAGACCCGCTGCTACTATTGATACAGCCTTTATTCTTCTATCCCAAGCTGCCAATTGGAGTGCGTACCCTCCTCCCATCGATATACCGCAGGCTCCTATCTTCGACCCATCCACGTCATGCAGAGAAACCAAAAAACTTGTTGCATTCTTTAAATCCTCAATTTTCTTAGAAGGGTCTTCATGCTGCCTTGGAGTCCCTTCACTTTCGCCAAAATTACGATGGTCAAATGCTAGAGTAATAAAGCCGGCTTTGGCAAGACGTTCAGCCCACAGGCCAGCCACCTGTTCCTTGACTCCTGTCATAGGCCCAGCCATAACAACGGCAGGCAGTACATCTTCTTCCTTGAAGTTATTTGGTTTGAATAGGTTGCCACCTATTTTGTAACCTTCGCTCAAGAATTGGACCTTTTTTCGGTCTAATTGCATATTATAGATGTATTAGTCAAAGATATAAGTTGAAAAGTGATGAGTAGGATACTAGGTGATGAACTGGAAACTTGATGCAGGACGAACAGAAAATCATGTACAGTAGCGAAGGCATGAAAGCTTGTCCTGTTGACACCACATTTAGGATAATTGGCAAAAAGTATACCGTCTTACTCATACGAAACATGTTAAGCAATCATACAAGGTTCAACCAATTCCTAGAATCCATTGAAGGAATGAATCAAAAGATACTTTCTGCAAGGCTAAAGGAAATGGAAAAGAACGGACTGGTCACCAGGAAAGTTTATGCTGAAATGCCATTGAGAGTGGAATATTCGCTCACAGAAAAAGGACGGGCGACGAAACCGATTCTTGATTATATGGCTGCTTTTTCCCTGCAATTCTGCTCAAAGGACGTGTTTGAAGATGGGAGGCCAAGAGGCTTACAAGATGTTATACACTAATAATGTCAAATCTTTCCCCATATTATCTAGAAATATAGTCATGAGTTGAATTACAACGAAACACTCAACCGTACCCAAATTTCAATTATAGAGGCTATTCTGGATTTGATAAGACGCGTAACCTGGTAGCGGTGAAATACCTCATATACGATCAACGTAGCAGTTAGGAAACCTTTGTGAAATCAGCTACTTATCATGTCAGTGATACATTCGCAGCATCGTTCATTCCTTCAGTTATTAACGCATTTATTGTCGTGGCGCTAAAGTCTCCTGTCTTGTTGGAGACAGCATCGGTATGATTTGCTCTTTCGATTCGGACTACCTTTGCTAATTTGTAGTGATTTCTGAAGTTGAGGAGGGCATCATATGTGTCAGGATGACGGTTAGGATTTTTACCTGACGAAGACGTTGCTAAAATCTCTTCAAATCTTTTCTTCAATTCATTCTTCTTGTCTGATTCTCTGTCGAGTATTGAAATCGCATCTTCTGAAAGGTCTTTCAACCGAGCTGCGAAATCTTGTAGGTCTAAAGCTAAGAATTCTTGCATTTCGTCAAAATGAGAACTTCTATCTCCAAAGATAATGTCATTTAGTCTATCTTTTACCCCATCATGGTCAGTAGGGAGACCGTGACGCTTTGAGGGATGTAGGTTAACCATATAGACTTCTAGTTCTGGAAGAAGGATATTGTTAGCTTCTTTTGTATTGTGTACCACATTAGTCCAATATTCATGGTATGCTTGCAAAAATTCTCTAAATGGAGTATTGCTAAGCAGTCCGCCATCCCAGAATTTATGTCCATCTACGTCTTGATAATCATAGAATACTGGCAGTGTACCACTTGCCATAATATGATCGATATTGATTCCCTCATCATATTTTATCACATTTTCGTAACCTCTTTCTCTTGTGTACTTGCCATACTCTGACTTTCTCGAGCCATCAGCTTTAGCGAAGCTATCAAATGTTACTGTTTCACCTTGAGCTGCGTCTACAGCAAATACAAGTAGCCTCGGTTCATTTTTCTCAGGGCTTGTAGCTATTGGATGTTTTACAAAATTTTGAATAGTATCTCTTAAGAGATCAGAACTATGAGGGCGCCATTCATTTAAAGGATTATCAAAGAACCTCAAGTCCTTTCTAGGTTCCAAAGTTTTGTGCACTCTTGGTGCGCCTTTGGCTACATAATGCCATACGGAATAATATCTCCTCGCTGCCTCTACCGAAGCTATTGTAGACGAGGCTTTCCCTTCATTTGATTTTTCACACCATACTTTCCATCCTCCAGTTTTCTCAAGGTCTTGCTCAGATAGAGTCGAAGCCAATCCTTTTTGCTCGCCTTTTTGCTCGTTTGTCCAAAATTGTTTCAGCTGCTCTATGGCTATCTGCCAGTCTCTTGTTTCAAGATATTGACTTACCAAAACTGCTCCGTTCATCGCTCCTATGGAAGTTCCAGCGATAATATCGAACAGAAGTCTGTTATTTTCGCCCTTTTCATTATCTTCTTGGGTAAGTCTTTCGAACAGTATCTTAAGGACTCCTACTTGATAGGCTCCGAGAGCTCCCCCACCTGAAAGGATGAGAGCTCTCTGCTTCAAATTCTTGCTTGGTTGCATCACATTATCCTCTTCAGCTAAATGGAATTTATCGGTGATCCTGAAGTCCACTTCTTAATTCTTTTTAAAATATGTATATGCAATCATTATCAGTTTGGCTCCTTTTTTCCTCTAGGCCGATTCTCTAATCTATGTGATTTGAAACCCGACCGATATTTACCGCTGTAACCATTCCAAGCCGTCTAACTCTGCAAACAGTATCTCAAACTCGTAACATCTTTACTATTCTTTAACAAAGCCTTCTTTTCTTTTTGATGATAAATTCAATTTTCTCTAAATCGTCTACAGACCTTATAGCGTCTATCTGCACCTGAAAGGTGCTGTTAACCTCTGGTTTGTTAGTAGGGTTAATTTGCTCTTTTAGGAGTGAAATTTTTTCATCTATAAGTTGACTTAAGCTTGAAAGTAGATAAAAAGGGATTTGATGATTATTGTTGTTTTCTTAATATTCTTAAGCGCCTGGTTCTGCACCAGATTGCACATCGTTTAATTCACAGTTGATTGTAGGGTCGGGGTCACTTGTGCAGGCGTCATTGCCTGGCCCGCCATCCAAGTTGTCATTATTCACTACATGGTCAAATCCATAAAGGCCGTCATCACCAATCTCGCCATTCGTGAAGTCATTATCTTCGCCGCCAAGCATCTGATCATTACCAGCTCCGCCAGCCATGCCGTCATTACCATCGTCACCGCAGATAATGTCGTCTCCATCTAGGCCTTGTATTCTATCGTTGCCCCCAAGACCCACAATAATATCGTTACCTGCTGTTCCATTTAAGAAATCATCACCAGGCGTACCAATTATGGTAGCAGCCCCTCCATAGCAGGTAGGAGAATCTTGTGCCATTGCTGCTGGTAAGGTAGTAGTAGTACTAGTCAACAAAACACTCGATGAAATCGAGACTACTGCAGCCGTAACAACCACTATTCCCAATGCAAGATTGGTTCTAGATAAGATTAGCGTCATTTTTCATGTCGAATCTTCTCTAATTAGATTATAAATTTTAGAGGTCAGTCTAAAAACTCGGAATTATCTCATGTAAATACCGAATAGAAGATAATAAAATTACTAAGATGATTATCAACAATATGAACAATGTCAAATTCTTTGTAGATTACCAAACAATTTGAAGAGCTGCAATATGTTCCTATGCAATACTAGAAGAATGTAATAGACACAAAAAGGAACTTATACTACGTTGTGGCGTGTCTCATTTTCACTTAATTTTCTGCACACCAAAAACAAAACAAACTTGAGCATTTCAATCTCTCTGCAACTAGTCTTTCTTTGTCTTCACTATCCGTTGCTTCTTCCTACTACTCTTGTTTTACCTTTAAAATCTCAATTTCTTTTCATCTCGTGGAGCATCTCAAAGAATCTTTATATTTAATTGGAAATGTCTCTTTATCAATGAAATAGTAAAAAAAATGTCAAATAACGGAAAATTGCTAAAGAACTCCTTAAAAGTAATTATATTCATAAAAGAATTTTGTATGAGCATGAATAAGGGTTCAAAAAAAACAAAAACCATAACTCCAGCAGCAACAACAAGAACGATAGCATCCTTTGCACTGCTAACAGCATCAGTCTTGGTGCTGTCATCTTTTGCAGCCGCGCAACTGACAGCTAGTAATGCGTACGCACAAAGTACTGCCACTGTGACTGGAAGGTGTGGGATCGAAGAACCACCCGATGGCGGGAACCTTAATCTCCTCGCTACCTTTGATATAGGCGCTCTAGACCAAGGAAGCTATTACTACCAAATCTTAGATTCTAGCAGTACAGTACTATACCTTAGCCAGTTTGAAATTTTTGTCCCCGGGGAGGGCGGCGGGGGTCTAACATTCCCAGCAGTGCCAGGCGTAGCATACACCTTCAACCTCTACCAAGACTCAGATAATGATTTTAGTACCGTAGGAGTAGAACAAGATGAGCTTATAGCCAGCAAGACTGTAACATGTCAAGATTATACAGACTTATTCAGCAATAAAGGTCAATGCCTAAAGTTCGTAAAAACTAATCCGGGTGGAGTCATAACAAAGAGCGGATGCCAAGAAGAGTTTTGATGAGCAACCAAAATCTCTTCTTTTATTTCTTCTCTGTCTCCCAGCTACGCCCCTATTTTTTGTATGTGTCGGACTCCTCTATGAATTTTTAATCTCCAGCTTCAGCCAAAACATACACGCACTGACATACAAAACAAACAACCTCTTCCCTTTTTTCTTTTTTTCTTTCTTTCTGCTTCTTTGTCTAGCACTCAACGATTAGTTGATGGATACGTAAGAGACCCCCTCGAACATCCTTGGCAGGAAGTAATAGATACATTAACAAATCCTCCTCACCATCTAATTGCTCTCCTGATAAATAATCGGGTTCTATTTAGGACTTTCTGGAATAGGAATGTAAATCTCACTATATTTACACTTCATCAGGTTGTCGAGTTAGATAACCCAGACAACTTTGAGAGTAGGCAACCAGTGGACGAGGGTATTAGGCAGCAGATTCAAAGTTTGAATCAAGCGCTAACTGATATTGACAGAGAGATGCCACAAGAAGGAGGAGGAGGAGAAGAAGAAGAAAATAGAGATAGAAGAGGATGGAGAACTAGACTTAGAAGGTTTTTCGGCTCAAGTCCAAGTTGACGCGCTACTTAAAAAGCGTTTGTTACAGAAATTTCATTTTTTCTTATTGTCGCTATCCCAGTCGTCAAAATGGCTAACTCTGCCACAACTGCAGAATGAAGGAGGTAGTCGACATACAACAACGGTATCATGAGATTAAGAAAAACTACCTTGTACATAGGTGAAGGAAAAAACAACAACAACGGCACTAACGATAACGAAGGCGACGGCAGTAAGAACAACAAAAAAGAAATGAAGTGAAACCTTGGGCATCTTTTCATAGCCCAAGGGATCGACTCTAGTTATTTAGCGGTTGCTTCTCTTATTCTTCTGGACCAGCTCCAAAAGGTCGCCCTGCCTTTGTTTCACAACGTCCAGTTTCTTCATTGTATGGGAAAGGACCATTGCATTCAACGTCTACTAACGATGCTGGCTCTTGGTATGCGAATTCCCCAGTGACGGGATCAATTAAGACGCATAGGTCATCTTCTATGAGCACTAAGTCAGGTGGGAAATCATCACATTGAAAGGTCAGTTCTGGGTCTTCACCGATACAGACGCCCCTTTCAAATGCTTGTGTATTAGGTGGGCAACTAAATGGAATTAGTGTTTGTGCTGCTACTGGTTGCAACAAATAGCCAATTGCTACAGTGGACCCTAAAATTATGCATGTATTGCAACAGTCTTATGAGCACGCCTCCTTATAGAGATAGAAGAATGAGATTATGATGCGACTACAGAGCCTATCTGCATAAAATTTAAGATAATAATATATAATATGATAATAATGGATAACTGGGCAACGTTTAGAACAAAAATAACAGAATATCCGACAAGAACAAAAAATCCTATAACAATAGGTGTAGGTATGGTAACAACTGTATTGCTCCTACTGTCGTCACCACTAGTAGGCGTGATGAGCGTATGGGCTGCCAATTTCGTTGGTACATCTGGACCTGACACACTAGTTGGTACTGATGAAGACGACGATATCTCTGGACGTGGAGGTAATGATAATTTAAGCGGGGAGGGTGGAGACGATTACATTGAAGGAAATGCTGGAAACGATGAGATTAATGATGGTCTTGGAAGTGACGAAGTACGGGCTGGAACTGGAGACGATACGATAGAGCTACAGGGATTTAGCGAGGACGGTGAAGAAGAAGGTGTTGATGAAGCACACGGTGGAAAAGGCAAGGATGTTATTAATGGACGGAGCAGTACTGAGAACAGTATCTTATTGATTTATGGAGAAGCTAACGACGACACCATAACTACAGGTTCTTCTGAGACTAGTGGTAAAGTCTACGGTGGCACTGGACATGACAATATCGAAGTCCTTGGTGATTCGAATTACGATGTCTGGGGTGGTTCTGGAGATGACGAAATTAATGGGTCAAGTGAATGTAGTCTAGATCGTGTGTTTGGCGGAGCAGGAAACGATGAAATTTTCCAAGCAAATGAACTTACAAAAGGTGGTTCTGGAAATGATATCATCACATTCGGTGATTGTGGTGGCGTGGCTTATGGTGATAGAGGAGATGATGAACTAAGTGGAGGAGACGCACGTGTCGAGCTTCATGGGGATGGTGGAGATGACATACTAAGGAGCAATGAGGGTGGCGAACTCTTTGGAGACAACGGTGATGATACACTGTATGGTAGTGGAGTTGGTAGCTCTCTCACCGGTGGTAAAGGTGCTGACAAGTTCATCTGTGATAGTAGCGAAGATACAATAACGGACTTTAATGCATCAGAAGGAGATACCAAAACAGAGAATTGTGAGAACTTTTAGAATAGCAGAATAGTTTAGTATGGTATACTGGATACCATATTCCCCTCATCCTCCTTTTTTTGCAATTAATCTAAAAGCATTGTAGTTTGAGGTCTCTGATTATTAATAAAGGTCAAAAATGATACGCATCTTTCTTTGTCAGATAAATTAAGACAGCTGCTATAGCCGCAAAGCGGTCACGCTCATTTATGTCCGAAGAATAGTTGTTAGATAAACGGATCAACTTACTTCTTTTAATTATTTCTTGTTATACATCAGTATCATCGGCCATCATATCAAGAAAGTAATGTCCATTCTCCCGCCATAATATACACTAGTAACTACCTATCATTTTTCAAAAAAGTTTTTGATACAATGAGCTTGATTCAGCTGGTTAAGTGACTATGTCGCCTAGTTTTCCATAACATTATAGGTAGTACTAAGTTTTGCTCACGCATTATCGAAGTCCGGTCTAGCTAGAAATTCATCGTCTAGAACTTCACCTATATCCTTACTAGATACACCGAAGATATCTTCAATACCTCAATCTTCTTTATAAATTTGAGCTTGGATTTGAGGTATTCTAATGAAGAAATTTGTTTGACAGTAAAGCTACTACTTCCACGTTCTGACAAAAAATATCCAAAAGTTTGCCTTGATTCTGAGTTTGGTTTTCGTCAGGGGGAGATGGAGGAAGTTGTGGGAGTATTTATTTCTGGCTTATTTACTAATTTGGTAAAATCGATTAGAAGGCTAATTTTGTAGTCGATGGAAGTTCGTCATAATACAGGAAAGCTGTCAAGGGTATCGATTATCCCCTGTTTTGTACTTCTATTCCATTGATCAAGGAATTTCCGGCGTTTAGCATTAACTATTTACTGTCCTCCCCCCTCACTTTGCTCTCCAATCCACTCCCATGGCGTAATGAAGGTATCGCCATTTGGTTGCACTTCGTCTTGAATGACTCCTACCATGTTGTCTAGGAATGCCAGCCTACCAGTCGACTCTGTGGTAAAATAGGCTACACCAATTCCTTTTTCATTTTGGCCAATTTCAGTAAAGAAAACTGTTGCATTTTCACTCCCATCATCTGTAGTAATATGAATTTGTCCCTGTGCAATGTTGCCTGTAGGTGTCAGTCTGGCGATAGCACTACCAATGTCCTTGGTCTTTACAGTCTCTGTGGAGTTGGGTAGAGTTATTGTTCCATTTCCAGCAAGTGATATCTGTAGATGTGTCTGATTGATTGGATTTGCAGCTACTGTTCTGCCATGCTCTATAAGGAATGGCTTCTCAGCTAGGATGATAGCATTAGAAACATTAGATCCAACAGATGGTGGCCAGGCGTAACGTCATCGCCATGTTGTTCTTCTTGTTGTCCAGAAGACTGCTGCGCAGCAGGAATCAACGCTGGTGGTATAATAAGTGCTATTGCTATTATTACTAGTAGAAATTCGTCTTTAGCATGTTTCATAAAATTGAACAAGTAGTGGGAATATAATTAAGGATATTGGCTTACAGTAAGGAGAAGGTAAACGGCAAATCTTAAAAATAAAAAGAGATTTTCGTTTGACATGAATAAACAAATTTCAAATCAAGTGTCAAAAAACACCGCCACCACAACAACAAAAGTGCTATACAAAACAGCTGTCGTGGAAGAAGGCCTATCTCTCTTTTATAGAGAGGCCGGCGACCCTGGTAATCCAAAGTTACTTCTCCTGCACGGGTTTCCGGCATCGTCACACCAGTACCGCAACCTAATCTCTGCTCTGTCTGACCGTTTTCATATCATCGCACCAGACTATCCCGGCTTTGGCAACTCGGACATGCCTAGCCCGGACAAGTTTCACTATACGTTTGACAAGCTCTCTGAAATCATAGAGAGATTCTTGAAGAAAATAGGCTTCACGTATTTTGGGCTATACATGCAGGACTATGGCGGACCAGTAGGATTCAGAATTGTCAGTCTTCATCCAGACTGGCTTGAATGGCTGATCATACAGAATTCAAACGTATACGAAATTGGGTTTACGAGTGCATGGGACGGTCTGAGAAACGCGCTGTGGAAGAATAGGACCCCTGAGACAGAAAAGCCGTTGTACGAGTTCCTGCAGCTTGACGTAATCAAGCAGGTCTACCTCCAGGGTCACAAAAATCCAGATCTAATCAGCCCCGACAACTGGAATATAGACTATCGGTACATGGAGCGGCCAAACGCTCGGCAAGTGCAAATGGACTTGTTCTACGACTACCGCACTAATGTCGCACTGTATCCAAAATGGCAGAAGTTCCTACGTGAGCACAAGCCTAAGACCCTTATCTTTTGGGGGCAGAATGACATATTCTTTACCCAAGAGGGAGGTGAAGCTTACCTAAAGGACATTCCAAATGCCGAAATACATAGGCTCGATTCGGGACATTTTTCTGTCGAAGACTGTTTAGAAGAAATCGTGACAAATATGCAGCGGTTTTACCTAGAGAAGATCGCCCAAGAGTAGATTATGGCAATCAGAACATCTGTATGATCGTGGTATGCAGGGTAAATTCTCTGTTTGACCCGAAACCCTTCTTTTTTTGTTAGAACAAAAATTCATGGTTATGCAATTACAAAGTTGGATAGTATTAATACTTGAACAACTAAAGGTTTAAAGCTCATCTTTATATAAACAATGATGAAGAATGAAAACCACTACCAATACCACAACGACCGCCGCGGCCACAAGTAAAAGAAGAGTTAGGAGTCTTTATGTTACCAAGTATATTGGAAACATTCAGCAAGCAAATGAGAGAACCGCTGAAGAATATGAATACAGGTTATCCAGATTTGAAAATACATAATAGAAGAACCTGAAGAACAGCAACAAAACCAAGACCCAAGAATAGCAATCACACTACTTGATCAGGTCATTGACGAGTTAAAGACAAGCACTAAGAAAATTGATCCTTACGATCTCCTATCTGGCTTTGTTGCATACCTACAAAAAGCAGAAGGGATAGAGAATCTAAACACTATACGGTACTTTGTCACGACTGCTAGAAATTTCCTGGAATATCATGATGTAGAAATTAGTCCTCGCAAGTTCAAATTGAGGGTAAGGTTGCCTAAGGCAATTGTACGCCGAAAAGAAGCTATAGGTAAAGAAGAGATACGTGAGATCTTGCTCAAATGCTCCGACATTAAACTCAAGACCTATGTTATGTTGCTTGCAGCGACAGGTATGCGCGCTACTGAAGCATTGGCATTAAGAAATAAGGATTTTGATTTTGATGATGATAATTACAATCGTCAAGCCTTTGTAAGGATACGAGGTGAGTTCACAAAGACACGAACAGACCGTTATGTTTTCTTGACAAAGGAGCTGGTAGAGCAGTGCAAAGCCTGGATTGATTTTAAGTATAGACGCCGACGAATAACAAAGGTTGTGGGGAATACTAACATTAGTGGCAGTAGTAGCAGTGGAGGTAAGGCACTATCAGAATGGGTGGAACCTGAGTCCAGCCCTGATGATGTATTCTTCCCAATGCGTCTCCGCAAAGTGAAAAAATCAAGTCCCAGGAGTCTCTATGTATGTATGAGTAATGATTTTGGCGCGACACTTGACCGTATTGGCTTTGGTAATAGGGAAGATGGTAATGAGAGCAGAAGGGAGCTAACATTCCACTCCTTCAGACGCTTTGTGAAAACCACAATAAGTGATCTGGGGTATCAGGATTTTTCAGAGTGGTTTATGGGTCATGCAGGCAGCACCTACTGGCGTAAAAAAGATAGTGAAAAGGCAGAACTCTAGAAAGATTGAGCCTTATCTTACTTTTCTGGACATTACAGGATTAGAATCCAAAGGTGCAGACATGGAAACTAAGACTGAGCAGGTGAGGGCAGAGAACTTGTCTCTAAAGCAGCAGTTCGACGAGCTATACAGGGTACTATATGCTCAAGGGATAATCAAGAAAGAGGCGTAGGATACTACTTCTTTACCTTCCGTCCTGCAATCAAAAGCAATTCTTCTAGGATCCTCTAATTAGAGGGTGGCAGAAATGGGAGTTGATTTTTGGAGATTGACTAACCCTGTGAGGTAATTGTGTCTGTTAGGTCAGGTAACTGTGTCTGTGTTCCTGTATTATTGATAGTAGTTGGCAGTATATTCTCTACATCAATAGATTCTCTTGTTGTATATACTGCAGAGACATCAAGCATGTGGTTTGAATTCAATACAACAAACCCATCCCCTAGGGGGGATTGACGGTTATGAAACAAATCAAGGATATCCCTACAATTTATAGATAGAGCTTGATCTGGCTCCAAGGTTTCTTCTACAAGTCTAGAAATGTTCCCGCGCAGCGGATCATTTTGACTTAGTGCTATTACAGCTTTTTTCACGAATGTAACATTCATTGAATGAGGGTTGTGGACATTTACAACAGTCCTATAATCCTGAGGAAAAAACGCATCGCCTATTGGTCCAACTTCTGGTGCACAAACAAATTTTGGCGAGTAGGTATATGTTCCATCAAGATCAAGACAACGGTACGTCACAGTTGCGTTATAATCAAGACCTGTCGCTGTGCCTTGGTCAAAAACTCTGAAATATAATGTATTTATACCTGGTTGAAAAAGGCCTATAGATTTTGGAGGAGCAGTATATGCAATAGAATCTGGAGGAGCTCGAAAGTTTGATTGTACAGGTCCAGGCGTCTGACTCCCTATTCGACCAAAAGGACCTTGATTATTGAGATAAATCTCGCCCCAATTATCTGCGTGGATATCGATGTCCAGTGATGGACTGACAAAGTTTGAAGGTAGTGTAAAGGTTACTCTATACCATGTGTTAGTGTTTAAATTATTGCTACTAATCCAGGCGGTACCAGGAATCGTGCTCCATCCTGGGTATGGTGGTATTATATGTGCTTTATCTCCTGTGCCTGCGGGGGTCCTATATTGGTTCAATGAATCTCTACTTTGATTTGCGGGGTCAGGATTTCCACTCTTCAGAAAGATATCAGCACAAGCTTGGGTTTGAACTGGAGTAGGAGCTTGATGTTCTTCAATTGGTCCCGTGGTTTGAGTTTGATTTTGTTCAACTGCTTGTGCTTGGTTTTGGATCGGGGCAGGTTCTGTAGGCTGTGGAGGTGGAGTAACATCAGTAATATTTGGTATTTGAGTAGCAGTAACATTAGGAGAGGTAAGATTAGCAGTAGTTGTTGGACCCTGATCTTGTGCAGATTCGTCTTCTTGTTGTTGTTGAGTTTCTTCAGATTGTGAAAATGGCACAAAAAAATCATCCGCAGTACTCGCTGAGGCGTTAGAGATACTTCCAATTATTGGAGTTGCTATAAACATCCCAATTGTTGATATCCCCACCAGAAAAGCAAACATCGACCTATTCAGAGCGCTCATCCAAGATTTTTTCTTTTTTTGGGATCCGTTCACAGACGTGTCTCCAAATTTGGAGGAGATTTACTCTATTTAAGTAGATCGTCAATCTTTTAACTAATATTAATAAATAATTTTTAGAGTATTTAGTACATAATTATGAAAATTATAACCTAAATAAATTTCTACATGTTTCCCCTCACTACATCCTCTTGCATCTATGCTAAGGAATGATATGATTTCATCTACATCTAACAGGATTAGGTAACAGTTTGCTGAGGTCGTGGATTCAAATCTCACATAATTCATCTTCGGGGTATTTTTCGATTAACGACTCTGGAAATGGCATATTGTTATGTATTTTGTTGCTGTGGCTGCTGTGGCTGCTGCTGTTGCTGCTGCTCTAGCCGCTTTCGAGCCAACTCCGCCAAGTTTAATTGTTGTCCAAATAAGGTCGTCGCAAAACTACCTTGTGTAGCGGTATGTACTGACACGAACCAGGCGCGTGTTTGGCGCATAAAGTGCAAATTATAGAATGTTCGCTGAGATTCTTTGCTGCGTTATGAAGCTGTTCTACCTTAGCTTTTTCTAAAAGTTTGAGTACTTCTGCAGCTCCAGAGGCTCTCTGTCTAGATTGTCAGAGTAAAAACGCTTTGGTGCCAGGCAGTTTCTTCCTTAGTTGTAGTGAAGACAAAGCGATAACCGTGGACAATGGTCCATCGCAGATTGCAGTATTAGCCGAGTAGATGAAAGACCTCAAGGAAACTGAATACTTTGATTTCACAAATCCAGATGCTTCGCTCTGACGTCGAGAATAAGAAATGATTCTAGACAGAGAAGAGGGGCAAAAAGAAGAAGAAAAAAAGGTGAAGTAATGCTTAAGCATAGCCTATGATTGAGCTTATGTGCTCTTGATTTTCATTTTCATGTCTTCATGTTTTCCTCATTGTATGCCTTGAAACGGGAAAGGTGAACCTTCCTGTTCTTCTTCTCCTGGACATGGAGGAAAGGTGCAATTAGTAGGAGGCCCTATTGGACGTCTAGCTTGCTCTGTGGTAGAGTCCTCCTGTGATGTTCCTGCGGTACCAGATTGATCATCATCTTCCAAAGAGGGAGTGGTTGCATTCGAAGCGATAACGGAGTCGGGGGATCCGACCTCTGCAGTTGCCCCTCCTCCTGTAGCATTAGTAGCATTACCGTCGCCTGCAGTTGTAGTCACGTTACTGTTACTAATAACTGATGCATAAAGAACTAAATTCAATTGCAATCGGGCATCCTGATTTTCATTATTATTCTGTAATGTCATACATGCTTCGTCTATTAGCATTTCTAACTCTGATGTTGATTGATTTCCTCCTCCTCCTTCCGCAGTAGTAGTAGTAGTATTATTACCTTCCACTGTTGGGGCGCAAATAGTAGATGTTGTACCTGGGACGATTATGGATGCTCCTCCACAGAATGGAGGGTCTTCGACCGTGATTGGCTGCAATGTACATTTATCAGGTTCTAAATTGGTAAAACAAAAACCCCTCCCGCCAGGTCCCGAAACCCAAATGCCGTTGCACCTTGCAGCTTCACCTCCTCGTCCAATTGGTTCAGGTTGTATAGCAACTTCTCCTTCGCTTTGATTTCCCACTAAAGTTTGATTTCCTACTAGAGTTGCATTTGATCCTGTCAGCCCTAGTGGTTCAGCTGGTGAGGGTTCTTCTGTTATTGTGATCTCATCTTCTGGTGGTTCAGCTGGTGATGGTTCTTGCTGCTCAGGTTCCTCAGCAGGTGTGGTTGGAGTTGTTGGAGAATCATCGTCGGTCCCAGTAGTTGCCGAAACAATAGAAGTTCCCAAAATTATTGGAGTCGTTAAAAGAATCGATGTTGTTACAATTATTATACAAGCAATTGATGCTGTCTTGTCAATGTTAATCCAAGGTTTTCTATTTTTTTTGAAATTATCCAAAATTTTTCTCTCTTATTGGGGATATTCGTAATATTTAACCATATCTTTGGTATTCTTTTTATTAATCATATAGAATATTTATATTTAAAGATCTACGATTTTCTAAGATGTTTGATACAGCAAGATCAAATTCTTAGCTGAAAAGAAAATGATTAGCGAGCATCGTGATCAGAAATGTGATAATTTCTTGGACTTGTATTCTTACATTAAATTGGTTCCTTCTTTTCTCTAGTTTCTACATACCAAATACAATACAAACTTGAGCATTTCAATTTCTGGAACTAATCTCTCTATGTCTTCACTATCCGTTGCTTTTTCATACTCTTCTTGCTTTACTTTCAAAATCTCTCTTAACTTCTCTGGTTGCCTTGGAGCGTCTCGAAGAATCTTTATCTCTGATTCCCAATGTCTCTTCATTGCAAGACTAATTTCGATTGCAAGTTCTTTACCTGTTCTTACTCCTTCTTCTTCTCCCTGACTGCTGTTATTGATGCTTATCATTCTTTGAATCCCTTCGATTGTTCTCTGTATGACTGCTTCAGTTGAACTAGAAGGTTGATAAACCAAACTATCGTGGTCCATACCAAGGCGATATAAGCTCAACTATGGTGATGATTAAAAATAGCCTGGCACTGATAGGTGAGGGTCGGGGTTTACCTAACTTCTTCTTCTTCTTTCCTTTTTACTGCAGCTAATCATTTTCTTCTGACTGTAATTTGTCATAGACCTTTATGAAAGAGGCTGATGATGATGTAGTAGCAGGCCCAATTATTCTTCTTCCTACTGTTACCACCATCTTTGAATTTGTTATCCTATGATTTTTGTCTTTATGCACTTTTAGCTCTTTTTTAGAGTCAAAAAATAAGCCACAGATGATACATCTTGAAATTTTGCTTGTCATCTTAGTTTGCTGTCTCTTTATTAAGTATGGCCTGCTAACCCAGTATCCCTAATTGGTAAAATGAGTTAGTAATCCCTAGTTAATACTTATATACACCAGTCATGACCTATTAAGGTATTGCTTTACGATACTATTTAACATCGTTATCGTTTTTGCGTAAAGGGCATGATACACAGAAGCAGAATCGACATTACAAGCCAGATTCTAGAAGTTGCAAATGGCGGTAATGCTACCAAGACTAACATAATGTACAAGGCGCTTCTCAGCTATAATCAATTGAAAGAGCAGTTGGCCATCCTAACTGAAAAGGACTTACTTCGCCACAACGAAGATGCACGAACATTTAAGACTACGGAAAAGGGTATACGGTTTCTTCAAATCTATAATCTGATATACGAGATGATAAACTCGTCACAAGAACAATCTGAACAAGAAGAACAACAACAAACA
>Ga0075430_100002179_pt1 | contig 16219 bp, 14 predicted proteins | sample RhiMetdeltSRZDD4_FD_75294 | JGI IMG/M metagenome (GOLD analysis project Ga0075430, IMG submission 75294) | Populus rhizosphere microbial communities from Tennessee, USA - Rhizosphere MetaG P. deltoides SRZDD4 | ecosystem: Host-associated > Plants > Roots > Rhizosphere > Soil | place: USA... | reverse complement strand
TCTCGAGGTACTCGCGGTCGACTTGCGCGAGCGGAACGAACTCGACGATGTCGATCGTGCTCGTCGCCTTCTCCTCGAGGGCCTTGAGCTCTTCGGGCGTGAAGACGACGTATTGGTCTTTCGCGAACTCGTACCCTTTGCTCGTGTCTTCGCGACCGACGACCTCGTTGTTGTCCTTCGGGCAGATGTACTGCTGCTTGAGCCGCGACCCGCACTTCTTGTGGAGCATGTTGAACGACACGCTCGTCTTGGACTCCGAGGAGGAGTACATGTTGACGGGTACGGAGACCAGCCCGAACGAGATGGTGGCGGTGCCTATGGATCGCGCGGCCATGAGGGTCGGGGTGAGGGGGACCGGAACGTCTCGGGGTGAACTTTAGCGGTGGAGCCGCAAGTTTTCCACCAAAGAAACGTCGACGCAATGTTTGTGATGCGATCTCGGCGGGGTGCACCGGACTCAGCCGAACTACTGAGGCGGTTCGCTGGTGCTTTTCAGACGAGCGTCGCCCTGTACCGTTACGATTCGTGAACCGGGCTTAGGCGCAGGGTGCGCGATATTGGAGATCGCGGTCGGCCGTATCGTCTTTGGCCGGCATTGCGTTTGGCCGCATCGCGTTTGGTCGGCGGGCGCATCGCGCCTCCGGCGGCTGGATGCTCCGCGCCCGGGGCCGGCGGGCAGCGCGTGTTGATCTGTCGAGTGGTGAGGTGTCCCGCCGGCTGCCGGCGCCTCGCATAGGCCGCCTCCGCCGCGACGCGCCCGCCTCCCCCATGCGTGCGTCGTTAGGTACGCCGCCCCGCGTCGACGCCTCCGAGTCGGCGCGCGGCGCGGCCGCGCGCCCGCACCGTCGCGTGTCCCGCGAGATTCCGACCCCGCCCGAGAGCGCGACGTGGCACGATGGATCCGGCCCAGGCGACGCGGCGCGGCAAAGCCAACCCGACGCCTCATCCGCCCAAACAGGCGGGCGCCCGGGTCGGAATCACCCCGTCAGGGCGATTTCTTCCGAGGAACTTTCCGCGCGCGCTTCCTGTCCTTCGCCTGGAGGTCTTCGAGCAGCGTATCGAGGCGCTGGAACGTGCGCTCCCACAGCTGGCGGTAGCCCTCGAGCCACTCGTCCGCTTCGCCAAGTGGCTTCGCCTCCAGGCGGCTCAGTCGCCGCTGGGCGTCTCGGCCGCGGGAAATGAGCCCCGCGCGCTCGAGGACCTTGAGATGCTTCGAGATCGCCGGCTGGCTCATGTCGAACGGCCGCGCGAGCTCGGACACTGACGCTTCGCCCGACGCGAGCCGCGCGATGATCGCGCGCCGTGTCGGGTCGGCGAGCGCGGCGAACGTCGCATCGAGGCGGTCGGACTGCGTCATTGTATAACCTCTTAGTTCCATAACCTGCTAGTTATCTAGAGCCCCCCACCACCTTCGTCAAGCGCCGGTGAGGCGCGCTGGTCGCCCGGAGCACGCCGCCGTATGTTCGCGACCTCGCGATAGCGGAGGGATTGTTTAGGTGTCGGCCGCCGGGGGAGAGCGCATTGCGGCAGCGCTGGCGGCGCAGCACGCGGTCGAGCCGGCACCGGGCGGTTCCACGACTTCAGGGACGGCGCATCGCTCTGGTCTTCGTGGTTCGGACAGTCCAAGCAAGCCGCGACCTTTGACGCATGTCGGGCGTTGGGGTCCAGAGCTGACGTCCACTGCCACAAAACCGGAGTGAAGCGTGTACGTCCAACTCTGACTCCTGGCGCAATTGAGCTACCCGTGCCGTTGACTGCCGCTCCCGCCTCCCACGCGAAGCGCCGTCCCGTCGTTAGGCCCCACCAGCTTGGCTGATACCGAAGAAAGCGGCGACAGCCTCGGTACCTACCGTGCGAAACGATCGCCCGACAGCTCACCCGAGCCAGTCGGGACGGTCTCGCCCGTTCCCGGGCGACTGTTCGTCGTGCACAAGCACGCCGCCCGCCAGCTGCACTGGGACCTTCGCATCGAGATGGATGGCGTGCTCCGGTCGTGGGCCGTGCCCAAGGGACCGTCGTACGACATGAACGACAAGCGGCTCGCCGTGAACGTCGAGGATCATCCGCTCGAGTACGGCGACTTCGAGGGCATCATCCCGCAAGGGAACTACGGAGCAGGCGGCATCATCGTCTGGGACCGCGGCGAATGGGTGCCGCTCGAGGATTGGCGCGAGGGGCTCGAGAAGGGCAAGCTCCTGTTCGAGCTGAAGGGCTACAAGCTCCACGGCAAATGGACGCTCGTGAAGATCCAGAAGAGCGAGCGCGACTGGCTCCTGATCAAGGAGCGCGACGCGTACGTCAGGTCACCGGGCAACGTCTTCCCCGAAGAGTCGGTGCTGTCCGGCCTCACGGTCGAAGAGGTGAAGGCCGGGACGTCTCACATCTCGCGCGTCCGCAAGCGGCTCGAGGCCCTCCACGTTCCGCGCACGCGGCTCGACCCGAATACCGTTGGCGTCATGCTCGCCGAACCGGCGGAGAAGGCGTTCACGAGCGATGAATGGCTGTTCGAGCTGAAGATGGACGGGTATCGCCTTCTTGCCTGCAAATCGGGCGGCGACGCGCTCCTCCTCACGCGCAACGGCAACGACTACACCCAGGTGTTCCCCGAAGTGGCGCGCGCGGTGAAGGCGCTGCCGCTCGAGTCGTGCATCATCGACGGCGAGGTCGTCGTGCTCGACAAGAGCGGCAAGCCGAGCTTCGCGATGCTCCAGCAACGCGGGCGGCTGTCGTCGGCGCTCGACGTCCGACGCGCCGCCGTCGAGTTGCCGGCGGCGTTCTTCGTCTTCGATGCGCTCTCGCTCGAGGACTACGACCTGCGCGGCCTGCCGCTGCTGCAGCGCAAGCAAGTGCTGGCCGAGGTCGTCCCGAAGCTCGGCGCCGTGCGGTACCTCGACCACATCGAGCGAGAGGGCGACGCCTTTCTGAAGCAGGTGACCGTACTCGGGCTCGAGGGGATCATCGCGAAGAAGTCGGACTCGCCGTATCGCGCGGGGCGATCGCCGCAGTGGCTCAAGATCAAGGCGGAGCAGACAGGCGACTTCGTGATCGTCGGCTTCACGGCACCGCGCGGTAACCGAACGGGCATGGGCGCGCTCCAGCTCGCGGATTACGTGAACGGCGCGCTCGTCTATGCGGGTCGCGCTGGCACCGGGTTCACCGAAGCGCAGCTCGGCGACATTCGCGCGATGCTCGATTCGTCGGTGCGCACCGATCCCCCGTGCGAAGGCCCGGTGCTCTCGCCGGGTACCGACCCGAAGCCGGGTGATCAGATCCCCGAGACGAAGACCACGACGTGGGTCGAACCCCTGCATGTCTGCGAGGTTCGCTTTCGCGAATGGACGCCCGACGGCGTGCTCCGCCATCCGGCGTTCCTTCGCATGCGGAGCGACAAGCTGCCGCACGACTGCGAGCGTCAGGGTTGGCAGGTGGCGCCGGAGTTCCTGCCCGGGACGACTCCACCTGACGCGAACATCGCTGTCGTCGCAGAACCACCGGTCGAAGCACCGCCCACCCCACGTGTCGAAGCGGAAGCGCCGCCCGCCCGTCCACCCGTTCAGAGGACCGTCAGCTTCTCGAACCTGAAGAAGGTCTTCTGGCCCGCGGAGGGATACACGAAGGGTGACCTCATCGAGTACTACCGCGCGATCGCCCCATGGATTCTCCCGTACCTCAGGAACCGGCCGGTCGTGCTCACCCGATACCCGGATGGAATCGACGGCAAGTCGTTCTACCAGAAGGATGCCCCCGAGTTCGCGCCGGACTGGATTCGGACGACGTCGATCTGGAGCAACGACACCCAACGTGACATTCGCTACTTCGTGTGCGACGATGAGGAGTCGCTGCTCTACGTGGCGAACCTCGGCGCGATTCCGCTGCACATCTGGGCGAGCCGGGTGGGCTCGCTCGAGCAGCCGGACTACTGCGTGATCGACCTCGATCCGAAGGAAGCACCGTTCTCGGATGTGATTCGCTCGGCGCAGGTGCTGCGTCGCATCTGCGAGTCGATCGGGCTGCCGAGCTACGTGAAGACGACCGGAAAGACCGGGCTGCACGTCATGCTGCCGCTGGGTCGCCAGATGACGTACGCACAGTCGCGCACGTTAGGCGAGCTGCTCGCCCGGCTGGTGCTCCGCGAGCTCGGCGACATCGCCACGATCACCCGCCACGTGACGAAGCGCGGCGACAAGGTCTATCTCGACTACCTTCAGAATCGACACGGCCAGCTCATCGTCGCCCCGTTCATCGTCCGTCCTTTGCCTGGCGCTACGGTGTCGATGCCGTTGCTCTGGGATGAGGTGGACCAGTCGCTCGACCCCCGCGCGTTCACCATCAAGACGGCCATCGATCGCATGGCGACGCTCGGAGTCGATCCCCTCCTGCCAGTGCTGAGCGAGACGCCCAATCTCGCGAAAGTCCTCGAGAACCTCTCGGCCCAGATGACAAAATGAGCGAACGAGGCACGCTGCGACTCACCGACGCCGCGGAGTGGCGCGTACCCGTCGGCACCGACCACACGACCGCGGTGTTCGATCCCGCCACCGCGGACGGCGGGGGTGCGGTGTTCGTGTGCGCGCATGGCGCCGGCGGCAACATGAGCGACCGCGCGATGCTGCAGGTGACGAAGGCCCTTCGCGATCGCGGCATCCACGTCGTTCGCTTCAACTTCCTCTACACGGAAAAGAAGTCGGGCCGTCCGGATCCGATGCCTCGACTGGAGGAGTGTACGACCGCGGTCGTCGATCGCGCCCGCGCCGAGCTCGCGCCGGCAAAGCTCATCATCGGAGGGCGATCGATGGGTGGACGTGCCGCGTCGATGCTGGCGGCGAAGGGGTTCCGCTGCGATGGGCTTCTCCTGCTGGCGTATCCGCTGCATCCGGCGGGGCGTCCGGACCAGCTTCGTGACGCTCACCTGCCGATGATTCGCGTGCCTGTGCTCTGCTTCAACGGGACGCGAGACGCGTTATGCACGCCGGACCTGATGAATGAGGCTCTGGAGCGCGTCACGACAACCTGGCAGATGCACTGGCTCGATACCGCGGACCACAGCTTTCACGTCCTCAAGAAGTCCGGACGAACGGACTCCGACGTGTTGAGGGAAGTGGCGGACGTGAGCGCGGAGTGGGTCGCGCGGCTGTAGGCGCCAGCATCAGACCCTCGAGCCGAGAGTTGGCCCCGGAAATCCGTATGCCTGTCCCTCGCGGCTGTGCCGGGAGGAGTGCGGGTAGTACGCTCAGGTGGGCCGGCCCACCCGGGCGCGACCCAGGCTCCAACCCTCCGCTGATGCCGTTTGTCGAGTCGCTCGGACAGAACCTCACGTACGCACTGCGTACGCTTCGGCGCGAGAAAGCGCTCGCTGCCGGCATCATCGCCACGTTCGCCCTCGCCGTCGGCGCCAACGCCGCGATGTTCGGGCTCGTTGGCCGGCTTCTCCTCGGCGCTCCTCCGGGCGCGCGCGACGCCGAGCGGGTGGCGCGGGTGAACCTTCGATACGCGATGGATGATGGTGAGCAGTATGTCGCGACCACGACGTCGTATCCGGCGTTTCAAGCGGTCCATGCGCTGACGCAGGCGTTCGACGCGGTTGCAGCCGTCCGTACGGACACCTTCACGATCGGACGCGGTGCGGAGCTCGACGAGGTCGCCGCGGTCACCGCGTCTGGCGACTACTTCGCAGTGCTCGGCGCGCCGCCTTACCGCGGCCGATTCTTCACGGCGGCGGACGACGAGCTCCCGTCAGGTACCGCCGTCGTCGTGCTGAGTCATCGGTTCTGGCAACGTCAGTTTGGCGGCGATCCGGCGGTGCTCGGGACGACGGTCGACCTCGACGCACGGCCGTTCACGATCATCGGCGTGGCGCCACCCGAGTTTACCGGCGATCGCGTCGCGCCGGTGGACGTGTTCGTTCCGATGACCGCCGCTCTGCAGAACCAGTCGACGTCTCTGTTCAGCGACGCCCGGGTCAACGTGCTCGGCATCGTCGCTCGTGTGAAGGAGGGGGTCACGTTCGCAGTGGCGCAACAGGCCGCGACGACGGCGCTGCAGGCGGTGTTCGTCGCGTCAGCGCGCGAGCGAGTCCTGTCATCCGCCGCGCTCGAGTCGCTCCTGCCGAGTCGCGCCGCGCGGGAGACGGCACAGGGACGCACGACCGTGTGGCTGACCGGAGTGTCGATCGTCGTGCTGCTCATCGCGACGGCCAACGTCGCGACGCTGCTCCTGCTCCGCGCTCTTCGGCGTCGCCGCGAGATCGCGGTGCGAGTCGCGCTCGGTGCGAGTCGCGGAACACTCGCGCGTCAGCTGCTCACCGAGAGCCTGACCCTGGCGCTCGCCGGAAGCGTGGCTGGTCTCCTCGTAGCGCGGTGGCTCTCGGAGGTCGTGCGGACCACGCTCATGCCGGGACTTGCCGGGACCGAGCGCCTGGTGGATCCGACGATGCTCGCTCTCACGCTCGTTCTGGCGTGCGCCGCCGGCATCGCGAGCGGCCTCGCTCCGCTCGCGCAGGCCGGACGGCGTGACGTCGTCTCGGGGCTCAAGGCGGGAAGCGACCGCGGCGCCGCATCACGCTCGCCGCTCCAGGCAACGCTCGTGTGGCTCCAGGTCGCTCTCTGCGTCGTGCTCGTCGTCGGCGCCGGCTTGTTTCTCCGGAGCCTTCAGCGTGTGCGCGCCCAGGATCTCGGCTTCTCGACCGCTCGGCTGCTGTACGTGACACTCGACTTCAGGGCGAATCTGGCGGCCGCCGACCAGGATGCGCAGCATTACGAGGCCAGTCTTCGCCTAACGACGCTGGCTGGCGTCACCGCAGCGACGGTCGTGCAGGCGATGCCGTTCGGGAATTTTCATGTGCCGCCGATCAGCGTCCCGGGGCTCGCGGAGCCGCCTCAGGTCGGGCGACAGATGCCGTATCTCTACGGCGCGACGCCGGACTACCTGCGGATGATGGGCGTCCGTCTGCTCGACGGTCGCCTGTTCACGGCGAGCGACACGCGCACGTCGCCGCTCGTCGTCATCGTCAACGAGACGTTCGCTGAGCGGGTCTGGCCCGGGGAGCGTGCCGTCGGGAAATGCATCCGCTTCGGTCACGACCCGGCGCAGCCACCGGCGCCTGTCGCGTCCCCCACGCTGCCCTGCCGAGAGATCGTCGGTGTCGTGCGGGACTCGCGGGCGCGGTCACTGCGCCCCGACGGCTACGAAGCGGCGTTCATGCAGTACTACGCGCCGTTCGACCAGTTGCCGGCATTCCCATTCGCGAATGTGCCTTTCGTGAACGGCCTGCTCGTCGAAACGTCGGGCGACCCGGACCGGATGCTCGCGCCGGTGCAGCGGCTCATTCAGCGGACGAGCGCGGCGCCCGTCTACGCGAGGGTGCGTCCGTACCAGGACCTGCTGGACCCGCAACTGCGTCCGTGGCGCCTCGGGGCGACGCTCTTCTCGGCGTTCGCCGCGCTTGCGCTCGGCATTGCGAGCGTGGGACTCTTCGGGGTCGTGTCGTATCTCGTGACGCAGCGGACGCGCGAGATCGGCGTGCGGCTCGCGCTCGGGGGCAGCCGGTCGCATGTCGGCCGCGTGGTCGTGCTCAGCGGTGTGACGCTCGTCGCGGGGGGGGTGATAACGGGAGTGGCCGTCGCACTGGTGGCCGCGCCGCTCGTGCAGCCGATGTTGTTCCAAACGTCGGCGCGCGACCCGGTGATCGTGATCGGCGCGGCAGTCGCGATGCTCGGCGTCGCGGTCGTAGCGGCGGTCGCGCCGGCATGGCGGGCGGCGCGTGTGAGCCCCCTCGTCGCGCTCGGCTCCGAGTGAAGCCGCGTGGGTGAGCGTCAAATCAATGTCGCCGGAGAACGCGTAAGTACCGCTCGGGACGCCGGGCGGTCCTGAGAACGATCCCGGATCAGGCTGAGTTGTCTGGAGACGTTATACGGATCGCATCGCTCGTTGATGCCTGCTCCGATCGTTGATGCCTGCCCGGCCGCGGATGGCAAACAGGCGCGATGAAGCATGGCCCCCTCCCGGAATCGGCCGCACGGATGCCATATGTCTCGGCATGAAGAGATCGCTTCTGATTCTGGCAGTGGTGGCGGGGTGTGCACCCGCCCAACCCCGCGCCGACGCCCGGTCTTCGCTTCAGCGGTCCATAACACGAACGGGGCAAACGAGCGGCACGACCGCGTTGTTGATCGCCGTCAGCCCGGTCAATGATACCGTCGTGTGGCTGAGCGGCGCGCAGGGGACGTACGTCCGAACCACCAACGGCGGTGCGACGTGGCAGGCCGGACGTGTCCCTGGCGCCGATTCCCTCCAGTTCCGTGACGTCCACGCGGTGGACGCGAACACAGCGTATCTGCTGAGCATCGGAAACGGCAATCAGTCCCGCATCTACAAGACCGCCGACGCCGGAAAGACCTGGGCACTTCAGTTCACGAACCCGGACTCCGCGGGGTTCTACGACTGCATGGACTTCTGGGACCCGAACCGCGGCATCGTGATCGGGGACGCGATCGGTCAGGAGATCGCCATTCTCACGACGAGCGATGGCGGGGCGCGCTGGACGAGGATTCCGCCGGCGACGTTGCCTCCGGCCCTACCGAATGAAGGGAGCTTCGCGGCGAGCGGGACCTGCGTCCAGACGCGTCGCGGCGGGCATGCATGGATCGTGGCGAGCAACGCCGATCGCGGTCGCGTGCTGCACACTGCCGACTTCGGTCGCACATGGACGGTCGATACGTTACCGATCTCCACGCGGGCTGGCTCCGGCCCGCAGTCCATCAGCTTCCGGGACGATCGCCACGGGATCGCGTTAGGTGGCGGCTACCAGGCCACCGCGACCGACGTCCTCAGCGCGATCACGACGGATGGGGGCAACACCTGGACCGCGCGCTCGCGTCCGCCGCAGCCAACCGGGATCTGGGGCGGCACTTACGTTCCTGGCACGAACCCGCCAGCCGTCGTCGCCGTCGGGCCTGCCGGTGCCGTCTGGTCGCCTGATGAAGGCACATCGTGGGTGCCGATCGATACGCTCAATTACTGGTCGGTCGGGTTCGCGTCGCCGCGCGCCGGATGGGCCGTCGGGACGCAAGGGCGGATCACGAAGCTCTCCGGGTTCTGACAAGGGCAACGCGTCGTTCATCAGACGAGAGAACGAACCATCGTGAAGAAGGTCTTCTACTTCGGTGTCGCGCTGCTCGTCGTGTTCGAGCTGGCGAACGTGTACTTCATCATGCCGATGCCATACAGCCAGCGCGCGCGGAGCATCGACCTCGCGTACTTCCTGTACACATGGCGCTGGGCGTTCCGCGCAGCCGCGGGCCTCATGATCCTCGCGGGGTTGCGCGGCACTATCGGTCGTCGCGGCGTGGGGCGATGGGTGGCCGTGGGGGTCGCTCTCGTGGCCGGCGTCGTGGCGTACATGGCGAACTTCCAGCTCGCCGCGGACCGCATGTTCCTCGCGCCCGAGTCACTCACGATGCGTCGAGCCGACAGGAATGTCGTGGAGCAGAACCGGCTCGTCGTGGGGATCGAGATCAACGGCGACGCGCGCGCGTACCCGGTGCAGTTCATCGGCTACCACCATCAGGTGCGCGACAGTGCCGGCGGCACGCCGGTGCTGGTGACCTTCTGCACGGTATGTCGCACCGGACGCGTGTTCGTCCCCGTCGTCGACGGCCGAGTCGAGACGTTCCGGCTCGTCGGCATGGATCACTTCAACGCGATGTTCGAGGACAGGACGACCGGCAGCTGGTGGCGTCAGGCGAACGGTGAAGCGATCGCCGGTCCGCTCACGGGGAAGGAGCTGGCCGAGGTCCCGAGCTGGCAGGTGACGCTCAAGCAGTGGCTCGCGCTGCACCCGAACAGCTCGATCATGCAACCGGACTCCGTGCTCCGAGATCGGTATACGAAGGATTTCGACTATGAGACCGGACGGAGCCGCAAGACGCTCACGGGGACCGACACGGCATCCTGGAAGGACAAGTCGTGGGTCGTCGGCCTAACGATCGACGGTCAGAGCAAGGCGTACGACTGGAATCGGCTCAAGCGCGAGCGGGTCGTGAACGATGTCGTCGCCGGTACGCCGGTCGTGATTGCGATCGCGTCGGATACGGCGAGCTTCTTCGCGTTCGAGCGACCGGATTCGACCTCGCTATTCACGGTGCGCGGGGATTCGCTCGTGAATGGCTCACGCGCGTATGGGCTGAATGGCCGAGGCGTCGATGACGCGCTCATGCCGCTGTTCGCCTCGCAGGAGTTCTGGCACAGCTGGCGCACGTTCCAGCCCGGGACGAAGACCTACTGACGCGGGGAGTCTTCAGAGACTCCGAACGCCGCGCACGCGTGCGGCGTCGTCGGTTGCGCTCGACTTCTTTCCGGATGGCTCGAGATGGTGGCTCGTTGTTGGCGCGCGGTCGCGCCCGCGTTGCTCGTTGGATTCTCCTCACTGGATGTCTGTCGTCGGCTCCAGCCACGAACGCAGAAAACCAGGCAGCCGCGCCGGCTACGACGGGCGGGCCATCCGTGTGGTCTGTCGACTTTATGACCGTTCGTCCCGGAGAGCACGACCGGTATCGTCGCTTCCTCGAGGCAAACTGGGCGAAGGCGCGTCGCACGGCACGTGATCGCGGTCTGATTCGGAGTTATCGGGCACTGTTCACGCCCGATACCGCGACGTCAGGCTTCCATGTGATCCTCCTGACCGAATACCCCGATTCAGCGGCGTACGAGCGCCGGGAGATGTTCCAGCCGATTCTCACCGCGCAGGGACGGACGCTGATCGACGGCAAGGCGACGCGCGAGCTGACATCGAAGGTCGAGAATCACTGGCTCGTCGGCCTGCTCGGCGCGCCCTAGCGCCATCGCGATCCCTTACAGCGGTCGGCCGGAAGCGCGACATTCGTATCCGACCTTCGACCGGAGACCGCATGCGTGCTGGGCGAATACTCCCGCTGCTGTTCCTCGGCGGCGCCTGTGAGTCGGCGTCGACCGCGTCGTCCGTCGTCGAGCAGTTCTACGCGGCAACAATCGCTGGACGGATGACCGGCGCGCCTACGCCGGAGCAGCTCGCGACGTTGGCGCCGCACGTGAGCGACACACTTCGCGCGTTGCTCGCGGCCGCGCGCCGACAGCATGACGCTGACGCGGCCCGGTCGCCTGACGAGAAGCCGGCGTTCGCGGATGGCGATCTGTTCTCGAGCCTCTTCGAAGGACCGAACGAGGTCGAGGCGGTTGCCGACTCGGCTCGTGGCGACGCGCGCGTGGTAACGACGCGCATGACGTATCGCGGCGCCGATCCGATGGTGACGTGGACCGATCGCGTCGTAGTGACCACCGAGCGCGGGCGTCCCGTGATCGACGACATCGAGTACGGCGGACAGTGGGGATTCGCCAGCAAGGGCACGCTGCGGAAAAGCCTCGAGGCGTCGTTGGCCGCGTCGCCGTAGAATCGGGAATCGGGAATCGGGAATCGGGAGGCGGGAGTCGGGAATCGGGAAGCGAGAAGTTGCTGCGACGGCTCCTCCGTCCCGTCGCGACCCTCGCGCCCGGCTGACATCAACGCCCGAGGGTATGCGGATGAAACGGATTGATCGGATCAGTGCGAGCCCGGGACGGGTCCTGGGGCTCCGCGAGAGCGAAAGGGGGAACACCTTCGGGCGCCAGCGTCCCGGAAGGCCGTCACCCTAATCATTGGCGGGCGTGACGGCGCGTCCCTGTCACGGAGCGATCCGCATCATCCGCCCAATCCGTTGAATCCGCATTCGCCGTGAGCGTTGATGCGCATCTGGCGAGCCGCAGCGAGAATGGTGTCGGGTCCTGTCACTGAAACCGGGAATTGGGAATCGATCCCGCTGCACCGCGAACGGCGATACGAACGATGCGCACCTGCTGCTCCATGCGACGCACGACGCCTTCGCGAATGGCATCGACGCTGTGTTTGGTCATTCCGGCCTTCCCTGTGAGCCGTGGTGTGGGTCCACAAAGGAGAGGCCGCGACTGAACGAAAGGTTCGGTTCGGCCGCTTCGGTAGCCGGTTCTAGTCCGAGGTCCTACACAGACACAAACCGGTACATCAACCGGATCAACCGGTATGCGTCGGGCATGGACCGCGCGGTGAACTCCACCGTATACCCGTCGGTCTGCTTGACGCCTGGAATGGCTTGCAGGATCTGAGTGACCGTGACGTCCGATAGTCTGAGACGCACTCGCACCGGCGTCGCGATTGGCGCTGGCTTCGTTGGACGCGACTCGAGCGCGCGACGGGTAGCGGCCGCCAGACGCTCTCGCACCACCTGCGGGTGCATGAGCCGCGCGGACTGCGGCGTCACCGCATGCTTCGTGGCGACGCCGATCGCTTTCACGGTCCGCGTGAACTGCTCGACGAACGCCGAGTCGCCGCTCGCGACGAGCACGGGCACGCCCATCGACGACGCATACGCGGCGTTCAGCTCACCTTCGCCGACCTCGACGTCGTTCAGCCAGAGCCCCTTCACCGCCCCGGTCCCCGTGTGGGCGAGGAATCCGTTCGGCGTCCCTGCGCGTGAGTGATAGCCGACGAAAATCGCGCCGTCGAACGTCGAATCGAGCGCTTCGACCATGCCGTACGGTTTCACCGCCCCCTGCACGTATGTGACGCGCGGATCGAGCTCGGCGTGCAACAGGTTTTGCATGTCGCCGTGCGAGTCGTTCACTGTCACCTCGGCCGGCCCGCGCTGGAAGATCGCCGCGACGACCGCGTTGACCTCGTCGGTCATGAACTTCCGGCCTAACGCGTAATCCTTGCCGGTCGCGTTCGTCATGGCCGGCGTGCCGATGCCGCCAATGCCTTCCATGTCGACGGAGATGAAGATCCGGAGCGGACGCTGTGCGGCCGCCGGCAGGGCAACGAGAGCGAGGCCGGCGACCGCGGTCGCCCAGGTGCGAGTTCGAGTCATGGCTGCCAATATGTGTGGGCGTGGACGAACAGCTAAACTACGCCGACACCGGACGGTCCGCACCGTGGCCATCACCGTTCGTCAGGAACGTCCCTCATCGCTCGCCGACTACGCGTCGATCCCGATCGCGTTCGAGGTTCGACGGGTGCTCGATGCCGTGCGAGCGTCGGACGACCCGACGCGATTCACGCTCGTCGAGCGCGCGGTCGAACCCTACACGAAGGATTACGACTCGGGCGACGGCGGCCCGACCGAGTGGCCGGACCGGTTCGACGTAGCGCGCTGGGCGTTCTTCATCGCCCGAGACGGTGGCCAGCCGGTGGGCGCCGCCGCCTGCGTGTTCGATGCTCCCGACGTCGACATGCTCGACGGCCAACCCGATGTCGCCTTGCTGTGGGACATTCGCGTCGCGCCGGACGCACGCGGCCGCGGTGTGGGTCGCGCGCTGCTCGCGGAGTGCGAGCGGTGGAGCATCCAACGTGGTGCGCGCTGCCTCGAGGTCGAAACGCAGAACGTCAACGCGCCGGCGTGCCGGTTCTACGAGGTCAGCGGGTTCGAGCTGCGCGCGGTCGACCCGAACGCGTATCCCTCGCTCCCGCACGAGACACAGCTCCTCTGGTACAAGCGCCTTGGACCGGGTCATTCCGAGCGCAGTGAGGAATCGCGGTCATCCCGGTAGAGAGGTGCCTCGGTCGGGACGACCGCGATTCCTCGCCTTCGCCGCTGCGCGGCTTCGCTCGGAATGACCCGCGAGTCCTGGTGCGCGGCCTGCGGCCGCTCCGCTCGCAATGACTAGGCGTCGATCATCTGGATGCGCTTGACGTGCCGGCCGCCGTCAAAGGCGGTCGTGAGCCACGTGTCCACGATCGCCACCGCGTCCTCCCGCGTCATCATCCGCTCGCCGAGCGAGATCATGTTCGCGTCGTTATGCGCGCGGGCGAGCTTGGCCGACTCGACGTTCCAGCACAGCGCGCACCGGATCCCGCGCACGCGATTCGCGACGATCGCTTCGCCATTCCCCGAGCCGCCGAGCACGATTCCGCGCTCGAACGTGCCGCTCGCGACCGCCTCGGCGACCGGACGGATGTAGTTCGGATAGTCGACGCTCTCGGGAGAATCCGTTCCGAAGTCCGTCACCTCGTGCCCGCGTGTGCGGAGGACGGTGATGAGCATCTGCTTGTACTGGAAACCCGCATGGTCGGAGCCGATGGCAATACGCATTGACGCGGAGACAGGCTCAGGAAAAGGTGAGGGATCAGCTCGTCGCGATGTCCGGCGCCGCGACCGGCACCTCGGCGCGATGCGAGACGCGATTGACGATCGACACCGCGGCGAAATCGCCGGTGACGTTCGTCATCGTCGCGAACAGATCCGGGATGGAATCGATCGCAATGAGCAGCGCGACTCCCGACGCCGGAAGCCCGACGCTCGCGAGCAATGGCGCGAGCAACAGGAAGGCACCGTTAGGCACGCCCGGCGTCGCGAAGCTGAGCGCGACGGCGGATGCCACGACCGTCAGCTGATCGGCAACGCTCAACTCCACGCCGTACAGCCGCGCCAGGAACGTCGTCCCAATGACCCACGCAACCGCCGAGCCGACCTTGAACGACGAGACGGCGAGCGGAAGGACGAAACTGGCGAGCGTGGCCGGGATGCCGATGCGCGTCGAGGAGTCGACCAGCGCGGGCAGCGACGCGAGCGACGAGCTCGAGCTGAACGCGACCGCCTGTGCCGGAAGCGCGGCGCGGATGAACCGCATCGGCGAGACACCGCCGCCTAACGCGCCGACGATCATGAGGACGATGGCCAGCGCCAGCATCGCCACGGCATAGGCCACGACGTAATAGCCGAGCGCGCCCGCCAGGGACAGACCGAGACGGGCGGCGAGCGGGGCGACGAGCGTGAATATGCCAACGGGTGCGAGCGCGATCAGCCATCGCACGATCTGGAGCATCGCGGCGCCGATGCCGTCCACCACGCGCAACACGGCGTCTCGCCGGTCCGATGGAATGCGCCGGAGCGCGAGCCCGAACAGCACGGTGAAGACGATGAGCGGCAGCATCGCGCCGTCGGCGGCCGCACGAACGACGTTCGCGGGCGCGAGACTCGTCACCCATTGCGCGAGCCCGGGCAGCGCGCGGACCTGCTCGCTCGTTGCCGTCGTGGCCGCGCTCGCGTCAGCTTGCAGACGCGTTGCCGACGCCGGGTCGATCGTGAGCCCCGACATGAGTGGGCCGATGATCGCGAGCGCGACGATCGCAGCGACGATGTGCAGAGCGACGAAGACGCCGAACGCGAGCCCGCCTGTCCGGCCGATCGCCGCCTCGGAATCACGAGCGACCGCGCGCAGCAGGAGCGCCACGACCAGTGGCACCACCGTCATGCGAATCCCGTTCACCCAGATAGCGCCGACGGGCTCGAGCAGCGCCACCGCGCGGGACAGCACAGGCTGACCCAGGCTCGCCACGCCGATGCCGACGATGAGACCGAGAACGAGCGCGACGGCGACGCGTCCGACGCGGCGAGTGGCGTCGTCGCCGCGGGGTTCGCCGGAGGCGGTGGAGCTCACGTGCTCGAGGAGATGGTGAGTCGGTCAGTCCGGTTTCGTCGTCGTCGTGACCCGCTTCGCGCGGGACAACAGCTCGCGCAGCTCCTCTTCCGACGCCGACACCCAGTACAGCGGCAGCGGGTTGAGGCGTCGCCGATCACTGCCACTCTGGAACGCGAGCCAGCCACCATCCAGCGTCGGGCCTACCCACTTGCTCGGCACAACGTCCCACGCTTCCCACTCGCGGCCCTCGTCATCCTTGAACGTTCGGTGCGCCATTGCTTCTCGCCGTTGACGAGCAGGACTGTCGTTGCCCCGCCTGCGCCGTAGAAGGTAGCCCGAACCGGCCTCGGCGCGAACCCCACCGGCGGGGTCAGTCGGTCAGGCCAGGGCGACCTCGTACCGCCATCATGGTGGCCTGCATGATCGTGACCACGGACTCGGCGCCGTTTGCGACCGCGATGACCTCACCGGTGCAGATCACGAGCGTACGGCCAGGCTTCACCACGCGCCCGACGGCGCGCATCCGCTCGCCGATCGCGGGCGCGAGCAGATTCACCTTGTACTCGACGCTCAACACGGCGGCACCGGGCTCCATCACCGACAGGGCCGCGTAGCCACACGCGCTATCGACCAGCGTCGTAATGATCCCAGCGTGCAGGTAGCCGTGCTGTTGCGTCAGGTCGTCGCGAAACGCGAGCTCCAGCTCGACCTCGCCCGGCTCGACGCGGACGAGCCTGGCGCCTATCGTGTGCATCGC
>Ga0075430_100002178_pt1 | contig 16225 bp, 15 predicted proteins | sample RhiMetdeltSRZDD4_FD_75294 | JGI IMG/M metagenome (GOLD analysis project Ga0075430, IMG submission 75294) | Populus rhizosphere microbial communities from Tennessee, USA - Rhizosphere MetaG P. deltoides SRZDD4 | ecosystem: Host-associated > Plants > Roots > Rhizosphere > Soil | place: USA... | reverse complement strand
CGCGATCGGCGGTTGGGACGAGCAGCTCGAGGCGTTCCAGCACGACGACCTCGGCCTCCGGCTCAACCACGCGGCGTCGATCGCGGGCAGCAACGATCCCGTGTACCTCATGACCACACACCGCGACGCGCGCGTCTCGGGCCGATGGGGCGCGATCCCCGGCGACATGGAGCGCACTCTCGCGAAGCACCCGGACGCGTTCGCGCGGCACCGCGCCGCGCACGCGCGGTTCATGGGGATCACCGCGTATTACCACGTGAAGGCTGGCCACTGGGCGCCTGCAGTCCGGTGGGGGTTGCGCTCCGTCGCGCGCGATCCACGTCAGCGACGCACGTGGTTCTTCCTCGGTGCCGCGCTCACGGGGCCGTACGTGCACCGTGCGTACCGCGTCGCTCGTCGTCCCGAATCGTCCGTTCCCTTCTCGACGTTGACGCGACGACGCGCGCGGAAGTACGCGCGACGGCTCGGGAACCATCCGCGCGCGCTCATCGGTGCAACCACTGCACCAGTCACGCGTGCCATGATCCGGCGGTTCATCCCGCGTGCAACGTTCGACCGAACGAGGTCGGTGCTCGTCGTGTGTGTGTACCGCGTCGACAACGCTGCGCACGTCATTCCACTGGTGAGGGAGGCGACAGCACGCGGTTGGGAGATCCGGCTCTGGGCGCTCGACCAGGTGGCACCTTCGCTCGAGGCGGTCACCGTCGGCGTGTCGAGCGGAGCGAAGTTTCCGCTGCTCAACGGACTGATCGCTGCGGACGACACAGATCGGTTCGACTGGATCGTCGTCGCCGACGATGACGTCGCGTACGACCGTGGCTCGACGAACGACCTCCTCACCGTCGCGGAAGCTGCCGGGCTCGATCTCGTGCAGCCTGCACACACGGAGCTGAGCCACCGGGAGAACGAGATCGCAGTGCGGCGCCCGCTCGTGATCGCACGCCAGACGATGTTCGTCGAGATCGGGCCACTGTTCGCCGTCCGACGACCTTGGAGCTCACGAGTCGTGCCCTTCCCGGCGGAACACGCAATGGGGTGGGGCATCGAGCTGGAGTGGTCCGACCTGGTGAGCGACGGCGCGAACCTCGGCATCGTGGATGCGGTCCCCGTTCGTCACCTCCATCCAGTCGGCGCGGACTACGGGAAGCAAGCCGAGGCCGAACGATTGCGCGAGCTGGTTCGCGCGCGGGGCCTGACGAGCTTCCGTGACATCCAACGCACGCTTGCTGCGTGGAGACCGTGGCGGTCGTCGCCGCCCTGGATGAATCAACGCAGGCGTCGGTCGCCCGGTCAGTAGCTGTAACCGAGCTCCACGAAGACGTCGCCGACCATCTCGCGGAATTGCTGCTCGTCGGCAGGTGAGAAGAAGTCGGTCCATGTGCCGACTGCACCCCGGTGACGGAACTCACCCGGGCCGGTGGGATACCGGGTGATGTCGCTCGCACTCGCGATCTCGCGCACGAGGTCCTCGTCTGCTTCCAATCGCACGTCCGAGAACAGGCGGAGGATCTCAGGAGCTGGGTCCGCCTTGAGGTCTTCGTATCGGACGACGGTGATCCGCCCGCGCGCCGCCGAGCCGTTGCTCGACGCAGCGAGTCCCGCGCGGACTGCGCGCAGCCAGAGCGCGATGCGCCCTTCGTGAGTCGCTGGGAACGCCGAAACCTGCGCGCTGCGCAGCGCCATGGACACACACGCATCGCGACCATCACGCCGCACCTCCACGATGTGCGCTTCCGGGAAGGCGTCGAGGATGGCGGCGATGTGGAACACGTGGGTCGGCGTCTTCTCGACGAGCACGCTGAGCGCGTCGCCGCCCTCGCGCACGAAGTAGGAGTCGAGCACGCCGCGCATCAACCCGGCGACTGCCGCGTCGTCCGAGCGCGACTCAGCGAGGACGCGTCGCCCGATCCGTGCGAGCGTGGCGCGATCGACGTAGTGATGCAGGCCAGCCATGGCGCCGCGCCGCTTGCCGCGCTCCAGTCCGTAGAAGAGCCGGGCCCACGCGCGCGGGTTGTTGCGGCCGTAGGCACCGATCGAGTGCGCGAGGGTCGGGTAGAGCTGGGACTCGTATCCGTGGATCACCCGTGGGTGCCGTGCGAGGATGTCGGCGACCCACGTCGTGCCCGATCGGGGACAGCCGACGACGAAGACCTTCTGGTAGTCCGGCGTCACGGCGGTTGAGATCTGCGACCCTGCGACGCGCCGTCCGAGCGCCCCGCCGAGCACAGCGAGGCTGTTCGCGGCCGCGACGAGCTTCTCGCCGACGAAGTGGGTCACGTACGGACGCGGCGCTCCGGACGCGGCCGCGTCAGCGCCGTCGCAGGCCTCTGGTGCACATCGTGCAACCTAGCTCCATCGCCCTGCGAACCGTCTCGCCGCCCCTCGTCCCCGGGCTTCGCCACGGAACGCGACGCGCGTGGCGACGCCATGCCCCATCGAGACCGAGGCCCTACCCGCTATAGCTTGTCGTCCCGTGAGCACCATGACCGCGGCCGCCGCCGGTGCTTCGACGCGCCGGACACGGATCGACAGCTCTCGTCGCTGGCTGCCCGACACGCGCGAGTTGATCGCGTATCAGCAGCTCGTCGTGCTGTTCGGACGACGAGACCTGACGGCGCGCTATCGCCAGACCGTCTTCGGTTCTCTGTGGGTGTTTGCCGGACCGCTCGTTTCCGCTGGCTTGTTCAGCTTCGTGTTCGGACGAGTCGCCGATCTCCCGACGAACGGCGTGCCGTACTTCGTGTTCTCGTACGCCGGACTGCTCGCCTGGAACCTGTTCTCGGGCGTGCTGACGGGTGCGTCGACCAGCATGACCGGGAACGGCGGGCTCATCACCAAGGTCTACTTCCCCCGGTTGGTGATCCCGCTCTCGACGACCGCCAGCACCCTCCTGAACACGGCGATCAGCTTCTGCGTCATGGTTGTGCTCCTCCTCATCTCGGGGGTTGGGATCTCGTGGCAGATCGTGCTCCTCCCGTTGTGGCTCACCCCGGCAGCGTTTCTGGCGATGGGCTCCGCGCTCGTGCTCACGTCGTTCGCGGTGACCTACCGCGACATCAACTACGTGACCCCGCTCGCGACCCAGCTGCTCCTCTTCTTGAGCCCGGTCGCGTATTCACTCGAAGCGGTGCCGCCCGACCTCCGCAACCTGTATCTCTTGAATCCCCTGACGTCGATCGTCGAGGGATGCCGCTGGTCGCTGCTCGGCGGCTCCGAGTTGCCGCCGGCATGGGCGATCGCGTATAGCGCGGCGGTCGCGATCGGCACCCTGCTCGTCGGCCTGATCGTGTTCACTCGGCGTGAACCCGGATTCGCAGATGTCATCTGAGCCCGCGATCACGGTCAGTCACCTCACGAAGGAGTACGTGCTCGGCCTGACGGGGCGTACGAACTCGCTCGCGACGATCACGCGCGATCTGTTCCGCAGTTCCGCCCGCCGGACTCGCGAGCCGCGGGGACGGTTTCGGGCGCTCGATGACGTGACGTTCGACGTCGCGCCGGGTGAGGTCGTCGGCGTGATCGGCAAGAACGGTGCGGGGAAGAGCACCCTGCTCAAGATCCTCAGCCGGATCACTCACCCGACGACGGGGTACGTCGAGCTCGTCGGTCGCGTGGGTTCGCTGCTCGAGGTCGGTACGGGCTTCCACCCGGAGCTGACCGGCATCGAGAACGTGTACCTCAACGGGGCGATCCTTGGGATGACCCGTCGTGAGATCGACGAACGCCTGGATCGCATCGTCGACTTCGCCGACGTCAGCCGTTTCCTGGAGACACCGGTCAAGCGATACAGCAGCGGAATGCGAGTCCGACTCGCCTTCGCGGTCGCCGCTCATCTCGAGCCCGAGATCCTGGTCATCGACGAGGTCCTGTCCGTGGGGGATGCCGGATTCCAGTCGAGATGCCTCGACAAGATGCGAACGATCGCTTCGGAAGACGGTCGAACGGTGCTGTATGTCAGCCACAACCTGGTCAGTGTCGAGCACCTGTGCCAACGCTCTGCCCTCCTCGTCGACGGTCGACTCGAGTTCGATGGCTCGACTCACGAGGCGATCGATCGTCACCTCGCGACCTTTCGCCAGTCCGAGTACGGGGAGGCGACCGGTGTGTTCGACCTCGTGGACGGTGATCGCTCGACCGGGAACTACGACGCGGTGTTCCGACGCGTGGATCTTCGGCCGCGTGGGGGCGAGCTGTCGGACACGGTGCGGATGGGAGATTCACTGCAGGTCGAGATCGAGGTGGAGGGTCTGGACGAGATGCCGGAGGCGGTGGTGATCGCGACCGTCGGATCGTCGACCTTCCAGTGCCTGTTCCGCATCCACGAGAACATGAAGCGAATCACGGCCCCGCACGAGCGGTGCACGCGTGAGACGATCGTGCTGAACATCCCCATGCTTCCGTTGACGCCGGGCGAGTACCACATCGACCTCCAGGTCAAGGGAAGCGATGTGCGCGGCGTGATCGACCACGTCAGCCGTGCTGCAACGTTCAGCGTCGTCTCGGCTGACGTACTGGGCACCGGCTTCCAGTACACGTCCCACGACGGCCCCATGCTCGTGGCGTGGGACTGGGAGTTGCGGCCGACGCGCGTCGACGCCTGAGCGCGCTGTTCACCGCAGATGGAGTGACTGGACGGCAGCATCGAGCTTCTCGATGGGTACGAAGATGTCGACGTCGTCCGCCTCGTGATTGTCGACTGCCTCACCGAGGAGGTAGTGGTAGTCGAAGGACATGGCCGCGGCCTGCGTCCACAGCGCTTGGACCATGTGAGTCGGCTCCTGGAACTGGAGCACCTTCGTGCCAGGCGGAGAGAACGCCATGTTGAACAAGCCGGCGCCGGTGCCGACGATCACCTCGGCCTCGCCGAACAACGCGACTTGCTCGCGGAACGTCATTCGGCCCGGAAGCACGGTCTCGAAGCCCGCGCCCGCAAGGTAGGTCTCGACCTCGGCCTCGTTCGTCGTGCGCCAGTGGTTGTCGTCGCGTCTCGAGAGGTAGAAGCGACGCGTCGGCGGCGCCTCCCCGAGGCCGTATCGCTGCATGGCTGCGTCCCGGAACCACTGGAACGGTCGCGCGTTGTCGATCTGCGTCTTGAGCCGAGGTGTGACGACGAAGAGGTTCTCGACGTCCCAATACGCGCCGGCGTCGAACGCGACGCGGGGGTGGTGATCGAGGCCGAGGAGCGCCAGTGTCTCGGCCTGGAACGGCCGCAGCGGACTCGGCACGATCAGTTGCGTGTCCTGCGGCAGCAAGTGCGCGATGTCGCACGCACCCATGACGAGGTCGTGGGTCCAGTGGTAGTAGTGATGCACGCCGAAACCGAGGAACGCGAAGAAGTTGCCGCGCTGACGAGCCGCGCGGCGGGGCAATGGGTCGCGATAGGCGCGCTGGTTCTGCAGCATGTTGCGCCGTCCGGCGGGTGTCAACGCGATGGTCTCGCCGATCACCTGACCGTCGGGCAGCATGAACAGCGTGACGTGCTGGCCCCGCTGGGAGCTGCGAAGCCGCGCGTTCGGGATGGACACGAGCGCCTGCTCGGGCACTCGTACCGAGCGCAACGAGAGGAAGCTCTCGTCGATCTTCGGTTCGACGGTTCGAGGCAGTTCCCGCGTGATGGTGAACGGCGGCGCGACGGGGGTGCGTCCGGCGGCCGGCCACGACCGTACCCACGCGTCGAGGTCGTCGCAGACCGGCCCAAGGGCGGCCCTTGGTCGGCGTCGGACGCGTGGGAGCCACGACGACATCGGGGTGTTCGGCTACCGCTTCGGCCCGAGCGGGAGCTGCTCGAGCGTGGCCTGGAGTGACTCGGGTGTGATCACAGCGTCGCTCTGGCGACCGGGGCGTGGAGCGGTTCCGGTCACGACATACCAGTAGTCGTGGCCGAGCTCCTCTGCCATCGTCCAGAAGACGAAGGCGTGCGTGAGTCTCGAAGGTTCGATCATGTCGAGCACGACGAGCCCGGGCGGTGAGAACAGCATGTTCGTGAACCCGGCCCCGTGGATCGCCACAACTGCTTCTGCCCCGGAGAAGAGCTCGACCTGTTGGCGAAATGTCAGGCGCTCCGCGGCAACCGTTTCGAAGCCGAATCGATCGAGGATCGGTTCGACCTCCGCCTGGTTCGCGAGTCGGCGTCGGGGCGCGTGCTCCCGACTGATGAAGATGCGTCGGCCACTGCGCGAAGGAACGATGTCGTAGTGAGCCATGATCTGGTCACGTGTCCACACATCCGCAGCGCGAAGATCGCTGCCCGAGTTGGTCACCGGCGGCGCGAAGTGCAACGTCTCGAGCTCCCACACCTCGGTGCCGTCGAAGCGCGCCATGCGGTCCTCGCCGATGCCCAGCGCTCGAAGCGAATCTTCCTGGAAGGGACGGAGATCTGCAGGAACCACGTACTTCGTCTGTGGCGGAAGGAAGTCCCCGACTCCGTACAGGCGAGTCAGCGTGTCGTGCATCCAGTGGTAGTAGTTCCCCGCCGCTGACCAGTTGACGACGAGCGAGAAGTAGTCGCCCTCCTTGGCGACCGTGCGCTTCCGCCGCGGTTCGGTGTAGTCGGACTCCTGGGTGAGCTGCGCGGCGCCGTAGACCGATTCCGCAGCAGGTCGCCCGTCGGGGAGCACGACGAGACCGCTCGTACCGACGAGCCGTGCACCATGCACTGGCACCAGATATCGCGCTCGTTGATCGGACGCGAGTCGAGAGGTGTACGACGGATGGACTTCGGTTTCGACGGTGCGCGGAAGCTTCCGCGTGATGTGTCGCGCTGGAAGCAGACGCTGAGCCTCCGCTCCACCGTGTGTCGCCGCCCATTCCTCGACGCTCGTGCACACCTCGCGCGGACGGGTCGTTTGCCTGACCCGCGCATCAGCGCGCCGCAGAGCGTCCCGCGCGGCTGACGCGGCTCGTCGGGCGGGCCGAGCCTTTCCCATCAGAGGAGGTCGGCGACGGTCGTGGACGAGCCGTCGGTGACATCCACCAGCGGCAGCTCGCGGATGTCGCAGAGTTGGAGGCGAGCGTCGCTCGTCCCCGTCAGTGCACCGTCGATCGCGCGATGTTCGACGAACCGACGTGGGTTGTACGCGTCACGCGCTGTGCGTGCTTGCAGCGCACCCAGACGATCTGCCCGCACGAAGAACGCGTTGTTGCCTGCCCCGTTGCAGGTGATGAGACTGTACCCATGCGCTGCCAACAGATGGACGAAGGCGGCGAGGCTCGCGCCGTAGTAGATGCCGTGGTACTCCGGCAGCCGTCGATCGAACGCCGCGCTGTACGGAATGGTCACCGTGGATGTCGGTCCGAACAAGGCGTTGTACTCGACGATCACCACGGCGGGGTCGAACGCGACCAACTGCTCGAGCAGCCAGTAGTCGACCCCGTCCACATCCAAGGACAAGAGGCCGATGCCGGTGTGAGAGGCGAACGGCTCGACGATGCTGGCGACAGTCTCCCGGGTCACGAAGGCCGAGACCGCGCTCACCTGAGACCGCCAGTCGAGGTTGGTTCGCCCGAGGTCGCGTGAGAGACTCGGGTTTCGATCGACGATCAGGCCGCGCCAGAGTCGATGTTCGGCCAGGAACCGGGTGTTGGCCTCTACGTAGGTCTCGACGCCGATCTCGACGAACGTCGACGGCGTGATGTCGCCATCACGCAAGATGAACTCGATGATCCCGTCCTCGCCGAACTGCGAGAACACGCTGAACTCGGCGTCAGCAATGCTGGTCGCGGTCCCTGCGATCTGGTGCGCCATGAGCGTGCCGAGTGCCACCGTGGTCTTCTCTTGACGCCGTCGAAGCTGGGCGATCGCTGTGGCTTGGCGTCGCCGCGAATTGCGATCGTCGCCGAGCAGGGCTCGTCGCACGCGCGTGCCGATCAGGCCCCCAAGTCGGTGCTCTGAACTCACCGAATCCCCCTCATCCGGTGCTCGCAGCGGCCTACCTTCGCTGCGCCAACTCGTAGCAGTGTGCTCGACGAGTCGGACGCTCGATGATACTCCTCCTGCATCGAGTCCGATCGACGAGTGCCTATCATCGCGTGGAAGCCGAGCAGGACTGAGGACGAGGAGTTGTACGTGGTCGACACCGTCGAGATCGCGGGCCGCCCGATCGGCGCGGACGAGCCCTGTCTCGTCGTGGCGGAGATCGGAATCAACCACAACGGCGACATCGGACTCGGGAGGAAGCTGATCGCGGCGGCTGCCGCGGCCGGGTGCGATGCTGTCAAGTTCCAGAAGCGCACGGTTGACGTGGTGTACACGCCCGACGAGCTCGACCGTCCGCGTGAGAGCCCGTTCGGTACCACGAACGGAGAACTCAAGCGCGGGCTCGAGTTCGACGTGGACGGCTTCCGCGCGATCGATGAGTACTGCCGGCTCCTCGACACCGTGTGGTTCGCGTCGTGCTGGGACGAAGAATCGGTCGACTTCATCGAGCAGTTCGATCCGCCGTGTTACAAGATCGCGTCAGCATCGCTCACCGACGACGATCTCCTGCGCCACCATCGAAAGTACGGTCGGCCGATTGTGCTCTCGACCGGTATGAGTGATGTCCGCGAGATCGACCACGCAGTCGATGTGCTGGGTACCGACAACCTGATCCTTCTGCACGCGACGAGCACGTATCCGTCAGAGCTCGAGGAGTTGAACCTCCGGGCGATCGTAACTTTGCGCGAGCGCTACGGAGTCCCAGTGGGATACTCGGGACACGACGTCGGCCTTGCGACGACACTCGCGGCGCGCACGCTGGGTGCCTGCATGGTCGAACGTCACATCACGCTGGATCGGGCGATGTGGGGTTCGGACCAAGCTGCGTCCGTGGAGCCGGCCGGCTTCCAGCGCATGGTGAAGGACATCCGCGCCATCGAAGCTGCGCTCGGTGACGGCATCAAGGTCGTGTACGAGAGCGAGATCCCTGTCCGCGAGAAGTTGCGGCGCGTCGACGTGCATCGACGATCAGCAGAGACGTGATGCGCGGTGTGCTGGCGCTGATCCCGGCGCGCGGTGGCTCGAAGGGGATCCCCCGGAAGAACGCGATGCCGATCGCCGGGAAGCCCCTCATCGCGTGGTCGATCCTCCAGGCGCTCGAGTCCAACCGCGTCGATCGGGTCGTGGTCAGCACGGACGACCAGGAGATCGCCGACATCGCGACGACGTGGGGCGCGGAGGTCCCGTTCATCCGTCCTGCGCACCTGGCGACCGATGACGCACTCGACATCGGTGTCGTCCGACATGCCCTGGAGTTCCTCGCGGTCACCGATTCGTACGCTCCGGAACTCGTCGTCCACCTCAGACCCACCGGGCCGGTCCGTCGCGTGGAGGACATCGACGCGGCGACCGATCTGCTCGCGGCGCGACCGGACGCCGACGCGGTGCGATCGGTTTCGCTTGCCAACCAGACCCCGTACAAGATGTGGCAGCTCCGCGACGACGGCACGATGGAGCCGCTGTTGCGCCTCCCTGACGAGCCCGACGCTCAGTCGATGCCGCGGCAACTCCTTCCGCGGGTGTTCTGGCAGAATGGCTACGTCGACGTCCTCCGACCGCGGGCGGTGTTCGACAAGCACTCCATGTGGGGTGACCGTGTGCTGCCGTTCGTCGTCGAGACGGAAGTGATGGATCTCGATCATCCGCACGATGTGGAACCGCTCGAAAGAGCGCTGGCGCGGATGGCCAACGGGGGCGCGCCCGACCGTGCCGCCGTGCGGCACTCCGTGTAGTGCCTGCTGTGCAGCTGTCGCGACCTTCGCCGCGCTTCGACGCGATTCCGGGCAATGCGCCAGAGCGTCTCCGCTCCGGCGGTCGGACACTGACGCACGCGGTGTTCTCGTGAGCCTGCTCGGAGAGCACGCTGCCGAGCTCGGTCGCACGCTGGAGCTGCTCCCGAGGCTCGAGAGTGAATTGGGCAGCGCGTCGACTGCGATCGCCGACGCCTTCGGTGCGGGAGCCAAGGTCTTGACCGCGGGCAACGGGGGTTCGGCGGCGGAAGCCCAGCACCTGTCATCCGAGCTCGTCGGGCGCCTCAGCGCCGCGCGCGAACGCGCGGCGCTCCCAGCCGTCGCGCTGCACGCGGACACGTCGACGCTCACCGCGGTCGCGAACGACTACGGGTACGAGCAGGTCTTCGCCAGACACGTCGAGGCGCTCGGTCGCCGAGGCGACGTCCTCGTCGTGCTCTCCACGAGTGGAGCGTCGAAGAATCTGGTGGCAGCGGTGGATCGAGCCCGCGACCTCGAGCTCGTGACCGTCGGCCTCTTGGGTCAGACGCCGCGGGTCTTGCACGAACGATGCGATCACGTCCTCGCCGTTCCGAGCGCCGACGCACAGGTCGTCCAGGAATGCCACATCGTGCTCATCCACGTCCTCGTCGAGCTGGTGGAGAACGAGCTCAACCTGCGCGCGACCGCGCTGACGTGAGTACCGATCGCTCTCGGCTCGACGGGCAGACCGCGCTCGTGACCGGAGGTGCCGGGTTCATGGGACGTCAGTGGGTGTTCGCTCTGCTCGCCGCGGGAGCGTCGGTGGTCAGCGTCGACATCGTCGAGCACGGAGCCCTTACCGCCGATCCGCGACTGCGTGACGAGCGCGTCGACATCACCGATGAACGAGCAGTCGAGAGTCTCGCCCATCGGCTCGATGAGGATGGTGTGCGCGTCGACGTTCTCGTCAACAACGCTGCGATCGATGCCCCGGTCACTGAGGGAGGGCTTGCTCACTCGGGACGTTTCGAGTCCTTCTCGGTGGACCGTTGGAACGACGAGTTCGCAGTCGGGCTCACCGGCGCATTCATCTGCTGTCGTGTGTTCGGCAGCGCGATGGCGAAGCGGCAACGCGGTGTGATCGTGAACGTGGCGTCGGACCTGGCGCTCGTGGCTCCCGACCAGGCGCTGTACCGAGTGGCCGGCGTGCCGGATGAGCAGCAACCGGTGAAGCCCGTGACCTACTCGGTCATCAAGACCGGCCTGGTCGGTCTCACGCGGTACCTGGCGACCTACTGGGGATCGCGTGGGGTTCGGGTGAACGCGCTGTGCCTCGGCGGCGTCGCTCGCGGCCAGGATCCTTCCTTCGTCCAGCGCTTGTCGGACCGGATCCCACTCGGACGAATGGCGAACGAGGAGGAGTACACCGAGGCGATGGTGTTCTTGTGCTCCGATGCTTCGTCGTACATGACGGGAGCGTCGCTCGTCGTCGACGGTGGCCGCACGACTTGGTGAGTCCTCGAATGAGCGAGCACGGGTATCAGAAGGGGACACCGATCGCCGAGCGTCTCGGCATCTTTCAGGGACGACTCGTGCCGTCGTCGGACGGGAACCTGCAATCGTCGCCGGGCAGCCGTTGGTCGGAGGAGTTCGTCATCGCTGGTCGACTCGGCTTCGCGCATGTCGAGCTCCTGGCCGAGCGGGTCCGCGACTCGACGAATCCGATCTGGTCGCCGGGTGGTCTCACCGCGATCCGTCTGTCGGCTGCACATGCGGGTCTGCGGCTCGTGTCCATGTGCACCGAGGAGCCGCTCGACGTGTCGCTCGCCGACGTCGGTTTCGTCAACGACCTTGCCGAAAGGCTCGCTTCGGTGGCCGGCGAGCTGGCGCTCGATGTCGTGGTGCTGCCCATGGAGGAGGCGAGCAGCCTCGAGCGCATCGAGTGGAGCGCGGCTGCTGTATCGGTCGACGTGCTTGCGTCGGCACTGGAACGGTCTGGTACGTGCTTGGCGATCGAACTCGCGCTCCCAGCGCGCGACGCGCTTCGCTTCCTGAAGATGAGCACTCGACCGACCGTTGGGCTCTGCTACGACATCGGCAACTCGACAGCCGCCGGCCATCAACCCGGCGTGGAGATCCCACTCTTGGGTTCGCGCATCCTGCACGTGCATGCGAAGGACAAGGATGCAGAAGGCACGAACGTGCGCTTCGGTGACGGCGAGGTCGACTTCGTCGCGGCGTTCGATGCACTCTATGCCCTCGGCTACGACGGCTCAGTGACGATCGAGGCGACGCGGGGGGACGATCCCGTTGCAACCGCAGCCAGACACCGCGCGTTCCTGCTCGCGGTCGATCCTCGTCACTGAGTCATGCCGTCGGCCTCAGTGGAGAGCGAGATCCGCGCCCCGTCGCGCGCCGAGGATTCCTCGATGGCGCTCGCGAGCGTCACCGCGTGAACACCGTCCCTCAGTGTGCACACGGGACGCGCATGCCCACGCACGACATCGAGGAAGTGCGTGGCCAAGTCGACGAACAGCTCGTCGCGCCGATCGATGCCGGGCACGTCCTCTGTCCGCCACTCCGGCCGCGTTGTGCTCCACGTCGCGAGCCGTCCGGCGAGGTAGTCCCACACGATCGAACCTGACTCGCAGGTCATCTCCAGCCGATGGATCTGAGGTCGTGACCAGTAGTCAAGGTGCACCGTGGCGTCGACATCACCCGCGAAGCGGATCTGCGCGTCGACGGACTCTGCGACGTCGAGACCGAGCGGGTGTGCTGTGGCGAGTGATGCCCGAACATCGAGCGGCTCGCCGAGGAGCATCCTGAGATAGTCGAACGGGTGGGAGATCGTGTGATGCGCACCACCGCCGAGTTCGGGGCGTGCCGCGTAGCCGTGCCGCCAGTCTTCCCACGGATGCCAATCAGGGAGGTACTCGCCCCAGGTGACCCTGACGTGCTCGGGAGCTCCGACGACGCCAGCATCGAGGAGTTCCCTGATTCTGCGGAAGGCAGGGTGAAAGCGGAACTGAAATCCGATGAGCACGCTCACACCGTTCCGCTCGACCGCATCGACGAGCTCGTCGATGCCGTCGAGCGAGTTCGAGATCGGCTTTTCGAGGAGCAGGTCGCATCCGTGCTCGGCACACGCGATCGCGGTGGACACGTGCAGCGCAGTGGGGTTCGTCACCAGCGCGAAGTCAGGCCGTTCGGAAGCGAGCGCGCGCGCAAGTGTCGGGTACACCCGCATGTCAGCGGGCGGGTCGAATGGAAGTGTGCCGGCGCCCGTGTGCACGACCGCCCAGTCCTTCACTCCCAGGCGGCCGAGGTTCGTGAGATGTCGGCGTCCGATCGAGCCGAATCCGACGAGCAAGCCGGTCGTGCCGTCAGCGGTCATCTCGTGGTCCGGAGGGCGTCCTTCACGAGATCACCCATGCCCATGACCTCTTCGCGTCGTGCCGAGCAGATCTTGTGCAGTCGATCGCCGACTGCGGCGCGATCGACGACGTACCGATGCGCCTGCTCAACGATGCGATCGATGTCGGGAAGCAGGTACGTGCCGTCGTAGGGCTGCCCGATGGTGCCCTCCAGCATGTCGCACGCGCCGTGCACCTTGTGGTTCGTCGACCCGAGGGTGATGGACGGACATCCCACGATGGCTGCGAGGATCGGGTTGTGGTAGCGGCCGGTGACCAGGAACGCGGCGTCAGCGGTCAGGGCCATGAACTCTCGGTAGTCCGTGAGCGTGTCGACGTAGCGAGCCCCGGTCTCCTGGGCGAGCTTCTCCATGTACTCGTCCGCTGGAGCGCTGCACACGAAGACGGCGGACGGTGTCTCGAGAGCGAGAGCCTTGACGAGTTGGTGGAGCGCGGAATCGGTGCCTCGGTTCGCGTCCATGGGCATCGGACCCGGGTCGAGACAGAAGTACGGTGACTCGCCGATCTGATTCCGAACCTTGAGTACCGCGTCCGACTCGACGGCGTCACCGGGTGTCAGGAAGAAGGCGGAATCCGGGAAGATCCGCGGTTGCACGAGTGGGGCGTACTCGCGCAGGTTCTGCAGCGATCGAGGTTCGCGCACGGCGACCGCGTCGATCGCCCCGAAGGTCTTTCGAACCATCGCGGGCAGCACTGGGACGACGCCCGTCAGGTGGACGGTTCCGTTGACGTACACGGTCGGAATGCCCAGCCGCGTCTTCGCGAGCCATGCGAGGAAGAGCTCACGAATCGCGCTCAGGTTCCTCCGGTAGACGCTTCCCTCGCCGTTGAGGAGCACGAGATGTGCACCGTCGAACATCTGCAGAATCTTCTGGGCGTCCGGGCCCCCGCGGCCGGCCATCCACTCGTCGGCTACGGCTTCGAACTCGTCGGCGACGATCGGGTACTGCGCCCTCGGTGGGCGGAGTCCGACGCCGCGGTTCACGAAGCCGTCGAGTCCTCCCGATGCGTCAATGAGGTAGTACGACGGAACTGGGACGATCGTCGCGTCCGGAACGCGGTCGTGCAGGATGCTCACGAGTCCGTCGACGAGCGCGCGAGCTCCGAAGTTGACTTGGTCCCGGCAGTCGTTCAGCAGCACGATCGTCGGTGAACGCTCGGTGGAACCGACCGGCGGTATCGGGCGGAGCAGCTCGCGGGCGAGCGACTCGTCGACATCACCGGCGCGACGTCCCGGTACAGCGCGCGAGATCCGCTTCGACTCCGAACGCAGCCTCGCGATCACGCGAGATCCCGCGCCGGCGAGCCCCTGTGTCGTCATGTGTGCGCTTCCTCTGTGGCGCGGTGATGACGGAGGAGCGAGATCGGAACGTCGCGATCCAGTGCCTCGAGGATGTCGGCCACCTCGGGCTCGGCGAAGAGCGTGTGGGGATCGCGACTGCACCACTGCCAGAAATCGTCCTGGCTCGGCGTGAAATCGGTGACCACGCGGTTGCGAACTGCCGCAAGGTAGTAGCAGAGCCACGCGCGGTCCTCCTGTTCGCGGAGGAGGGGGAGCTCGGTGAGCACTGCGCGTCGAACGAGTGCGAGGTAGTCGTCGCGCGTTACGGGATTGTGCACGAAGCCGAGACTCGCGTAGCAACTCCATCCGGCCACGATCACCGTCTTGCCGAGTGCCGCAGCCTCGATTCCGATCGTCGAAGCGAACGGCAGCACGACGCGCGCCTGGCTGAGCAAGTCATAGGAATTCGTGGGATCGTCTGCCGCGACGAACCGAACGCGATTGTCGTCGCCGAAGTGATCTCGGAGCACGGCCGCCATGTCGAGGCGGCTGCGTTGGAGCTGTCGACGCTCCGACGGGTGCTGGCGAACTGCCACAGTGCCCCCCGCCTCGAGGATCACCGCCGCCGTCGTCGTGATCCACTCGATCGTGTCCGCGAAGTGGATGTGTCGTCCCAGGGCAGCCGAGTCCCACTCGACGTTCATCGGGATCACCGCCGTGAACGCTTCACCAGGCTCAGTGCGGGACGGGACCAACTGGAATCCGTAGCTGTCGGTGCTCCGAGCGCGAAGCGCGAACTCGTCACGGGCGGTGCAGATGGCGCGAGCCCGTACCTCGGTGCTCGCTTCGAGCAGCAAGGCGAATGCGCGCGGTATGTCGGCGCTCTGCGCTGCGATGCCATCGACACAGATCTGAGCGACCCCGCGATCGACGTCGAACGTCGCAGCGCGGATCGAGGATTCACTCGCCGCGGCGAGGTACAGGCCACTCGTGCCGGCGATGCCGCCGGGAACCACGAGGCTTTCCAGCCCGCTCTCCCTCAGCGCACTTCGCACCCGCGGAAGGGTCGATTCGAGGGCGCGGTGCATCTCGCGCTCCCGGGCCTTCTCCATGTCGCTCTCGACCGTGCCGCCGCGCAGTGCCCAAGTGGTGTTGAGGGCCGTGAGTCGATCGACGAGCTCGTCGTCACCTCCCCGGGCCGACTCGGCACCGTACGAGCTGATGCGCGTCACCGGGACTCGCTCCGAGATGACAGCCATGACTTCGGCGATGGCTTGTCGCTGCTCGTCGAGCAGACGCTGAGGGAATCCCAGGTCGTCCCAATACACCACGACGTGCCGACCGCGGCGGGCAAGACCACATGCCAGCGCCATGGAGTACCACGGAACCGGTGTGCTGAACCACGGCGAGACCAGGAAGCCGATCGCCGCGTTCGGATCCGGGGAGTCGTCGGGGCTGTGCTTCGGTGGATCGAGCTTGCTGAGCCAGCGTCGCATCGCGGTGGCCGTGTGTGGGAACCACTTCTCGTACTGCTCGGCGCGGTACCCGCGAGGCGGGTAGCGTCTCGAGCGTTGGCCGGTGAGTCGACTCCGGATCGATCCGGTGATGACCGCCCGCGAGCGATCAATCACTGGCTGTGACCCCTCGGCCAGCTGAGTGCGATGGCGTCGTGTCTCGTGGCGTCGGCTCCATGCCGTTCAGCGCGCGGATGGTGCGAAAACTAGCGCCCGGTACCGCCCGTTCAAGCGTTCAGGCAACGAGTTGCCCGATGCCCGACTGGTATCGTGCGCCTTGATGGACACTGCAGCGTTCGCCGCGCCCC
>Ga0075430_100002175_pt1 | contig 16227 bp, 12 predicted proteins | sample RhiMetdeltSRZDD4_FD_75294 | JGI IMG/M metagenome (GOLD analysis project Ga0075430, IMG submission 75294) | Populus rhizosphere microbial communities from Tennessee, USA - Rhizosphere MetaG P. deltoides SRZDD4 | ecosystem: Host-associated > Plants > Roots > Rhizosphere > Soil | place: USA... | reverse complement strand
CGGGTCAGGCTGACCGCCTGCTCCGGCTGACCGCCTGCAACGTCCGGTCCAGCTGACAGCCGCGGCACCCTCGGGTGCGGCCGACCGCTCCGATGCCCGGTTTCACCCGCTCCGTCCACCGGCGAGGCGGGCCCGACCATCTATCTCTCCCCTTGATCAAATCAATTTCAGTGTTATTGGGCCTATCTGGTCGAGGCTTAGGCCCAATATCAGTGTAATTGATTTGATCTTGACGGCCGGGGACCAGTTTCGTCTCGAGACCGGTCCCGGTCAGGAGGGCTGGCTCGGGAGGCCCGGTAAGGGGGAGCGTCAGTGTCCATATGTCGCCATGTCCGGCAGATGACCCGCCGCTGTGGCGATGCGCCCGCTCCGGCAGGCTGCCCTGGTGGCACGATCTCCGTACCGACCGCGGCAGCTCGAGTGGCAGGTGTTCCTCGGCGCCACCGCCGTCAAGCGTGGCCTGCTCACGCCGTACCAGCTGCGTAGCAGCGCGTGGGTCAGTCCGTTGCACGGGGTCTACGCCGACGCCCGCCTGGAGCGTGACCACGAGCTGCGTTGCCGCGCGGCGGTGCTGCGCCTGCCGGCCGGGATCGTCATCGCGGGACCGTCGGCGGCGTGGCTGCACGGGGTCGAGCTCGCCGCGCAGTACGACGATGACGTCCACCTCATCGTGCCAGCGGGCATACGGCTCGCCGCAGCTCGTGGCCTGCGGGTTCATCACACCCGGCTCGGCCGCCCGGAGGTCGTCCACCGTAACGGGCTGGCGTGCACGACACCCGTGCGTACCGCCTGGGACCTGGCGCGCTGGCTGGACCTGGCCCGGGCCGTAACAGCGATCGACGGGCTGCTCGCCCAGGGCCGTACCACCCGGACCGAGCTCGACAAGCTGGTCGCCGAACGCGCCGGTGTCCAGGGCATCGCGCGGGTCGCGCGGGTCGTCGACCTCGTCGACGGCGGGGCGCAGTCACCTCCCGAGTCGCAGCTGCGGCTGCGACTGGTGCTGGCCGGGCTGCCCCGGCCGGTCACCCAGTTTGCGGTCAGGCTGCGGTCCGGTGCCGTGCTGCACCCGGATCTGGCGTGGCCGGAGTACCGGGTCGCGATCGAGTATGACGGCGCGTGGCACGACAGCGCCGACCAGTTCCACCGGGACCGCCGCCGGCTCAGCCAGCTGGCTGCCGAGGGCTGGGTCGTGCTGCACGTGACCAGCCGCCGGATGCGGGATCTGTCCAATGTGGTCAACGAGGTCAGGCAGGCGCTGCGTGCTCAGGGCTGGCCGGGCTGACGGGTCCCGGCGCTGTGGCGGTGACGGTGCCGGTCAGGTGCGGCTTGCCGGAGCGCGCGTCGTGCAGCGTGAACGCCCAACCGCCACTGGCGGCCGGGGCGCCCGGGGTGGCGGTGAACGCCACCGAGGCCGGCAGCAGGATCGGCAGCTTGAAGCCGACCTCTACCTGGTACGCGTCTGGCAGCCGCCCGGCCAGCGCGGCCAGGCACCGGGCCTTGCTCCACATGCCGTGCGCGATGGGCCGGGCAAAGCCGAACAGCCGGGCGGCGACCCGGGAGGTGTGGATCGGGTTGCGGTCGCCGGAGACCGCGGCGTAGTCCCGCCCGACAATGCGCGGCACCTGCCAGAGCGCATCCGGCGGCGGTGCGGAAGGCCGGCCAGGGCGGTCACCGCCGGCCGGGCTCGCGGCGTCGCGGCCCGCTGCCTCCCCACCCATGGCGTCGCGGTCTGCCGCTTCCCCGCCCATGGCGTCGCGGCTTGTCGCTTCCCGGCTCGCGACGCCGCGGCCCGCCGCTTCCCGGCGCAGGTATGTCGACACGCCGCGCCATACCTGGACACCGTCCACTGTGGCCACCGCTACCACGTCGACCTGCCGTCCCCGGTCGTGCGGGCGCAGGTTCTCGGCGTGTACGGCCAGATCCAGCGTCTCGCCGGCCAGGACCGGCCGGGCCACTGTGATCCGGTTCGTCAGGTGGACAAGGCCGACCACCGGGAACGGGAAGTCGGCGGCGGACATCAGCTCCATCGCCAGTGGGAACGCAAGCACATGCGGGTACGTCGGCGGGAGCGGGTCGGCGAGCGGAAACCCGCAGGCCCGGTCGTAGGCGGCGAGCCGGCCCCGGTCCACGGTGACCCCCCGCAGCACCAGGGTGCGCTCCGGCACGCTGCCGGTCGAGCGCCTGGTCAGTGCCCGTAGCGCAGCGCGGCGGTAGAGGGCCGCCAAGGTAGGCGGCCGGGACAGCTCCACAGTAGACACTGTCTCACGCTCCGGGCAGGCTGGTGGATCCGGGCAGGATAGTGGATCGGGCGGGCCAGTGGATCCGGGCGGGCTAGTAGGTCCGGGCAGGCTTGTGGACACGGAGCAGGTTGGGAACACGGAGCAGGCTTGTGGACACGGACTCATGCTCCGAGCAGGCTCTGGCCACAGACCCGTACCACGTTGCCGGTCACGCCGGCGGAGTCCGGCGCGGCGAGCCAGGCGACGGTCTCCGCCACATCCACCGGCAGCCCGCCCTGCCCCAGGCTGTTCAGCCGGCGGCCGGCCTGGCGGACCAGCACGGGCATGGCGGCGGTCATCGTGGTCTCGATGAAGCCCGGGGCGACCGCGTTGACTGTGACCTCCCGCTCGCGCAGTGCCGGTGCCAGCGCCTGCACCAGGCCGATGACGCCCGCCTTGGACGTGGCGTAGTTGGTCTGCCCCCGGTTGCCGGCGATGCCGGAGACCGACGACACGCAGATGATCCGCCCCCCGCTGGGGATCAGGTCCCGGGCGAGCAGGATCTCGGTGACCCGCTCCTGGCTGACCAGGTTGACCTCGATCACCGCGTCCCACGTGTCCGGCGCCATCCGCCCGAGCGTCTTGTCCCGGGTGATGCCCGCGTTGTGCACGACGACGTCGACCCCGCCGTGGCGGGTCTCCACGAACTCGGCGAGCCGGTCCGGCGCGTCGGCCGCGGTGAGGTCGAGCTGGAGCGCGGTGCCGCCGACCGAGTTGGCCACGTCCGCGAGCGCCTCCCCGGAGGCGGGCATGTCCAGGCAGACAACGTGCGCCCCGTCCCGGGCCAGGACCTGCGCGATGGCGGCACCGATGCCGCGTGCGGCGCCGGTGACCAGGGCGACCTTGGCGTCCAGGGGCGGCACCGCGGGCGCCGGCAGCCGGGCGGGGCCGACCCGGATCACCTGCCCGGAGACGTACGCCGACCGCCCGGAGAGCAGGAACTGCAGCGTGGACCCGATCGCGTCCTCGCCGCTCGGGGCGACGTACACCAGCTGCGCGGTGCTGCCCCGGCCGAACTCCTTGCCCGCGCTGCGGACGAAGCCCTCCAGGGCCCGCTGGGCGACCGCCTCGCGGATGCCGGCCAGTGGCGACGGGCCGGCCCCGTGCCCCGGCTCACCGGCGCGACCTCGCCGCGCCGGCCCTGGCCAGCTGTACGCGTCGGGTGGCGTGCCCAGCACCACCAACCGACCGGAGGGAAGCAGGGAGCGGGCGTACGGGTGGAACGTGTCGTAGAGCGCGCGCAGGCGGCTCGAGTCAGTGACGGACGTTGCATCGAAGACGATCGCACCTACCGGCGCGTCGGCCTTCTCGACGACCTCGCAGCCCTCCAGCGCGTCGCGGATGGCCGGGCCGAGCCGGCCCTCTCCGGCGACCAGCACCGGGCCAGGCAGCAGCGGCTCTTCGGGCCGGAAGCGGCGGAGGTGGGGTGGGGTGGGCAGGCCGAGCCGCTTGAGGATCGCGCGGCCGGGGCCGGAGTTCGCGAAGCTGGCGTACCGGTCGGTCATGGGCGTAGCCTACTGGCGAGTAGGTTGAGCGCAAGGCGAGGAGCGAAGCGTGCGTCGGGTAGCGATCATCGGAGGCAACCGCATCCCCTTCGCCCGCTCCAACAGCCACTACTCGGCAGCGTCCAACCAGGACATGCTGACCGCGGCGATGGAGGGCCTGGTCGCCCGGTTCGGGCTGGCCGGTGAGCGGATCGGTGAGGTCGTGGCGGGCGCGGTGCTCAAGCACTCCCGCGACTACAACCTCACCCGCGAGTGCGTGCTCGGCTCGCGGCTGGACCCGCACACCCCGGCGTACGACATCCAGCAGGCGTGCGGCACCGGGCTGGAGGCGGCGATCCTGGTCGCCAACAAGATCGCGCTCGGCCAGATCGAGGTGGGGATCGCCGGCGGGGCGGACACCACGTCCGATCCCCCGCTCGCGGTCAACGAGCGCACCCGGCGCACGCTGCTGGAGATCAACGCGGCCCGCTCGACGGGTGACCGGCTACGCGCCGCCGCGCAGCTGCGCCCGTTGCAGGCGCTGCGGCCGGAGGCGCCGCGCAACGCGGAGCCGCGTACCGGGCTGTCCATGGGGGAGCACGCCGCCATCACCGCGCTGCGGTGGGGGATCGGCCGCGAGGAGCAGGACGAGCTGGCCCTGGCCAGCCACCGCAACCTCGCCGCCGCGTACCAGCGGGGCTTCTTCGACGACCTGGTCACGCCGTACCTCGGGCTGACCCGCGACCAGAACCTGCGCGCCGACACCAGCCTGGAGAAGCTCGCCGCGCTCAAGCCGGTCTTCGGCACCCGCGGGCCCGACGCGGACCGGGCCACGATGACCGCTGGCAACTCCTCGCCATTGACCGACGGGGCCGCGGTTGTGCTGCTGGCGAGCGAGGAGTGGGCGGCGCAGCGCCGGCTGCCGGTGCTCGCCTACTTCACCACCGCGGAGACCGCCGCGGTCGACTTCGTGCACGGGCGCGCCGCCGGCAACGGCGCCGTGCAGGAGCGCGAGGGGCTGCTGATGGCCCCGGTGTACGCGATCCCGCGGCTGCTCGCCCGCGCCGGGCTCGCCCTGTCCGACTTCGACTTCTACGAGATCCATGAGGCGTTCGCCTCCCAGGTCCTGGCCACGCTGAAGGCGCTTGCGGACCCCGCCTTCGCAAAGGAGAGGCTGGGCCTGGACGCCCCGCCAGGCACGATCGACCGGACCCGGGTCAACGTCAACGGTTCGTCGCTCGCGGCCGGGCACCCGTTCGCCGCCACCGGCGGGCGGATCGTGGCGACCCTGGCCAAGCTGCTCGCCGAGAAGGGGCACGGACGCGGCCTGATCTCCATCTGCGCCGCCGGCGGCCAGGGCGTGTGCGCGATCGTTGAACGGCCCGTCCTGGCGTGACGGCTCAGGCTAAGGGAGCGCATAGCCGTGGGGCGACGGACTCAGGGGAGAATGGGCCCGTGCCAGTCCCCAACGTGCTCGCCACCCGCTACGCCTCGCCCGAGCTGGTCGCGATCTGGTCGCCGGAGGAGAAGGTACGGGCCGAGCGCCGGCTGTGGCTGGCCGTGTTGCGAGCCCAGCGGGATCTCGGCGTGCCCGTTCCGGATGGAGTGGTCGAGGCGTACCAGGCAGTGCTCGACCGGGTCGACCTCGGCTCGATCGAAGCGCGGGAGCGGATAACCCGGCATGACGTGAAGGCCCGCATCGAGGAGTTCGCGGCGCTGGCCGGATACGAGTACGTGCACCAGGCGATGACTTCCCGGGACCTCACCGAGAACGTGGAGCAGCTACAGATCCGGGCATCCCTGCACCTGGTGCGGGATCGGGTGGTAGCGGCGCTGGCCCGGCTGGACCGGCTCGCGGTGCAGCACGAGGTTCTGGTCCTAGTGGGCCGAACGCACAATGTGCCGGCGCAGGCCACCACGCTCGGCAAGCGGTTCGCCTCCACGGCTGAGGAGCTGCTCATCGCCTATGAGCGCCTGGTTGACCTGCTCGCCCGCTACCCGCTGCGTGGGATCAAGGGCCCGGTCGGTACTGCCGCCGACCAGCTGGATCTGCTCGGGGGTGACCCGGTCCGGCTGGTTGAGCTGGAGGCGGTGGTCGCCCGGCACCTTGGCTTCACCCGGGTGCTGGACAGCGTCGGCCAGGTCTATCCCCGCTCGCTCGACCTCGATGTGGTCTCCGCGCTGGCCCAGGCCGCCGCCGCGCCGAGTTCGCTGGCCACCACGATCCGGCTGATGGCCGGGCAGGAGCTTGCCACTGAAGGCTTCCAGCTGGGCCAGGTGGGCTCGTCGGCGATGCCGCACAAGATGAACACCCGTACCTGCGAGCGAGTCAACGGCCTGGCCGTGGTGGTCCGCGGATATCTGTCCATGATCGGTGAGCTCGCCGGCGACCAGTGGAGCGAGGGCGACGTGTCCTGCTCGGTAGTGCGCCGGGTGGCCCTACCCGACGCGTTCTTCGCCCTTGACGGGCTGTTCCAGGCGTTCCTTACAGTGCTGGACGAGTTCGGAGTTTATCCGGCCGTGGTCGCCCGCGAACTCGATCGCTATTTGCCATTCCTGGCCACCGCCCGGATCCTAGCCGGCGCGGTGCGCCGCGGCGCGGGTAGGGAGGCGGCGCACCAGGCGATCAAAGAGCACGCGGTCGCGGTCGCGCTGGCCATGCGGGAGAAGGCGATCACCGAAAATGACCTGTTCGATCGGCTGGCGGCGGACGGGCGGCTGCGGCTGACCCGCACGGAGATCGACGACCTGGTCGCGGATCCTGCTGGATTTACCGGTGCAGCCACCGCGCAGGTGCGGGCCGTGGCCGACCGGATCAGCGCGGTGGTGGCGGCCCACCCCGAGGCGGCCGGGTACGCCCCGGCGCCGATCCTCTAGCAATCTCCGCGCGAGGTGGACCCTTCGCTCGCCGCGCTCACCGCGTTCGTGCTCGTCGCGCCGGTCGAGCTGCCGGACAAGACGTTCGTCGCCACGCTGGTGCTCGCCACCCGCTACCGCCCGCTGCCGGTGTGGCTGGGCGTGGTCGCCGCGTTCGCGGTGCAGTGCGCGATCGCCGTGGCGGCCGGGCAGCTGCTCGGGCTGCTGCCGCGCCGGCCGGTCCAGCTGGTGGCCGCGGTGCTCTTCGCGGCCGGCGCGGTGGTCCTGCTCCGCGGCGCGCGCCGGGCCAGGGCGGAGGAGAAAGAACAGGAGCGCGAGTACGCCGAACGCGCCGGCGCGCGCCGGACCGGCGTACGGGCTGCGCTCGCCAGCTTCGCCGTGCTCTTCACGGCCGAGTGGGGGGACCTGTCCCAGCTGCTCACCGCGGGGCTGGTGGCGAGCGGGCGGCCGGCCGTACCCGTGTTCGTCGGGGCCTTCGCGGCGCTCGCCGCGGTCTCCGGGGCGGCGGTGCTGCTGGGGCGGTGGCTGCTGCGCCGGGTCCGGCTGGCGCTGGTGCGCTACCTGGCCGCGGGGGTCTGCGCGGTGCTCGCCGTGGTCACGGCGGCCGGCGTATGGTGAGCCGCCGGCCGCTGCCCGGACGGGTTGCTCTAACCGGTAGTCTGAGCTGGCCTTGCGCCGAACGGCGACGTGCCCGGCGCTGGACATTCTCAGGAGTGCAGTGTGCCTCGCGTGGTCGTTGACGTCATGCTCAAGCCCGAGATTCTCGACCCGCAGGGCCAGGCGGTCGCGAACGCACTGCCCCGGCTCGGGGTCTCGGATGTTGCTTCCGTGCGCATCGGCAAGCGGATCGAGATCGAGTTCGTCGGGGGTGGCGAGGGCGAGTCGGCCGGCCTTCATCTGGACTCAGCCCGCGAGATCGTAGACAAGCTACTGGTCAACCCGGTCATCGAGGAGTACACGATCCGGGTGGAGAAATGACCACCCGGATCGGGGTGGTCACCTTCCCCGGGTCGCTGGACGACGGTGACGCCGCCCGGGCGGCGCGGCGGGCCGGCGCCGAGCCGGTCCCCCTCTGGCACGCCGAGCGCAAGCTGCACGGGGTCGACGCGGTGGTGCTGCCCGGCGGCTTCTCCTACGGCGACTACCTGCGCTGCGGCGCGATCGCCCGGTTCGCGCCGGTGATGGAGGTGGTGTCGCTGGCCGCGCAGGACGGCATGCCGGTGCTCGGCATCTGCAACGGCTTCCAGATCCTCTGCGAGGCCCACCTGCTGCCCGGGGCGCTGACCCGCAACAGCCACCTGCACTTCCGCTGCCGGGACCAGCTGCTGCGCATCGAGTCGGCGACCACCGCGTGGACCAACGACCTCACGGTCGGCCAGGAGATCCTGGTCCCGGTGAAGAACGGGGAGGGGCGCTACGTCGCCGACCGGCGCACGCTGGACGAGCTCGAGGCGCAGGGCCGCGTCGTGGCCCGCTACATCCGCGGCAACCCCAACGGCTCGCAGCGTGACATCGCGGCCATCAGCAACGAGGCGGGCAACGTGGTGGGCGTCATGCCGCATCCGGAGCACGCGGTGGAGGAGCTGACCGGGCCCTCCACCGACGGGCTCAGCTTCTTCACCTCGCTGCTGAAGTACCTCACCGGGGCGCCGGCGTGACCGCCACCCAGGCCGGGTCGACCACCGGCCCGACGGCGGCCGGGCCGGTGGCGGGCGGCCCGGTGGCGCCCGGCCTGGGGCCGCCCGGACCCGTGGCGGCCGGGCTGGTGGTCGACACCGTGGAGCGGGCGGCGCAGACTCCCGGCGAGCACCAGCCCTACCATGACCTGGGGCTGCGCGAGGAGGAGTACGAGCGGATCCGCGAGATCCTCGGCCGCCGGCCGACCCTGGCCGAGCTCGCCATGTACTCGGTCATGTGGAGCGAGCACTGCTCGTACAAGTCGAGCAAGGTGCACCTGCGCCAGTTCGGTGACAAGAACCCGCCATCCGACCGGCTGCTCGCCGGCATCGGCGAGAACGCGGGCGTGGTGCGGGTCTCCGACCGGCTCGCCGTCACCTTCAAGGTGGAGTCGCACAACCACCCGTCCTTTGTGGAGCCGTACCAGGGTGCGGCCACCGGGGTCGGCGGGATCGTGCGGGACATCCTGGCGATGGGTGCACGGCCGGTCGCCCTGCTGGACCCGCTGCGCTTCGGCGCCGCGGACCATCCGGACACCGCCCGGGTGGTGTCCGGGGTGGTGGCCGGCGTCGGCGGCTACGGCAACTGCCTCGGCCTGCCCAACATCGGCGGTGAGATCGTCTTCGATCCGTGCTACCAGGGCAACCCGCTGGTCAACGTGCTCTGCGTCGGGGTGCTCCCGGTTGACCGGTTGCAGCACAAGGCGGCGGCCGGGCCGGGCAACGCGGTCGTACTGGTCGGCGCGAAGACCGGCCGGGACGGCATCGGCGGCGTGTCCGTGCTGGCCAGCGCGGCCTTCGACGGCTCCTCGGCAGCCCGCCGCCCGTCCGTGCAGGTCGGTGACCCGTTCACCGAGAAGCTGCTGGTCGAGGCGTGTCTGGAGCTTTACCAGGCGGGCCTGGTGACCGGCATCCAGGATCTGGGCGGGGCCGGGCTGACCTGCGCCCTGTCCGAGACCGCCGCGGCGGCCGGCACCGGCATGGAGGTCGACCTGGACCAGGTGCCGCTGCGGGAGCCGTCGATGGAGCCGCAGGAGATCCTGGCCAGCGAGTCGCAGGAGCGGATGCTGCTCATCGTGGCCCAGGAGCACCTGCCGGCCATGCGCGCCACCTGCGAGAAGTGGGGCGTTCTCGCGACCGTGGTCGGCACGGTCACGCAGCCGCCGGCGGACGGGCCGGGCCGGCTGGTGGTGCGGTGGCGCGGGGCCACGGTGGCGGACGTCCCGCCGGCCTCGCTCGCCGACGACGGCCCGGTGTACGCCCGGCCCATGCGCGAGCCGGGTGACCTGATCCTGTTCCAGGCCGACCGCGCCGAGACGCTGCCCCGGCCCCGGACCCCGGAGGAGCTGCGGGCCACCCTGCTGCGGCTGGTCGCCTCGCCGAACCTGTGCGACAAGAGCTGGGCGACCCAGCAGTACGACCGGTACGTGCTCGGCAACACCGTGCTCGCCCAGCCGGAGGACGCGGGCGTGCTGCGCGTGGACGAGGACTCGGGGCTCGGCGTCGCGGTGTCGGTGGACGGCAACGGGCGGTACACCCGGCTCGACCCGTACGCCGGGGCGAAGCTCGCGCTCGCCGAGGCGTACCGCAACGTGGCGGCCACCGGCGCGACGCCGATCGCCGTCACCAACTGCCTGAACTTCGGCTCCCCCGAGGACCCGACGGTGATGTGGCAGTTCGCCGAGGCGGTGCGCGGCCTCGCGGACGGCTGTGCCGAGCTGGGCATCCCGGTGACCGGCGGCAACGTCTCCTTCTACAACCAGACCGGGGCCGCCGCCATCAACCCCACGCCCGTGGTTGGCGTGCTCGGCGTGCTCGAAGATGTCTCGCATCGGGTGTCGATGGGGTTCGCCGCTGACGGGGACGCGATCATCCTGCTCGGCGACACCCGACCGGAGCTGTCCGGCTCGGAGTGGGCCTGGCTGACGTACGGCCACCTCGGCGGCACGCCGCCCCGGGTCGACCTGGCCCGGGAGCGGGCGCTGGGCGCGGTCCTCATCGCCGCGGCCGCCGCCGGGCACATCACCGCGGCGCACGACCTCTCCGACGGCGGGCTGGCCCAGGCGCTCGTCGAGTCCTGCCTGCGCCGCAACGTCGGCGCCCGGGTGGCCCTGCCCGAGCGGGCGGAGCCGTTCGTCTTCCTGTTCAGCGAGTCTGCGGGGCGGGCACTGGTCACCGTGCCACGCGGCCACGACAAGGCGTTCGCCGCGCTCTGCAGCGAGCAGGCGGTGCCCTGGACGCCGCTTGGCGTGGTGGACACGGACAGCGGCGCGCTGCACGTACGGGACCTGTTCGTCGTCCCGCTGCCGGAGCTGAGGGAGGCGTACTCGAGGACGCTGCCGGCGCTGTTCGACCCGCCAGCGGCGGAGCCAGCCGTTCCCGCCGCCGCACCTGGTGCTGGTGCTGAGCCCGTGGTCACGGCGGAGCCGGCTGCCGTGCCCGGGCCTGCTGCTGTCGACGTGGAGCTGGCTATCGACGCGGAGTCCCCCCCTGCCGCGGAGCCGGCTGCTGTTACTGAGCCGGCCCAGACCGTCGGGACGCCGGCCTTGACCGGCCCCGCCCAGACCGTCGGGACGCCGGCCTTGACCGGCCCCGCCCAGACCGCCGGGGCACCGGCCTTGGCCGGCCCCGCCGCGGAAGCCGACCAAGGTGGTGGGAGCGCGGCCGAGCCGGCTCGGCCGAGTGGCGGAGAGCCGCCCCGGGAGGACTGACCTCGTGGGCGGCGAGGCGGTGTTCACCCAGCCGGGCACTGGCGCCCGCTTCGACTGGGGTCCCTCCGGCGCGGCGGAGCTGGCCCGGACCTGCGCCGTCCTGGCCGTGGTCGATGTGCTCTCGTTCACCACGGCGGTGGACGTGGCGGTCGGGCGCGGCATGCGGGTGCACCCGTTCCCCTGGAAGGGGCATGCCAGCCAGTACGCCCGGCGGGTCGGTGCCGAGGTCGCGGCCGGCCGCTCGGCCGCCACGCCAGACCACCCCTGGTCGCTGTCGCCCGCGGCGCTCACTCAGGCGCCGGTCGTCGCCGACCTGGTACTGCCGTCGCCCAACGGCTCTGCCATCTGCGCCGCGGCAGCTTCGATGGGCGTACCGGTGGTGTCGGCGTGCCTGCGCAACGCCCGCGCCGTGGCGCGATGGCTGCTTGCGCAGGGGTACGGCACGCCCGCCACCGCGGTGGGCGTCATCGCGGCCGGCGAACGCTGGCCGGACGGCACGCTGCGGCCCGCAGTCGAGGACCTGCTTGGCGCAGCAGCCGTGCTGGACGGGCTCTCCGGTGCACCCGGCGGGCTTTCGGTGGAGGCGGCAGTGGCGCTGGCAGCGCTCGCCGCGGTCGGGGACGTCGCCGCAGCGGTGCGCGGCTGCGTGTCAGGGCGCGAGCTGGTCGACCACGGCTACGCCGCTGACGTGGAGATCGCGATCCAGGCCGATGTCTCCGGTGTGGTGCCGGTGCTGCGCGGCGGTGCGTTCACGGCGGCGCTACCACCGTGACGTGAGGCCACGGCCACCGGCCACGGTGATGCCACGCCGGGGGGGCGCAGCGTGCCAGCCGCTGTCAGGTGTCGTCGAGCCAGTCCAGCTGCCGGCCATCGCCGCGGGCCGGGTGCTGCGGCGCTGCGGCCCGCCGACCGGGCGGCTGCTCGTCGTAGTAGCCGCTCTGGCCGTAGCTCTGCTGGTCGTACCCGCCCCGTTGGTCCGGGGCACGGTCGTATCCGCCGTCGTAGGAGCGCGGGTCGTACCCCTGGTCGCCACCGCCGTACCCGCCGGCCGGGTAGCTGCCCGACCCGTAGTCGCCACCCGCGGGGTACCCGCCGGCCGGCCCGTAGCTGCCATTGGGACCCTGGCTGCCGTTGGCGCCGTAGCTTCCGTTAGCCCCGTAGCCGCTGCCGGCTCCATAGCCGCTGCCGTTGGCGCCATATCCAGCAGGCTCTCCGGCCGGCGATGCCGGGTAACCCGGCTCCTGGCCGTAGCCCGGCTCGTAGGCGCTGTGCGCGCCGCCGCCGCTCGGCCCGTACCCAGGTTCGCCGTACCCATCGTTGTAGCGGGCCGGCTCGTTCGGGGCGTAGCCGCCGCCAGCAGCACCGCCGTAGCCCCGGTCCACGCCGTACTCCTGCGGGTAGGCGGGGCTGCCGTAGCCCTCCGGACCGCCTCGGGACGCGGGCGGGTAGCCGGCCGGGGACGGCGGGTGGGCCGGGCTCCCGTACGCCCCCGCCCCGGGTGGGCCGGCCGGGTAGCCAGGGGCTGGTGCGCCGTACGCCGGGCCGGGGGCTGCATAGCCAGGCTGCGGAGGCCGGGGTGACGGCCGCCCGCCGTACGGGTCGGGGCCGTAGTCGGCGGCGCCGGCACGGGTGTGCATCATCGTTGGTGCATCGGCCATTCCCGGACGGGCCAGCATGGTCTGGTCCCCGGGCCGGCCGGGCATCGCCGGCTCCATGCCGCCGCTGCGGTAGACACTGCGGCCGGCCTGGGGCGGCAGGCCGCCGCGCCGACCGGCGCCGACCGGCTCGTCCTCTTCGTCGTCTTCCTCGTCGTCCTCGCTGTCGTCGCGGCGGCGCAGGACCAGCAGCACGATCGCGCCGACCCCGAGCGCCACGAGCAGGCCGCCGAGGATGATCAGCATCCACGACAGGCCTCCGCCGCCCGACTCCTCACTGCTCACCGGGGCGGCTGTGTCGGCGATCTCCTCAGCCTCGATCGGACCGCCGGTTTCGGTGGCCTCCGGTGCCGGGGACAGGGTCGCCTCAGTGGTCGGCGCGGTCGACGACTCCATCCGGATGTCGACCCGGACCGCCTGCCCGGCCCGCCCGTCAACCGTCTTGGGGCTGCCGGTGGAGAAGCCGTCCTTGGTGGCGCCGATCGTGAGAGTGCCCGGCGAGATGGGCTTGCTGGCGCTGGACACGAACCGGTAGAAGCCCGAGCTGTTCGTGGTCGTGGTGTAGTTGTGGCCGACCGAGTCCAGCAGGCCGACGATCGCGTCACTGATCGCCCGGCCGGTGGCCAGGTCGCGGACGTACCCGTTGACCTCGGTCACGGTCTTCGGCCCGTCCGGCGGCTTGAGGGCCAGAGTCCGTTGCTCCTGGTCGCCTCCGCCGCCGTCGACCTTGGCGGTGAGGATTGCGGACTCGCCGGGGCCGATCGTGGTGGTACCCGATACCCGGAACCTGGCCTCGTACTCCTTGGGGGGAGCGCCCGGCTGGAAGCTCTCGGGCGGCCAGGAGCAGGTTCCGTTGCAGGCCACCTTGGCGTTGTTCGAGGTGACGCTGACGGTGAGCGTGACTGGGTCGGGTCCCCCGTTGAGTCCCACGCTGAACTTGAGCGTGGTCTCCTCGCCAGCACCGATTGAGGTGGGGGCGAAGGAGATGACGTTGACGTTGACGTCTGCCGCGAGTGCGGGGGTGGTTACGCCGAGAGACACGGCCGTCGCCAGAGCCATCACCACACCGGCTCGTAGCATCCATGCCCGTCGGTGTGTAGTCGTGTCCACGGCCTACCGGTCACCACCCATCATGCGAATGCACCGTCGGCCACTATGCCTTGTCTGATGGCATGTGCGGAAGGCGGGGGAGGGACGAAGTGTCCGTCATACAGGTTGTATCGTCCCGATGTGTCCCCTGCGTACGGTAATTCCCGGGCGGTCGCGGCGGCGGTCGCGGCGATCGATGCCGGCCGCGAGCCTGAGCCGGCGGTGCTGCGGGACGCGACCCGGACACTGCTCGCAGAGCTGGCTCGGCGCGCGCCCGGCCGATCGGTTGAGGTCAGGGTCCCACCTTACGGCGCAATCCAGTGCGTTGGGGGTCCACGACACGCCCGGGGGACCCCACCGAACGTCGTCGAGGCAGATCCAGTCACCTGGGTACGAGTGGCCGCCGGGCGGATGCCCTGGGCCGACGCGGTGGGCTCAGGCCTGCTGCGGGCCAGCGGCGCGCGGGCGGACCTGTCGCCCTACCTGCCGCTGGCCTGAGCCCGTCGCCGTGGCCCAAGCCCGTCGCCGTGGCCCAAGCCCGTCGCCGTGGCCCAAGCCCGTCGCCGTGGCCCAAGCCCACCGCCGTGACCTGGTTCCGCCGCGCCGGCTAGGCAGCCGCGTCGGCTAGAACTCGCCGCCGCCGCCGCCGCTGGCTCAGGCTCGGGCGGCCCGGCCGCCGCCTGGCCCGTGACCGCTGGCGGCCCGGTGCCCTCCGGCGGCCGGTGCCCTCCGGCGGCGGACCCTATCTGAACTGGGCGTATTTCCTGAGTTCTCTGGAAGCTCTTGCGCTTGGGCGACGCCCCATCAAAAATGTCGTAACCGATCCAACGGAGGTTACGGTGGGCCGAGCGGGGGATCTGTCGGATGCAGCACGTCTGGTATGGACGGACGGGCGGTGCATCGGGGTGGCAGTAGTGCCTGTCCACCGTTGACAAACTCGCCACCTGGCAGCGTGGCGAACGGACCGAGCTTATCCATCTATCCGGGCCGCACGTTATCGGACTGGACGGTGCTTACCGTCAATTCTCGTACTGCTTTGTCCGCCAGCTGTTCCTGACTTTCCTAGAGAGAAGGAAACACGCCGTGAGCCAGTGGACCTTCACGTCAGAATCGGTCACCGAGGGACATCCGGACAAGGTGGCCGACCAGATCAGCGACTCGATCCTGGACGCCATCATCGCTGCGGACCCGGCTGGCCGGGTGGCCTGCGAGGCCCTGGTGAACACGAACCTCGCCGTGGTCGCCGGAGAGATCACCACCTCGGCCGACATCGACTACGAGCAGATCGTCCGGGACACCATCAACAGCATCGGCTACGACGACGAGTCGGTCGGGCTCAACGGCAGCACCTGCCGCGTCATCACCTCCATCGACCCGCAGTCCCCCGATGTGGCGCTGGGCCTGAACACCGCGTACGAGAAGCGGCTCGGCGACGCCGCGGACGACATCGACGGCCAGGGCGCCGGTGACCAGGGCATGATGTTCGGCTACGCGTGCGAGGAGACCGAGGACCTGATGCCCCTGCCGATCTGGCTGGCGCACCGGCTGGCCCGCCGGCTGGCCGAGGTGCGCAAGGCGGGCACCGTGCCCTACCTCCGCCCGGACGGGAAGACCCAGGTCACCTTCGACTACTGCGACGGCAGGCCGGTCGCCCTGCGTACCGTGGTCATCTCGGCCCAGCACGCGCCGGGCTACGACGGTGAGACGCAGATCAAGCCGGACCTGGTCGAGCACGTGATCCGCCCGCTCGTGCCGGAGCAGTTCGCCGACGACAACTACCGGGTGATCGTCAACCCGACCGGCGCGTTCGTCCGCGGTGGCCCGCACGCCGACTGCGGCCTGACCGGGCGCAAGGTAATCGTCGACACGTACGGCGGCTATGCCCGTCACGGCGGTGGCGCATTCTCCGGAAAGGACCCGTCGAAGACCGACCGCTGCGGCGCCTATGCGGCCCGGTGGGTGGCGAAGAACGTGGTCGCCTCCGGCGCCGCGAAACGGTGCGAGGTGCAGGTCGCATACGCTATCGGCGTGGCCCGACCAATTTCGATCCTGGTGGAGACATTCGGCACCGAGACCGTTGACCCGATGAAGCTCACCGATGCGGTCCGCCAGATATTCGACCTTCGGCCGGCAGCTGTCATCCGGGACCTGGATATGATCCGGCCCATTTACCGCAGGACCGCCGCCTATGGACACTTCGGCCGTGCTGACGAGGAGTTCACCTGGGAGAGCCCGTCGCGTGTCGGTGACCTCCAGTCGGCGCTCGGCCTTTAGCCGGGTCGGGCTTGACCGAGATCGCCTACCGGTCGTGGCGTTAGCACACTGGGTCGAGCGGCTGGCCAAGCCGGCCGCTCGACCCGCTGCCGGCTGTGCGGCCCTGGCTATGCCGGGTCGGGGCCAGGCCGGCGGGTGGCGGGCCCCGGGTGGCGGGTGGCAGGCGTGGCAGGCCCCGGGTG
>Ga0075430_100002173_pt1 | contig 16237 bp, 19 predicted proteins | sample RhiMetdeltSRZDD4_FD_75294 | JGI IMG/M metagenome (GOLD analysis project Ga0075430, IMG submission 75294) | Populus rhizosphere microbial communities from Tennessee, USA - Rhizosphere MetaG P. deltoides SRZDD4 | ecosystem: Host-associated > Plants > Roots > Rhizosphere > Soil | place: USA... | reverse complement strand
TTTGAATATGCGCAGTCGACATAACCTCCATTGGAGTTGCTTTGTTCGCAATGTTATCTCTTAGGAGCATTAGACCTGCTTCAAGCTCGTCGATATTTGATGTCAAGTTTCCAGTAGATGTTTGCGATTGTTCTTCTTGGCTCATCACTGCAGTGCTATCGGTAGAAGTCGTCGCATTACCAGGTTCACTTGATGATGTTTCGTTTGCACTCAGGGTCAGCGGTTTAAGGGTTTCAGTGAACAACTGTAAGATGGTATTGTTTGAGATATACTGTGCACTCTGATAAGCTGCTTGGTCCACTATATTTGTTGTTGTAGTCATATTGCTCGTTGAAGAAGCAGAACTAGAGGAGTTTGTCTGCATTGCCATGGTGGTGTCATTTCCCATACTACTGTCAGACATTTGCGTCTGTCCCTCACCACTACTCATCATCGTTGTCATGTTATCGCTACTCTCCATTTGCAGGCCTTCTTCCATCCCTTCCATATTGGACATGTTTGTGAGATCGAAGGAACCTGTTGCGTTTCCATAGTCACTTAATACAGTATTTACCAAGTCTGCAACAACCAAGGCCCAGGTTGTTGCATTATTTTGCTGATCACTTTCAATACGAACGGTTACGGCCTCAGCTAAAAGATCATCCAGTGTCATAACTGTCTCGTTTACACTCTGGATTCTATCTTGAGGTGTCTGCCCTTGTGGTGTTGAAGCCAATGATGTCACATTTCCGTCTAACTGTTCTAGGCCAGTTTCTAGACTATCTGCAATTCTGGTATTTACCTCCCAAATCTCATCAAGCGTGGAATTGTTTAAGAGACTCGAGGCTTTTTCGACATGAGTTTGGGCTAGTGTTACATTGTTATTTTCCAGATTCATAGATACTAATGCTGTCTCTGCTCTGATCTGTTCTACCAGTGAAAGAAAATCAACACTTTCACTAGTTGAGAAAGTATGAGCATATGCTAGGGGGCTGGTTGAAAATATTAGAGAGCCAGCAAGGATAAACATCACCAAAACAAATCTCATATAGTATGGCATAAATGTGACTTTTTTCGCACTCATGATTCTTGCTAATCAAGACTATCTAATAATGATTGTAGTACAATAACCGAAGTAGGTTGCGCTATCAGGTAAGTATTGACAAATCGTACCATTAACTTCCCTCGCCGACATCAAGTCTCGACCCTTAGTTTTCTCCTGTTGCAAATGGCAAGCTTTTGCATCCCTGGAGGTTATCGCTACTTTGATCTACTATTGTCTGAAATATCTCCCGTAGAGTTTGATCGTCTCCACGAAACATAATGCCAACTACACTGCTATTCATATGACGCAATGGATTATTGCCGACTTTGCAGCTCACAACATCGCAATCATGGTGGATAATACCCCCAGATTTCTTCCTAACTCATATACGAAGATAATCGCTTGCTCCTAAAATAACACCATCATTAATACAGAGTTAATCGCGTTTACTACCATACAGAACCCTGAGATACTTTAGCATAAGGAGGTGCATTGTACGAAAAAAATTGAATTGCTGGGCTTTTGAGAATTCTCTAAAGCTGAGACTACTATAGAATAAAAACTAACCCGTGCATTCTCTTGTGTATGATCAAATCCTCTTCACCAGAGGCAATATATCCACACATTTCACAATTGACCGTCATTTCATCCAAACTCTTTGGAATGCCCACAACAAATAGATCATCAAACTCCGTAATTGAATAACGATCCCCAAGCAACTTAGGATCTGACTGTATGAAATCATGTAAGAGTTTCTTGATATCATCCTTAGAAACTCCAAGCTTTTCTTCTAATACTACTTCGAGTTCATCTTCAGCCAATGAGATGTAAATAGTATCATCTGATGAATTGATTTTATCCATTAAATAATCATTAATTTTCTTAGCGAGCTCATTATCACCCGCACAACTAACGACTATTGGAGACATTAACAAGTTTTATTGTCTACAACTTTATAATTAAATTTTCTTCAACGAGGTGTATAAAGTATGATAAGGGCACCACTGACGGCGACTAGGGAGCCAATAATCTCGTACCTATCAGGCTTCTTTTTATCAACCATTCTGCCCCAAATGATTGATGACAGTATGAAAATACCACCGTATGCAGCATACACTCTCCCAAACTCAGCTGGCTGGAATGTGGGAATTATTCCATAGACAAAGAGGATTATGCCACCCAATGCACCCAGTGCAATAGTTTTCTTTTCACGTAGCCATAGCCACACTAGATAGCCACCTCCTATCTCAGCAATGGCAGCTGCAAAGAATAAAGCCACTGAAGCTATAGGGTTTGCAATAATTTCTCCTATAGCTTCGAATGCCACAGTGATTTCTCTTCTCCCTTTCTGGGTACATAGTAAATAATGACGACGCCTGCGACAGTGATTAAGGTGCCTATAACATCATACGTATCAGGAGCAATGCCTTCAAAAATCCATCCCCAAAATACAGCCATGACGATAAAGATACCACCGTATGCGGCGTAAATTCTGTGAAAGTGTGATGGTTGAAATGTTGGCACTATTCCATATAGAAATAGAACAAAGCCACCAGCAGCACCCAGCACCCAACTCATCCCGTCCCGCAGCCATAACCATACTAAGTAGCCGCCACCGATTTCGCAAAGACCTGCTATGAAAAAGAAAAACAAAGTTACAGCAATCTTATTTGCCTTTATTGTCCCTAATACCATGCTATGATACATGTATTTGTTCTATAGCTTTGTCTTTAGTGTAACTGCCTTTTGCAGTCCAAAAGAACGGAACAGTGAGAGAGACACAAACCTCCTTCAAACAAATTCTCACTTGCTGCTGAGGACTGGAAAGAATGAAGGGTTTGCTGAATAATTTGGAGAATAGTGACTAATCAAAGATTGTCCAAAAAGCGCGGAAACTATCAGACAGAAATGTCAATGCTGATGATTAGAATAAAGAAATAATGTCATTGCAGTATATTGGCTACCCTACGTTTGGAGATCGCTGAGATATATTATTCATTTCTGAAATCGCACAGAGTATGCTTCCTGTCCCGTTTCTTCATATTCTGCTGTTTTAATGCTTTTTTTTTCAATGCGTATCCCATAATCTCTGTCTAGTCGCTCTTTGTCATTGTTTAGCCGCGTACCAATTGATACGTTGAAAAGCACCTTAAACGGTCCTGCCTCCGCCACCATTCGACTAGCGCCCACGACTGGAGGGCCAATGACATTCAAATCTTCAATTTTGACCAATGTGCACAGGCCAGAGTCAACTCCTAGAGACAGACCAATGTCAGCAGGAAAATTCGTAGAGTTTGTGCGGTACTCATCCATGACTTCTGGGAAAATAGTAAGTAGTGCATCACAGAAGGATAGGATCTCTGAAATATATTTTTCCTGATTCGCATTATCTCCATAAATCCAATAAATAATAAATCCATCACCAGTAAACTTGTCAAACCATCCTTCATTCTTGCTAGCAGCATCCTTAACAGCATTCATAAAATCACGGGTGATCAGTGCAAAACGCTTAGATGAAATAGATTCTTTCATTAGAAAAGTGGACTTGCGTATATCTCCAACAAGGACATGTATACCAACCTGATCTCCACTTTTGACTAATCTTTGCAGTTCTTGTGGGGAAATAATTTTCTGCCAATCATCCGGTGCATGAATAGACAAGCCAATCTTCTCATTCAGGGTGGAATAATTATAATCATGATTATCGTTATTTTTAAAACCAGTTGGATTTTGATTTCTTTTCATAGTGGGCATCCTCCAATATTTTTGATCGTTAGACAAAGGCCTTATGAGTTTTCGTTGAAATCAGTCATCTGCACTAGTGTTTCCGCATTTGTCAAAGGTTACAATTTGCGATGTAGAATAATCTATAAGGAGTCATCCATTGCTAGGCCTTTTCCCTTCGATGGAGCTGCTTAATACTAAGACTCAGGCTTTTTATTATGTAGCATATTGTCATCAAACATGTATACACAGGGCTTTAGATCTTGTCCTCTAATTCCACAATTCTAGCACGGATCCAACCGCCCCACAACGACAATAACAACTTCTGCCTAGTATAAACGCAAGCAGAATTGTAAATGATGCGTACCCTATAGATGGACTCTATTATGCCTCCTTATTTGCTAATATCGATGACAAAGAAGAGAATGAAATAAGGCTAAATGCAACTATATTGGACCTTGTAGATTGGATAATCTCAGAAAGTGGAGGACAATTGACTTTATTAGAGGTCCAATATCCGTCAATATGCTCTAACAATGAACAATTGGTAGCCTATGCAAAGATAATTCCTCCAGAGCCTGAAATTAGCTTGACATAGCCAGTCATCTCAATATTCTTCCAGTCATTTGCTCTTTCACCTCAAATCGTTTTGATGCTGTTATATTAGCTTTCTTACCAAAGGCTCCCTCTCATTGATAGATTATTTTGTAATTATTATTTCATGTTCCAATAATACTCCTAACTGTGAGTTGATTTTTATTATTATCACTATCATTATCAGTTATCAAATGCTACTGTGACTGTTTCTGTCACGGTACTTCCAGATGTGTCTGTGGCTACTGCTTTAAGTACATGGTTCCCATCACTAAATTCAGTTGTATCCGTATCGAACTCATATGGTGCACTGTTCTCTGTTTTGATAAATGTCGAGTCAACATATAACTTGATATTTGATACCTTGCTTGCGTCAGATGCAGTCACAACTACTTCGTATTCATCTGATAGTGTTTGCTCTTCATTTACATTTGCAAAGCTTATGGTTAATGAGGAAGATGGTGATGGTTCTTCTGTTGGTGGTTCTTCTGTTGGTGATGTTATTTCTCTTACACTAAACCATTTGATGTCTACATTATTTGCGTCATCCCATCGAAATGTGGCGATAGGTCCACCCCAAGTGATTATCTGGTCTGAAGACCCTCCACATGCGGCACCATCATTTCCCCAACCCCCTGAATCGATTCTTTCATCTACCTTGACAAAATCTTTGTCGTTATCAGGGTCAAGCCAAGTTTCCAACTTCACAAAGGTCTTGCCGTTCTGTTGGAAGTTGTACATCACAAACTTGAAACCAATCCACTTTCCCGTTAATGATCCGGTTGCAGATTTTTCAGCTGTTGTTGTAGTATCCGGGTGAACCTGTTCTTTTGCAAATTCTGTTCTCCCATTATACCACAACCAGCTCTTGTAAGCTGTTCCTTCGCACTCGTAGGAATCTGAGTGTCTTCCACCCCTAGCATACCAAGTGAAAGTGTCTCCAGAGCCTGAAATTAGCTTGACATAGCCAGTCATCTCAATATTCTTCCAGTCATTTGATGATTGCATGTATCCTTTTGTTGCCAGCGTTCTTTGATTGTATGTGGTAATCTTGCCTTGGTCATAGCCTGTAGATGTATATACATTCATCCTTACCGCGTCTGATCTGACTTTCCAAGAACCATCAGTGTTCTTTGTAAGCGTGGTCTTTGGTGCAAACCTTGAATCGGATGTTGGGTTATCCATGTTCATAAACCATTGCTGACCGCCTGTTTTCGTAGCATAGACAGCCTCTACTCCGAATTTATCTACTGCTGCCTGGGCTTCTGGCATAGTAGAACTGGAGATTATTATGATCAAACTCACTCCAAATAGCAGTAAAATTGCTAAGGTAGGTCCGGTCCATATTCCATCTGTCTTATCAACTACATTTTCTGTTCTATTTTCTTGGCATGTCTGCGTTTCTACACCAATACTGGACATATAGCGTTGTAGGGATGTCCTGGCTCTTTTGCCCATATTCGGATATCTTGGTAGCATAATCGCTGTCTGCTCCCACCGGATTCATCCCCTAAAATCATATTGGAAAAATATCTAACAACACTATAGCATTTAATAGAGAAATAACCCTACAATGTGATTATGTATAGTGAATAAATCATAACTATATTATCTCAAGAAACCGATATATTGAATAATATCAATAGTAAATGATGATAGTAATAATAATAACAATAACGTATACTTCATCAATTTGTGCTGATCGAAGTATTGCTGGGTGCGGTCTCTTCTTCTTTAGATATTCATGGCACAATTCTAGTATTCAACTCTGTACTTTTAACTTGTTTGCCATCGGCATCAGTAACTGTTAGACTAAAGTACTGGATACCAGGTGAATCAAAACTGCGCGTAACATTTTCACCCGTCATGGTAATCCCATCGCTAAATTCCCATTCAAATGTATATGGTGGTTTTCCGCCTCCCGCCACAGCGGCATATGCTCCTTCTTCGCCTACAGTCAGCATCGCCTTGTAATAGGTTTTGTACCTAAATGGACGGTCGGCTAAGGGATTATTGTTGTTGTTATCATTGTCTTCACTTACACCAATCGGAAATAGCCCCACAAGAATTTCTGCGTCTACCAGAAGAAGTATCAAACCTATCCCAATTGCTATTCCTATGATGCTATAGAAGATTGCCAACTTTGCAGCTCTTGACATCGCAACCATGGCGAAGGGTATTCCAAACTTCTTTTTTCTTTGCGCATATACAAACCTGTCTTTAGATCTCGCAGAATAGCTATGTTGTTAATGCAAAATATTAATAAAATGATGCTTATCTGGCAGAATGCAAAGGCCGCTATTGCCGTAGAGAAATTAGTGGGTCAACTATTCGAAACTATATCAAGGTAGTTAAGATTCTGTGTGAGATGAATGGTAGTATTGGATTGAGTTGATAACAACTCTCTCCATTAATGGACCAACATAACCGGGCAGAAGGCTCTCTCTGAAACCTTCCTTGCTACGCTGCCTAATGCAACAACTATTTGCGAAACTCCTTCAAGCTTCCTACTGCCCATTACAATCAAGTCCACTTGGTTCTCCTTAGCAAATCTCAGTATTTGGTCCGAAACGTCTCCTGACCTGATCTCAGATGATGCGCGTATCTTCTCTGCCCAAAGACTCTTTACTTTTTCCTGCGCAAACCTATTCCAATTCTGTTCCAATTCTCTTTGAATGCTTCTCCTCGCCCTTTCTATTGAGATTCTATCATTTTCCAACAAGAGTGTACCAGGAATTTCTATCTCATCTATTATGTAAAGCAGATTGATTTCGGCACCTAGCGCTTTTGCAAGATTTGAAGCATACAGTACCGCCTTATCTGACATCTGGTTACCGTCATGTGGTACGAGGATTCTCTTTATTTCCATGTATCAGCGCCAGAACCTCCTGATCCTGAGTTGGAGGCATATATCTATCCATCATCACATATGCTAGACCGTTTCTGTTCAGTAATAGCGCATTACTCCATTCGCAAGTGGGAACTAAATATTCATCAAAACCCTTCAATTCAATTCTAATCCGCCTTTACATAGATCGCTGATGCTATTAAAGCTGAGGAGTTCTTTGTAATGCGCTGATTCATTCAAACTGGTTTTTATTATTACTAGTTCAAGTCGGATTATAAGTGATGTTACATTCAGGAACCAAATACCCTTGCCCCGCTAATTACACGGGTTCAAATGCAACGACGACATGTAGATGTCAGGTATGGGTATATCAAGCTTGATGGAAATGGAGAAGTTCATGCTATGAGTTCAAGCACGATCACTACCAAGGATGGCATCGAAATAACCATTCAGGAGCTTGCGCTTTGTCAAAAGTGTCAGTATCTGAGGCTATAGAATACAGAAGAAGAAGAAGGAGAAAGGAGGAAGAAAAAAGTTAGGCAAGCAAAAACCTTCTAATAATGCACCGAGTCTCAATTTTGAATTTTTATCGCCGGATTCCTCTAGGCCTTGCGGGTTTTACGTTAGTGAAGTGGGATTATCACTCAAGAACTATATACGTGCATGATTTTTGCCTATATCACTTGTAGCGATGACAGAGGTCAGATAGGAAGAGTACAATTGCAATGCAAAAAATTGGGACAAAACCACGCGAAGAATAAGGGACAATAGCGATGCTTAACCATGTTAAGCCATCATTAAGTATTCATTTAGAGATATATGTTACGGTCATGAAAAATATTGACGACCCTGTCCTCGCACTTGACGATCCATCATGCGGATTGGACATTAGCAACTACAAGCTTGTTCCAAATAATGCACTCTTGATTAAAATTGCTGTTTACACACCAGAAATTGTTGAGGCAATTCTTTCAGACCATTCAGAAATAGTTGACGCTTGGTTGAGCAAGTTACATGAAAAATACTTGACGCTGAAAAAATCATGTGAATTTGACAGCAATCCTGTAGCCTGCTTCAATATACCACCCCTAGAGCAGTTTGAAACACACTTTCAGCTTTGGCAAGACGGCGGAATGATAGCGATTTCAGTTAAACGAGACCAGGTCATCAGAATAAGAAACGAAAAAAGAGAGGAGAAAAAAACATCTGCTGCAGAATCCCTTGTTCCAAATGATTCACTGAATCTACACTTTACATGTTGCGTATGTTTATCAACTTTTTCAGATAGTGAAGAATACTCTAGACACAGATTAGGCGAGATCGAAACAGCGAAAAACAGACAGAAACAGCCAGACAAGACAGCAGAAATGAAATTTACTAGAGAGAAAACTATCCCTCCTAATCCAATCTGGTGGCCAGAATCAGAATCTTCTTCTTCTTAGTATAGATCAAAGAATAGCAATATTGGTCGGAGCCAAAAATTTGCCGTTTTTGGTTGTTTATAGTAGAGCACCAAAGTACGGAATCTCATCTCCGCTATTGGTTCTAGTATCAATTTGTGTCGGATAAACCATCCAACCACTTATATACAATAACAATAAATTTGGATCGAAAGTGTCTTCAATTTACAACAATAATCCACATCATCAGTTAACAACACAAACATCGAAAGTACCAAAAATTGCTTTAGGCTTTCTGCTTGGAGTCTTGCTATTTGGAATATTTATGGTTGGATTTGACCAAGGCCATCTTTTTAGCATCGCTCAAGGTGAGCAAGCATACGAAGATTTGTGAATGCATGAATTCTATCATGATATGAGATATGCTGCAGGATTTCCCTGTCAATGACATCCTTGAAAGAGGGAGAGAGATGACCTGATATAGATGAAAACGATAACTTTCATAGCAATAACACTCCCTGGAGGAGCCATTGCGGGAACAATTCTTGGAATCTTAAACCAAGGTATTGTAGAACCCTACATCGAACAAGCAATTGCTCTTGAAAATGAAAAAGCACTTGCAGAAGGAGGCTATATAATAAACCTCACTGAGTTTAATAACTATCGGCTCGAGCAGCGAGGTGGCGAGATTGCTGCTGCCACAACCTTGGGAACATCAATTGCAGCGTTATTTGGAATAGTCTTTGCTTTAAGCAGAAATTCAATTCCTGGTTCGAGCAACAATAAAAAGAAAGCCTTGATTTTGGCTGACATTATGTGGTTTTCGCTATTCTTAGTTCCAGCACTAAAGTATCCAGCAAACCCGCCAGCTGTAGGGGACCTGGAGACAATATACTATAGGCAAAGTTTGTACATTACCTATCTAGCATTCTCGGGATTTGCAGCGCTGGGTGTTGCAATTAAGTATGGGAAAATTAGGAAAGATAACCAAGCACAAAAGAAGAATAATGCGACAAGACTAACAGTAGTAGTATTACCAGCAATAATTTATGCAATCATAATGATAACTGCATATTTGGCGATGCCTTCAAACCCAGATACAATAAACGCGCCAATGGACTTAGTAACTGGATTTAGAATTGCAAGCGGGTTTATCATGAGTATATTTTGGGGCCCGTTGGGCATAATTCTTGGAGCTTTTCGGGATAAGACCAAACCTCATGAAAAAACAAAAAGATTACAATGTCCTTGGAACTCCTTTTCTCTTTATGATTTAAATCTTCAAGCCTTAGGATTTTATCATAACCTAGACCCTCGTAGGTGCAAACAACCTCGTAGCGATGTTTCATAAGGATTGATTGATGGGTCTGCTGCTAATGTCTAAATGAGCTCCTTTCTAATCTATCTAAAATTATCGTCTTGACATCGGAAGTCTTATTGCATATCTAAGCAATCCATTATCATCATTGAACATAGTGGGTGATTGATTGAATGAAAAAAAATACATCCATTACAGGAGTCAGACTACAACAAATCTTGTCTAGTCAAATGGCGTTCATGCGTAGCTCCATTTGAAGCAAAGCTACCAGAGTATTCACCAGTTACTTCTATTACGTCACCGCTATCTGATATTTCCTTGAGGGTCTCAAGTGTGAGCTTTTGGTCCGTGACAAAATGAGTTCCGTGGTCATATATGGCGGGCATCATGCCAGTCTTCTCAAAGATATACCATCTAGCTGCTTCAGTCTCTACTCCATCTCCTGTGAAAACCTCAATGGTATACATCGGTCTGTTGTCTGGATCTTCTTCCTGTTGTTCGCGTGAAAGCAAGTCGTCAATTAGCTGAGGATCAACTTTTGGAAGGATTTTTTGATAGGTTTCCCGTAACCTTTGATATTGTAGACGCAACTCGTGTAATTCAGGGGGTGTCTTCTTTTTTTCTATTAGCTCCGAAGTCATAGTTTTGTTATAGCAATTGTCAATAAAACGCCTTGCTTAATATTGTTAATTGACAAGGTTAATCTATGGTTAATAGTGTGCTTCTCGAAAGTTTGATTGGTGAAAAAAAGAATGCAGACAACATATCCCGAACCAGCTGTCTTGAATTGGGACAGCGTTATACATAAGGGACTAAGAACAAAAGACGGAAAACCGCTAGGATACATTGCAGATGAGGATGAAGAGTCAATCTATGTTCTATCCTCGCAATTTAAGGAGTACAGAATTCCTAAGCTACATGTAATAGAATTTGATGGATCCACCGTTCGCCTAGACATGCCTTTTGCAAGGGTAGGTCGATACAAGATTCTTTGACCTCACTATGATAATCCATAAAATGGATCACCTCAAAAACAGATGACAGAAAGGGTTCATGAAGGGCCTACTGAATCACTCTGTAATTATCTTTAAAGAAGAAAAAGGAAAAGACAGTTAAGGGTCAGAATGTTCTAAATGTCCTCATCCTTCTTGTGATGGTGCCATAGTCAATCCATACATCTGCATCAGCAGTGGATGACTTTGAATATGCGCAGTCGACATAACCTCCATTGGAGTTGCTTTGTTCGCAATGTTATCTCTTAGGAGCATTAGACCTGCTTCAAGCTCGTCGATATTTGATGATGTCAACTTTCCAGTAGATGTTTGTGATTGTTCCTGTTGTCCTTCTTCTTGGCTCATCAAGGTAGCATTATTACTAGGAGAAGTAGCATTACCAGCTTCACTTGATGATGTTTCGTTTGCACTCAGGGTCAGCGGTTTAAGGGTATCATGGTACAGCAACCGAAGATATTATATGCTCTTGCGTGTGTGATTCAATTTCATCTGATCTGTTGTAAAATAGATCTGCGGAACATGGTGTTCGAAGTAATATAATCTTCTTTAAGAATTTCTTCCTTAATATCTTTAGCAATAAGACATCGTAGTTCATGTAGAAAAACACTCAGTTTGCGAATGGGTATTAAGGCTACAGCCAAGTGTCCACTTAATTTCAGAGTGGATTATCTTAAATCCAGAAGCATTCCATGTGCCTCGAGACCCAATTCTAGTACATTTCGCAAATGTACCATACTATTAATATCTTCAGATGTCGCTATGACAAATACCTATACTTCGCGTCCCTGCGAGTGCCATTGGTTATTCATTTCAGGGGGAGATGTCAGCGTCTCCCCTGTTTTTTTCTACTTTGATTCCCACCTCCTCCTCCCTTTTCTTTTCCTTCATTTTTCTTCTTCATCTTCTCTTCAAAAGAAGCACTTATGCTGTACATATCAACAGGTATCGAGAGTTCATCCTTTAACCATCTGTACAAAGTACAGATAACAGAAGCTTGTCCTAATTATTGGCAAGTGCATGACAACCGTTATTATTACAGTTCTTCTAGCATCTCAGTGTAATTATCTACAACTCTGTCAACAAAGCTAGGCATATACTTTGAGAGCACCTCTGCAACCAACTCCCCTTTTACTACTTGGTAAAGCTGATGGTATTCGCCATACCTAACTGAAATAATTCGGGCCTCCTTAAGCCGCTTTAAGTGTGTTGAAACAGTTGAAGGAGCTTTTCTTGTATGTTCAACAATTTCCGTGAATGTGCACATTTCATGTTCCAAAATAAAGATCAAAATTTCTCTGATAGGTTCGTGCCTGATAAATTTCAATATAGCAGATTCGCTATCTGAAACGCTAATAGGATAGTATCTTGTCATCCTTGACTGTCTATCGACCTTTATCATGTTTGCCTTTTCCAGTGCTGCCAAGTGATAACTAAGAACACCATTGATAAAGCCTGTGAGCCTCAAAAGCTCTCTGTAACGTATTCCAGGTGTTTGTTCTATATGGTTCAAAAGCAAGACTTTGGCATCTAAGGTTGTTGTTGCTGTTATTGTTGTTGTTTCATTAGTAATCTGCATCCTCTATTTGTTCACCTTCAATACTCCAAGACCAAAAAGGCTGACCATTATCAAGAGCACCACATGGGAAAGCTCGATATTAGCTAATGGAATGATTAACTGTCCAACGTATATTCCTCCGGCTTGGAGTAAATACAAAAGCTCAACTACGGCCAAGGTTACAAATGCAGCTGCCATAAGAAGCATCCTTGTAGTTGGACTCCTCGAATATGATAGGAATGACACAACACTTAGGAATGCTGCTATAGTAAGACCTGCCATGTGCAATAGAATGTGATATATCATTGAAGGGTGGGTGGCATGAGGTAATACAAGCGGTGCAACAACACCTACTACAACTGCGGTTATAAGCGCCAAGAGAATGGGTTTGCTTATTGATTCCTGCGCAGCGTTACTTCTCCACGCCTTTTGCATCTAGAATAAGTTGGTTTTGAACGACTAATAAAGACATTGGTACATAAGCCGAATAAGGTCATGCGGAAAAGAAATTGTTGCTCAGGAATTTTCGACCCGCTTATTCCTCCAATACGTCGCATCAGGAACGATAGCTGGAAAGTTCCTATGCCTCATTATTTTTTTAGAACTGGAAAATGAGAATAATAATATGTATTTGATTATAGTAGCCCTATGAAAGCGACTGAGCTGTAAGAAAAAGTGTTACAAGTCAGTTTTAAACAAGAACTGAATAAGTTCTGAAAGCAACGCAAGTCTTGTTCTTAAGAAACAAAGAAGAAGAAATTAAAAAAAAGAAAGAAATGAGAAGGAATTGTTGCTCGAAGTTTATTATTGTAGATGGCTATTCTCTGTCAAGGAGTGCCAGCCGGGGGCTGTTCTCCTCCTTCTCCTTCTTCATGTGTATGAGCGCCTTTCTCTATTTCGTTAATGCCGATAACTACGGTGCTTGTAGATGGAAGAGTAATGTCTTCATCGCCTGGATTTTGAATTGCAATATCTGTAATTATTGCAGCAGTAGTAGTATTGGCAGCAGCAGTGGTTGTTGTGTTAGTAGTGTTAGCCTGTTGTTCAGGTCCTGGTGCTGGTAAGTCCACGTGGTAAAGGCATAGCTCGCCGGCTGTGGAAAGATTAGCAATTAGTTCAAGAGGTGCTGGTGTAAATTGTGGAGCTGCTCCAACTAATATGTTAAGCAGAGGTGCCGACTCATCATCGCATGGAATCTTTGCAGCTACATGACCGCTTATGATTGAGTATGGTGTGGTGTCATATAGATGGATAAAGCCACTTGCTGGAATTGTCTGGTCTGCAAGTAATGCAAACACTGAATCTCTTACAGTAAATGTGTCTTGGTGGGTTTCACCTGCGGTCGATTCCTGTCCCTGCTCTTCTGTCATAGCTGGTGGGGGGGTCTCGGTTCCTCCGCCTTCAGGTGTGGCTTCTGTTTCCGGAGATGTGGCATTGGTTGTAGTAGTTGTTGTATCTGTCGTCGTTGCATTTGTTGTCTCTTGTGCTAATACAGGAGTTACCGATGCTAGTGGAGCCCCCGAGATAAAAGCGAGCACTCCTACTGCTACTACTGCAAAAGCAAGCATTCCTAGTGGAGACATACGTTGGGTTACTTTCATAATCTGCTCACTAAGGGAGTCGGATAATAATAATAGTTGTGGTTCAATCATCGAAGAATAAATTCCCTTTCTTCCTCCTCTCGTTTGCCACCCTGGCAGGATATAATGACCTAATATTTCATGGTATTTTGAACAAGAAGAGAGACACATAGTGTGGATACGCAATATCATTCGTCCTCTCTTGCCGCCTAGTTCATTCGGCGAATGAACCACATCCTTAAAGAGATGTACATTGATTATTTGCTGATATCAGGTATGCAAAAAAATTCCAAGATATCGACTTTGATTGGAGCTTTAGCTCTGGCTGCACTGCTACCTCTTGTTTCAGTTTCAACGCCACAAGCTTTTGCCCATGAACGACAATTGTATACGATAGGCGATCAGGACTACCTCATTGTTATAGGCTCACTGAATGAACCAATATTTGTAGACGATAAAAGTGGAGTTGACCTCCGAGTGCTAAGAGCAGATCCAAATAACCCGATGAATTCAAGTGCAGAAGGAGCAGCTCCAGTAGAAGGGTTGGAAGAAACAGTTCAAGTTGAACTTGCTGCTGGCAACAACACTAGAACATTGCAGCTTGAGCCTGCGTTTGGAGAACCGGGAGCTTATGAAGCACCCTTTTATCCTACTGTTGCAACTACAATATCTTACAGGCTATTTGGAACAATCAATAACACACCAGTAGACTTGACATTTACATGCACTCCAACAGGTGAAGCAGGTGCTGCTGCTGCTGATAACTCTACTGTTCAGGTATCGGAAGGTGTTGTTAGAAAGGGTATTGAAGGTGGATATGGCTGTCCAGCACCAGTAACAGATGCAGGATTTCCTGAACCCTTAATGTCAAACAATGAAATTGTAACTAGTCTAGAACAGTTGCAAAGTGAAATTCAGTCAATGAACACAGCGACTGGTTCTGCCACGTAAAGCAAAAAAAATAGTATGACTTAGACATGAATAATAACAACAATTGCTGTAGGGTATCGAGTAATTGCAAAAATTACACACATCCAAGAGTCACGTTAAAGAAAGAGTGTGAGAGTTAAAATGCTCTCAATCTTCTTTTATTTTAAAAGAAACCAAGAATGCAATGATGATATTCTCATACTCCTCTCTTAGGCCAAGATTGTCACAATCTGTGCTGCTTGCAGCGATAATATCAGCATCCTTTTGTATCATTGTTTTTGCTACAGTTATTACTTCACCTGCAATCCCGTCGGCATATGGCCATGCAATACCTTCTACTTATTCTATAGAACCAAACTCGATATTGCAAACAGGTGCTATCCCTTCTGAACTTGTACTATCTTTTTCTGAAAGACCAGATCCACAAACCAGTTACATACGCGTATTAAACTCTCAAAATGACAGAATTGATAATGATGACTTTACAATAAGCAGCTCAAACCCAAGACAAGCCACGGTGACGTTGGACGAAACCAAACTTGAACAAGATGGAGTTTATACTGTTTCTTGGCGAGCTTTGTCACTTGATGACGGGCACATTGCACAAGGAAGCTACGTGTTTGGAGTAGGGAATGTCACTCCTGATAATATTGGGGGTAACCAACAACAAACAGCGACTCAAACAATTACGTATGTTACATCTACTGCTGACGCATTGCTGAGATGGCCTCTTATTGTAGCCCAAACTGCGATTGTAGGGGGGGGGTTATGGCTTATTTTGTGCTACAGAGGGGTGGTAGAAGACGAGGACTCTTCTTTAATTTATCCAATCACCACAACCAGTTTTCGTTTGACCTGAATCTGGTTGCTAAAAAAAGGTTCGTCCTCATACTGATTGCGGGAGCACTAGCTATTGCCCTTTGCGGAACTGCATTAGTATTTTTGCAGGCGAGCAATCTTGAGACAGACAGCAGTAATAGTGGTAGTGTCAGCGTTGATCAATATCTATCGACTGTACGAACACTGATATTCGATTCTCCATCAGGAGTAGTTTGGATAATACGCATAGCTACATCTGCGATAATTACCGCGCTTGCATTGCTGTATTTTCTATTAGCAAAGAGGGCGGATGTCCAAACGACGTCTTCTTCTAGTTCCTCCTCCTCATCTTCATCGGCTATCCTTCTATTAGCTATCCTGGCAGCTGGCGCAGTAAGTATTTTTTCAAACAGTATGCTGAGCCATAATTCA
>Ga0075430_100002172_pt1 | contig 16242 bp, 14 predicted proteins | sample RhiMetdeltSRZDD4_FD_75294 | JGI IMG/M metagenome (GOLD analysis project Ga0075430, IMG submission 75294) | Populus rhizosphere microbial communities from Tennessee, USA - Rhizosphere MetaG P. deltoides SRZDD4 | ecosystem: Host-associated > Plants > Roots > Rhizosphere > Soil | place: USA... | reverse complement strand
GACAAATGACCGTATCCTCACGGCTGGCCCTTGCCGCCGCGGCCGTCTTCCTCGTCCCGCCGGCCGGCAAGGCGCAGAGTCTCTCCCAGCGCATCGCGTCGGCACCTGACGGACCGGTGCAGTTCAACTTTGCGGCACGTGCGGGTGTGTGCGGCAATGGCCGCACCTACTATTCGATCAACGGGTCGTCGTGGTACGGGACCGTGAACGACAACACGTTCCGAAGTGAGCCATGTCAGCCGGGACCGGTGCGCGTGGTGCTGGGCCGGGCGGGGAAGGAGATCGTCGACGTGAACACGTACGTGGGCCCCGTGCAGCCGAGCCCCGGCGTCACGGATCTCGGGGCCGTGCCGGCGCGAGAGGCCGCGGACTACCTGATCTCGCTCGCGGCGCGGCTGGACGGGCGCCCTGGTCGCGACGCCATCGCGCCGGCCATGCTTGGCGACAGCACGACGGTGACGCCACAGCTCCTCGCCATTGCTCGCGATCAGTCACGCGCGCGAGAGACACGGAGCACGGCGATCAACTGGTTGAGCCGAGCGCCCGAGGAGCGCGGTGGCGTGTCGGCGAGCCAGCTCGCTCAGGCGTTAGGCACCATCGCTCGCGATGAGAGTGACAACCAGCAGGTGCGCCAGAGCGCGTTGCGCGTGCTGTCGCGGCAGGAGAACGGGGAAGGGATTCCCGCGCTGATCGAGATCTCGCGTTCGACCCAGGACATCTGGCTCGGCAAGCAGGCGTTGTCGACGCTTGCCCAGTCGGGCGATCCGCGGGCTCGCAGCTATCTGCGGACGGCGGTGCAGCGCGACGATCTGAACGACGAGATGAAGGTCGCCGCCATTCGCGGCATCGGGCGCGATTACGCGACCAGCCAGGACGCTGAGTTCCTGCGCGGACTCTACACGAAGCTGCCGAGCGAGAAGACGAAGGAAGCGGTCCTGACGTCGCTCGGGGAAATGGGCGGTTCGGCGAACGCAAAGTGGCTCATGACCATCGCGACGAACAACGACGAATCGATCCGGTTGCGTCGCCGGGCCGTCCAGCTCAGTGATCGCGCGGGCACGCCGGTCGGCGACATCGTGACATTGTACGACCGCGTCGAGGATCCGCAGATGAAGGAGGCGCTGATCTCGACGCTGCAGCAAAACGGGACGAAGCCGGCGCTCGACAAGCTGCTCGCGATCGCGAAGAACGATCCGAACTACTCGATGCGTCGCCGGGCAGTCAACGCGCTGGCGCACTCGCAGGATCCACGCATCAAGGACGCGCTCAAGGAGATCGTAGAGCGTTAATCAGCGGTTTTGCTGTGAGCTGGAACTGGTTGCTGCAGGGTAACAGCCAGAACCCTCGGGAAGTCACTCTCCATTCGAGAGGCCTCCCGAGGGTTCTCTGATTTTCACCCTGCAGCATTCAGTACCAGCTCACAGCAAACAGCGCCTACTCACCTCTTCGAATGCGACTCGACGCGCGGCACGTCCGTCTTGTACCTTTGGCCTTCTGTCCGGGTGGTGTCGAGGCCATCGTCAACTGTTTCGCGTGTCTGCGACGGACTTCGTCCCGGGGGAGACCATGCGACGTCGATGGGTGCTGGCCAGCGTGATCGTATCCGTGGCATGCGCGAGTGGACGGAGCAGTGAATCGCCGCCGCCTTCACCGAGCCCGGGAGCCAGCCCGACCAGCGCTCCGTCGAACGCGCCGCAGTCGTCGACGCCGACCGATTCGGTCACGCGCGAGCGCGAGCGGTACGTCGCGGAAGTCATGCAGGAGATCGCGGGGCGCGAGCAGCAGCCGGCGTCACAGGTCTTCAAGAACATCAAGATGCTCACGAACGTTCCGGCTGCGCGTCTCCTCGCGGTCATGAACACGGGCTACGGCAAGTCGCTGGGCGTGAGCTGCACGCACTGCCACGTCGCTGGCGAGTGGGATCGGGACGACAAGCCACAGAAGCAGATCGCCCGCGACATGAGCGCGATGGCCACGACGATCAATAGCCAGCTTCTCCGCAACATCCCGAACCTCAAGGGACCTAACGCGGTGGTGAACTGCACGACGTGCCATCGTGGTCAGGTGAAGCCCGCCCTGAACCTTCCGTAGCGCGAGATTCGAGTCTGACCCCAATTCGCCGATTTCAGGGTGTCTCGATCGTGAGCTCGAGCGTCACGTGCCCGTCCGGTGACGGCTGGACGGACGGGCGGAGCAGCCACTTGTCGATCCGATTCCCAGGGTGAGAGTGGTGGTACTTCACGATCTTCGTCCCGGCGAACGTCCCGATCGCCGCGCCCATCACGACATCGCTCGCCCAGTGCTTGTTGTTGTACATGCGTGATGCGGCAATGAGCGTCGCGCCGCAATACATCACCGGTGCGATGTACCAGGTCGACTGAGGCCACCACATCGATGTCTCGGTCGTAACGGCAGATGCGGCGGCGAATCCCATCGCCGAATGGCCGGACGGGAACGACCGGTAGAGGTCGTTGCCCTTCTTGAAGCCCCGGTTGAGCACGAAGTTGCGCTCGTTCTCGATCGAGACTTCCGGTCGCGCTCGCCCGGCGAGCCCCTTCACGAGGCCGACGATCTGCTGGGCCACGATGAGCGACTCGGTGCCGTGCAAACCGAGGTCGGCCATACGGTCGATCCGCGCGACCCGTCCCGCTGCGTACATGCTCACACCGATCATCATTGAGCCCGGCGTTCCCATGAAGCGGAGCCCGCTCGACGCATCCTGGAGAAACCGATTCTCCTGGTTGTGCGGCGTCTGGAGCTTCCGCGCGAAGTAGCGATCAGCGGGGTAGAGGGCGATCGTCCCCGCGACGAAACCGGCCGCGATCCAGGCGTCTTTGGGTGTGAACAGCGGGTCGTGCGAGACCCGGGTTGTATCGGCGGGTTGGGCGGCTGCGAGGGTGCGAATTGACAGCGTCAACGCCGTCGTCATTGTCAGCAGCTTCCTCATAGCCCGTCTCCTTCGCTCCGGTCCGGGGTCACGTAGGGCAACCTGCTTGCCGGCGCGCGACGGATCGAACGGCAACGACGGACGAGGCCGGAAGCACTGCAAGGGGTCAGAGTCGTACGACTCTGACCCCTTGCAGTGCCCGATCGGCCGCGCCTAAACCGTCCTTCGTGCTCCGCGAACGAGTCGGAGAAGGAACAAGAGGACGACCGCGCCGATGAATGCCACGAAGATCGTGCCCGGCAAGCCGCCCCACGGCGACGACACACCGAGTTGCGCGAACAACCAGCCGCCGACGAACGCGCCGACGATCCCGACGATGATGTCGCCAATGAGTCCGTAACCGGTCCCGCCCATCACGAGCGACGCGAGCACGCCCGCGACGAGACCGACGATGAGCCAGGTAAGGATTGTCATGACGTCTCCTTGGTGGTGAAGCGATGCGATCCTAGAAAGGGCAAGCGGCGTGCCTTGCCGAGGTGGCACGTGCGCGCCACATCTCGTCCGGCCTCCTCGGCGCCCGACGGTCGTAACGTTGCGCGTCGACGGCCGGTGTGCGCTCGTGATGCCCTCAGCCCAGTCAGCGATGTCGCGGACTCCGTTGTTTCGTCTCCTGCAGCGCTCCTATCGCGTTGCCTCCTACGCCATCACGCACGCTGAGCCGGTCGATGAGGTGCTCGACCGCCGCAATGGCGCGACGGCCACGCGCGAGCGCGACGCGCGAGGCGTGACGCGGCGCGAGTTCGTCGCTGGCAGTGCGGCCGTTGCAGCCGTGGCCGCGCTCGACGCTTGCGCGCCATCTCGTCCTCCGGCTGTCACGCCGCAACCCGGCGACGGCGGTTCGCCAGTCCTCATCATCGGCGCGGGCATTGCCGGACTCACGGCGGCGTATCGCCTTCGACAGGCGGGCATTCCCGTGCGGATCATCGAGGCCCAGAATCGCGTGGGCGGCCGGATGTACTCCCTCCGCAACTTTTTCGCCGACGGCCAGGTCTGCGAGTTGGGCGGAGAGCTCGTCGACACGAACCACGAGCGCATCCGCGCGCTCGCCGCGGAGCTGGGCATCCAGTTCGACGACCTCTCGACGGATGACCCGAGCCTCGCGCACGAGACCTTTTTCTTCGATGGGGCGATTCGCCGCGAACGCGAAGTCGTTGACGCCTTCGTTCCGATCGCTGCTCGCGTTACGTCGACGATCGCACCGTTCGGCGCGAACCCCGACGTCAGTCACCAGGAGCCCCGGCCCGAAGCACTTGCGCTCGACCGGCTTTCGATCACGCAGTGGCTCGACTCCGCTGGCGTGAGCGGATGGTTCCGCAAACTGCTCGACGTTGCATATACCACCGAGTACGGTGTTGCCCCCGATCGACAGTCGGCGCTGAACTTTCTTCTCATGATCGATCCGGATCCGGATCCGTTTCGCATCTTCGGCGATAGCGATGAGCGCTATCACGTTCGCGGCGGCAACGACCTCATCGTCCGCGCACTCGGAGAGCGGCTCTCGGATGCAGTCGAGACGAACACGGTGCTGGAGGCGATCGATCGCCGCCCGAATGGGACCTATGCGTGCTCGCTGCGTCGCGGGTCGTCGAGCACGACTGCCACGTCGAACCACGTGCTTGTGACCGTGCCGTTCACATTGCTGCGTAACGTGCGCCTGGGTGTCGAACTCCCCGCAGTGACGCGCCGCGCGATCGCGGAGCTGGGATATGGCACGAACGCGAAGTTGATGGTCGGCTTCTCCTCGCGCGTGTGGCGGGAACGCCAACGCGCGAATGGAAGCGTGCTCACCGACCTCCCGTTCCAGCTCACGTGGGAAACGAGCCGACTGCAGTCCGGTGGCGCTGGCATTCTCACGAACTTCACCGGTGGCGCGCACGGCATGGAGCTTGGCCAGGGGACCGACACGGAGCAGGCCGCGCGCCTCGTGGCGGATCTCGAGCGCGTCTTCCCGGGCGTGACGGCAGCACGCGCCGGGATGAAGGAAGTCCGCTTCCACTGGCCCTCGTTTCCGTGGACGCGCGGGAGTTACGCGAGCTACCTCACCGGCCAGCGGACAGCATTCGGTGGAGCCGAAGGCGATGCCGTGGACGGACTCCACTTCGCCGGCGAGCACTGCTCGCGTTATGCACAGGGATTCATGGAGGGTGGTTGTGAAACCGGCGAGCGCGCGGCACGAGCGATCGCCGAGGCGCGCGGCCGGCGAATCGGTAGCACGCGACGGCTCGAACCGCGCCGCTTGCTCGCATCGGCGGCACGCGTCGCGACGGTCGCATGAGCGCGGCTCGCCGCCGGTTCACCAACCCCTGGCCGACACGCCCGCCACCCGGTCACAACAACGTCATTCGTTGGGCGCTCGCGCACCGGTTCCGGCGATCGACCGAGCCGCCAGGAGGCGCCGTTGCGGAGGCGACTCCGAGCTTCTCTCAACCGCGTGCCGCCGCCGACGAGCTCACGGTGACCTGGGTGGGACACTCGACGGTCCTTGTGCAGATCGGCGGTCTCAATGTGCTGACCGACCCCGTCTGGGCGGATCGCGCCTCGCCTGTGCGGTTCGCGGGCCCTCGCCGTCGCCTGCCGCCGGCCGTCGAGCTGCGGTCGCTGCCGCCGATCGACGTCGTGCTCATCTCGCACAACCACTACGATCACCTCGACCTCGATACCGTTAGGCTGCTGGCCGCTCGCTTCCCAGGCGCGCGGTGGTTCACGCCGCTCGGCGTCGGATCGCGCGTACGGCGAGCCGGCGCCCGCCAGCTCGAGGAGCTGGACTGGTGGGACCGGTGCGTGGCGGGCCCGGTTTCCATCTCGTGCACCCCGGCGCAGCACTCGAGTGGACGCGGCGTCGTCGATCGCAATCGCTCGCTGTGGAGCGGATGGTCGATGGAAACGACGGCAGGCGTTAGGCGCGCGGTGTACTTCGCGGGTGATACGGCCTACTGTCCCGCCTTCGCCGAGATCGGCGCGCGACTCGGGCCGTTCGACGCGTGCCTGCTGCCCATCGGAGCCTACGAGCCGAGGTGGTATATGCGGTACGTGCACATGACGCCCGAAGAGGCAGTGCGCGCGTACGAAGACCTGTGCCGCGGCAACGTCACCGAGTCGGCGCTCGTCCCGATTCACTGGGGCACGTTCCGGATCGCGGACGATGCGCTGGACGAGCCACCGCGACGATTGCGTTCCGCGTGGGACGCGGCGGGCTTCCCGCCTCGAGCGCTCGCGATGCTCGCGCATGGCGAGACGCGACGGTGGTCGCCCGGGTCAGCATCCGACACGCTTAAGCACTCGTGAAACATCGTACGCTCGTGAGCGCGATCGCGCTTGCCGTCGGCGCATGTGAGCGACCGGAGGCGCACACGCCTGCCGCGCAGCAGGTCGGCGGGCAGGTGCCCGGCATCGATACCGTCGCGTCGGGACTCGACGTCCCGTGGGCACTCGCGTTCGCGCCCGACGGGCGCCTGTTCGTGACCGAGCGCGTGGGACGCATTCGTGTGATCGAGAGCAGCACGCTCCGCCAGGAGCCGTGGGCGACGATCCCGGTGGCCGCAGACGGTGAGGCAGGCCTGATGGGGATTGCGGTGGCGCCGGATTTCGCGACGAGCCGCGCGATCTACGTCGTCGCGACCGTCGCGCGCGCGGACGGCCACGTGAACCAGGTGCTGCGTCTCACCGATGAGAACGGGGTCGGCGGTCGCCCAACGGTCGTCCTCGACGACATTCCTGGCGCGGTGTTCCATGCGGGCGATGCCATCGCGTTCGGCCTGGACGGCATGCTGTACGTTGCCACCGGCGACGCGCGCGAGCCGAGCGACGCACAGGACCCCGCGTCATTCGCCGGCAAGGTTCTACGGATGCGTCCTGACGGAAGGGTCCCGGACGACAACCCTACTTCGGGGTCGCTCGTCTACGCGCGGGGCGTTCGCAACATGCAGGGACTGACCTGGCTGCCGTCGGGCGAAGCGATCGGGACGGACCACGGTCCGAGCGGGTTTCCTAACGAGCGGTTTCGGCAGGGTCGCGACGAGCTGAACGTGATCCCTCGCGGCGGGAACCTCGGGTGGCCGACCGTCGCGGGCCGCTCGGGAGACCGGCGCTTCACGCCGCCGCTGGTCGACTGGAGCGATCCAGGTATCGCGCCCTCGGGCGTGGCGGCGTACACGGGTCCGCATGCGCCGTGGGCCGGGAGCGTGTTCGTCGCGGCGCTCAAGGGCGAACAACTGCGTCGCGTGGTGCTGGTGCGCGACTCAACGAGGGCCGGATGGCGCGCGGCCAGTGACGAGTCGCTCTTCGTTGGTGTTTTCGGTCGGCTGCGTGCCGTGGCCATGGGACCCGACGGGCTGGTTTACTTCACCACCAGCAACCGGGACGGCCGCGGCGCGCCTCGTTCTGGGGACGATCACATCCTTCGGCTCCAGCCGTAGGGACGCCTTCGGTGGCCGTTAGGCATCTCGGCTGTTCCGTTTGCGGTAAACAATGAACCGCAGAGGACGCGGAGGACGCAGTGGACGGCCTAACGGGACGTTGGCGCTCGCAATGAGCGGAATTGAAGGGGGAACGGCCGCTCGTCACGCTATTCGCCCTGAAGACCATTCCCTCGGTTTCGTCGGCTGGTGCGCTGCCGCTGACCGGCAGGGGTCCCTCTGCGTGCCGCTGCGTCCTCTGCGGTTCATTGTTCTCCGGAATTGTCCCGGTCGAGAAGTTGGCCCGTCGACCGGGAATCTCCCTGTGCCCCTTATCGCAGCGGATCAGGGAGCGTACATTCGCCGCTGACGGTCCATCACCGTGCCGTGCCTAACGCCCATCCGACCGCCCATGCCCAGCCGCATGATCGCTCGCCTCGGCCTCACCGCCCTCGTCGCAATCGTGCTCCCGTCGATCCGCGCTCGAGGACAGACCCCGTCTGACACGCCAGTGGTGTCCGTCGTGCCGCTCCCGGAGAGCCTCACCGTCGGGAGCGGCCGGTTCACGCTCACGGCGAGCACGGTTCTCTGGGCCGACGCCGCCACAGCCGACATCGCGCGGCGCTTCGCCGCCGCGGTCGCGCCCGCGACCGGATTGAACCTCGCGGTGCGCGTCGGAGGAACCCCAACGGGCCGAGCCATCATTCTCCGCCGCGATGGCCGCCTCTCGCGCCTCGGGGCGGAGGGGTACGAGCTGGCTGTCACACCGAGGCAGGTCACGATCCGCGGTCGCGAGGCGGCGGGCGTTTTCTATGGGCTCCAGACGCTTCGGCAGCTCATGCCGGCGGAGGTCTTTCGCGAGGCGCGCGTCGACAGCGTGGCGTGGGTCATTCCGGCGGTTCGCATCGTCGACCGCCCACGGTTCGCCTGGCGTGGCGCGCACCTCGACGTCGGCCGCCACTTCATGCCAAAGGAGTTCGTCAAGAAATACATCGACCTCCTCGCCCTCCATAAGCTGAACACCTTCCACTGGCACCTCACGGAAGACCAGGGCTGGCGAATCCAGATCAGGAAGTATCCGCGTCTCACGTCAGTCGGCGGATGGCGGACGCAGACCATCATCGGCCGTCAGGGGTCGCGCACCGATTCGACGACGTGGCAGTTCGACGGAATCCGTCACGGCGGGTTCTACACGCAGGACGATGTGCGCGAGATCGTCGCCTACGCGCGCGACCGGTTCGTGAACGTCGTCCCCGAGATCGAGATGCCCGGCCACGCCCAAGCCGCCATCGCGGCCTACCCGGAGCTCGGCGTGACCGGGCAGCCGATCGATGTCGGGATGCGATGGGGCGTGTACGCGAACATCCTGAATGCCGAAGAGTCGACCGTGGCGTTCGTGCAGGACGTGCTCACCGAGGTACTCGAGCTGTTCCCAAGCAAGTTCATTCACATCGGTGGCGACGAGGCCGACAAGACGCTCTGGAAGACGAGCCCACGGATTCAGGAGCGCATCCGCGAGCTCGGCGTGAAGGACGAGCACGAGCTCCAGAGTTGGTTCATTCGCCGAATGGACGCGTTCCTCACGAGCAAGGGCCGTCGTCTCGTCGGTTGGGATGAGATTCTCGAAGGTGGGCTCGCGGAGAACGCCACCGTGATGTCCTGGCGCGGAACGGCGGGTGGGATCGAAGCCGCTCGTGCTGGTCACGATGTGATCATGGCGCCGACGACCCACACGTACCTGGACTACTACCAGTCGCAGAACACGGCCGGCGAGCCGCTCGCGATCGGCGGATACGTCCCGCTCGAAACCGTCTACGCGTTCGATCCGATTCCCGCGGAGCTCGCGGCCGAGCATCGCAAGCATGTGCTTGGCGCTCAGGCACAGGTGTGGACAGAGTACATGAAGGGTCCGAAGCAGGTGGAGTACATGGCCTTCCCGCGCCTAACGGCGCTCGCCGAAGTCGTGTGGACTCCGGCCGAGCGGCGCAACTACCGGGATTTCCTGACGCGTCTCGACGATCACCTCGAGCGTCTCGCGATCCTCGACGTCGCGTACCGTCCGCCGGGCCCCTAGATTTTCCCGCGCCCGCCCGAACGATCCTTCATCGTCTCTGGTTGCCATGCTTCGTCACGCCATCGCCATCATCGCCGTCGTCGCGACTCCGCTCGCCGCGCAGGAGCGTATCGACACCGCTGCCATCTCCCGCATCAAGTCCGAGGAACAGGCCCGCTCACAGGTGATGGAGATCGCGAGCTGGCTCACGGACGTGTACGGCGGGCGGCTCACCGGGTCCCCCGCCACCAAGGCGGCCGGAGAGTGGACAGCGAAGAAGTTGACCGAGTGGGGGATGGCGAACGTGAAGCTCGAGACGTGGGGACCGTTCGGGCGAGGGTGGACGAACGAGCGGATGGTCGCGCACGTCGTCTCACCACAGCCGTTCCCGGTCATCGCGTACGCGGCGGCCTGGACGCCGAGCACGAGTGGCGCGGTGCGTGGCGACGTCATCCTGATGGAGGCCGACAGCGCGCCCGATCTCGAGAAGTACCGCGGCAAGCTGCGCGGCAGGATCGTGTTCGCGCAGCCGCCACGCGACTCGGTGCCGCCGCGCTTTACGCCGGACGCGGTGCGTCTCGCTGATTCGTCGCTCGCGCGGATGGCGGAGGCGGCGTTTACTCCCGATGCGCCACGCGGCGTTCCGAATGCGAACAACGCGCAAGCAAACCGCTTCCAGGCGGCAATGGCCTTCCAACGTTCGCTCGCGACGTTCTTCGCCGATGAGGGCGTGGCGGCGGTCGTGACGCCGGGACGTGGTGAGGACGGAACAGTCTTCGTCGGGGGTGGCGGATCGCGCGATCCGAAGAACCCGACGAAAGTGCCGGGCATCGTGTTCGCCGCGGAGCACTATGGCCGAATCGCGCGCATGCTCGACAAGGGCGTGCCGGTCACGGTGGAGCTCGACGTCAAGAACACCTTCTACGACGAAGACCCCAACTCGTTCAACATCATCGCCGAGATTCCCGGCACCGACCCGCGCCTGAAGGACGAAGTCGTGATGCTCGGCGCCCACTTCGACTCCTGGCACACGGGCACGGGCGCGACCGACAACGCGGCGGGATCGGCCGTCATGCTCGAGGCGCTACGCCTCATCAAGGCGACGGGACTCAGGCCGCGGCGAACGATCCGCCTCGCACTCTGGACCGGTGAAGAGCAGGGGCTCCTCGGCTCACGCGCGTACGTCCGTGATCACTACGGCGATGCGCAGACGGCGCAGTTCAAGCAGCCGAACCACGACCGATTCTCCGCCTACTACAACGTGGACAACGGCACCGGCGCGATTCGCGGCGTGTACCTGCAGAAGAACGAGGCCGTCTCGCCGATCTTCAAGGCGTGGATGGATGCGTTCAACGATCCGCGGTTGAAGACCGTGACGGCGAACAACACCGGCGGCACCGACCATCTCGCGTTCGATGCGGTGGGGCTCCCGGGCTTCCAGTTCATTCAGGACCCGGTCGCGTACGGCTCACGCACGCATCACTCGAACCAGGATGTCTACGAGCGGCTCGTGGCGGGCGACATGAAGCACAACGCCGCGGTGGTCGCGACGTTCGTGTATCTCACGGCGAACCGCGATCAGAAGGTTCCGAGGAAGGGGCCTGCGCAGTAGTCGGGAATCGGGAATCGGGAATCGGGAAAACCCCCGGAAGCCACTCTCTCGTCGAGAGGCCTCCCGGGGGGTTCTACGATTCCCGATTCCCTATTCCCGATTCCCGACCGCGTTCTCGGCGTGACGCTTCACGCGCGACAACATCGCGGTAAGCCCGACTTCGCGGGTGCCGAGGCCGAGGCTGTCCATGATGGTGCGGATGAAGTCCTCGGGAATCGCGAGCGTCGTCTCGGGCGGCTGGTCGTTGATCGCGCTGAAGAGGATGGAGAGAAACGCCGCGATCGTCGGCGACTGCCGTGTGTTGACCTCGGCGTAGAAGTGCAGCTTCCCGTCCTTGTACTCGGGGAAGAGATCGACCCGGGTCTGACACTCTGGCACGGTGAACTGGGCGCGGTCGAGAGCCAGGAATCGCTCCGGTACCGGCTCCAGCCTTTTCGCGTACCCGACGAGCGCCTGCATCTTCTCCTCACGGCCGAGTGCGCGGAATCGGCTGAGGACGCGCTCCACCGATGCCGGGACCGGCTGAGGCGTAGGGACGGGGGCGGGGGCGGGGGCCGGGGCGGGGTTCGAGCTCACGGTCGTAAAGATAGGCGATAGGTGCTGTCAGATCGTGTGTGATCTCGGACACACGGTCGAGGCCGGCGACAGGCTTGACTCCATTAATTGATCGATTAATTAATTAGCCATGAGCGACGCTACCACCCAGGACGCCATCCTCGATGCCGCCGAACGACTCTTCGCCCGGCAAGGTTATGCGGCCACCACGATCAAGCAGATCGGCACGGCAGCGTCTGTGAACCCGGCGCTGCTCTACTACTACTACGACAGCAAGGAAACGCTCTACCGCGCGATGCTGCAGCGAATCCTTGGGCAGCTTCTCGCGCGGGGCACCGATGCGATCGAGCGCGCGACAACGCACGCCGACCGGATTCGCGCGTTTGTTCGTATGCAGGTCCGTCTGCTCGCCGATCATCCGCATTTCCCGCAACTCTTCGTTCGCGAGATGGTGGATCACCAGGCGTCGCATGCGGAGGAAGCAATCACGAACACCGCGGCCGGTGCTTTCAAGCGGCTGTGTGCGGTCATCGAGGACGGCCAGCGGGACGGCGTCTTCCGTAAGGCGTTCGACCCGCGCTTCGCAGCGATCTCGGTCATTGCTCAGGTCGCGTACTTCGTGATCGCGCGCCCCGCCGTCGGCATCCTGTTGGGCCGCGGCACTGGCGGCCCGGCCCGCGAGGTCGCCGAGTCGTTCTACGAGCATGCCGAGGAGTTTGCGTTGGCGGCGCTGATGACGCCCGCGACGGAGGAGGCTGGCTCATGAACGCCTTCCGCGCCGCCCGTGTGTCGCTTCTCGTGTTCACGGTCACCGGGTGTGCCGCATCGTCCGACGACCGCAGCGTGACAGCGGACGGGACGATCGAGCTCACGCAGATCGATGTGGCCCCATTCGTGTCCGGGCGGGTCGTGACCGTCATGCGGGAAGAGGGCGCGCGCGTCCATCGCGGCGACACACTCGCCGTGCTCGCGCAGTCGGCGCTCCCCGCGGATCTCGATCAACGACGGGCGCGAGTGTCGGCGGCGGAGGCGCGCCTGCGTGAGCTTCAGGCAGGGGCGCGTCGTCCCGAGATCGAGCGCGCCGACGCGGAGTTGCGCGCTGCGAGCGCGGAGGCGGATCGGACGGAGCGCGACCGCGCGCGACTTCAGCCGCTGGAAGCGCAGGGGATGATCAGTCGTGCCGACTATGACGCCGCCGCGACGGCGGCTCGCGTTGCGGCGGGACGCCGTGATGCGGCGGCTGAGGCACTGCAGCTGCTGCGCCAGGGGGCGCGCCCCGAGCAGATCGCGGCAGCGCGGGCGGAGCTCGAGAACGCGCGCGCGGCACTCGCGGCCGGCACGGCGACTGCCACGGATCTCGTCCTCACGGCGCCGGCCGACGCGACGGTGCTCGGCCGCTACGTCGAGCCGGGCGAGGTCATCGCGGCGGGGCAGACAGCGTTCACGTTAGGCGATGCGACGCGGCCGTGGGTTCGCGTCTACCTGGCCGCGCCCGTGATGCCATTCGTCCGCATCGGGCAGCCGGCGCGCGTGTCGGTCCAGGGGCTCGGAAATCGTACCGCGCCCGCGCGGGTGACGAGCATCGCCACCGAGGCGGAATTCACGCCGCGCGTGGCGCTCACCGAGAGGGAACGGGCTGACCTCCTGTTCGGCGTGAAGCTGGAGATCCTCGACACGACGGGCACGTTCAAGCCGGGCCTTCCGGCGACGGTGACGATCGACACGGCGGCCGTGGACCGGCGGGAACCGTGAGTGACGCCTCGGCGCACGCGATCCAGCAGGCGGCGAGGCCTAACGGTCCGGCCGTGCGCGCCGAGCGGTTGCGCAAGACCTTCGGACCGCTGGTGGCCGTCGATCAGCTCGACCTCACCATCGACCGCGGCGAAGTGTTCGGGCTGCTCGGGCCTAACGGGTCAGGGAAGACGACGACGATCCGCATGTTGTGTGGGCTGATGGAACCCACATCGGGGCGCGCGGAGGTGGCCGGCATCGACGTCGCCGTCGATGCTGAGGGAGTTCGCCGACGCATCGGCTACATGTCGCAGAAATTCGGGCTCTACGATGACCTCACGGTCCATGAGAACCTTCGCTTCTACGCGTCGCTGTACGGGCTCCGCGGTACCGCCCGGACCGCGCGGCTTGCGCAGCAGCTGCGCGACCTCGGGCTCGAGGAACGGCGGGACCAGCTCGCCGGAACGTTGAGTGGCGGATGGAAGCAGCGTCTCGCGCTCGCCTGTGCGACGTCGCATGAGCCCGAAGTGCTCTTCCTCGACGAACCAACGGCCGGCGTCGACCCCGCCTCGCGCCGGCTGTTCTGGGACTGGATCTACACGCTCGCCCGCGGCGGTACGACCATCCTCGTCACGACGCACTACATGGACGAGGCGGCCCGATGCTCGCGCCTCGCGTTTCTCTCGCGAGGCCACCTCATCGCCGTGGGCACGCAGGACGAGATCACGAGGCAGTTTGGGCGGGAGACGATCGAAGACGTATTCATCGAGCTGCAGCGCCGGGATGAGGGAGCCCGCACGACCACCGCGCCGGCGGTGGCCTAACGAGGGAGGGCGGATGACGCAACCGTCGCTCTTGCACCGCATCGCGGGCAACACGTTGTGGCCCATGCTCTGGAAGGAGTTCGTCCAGATGCGGCGGGACCGCTTCACACTCGGCATGATGGTCGGGTTGCCGGCCATTCAGCTCCTGCTGTTCGGCTTCGCGATCCGCACGGAAGTGCGCCACCTGCCGACTGTGGTCCTCGACGAATCGCGCACGACTGAGAGTCGCGCGCTCGTGGACGCAATCCGGAACACGGGCAACTTTGACATCGTCGGTTCAGCCGCCGGCCGCGATGACGTCAAACGACTCGTTGAACGAGGTGACGCCATGGCGGCGGTGATCATCCCGCCGGACTACGACGCGAACATCAAGCGCCGCCGTACCGCGCAGGCGCAGGTAATTGTCGACGCCGCCGATCCGCTCGCGTCGGCGGCGGCGATCTCCGGCGCGACGCTGGCGGGCCAGGCGCGGTCCGCAGCCATCGTCCCATCGGCGCGGCGTGCAGCGCCCATCGACGTGCGCGTGCGACCGTGGTACAACCCGGGCCTCGAGAGCTCCACCTACATCGTGCCCGGCGTCATCGGGCTCCTGCTCACGCTGACGCTGCTCATGATCACGAGCATGGCGCTCGTTCGCGAGCGGGAGCGGGGCACGCTCGAACAGCTCATCGTCACCCCGATCTCGAAGCTCGGGATCATGCTCGGCAAGGTGTTCCCGTTCGTCGTCGTCGGGTATGTGCAGGTGACGGTGATTCTGATCCTCGGGCGATTCGTCTTCGATGTCCCGATTCGTGGGAACGTTGCGCTGCTCTACCTGATCACCGCGCCATTCATCGTCGCGAGCCTTGCGCTTGGCCTGCTGATATCGACCGTGGTGCGCACGCAGGTGCAGGCGATGCAGCTGTCGTTCGTGTTCCTCCTGCCGACCGTACTGCTCTCGGGGTTCATGTTCCCGCGTGAGGCGATGCCGAAGGTTGCGCAATGGCTCGGCGCAGCTTTCCCGGTCACGTATTACCTGCGCGTGTTACGCGGGATTCTGCTGAAGGGCATCGGGATCGATGCGCTGTGGCGCGATACGCTCGCGCTCGCTGCGTTTGCCGTCGTACTGATCGCGTTCAGCGTTCGACGATTCCAGAAGAACATCGAGTAGGGGACACGGAGCGAGCCGTTCGCACCCATCCGGATCTGACTCGGGGCTCACTACCTTTACGGCACCCTCATACGGAGAGGCGACGAATGCCGACGCGGAAGGCGAGTGCGGTCTGGGAAGGCGGGCTGCGAGGCGGGAAGGGAACGTTCAAGGGCGAGAGCGGAGCGATCGACGGCCAGTACTCGTTCGGTTCACGCTTCGAGGAAGGACCGGGCTCGAACCCGGAAGAGCTACTGGCGGCGGCGCACGCTGCGTGTTTCAGCATGGCGCTGAGTGCTCAGCTCGAGGGGAACGGCACGCCGCCGACGCGCGTCGAGACGAACGCTGCCTGCACGGTCGAGAAGGCCGGCGCCGGGTTCAAGATCACGACGATGAAGCTGAGCACCCGTGCCAAGGTCCCGAACATCGATGCGGCGAAGTTCCAGGAGCTCGCGAACGCCGCGGTCGAAGGGTGTCCCGTGTCGCAGGTGTTCAAGGGAAACATCAAGATCGAGCTCGACGCGGCGCTCACCTAACGGCCAGAAAGCGCACGCGCGAAACCGCGCTGAATTCCTTCGGGATTTCGCGCCGTTCGGAATTCAGCGCCCTTCCCGTCTTTCCGCTGTTCGCAGTTTCGTTAGCGAAATTCGTTGTAGAGCCACGTGTATCCGACGCGCAACCCGACGCGACGAACGACTCGGGCCCCTGTTCCTCGCACCTCGACACTTATCCGGCCGCGCGGCGCCACGCGGAACAGGGTGCCTACCTGCGCGTGCACGTTGAAGACGTTCGTGTTGTAGATGGCGCCGATCTCCTCGTTCTGGATCTGCGTGCCCACAGCGTCGACCCCGACGCCGATGCCCGCGTATGGCGTGAATCGCCGGGCGATCGGGCCCATCACATTCACGTCCGCGAGCGCCGAGAACACGTAGCCCTTTCCCGTCTCGCGGACGCCCAGGGTATCGGTGCGATCGATCGTCGTCGTGAGGTAATCGAC
>Ga0075430_100002171_pt1 | contig 16245 bp, 19 predicted proteins | sample RhiMetdeltSRZDD4_FD_75294 | JGI IMG/M metagenome (GOLD analysis project Ga0075430, IMG submission 75294) | Populus rhizosphere microbial communities from Tennessee, USA - Rhizosphere MetaG P. deltoides SRZDD4 | ecosystem: Host-associated > Plants > Roots > Rhizosphere > Soil | place: USA... | reverse complement strand
TCGAGTGGCCTGGAGGGCGGGCATCACCGCGCTGGGATAAGCGCCGGCTCCAGGTCGTCGGCCTCGAAGCGAGGGTCTGCGATGTGTTCGTCTCGCTCCTGGTTCACGGTTATGGTGATGGTGACGACGGTATGGATGGGTGGCGCGGTGTTCGTTCCGGATGTGCTCGAGGAGGGATGCGCCACCCGGCAGGCGCTGGAGCGGCTGGCCTCGAAGTGGCGGGTGCTGTTGTTGTACGCCTTGCAGGACGGGCCCCAGCGCCATGCCGACTTGCGACGCCGGGTGGCCGGAATCAGTCAGAAGGTGCTCACCGATACGCTCCGCGGGATGGAGGCCGACGGGTTGGTCGAACGCCGGGTGCTGAAGCAGTCGGCTCCGCAGCACGTCGAGTACGCACTGACCCCGCTCGGCAAGACGCTCCAGCAGCCGCTTGCCGCTATCTGCGAGTGGGCCGTTCAGCACGCCTAGCTCAACCCTGCACGGACCGGTTCGATGCTGAGCTCCATCAGGAACTGCAACCGATCGTTCGGGAGCAGCCGGCGCATCTGGGCGGTGACAGCCGCCTGCCGAGCGTCCGGGTCGAGCCCAGCTGCCGCGCTGACGGCGGCGACGAACTCCTCGACGTAGACCCGCTGCGCGGCGATCAGCTCACGTCCGGCCGGTTCGCCGTGGCCGACATACAGCACGACATCGTCGGGCATCTCCTTGTCGAGCAGCCGCAACGTGTGCAGCCAGCCGTCGTACTCACCGTCCGCGAGGTACGCGTGCATGTCGTTGTACGCGACATCGCCGGCGATCACTGTCAGCTCGTCCAGCAACCAGAGCGTGTCGCTGTGCGACTCCCCCGGCCCGAGGTCGCGCGCCGTGAGCTCCAGCCCGCCGAGGGAGATCGACGTACCGGGCTCGACCAGCACGTCGGGGAACCGCCGCTCGTCGGGCCAGGCCGTGCCCATCATCGGGCCGACGATCGTGTCCTTCTCGGCGTCGTCGCGCCGGATCACCGCGTCCACCGCAGGGGTGGCGATCATCGGCGCGTCCAGCCCGCCGAGCATCCGCGCGGCCCCGGCGTAATGATCCGGGTGCGGATGTGTGACCAGCATGCCGGCGACAGGACGGCCGGTGGCGTCGATCGCGCGACGGACCTTATCCGCGTCCGGCACGGTGAGCTGCCCGTCGACCACGATCAGCCCGTCGGGGCCGTGCACAAGGTAGGAGTTGACCAGCATCGCGTCGCCCTCGATCCGGTCGATGCGGGTGGGGCCCACGTTCGTCGTCATGCGGCCAACGCTAGGTAAGGCGACCTCGGCCGACCAGAAGGCACCTTCTGGTTCCTATCTGGTTGGCCACAACATGTGTCACGCCGGATCGAGCCGGCGTGAGCAGCCCGGCCGCCCTCTGTTTCGACGGTCGTGATCGCGCCGGTGCCGCCTATGGACGTCCAGCGGCCGAGTTGGTCGCCGCCGGCTCGTTCTCGGAATCGAACCGGCGACCTTCTCATGACGAGTAGGAATGACAGTGCCTCATACGGCCTCTGCCCGCGCCGATACCAACGCGGGTGGCCGCACCGCGCCCCATGGTCCTAGTGCGTCCGCCGGTCGAAGCTGCAGGTCGCGCTGTTGATGAGCTGCGCAAACTCGTTGAACGACCCGGCGAACCAGGAGGCGATCAGCAAGCCGCCTAGACATGCAGGGTGGGCCGGTAGATGAGCTCTTGGATGTTGGCGTCGAGCGTCCGGCTCTCGATCAGCTCGAGGTCGAAGTCGGCCGCACCCTGGAAGATCGGGTCCGCACCGGTCTGACCGGTGATCACCGGGAAGATCGTCACCTGGACGCGGTCGACCAGACCGGCGGCCATCAGCGCCCGGTTCATCGACAGGCTGCCGTGCGAGCGCAACGGCACCTCGGACTCCTCCTTGAGCCGGGCGACGACGTCAACGGCATCGCCGCTCACGAGGGTCGCGTCCGGCCAGTCGAGGGGTCCTTCGAGTGTTGTCGACACCACCGTTGTCGGCAGGCTCCTCATCCGAGTGACCCATGGGTCACGCACCTCGGACTCCTCGGTGCTCGAGGCCAGCATCCGCGCGAATGCCCGATACGTGTTGGCCCCGAGGACCATCCGCTGCTCCTCGCCGTACAAGGCAAGGCGGCGGTCGAGCAGCTCGGGGCCTTGCTTGCCCCAGTAACCGCCCCAGTCGCCGCCGTCGTAGGAGCCGAAGCCGTCGAGGCTGGAGAAGACGTCGAAGGTGTAGGTAGCGGTCATGATGTTCTCCTTGAGGACGGTGGGGCGCCCTCGTGGGCGGCCGCTCACCCCTGCTACGAAGACCGCTGGCCCGATCCGACACCGCCTCCCGGTTTTCTTCGAGGACTTTCGGTACGCCGGTTGTGACTATCCGGCCGCGAGACAGTTTCGGAGCGCCGTGTGCCCACATTCGGGGGTCTCGTCGAGAGTCGAGTACTGCCACCAGGTCTCGGGCTTCGGCGGCGAGTCCGTCCCAGGCCCCGGCGGGGCCGGGCATCCGCCGAGCAACCGCACCCGGGCCACGCCGTCACGGACCGACAGGTCCGTGAATCCGGTGACCCGGCCGGGGAAGAACTGCAGCCCGCGGGCGATCTCCGGCTGCGTCGGGCCTGCGAACAGCCGTTGCAGCGCACCGCGCGCGACCGCAGGGATGTCGACAGTACGGCGGGCCGCGACGATCGCCGGCTGGTCGGTGCGGCGCTCGATGTCGGAGAAGTACACCGAGACCCGCCTCGCGGGGAATCGCGAGCCGATGTCGATCACGAGTCGGCTCGGGTTGCGCAGGGTGACGACACGGAACGGCTGCTTACGGACCAGCCATGCCGAACGCGGCTCCGCCGTCCTCAGCGTCGACGTCGTAGATCCTGGTGTTGACGACCTCGGTCACGTTACCCAAGTCCGATCGCGCAGGGCCGACGTACAGTGAAAGGCGTGGACTGCTGGCTCACGATCGAAGTCTCGGACGGCGCCTTCCCGGCATCGTCATGGCGCGACGCTCACGAGGACTCCTTCATCGAGGCCGCCGTGACGCACGGCGCGCGGGACTGGGGCTGGCAAACCACCGCGTGGGGCCTGGTGCTGGAGATCGAGTTCACCACCGAAGAGGCGCGGAACCGATTCCGCGGGCTACCGGCCGTCCGGGCCGCGCTCGACGCCGTACCGGATCCGGTGAACGGGCTCTATGTGTATCCCGGTCGCGGCGGCGGCGCCGGCGCGCTGCGGCCCACGCGGCCACGGCCCACACCGACGGCCGGCGCGATAGAGCTCGAGGAACCGGCCGACTGGCTCGAACTCGATCTGCGCCCGGACGAGGTCGATCCGCGGTCTGGTGACCATCGCCGGCGAGCGGACGCACCAGGTAGGTGTTGACGGGTCGCAGGAAGCCATGCAGTTCGGAGCGGTAGAACGCTCCGTAGTTCTGCATCCAGCCGCGCACGATCGGGCTGATTCGCCGAGCGAGCTGGGCGAAGGTGATAGGTGATCGTTGAGGGCTATTCGGTGGCTGGATCAGGACGGGGTCTCGGCGACCCGGTCGATGCGGACCATGACCTGGCGGCTAGTGCCGGCGATCTCGTCCACGTCGGTGTCAACCGCGCCGAGCTGGACCAGGCCCGGCGGTGGGAGGCTCTGACCTAGGTCGTCGTAGTAGACCGCGAGCGCCGCCGTGTCTGGCCAGTAGTAGATGCCCCTAGGGGTGGGCTTCAGCGTCCGCGCGGCGCCTTCGACCGAGACTGGGTGCGGTAGCCGCCCGGCTTTCGCCTGCCCCCAGGCGTCGCTGAGCTCGATGGTCAATGGGAGCATCGCTGCGAGTTGCCTCGAGGCCGGCGTGTCGGCCAGGGTCGCGGCCACGGCATGATCGCCGAACCGTAAGACCACCCGCTCGCCCGGCGTGCCGCCTGGTACGACGCTCGGCATGACCTGCGCCGGCGAGGGCGCAGCCGTGATAGCGACGGTGTCGCTGGAGCCACGGCCTGTCGAGCAACCGGTCCATATGGCCACCAGCATGGCCACCAGCGTGCCCACCAGTACGGCGGTCAGGGGTGTACCGGTGGCTCGGCGGTCGGTCCGTGGGGTGAACGTCGTCGCGGTCATGCCTCAAGCACACCCGGACTGCGGGACGCGAGGAAGTCACTACTGATGGGTGTACTGCCAGTACGTCCCACGTTCCCGCGGGGCGTCGTACCGTCGATAGCGTGGACAACCGAGTCGAAGTGCGCGAGTTCCTCACCACGCGCCGCGCCAAGATCAGCCCCGAGCAGGCCGGCATTCCCACCGCCGGGCAGCGCCGCGTCCCCGGGCTGCGGCGCAGCGAGGTCGCCGCGCTGGCCGGGATGAGCGTGGAGTACTACGCGAAGCTCGAACGCGGTTCGCTCGCCAGAGTGTCCGCCGGCGTCTTGGACGCCCTCGCGCGCGCTCTGCAGCTCGACGACGCCGAACGTGCTCACCTGCTCCGCCTCGCCCACGAGGCCGACGGCAGCAGCGCCATCCTGCGCCGCCCTCGCCGTCGCAAGCACGGGTCGGTCCGCCCCAGCCTGCAATGGTCGCTCGACGCCATCACCACCGCGCCGGCGATCGTTGGCAACAACCGGTTGGACCTGCTCGCCGCCAACCAGTTAGGCCGGGCGATGTACTGCGACGTGTACTCCGATCCGACCAGTCCGCCGAACTTTGCCCGGTTCACCTTCCTCGACAGCGCAGCTCACCGGTTCTACCCCGACTGGGATCTGGCCGCCGACATGGCCGTGGCCAACCTACGCACCGCCGCAGGCAAAGACCCCCACGACAAAGGTCTCCATGACCTCGTCGGCGAACTGTCCACCCGCAGCGACGACTTCCGCCGGCGTTGGGGTGCGCACAACGTTCGCACCCATGGCACCGGCGTCAAACACTTCCACCATCACATCGTCGGCGACCTCACCCTCGCCTACGAAAGCATGGACCTGCGCGCCGACCCGGACCTGACCATGACCATCTACGCCGCCGAAACCGGCTCGCCATCCGCGGACGCGCTGCGCCTGCTCGCGAGCTGGGCGGCCACAACCCGCGACAACGTACTGCCAGACCTTCGGCGTGACGCCTAGCCACGCGCTGAAACGTGAACCAACCGCTCCTCCGTTATGCGGTCAGCGAAGAGCGAAGCAGGGGGAGGGATCGGTGGAGCTCGCGCTGCCAGTACGGCCAGCGGTGCAGGCCCGGCCCGTACAGGTCGGCCTGGACGCGTACGCCGGCCTGCCGCAGTCGGGCCACCAGGGCCCGAGACTGACCGACCAGTACGCCCTCGCCGTACTCGTCGGTCATGCCCGGCGGATCGAGCGGACCAGGGCGGCCGTCCCCGGCGGAGACGAACACCGGGATCGGGCGCAGACGCTCGGCCAGGTCGTAGGGGTTGTGCTCGCGCCAGATCTGCTCCTGCTGCTGCGGATCACCCCACAATGCATCCGGGTCGCCGCCTTCGCGCTGGATCACACCGCGGACGATCCGTGCACCGTTCGGCTGGAACCGGGTGTCGACGATTCCGCTGTAGGAGGCGGCGGCGCGGAACATGCCAGGGTTGCGGGCGGCGTACGACAAAGCGCCGAACCCGCCCATCGACGGACCGGCGATGGCTCGCTGCGGCCCGGCGCCGTACCGCTCCTCGAGCAGGCTGCGGAGCTCGCGCAGATGGAACCTCTCCCAGCGCGGTGGACCAGCTCGGTCGTTGTTCCACCAGTCGCTGTAGAACCCGGCGCGACCGCCGTCGGGCATGACGACCAGAACGCGGCGCAGCGCGGGCAGGTCCTCCACGTCGGTCTCGCGGATCCAGCTGGTGTAGTCGTCGCAGCAGCCGTGCAGCAGGTACAGCACCGGCCAGTGCTGGCCGGGACGGCGCTGTTCCCAGCCATCGGGGGTGAGCAGCCGGACCTTTACCGCCTGACCCATCGCCGGTGAGCTGATCGTGAGATCACGCTGTCGCGGGCCCACGACGTGCTCGTCAGTGACGACCGGGGGCCCGGGGGTGCCCGGCGCGGGCGTCGCCGACTGGCCCGCGCAGCCCAGCAAGGTTGCGACAAGCACCGAGACAGCGACCATCCGTCTCATCAGGGACGACGACCGCAGGCGGAGGAAGCACGTTCCCACGGGTGCCGCTCCGAACGCCTCGTCAGGGCCTTGTTGCCGTGTCCACCCCAAGCAGCATGCGCGCGCAGAGGTTCGGTCACCACGTCAGTTCGATCTCGAGTTCGCTCTCGTCGTCCCCGACCTCAATCTCGAGCTTGAACGTGACCTGATCCGGTACGTGCACCTTGAAGCGCATGCCGCCGCGCTCGAACTCGACCTCATTGTTCCGGGCGAGCGCAGTGGCGAGCGCGTGCAGGCGATCGGCGGCAGCTTCGCGGCTCAGCCGCGCCTCGTCGGTGATCTCTATTAGGTCCATCTGCCTTCCTTCGGTTGACCTCGCTGGGTTGGGTTCGCCCGGCTACACGGCAGTCGGGATGCAGTCATGGTCGCGGGGCGCCGCTCGATTTTCGTCATGCACGCTGCATGAACAACAGTCGCGCTCCCTACTGGCATGCCTTGGCCTCGTCGCCGATGTTCAAGCGACGTGATCACGGGTACGGGGGCCGTCAGCGGGCAGGTTCGCTCGAGGGACCCTGCCCGTAGGCCTCCAGCGGTTCAGACAGCAGCCGCCGGAGGCCGCTCAATGGCCAGGCATGCACAAGAGTGGCGTCAAGCAGAGTGGGAACGTGTGGTCACCAAGGGTTCGCTCAGTCGAGAAGACCGGTGGTCTGACCGATCTCGATCAAGTGGCCGTCCGGATCGCGAACGTACGCGCGGATCTCGCGCCCGTGGTCCTTCGGCTCGGTGAGGAACTCGGCACCCTTCGCCGTCCACTGCACGTAGACCTGCGCGATGTCGGCCACCCGCACGTTCAGGAACGCGCTCGTACGGTCGGGGTCGGGCGGGGTTTCGAGCGTGACGGTCGGCTTGTCGTCGGTCGGTCCGCCACCCTCGTTGAGGATCAGCCAGCTGTTGGCGACCTTCATGATCACCGGATCACGCTCGAGCAGCACCCGCGCGTCGAACAACGAGCGATAGAAGTCGCGGGAGCGATCCTGATCCGACACCACCAGGAAGTGGGTGATCACGAAGCCCTCTGTGGGTGCGGGGAAGTCGTCGAGATTCACTGATTTCTCCTCGGGATCTGGAGTGATCGATGCGCACCCTCGTGCGACGGTGCGCCCATGTTCCGTGCATACACCACTGGTGTCCGCGCTTACACGACCCGGTCGCGTGCGCCACCGTATGCGCGGCTGTCACGGTGTGGCGGGATCCGGCCAGGACGGACCGAGCCGGTACACGCGCCGGGCGTTGTCGCCCGCGATCATCTGCGCGAACCGCACCGCGTCTCCCGTGGTAAGGGCATCCTGTGCGAGCCAGTCGTCGAGCACCCTGCCGAGCGCCTGGCGGAACTGCACCGCACCGAGGTAGTGCAGTTCGGCCAGCCCGAACCCGTCCGAGGCGTACAGCAGGGAGCCGAACGGCGCGAGCTCCAGCGTCTCTGCGAGGACTGCGGCCGCCCGGGGACCGACGTGGTTGACGGCCAGGCTCACATCGAGCACCACCTGCGGGAAGACGTTCGCCAAGTAGGCGGCCTGCCGGTGGTACGGGTAGCAGTGCAACAGCACCACCGGCGCCGCGTCGCTCGGAAGCGAACGCAGGAACGGCGTCAGCAGCGACGGATCGGATCGATGCAGGATGAGGTCGGGGTCGCCATACCCGGTGTGCACCTGGACCGGGAGGCCCAACGGCACGCAGCAGTGGACGGCGTAGGCCACCAGCGTCGGGTCGTCGAGCCGGTACCTGCCGGTTCGCTCACACGCCGCCAGCCACCGGTCCGCAGCGCGTTGCACCTCCCGTCGAGAGGGTGCGGTCGCGGGCAGATCGAGCCCGACCCGATAGGCGGCGATCGACTTGAAGGCGACGGATCGGGACGCTCGCTCCGCCAGTGCCTCCGCGAGCGCGAAGCCGAGATCGGCGGCGCCCACTCCGGAGGCGGCCAGCTCCTCGGCGACCGACTCCGCCCGCGTCACCTGGTGCACCCGTGCCCCCACAAGGTCGGCCAGCTCGGGCAGGTCGCACAATCCCGGACGGTGCAGACCGGTATCGACCAGCAGGTCACTGGCTCCGCAGGCCCGCAGCAGCCTCCTGGCAGTTTCGTTCGGTCCCAGCGTCTCCCGACGGGCCAGGTAGACGTCGGGATCGGCATGCGGGCCCAGGCCCAGCAACGGTGCACACGACCGGCGCACGGCAAGGCCGACCTGCGAGTCGAACTCGCTGGTGCCCTCGGGGCCGCGCTGGTGGGCCTCGGTGAGCAGTAGCTCGAACTCACTGCGGTCGAGCGGGTCGACCACGACCGGGTGACAGTGCTGGTCGACCAGCGGGATCGCGGCGATTTCGTCCGCGATGCCCATCGCTAGTAACGCCCGCGGGTCGCGGCGACGACCTGGTCCGGGGTGGAGTCTGCGAACAGAGCGATCTCCGCCCGCCGTACGGCGGTGAAGGCGTCGTACAGCCATTCCCCCATAGCCGTCTTCAGCAGGTCGCTCTTCTCCAGGCAGGCCAGGGTCGCCTCCGCGGAGGCCGGCAGCCGCTCCACGCCGAGCCGCATCAGCTCAGCCGGATCCACAGCGGCCGGGTCACCGGTCACCTCCGGCGGCAGCCGCAGCCCCTTGTCCACGGACTCCAGGAGGACCGACAGTACCGCGCCTACCACGAGGTAGGGGTTGGCGCTGGCGTCGAAGCACTTCACCTCGACATTGGCCGCCGTGCTCCTCTCGCCCGTCGACCCGGTCACGAGTCGAAGCGCGGCCTCGCGATTCTCCCGGCCCCAGCACCGGTAGACGCCGGCCCAGTGCGAGGGCACCAGCCGCACGTGGCTGGCGACGCTCGGCGCGCCAACTCCGCACAGGGCAGGCAGCGCGTCGAGTACGCCGGCCAGGAACGACTCCCCCGCCGCGGTCATGCCATAGGGACCGGGCCCGCCGGCCAGCAGGTTGCCATCGCGGTGCACCGAGAGATGCAGGTGCTGGCCGTTGCCGACCAGACCCGCGACGACCGCGGGCGCGAACGAAGCGGCCAGCCCGTGCTGCCGGGATACCGCCCGAATGGTCTCGCGGACCAGCAGCACGTGGTCGGCCGCACCCACCGGGTCCAGCGGAGCGGTCGACACCTCGAACTGCCCGGCGGCGTACTCCGGGTGCAGTTGGAGGACCTCGACCGACTCGGCGGTGAGCGCCACCATCAGGTCGCGGCAGTAGTCGGAGAGCTCGACCATCCTGGTCATCCCGTACGCCGGTCCTGAGCACGCCGGCAGGAACTGGCCTGGGCCGTCGACCCCGAGCGCCCACTCGATCTCGAAGCCCATCCGGATGTCGAGTCCCGCGGCGGCCGCCTCGGATGCCATCCTCCGTGCGAAGCTGCGCTGGCATCCGGGATGCTCGTCGCCGTCCTGGGTGAACCGGTCGACCGGAGCCCAAGCCCATCCGGGCTGGGCCGCGAGCCGCACGACGCGGTCGAGGTCCGGGTAGAGACGCAGGTCACCCGTCGGGCCACCGGCCAGCCGACCGGCGGTGATGCTGTCGTCCACGCAGAACACGTCGAACACCGGCGACATCCCGACACCCCATCCGGCTGCACGCGCGAGCCCGCCCACAGGCACGGTCTTGACCCGCGTGACACCGGCGTTGTCGACATACGTCAGTGCGACACCGGCCACACCGTCCGCCGCCAGGGTGTCCCCGAGCGCTCGCCCCCGCCGCTCCCGGTCTTCACGCCACCTGGCATGCACGATGTCCCCTTGGTCGGGTCGGAGCGCACCGGCGCCGATGACCCCAAGAACCGTCGCCGGCAGCCCGCCTGCCGCTCGGTCGGGGAGAGCGTCGCCGTGCGAGTTCGCAGGCTCCCTTCGGACGCCCTCAGGCTAGATCCGGGCTTCCGGTCCGGCAATGGTCGCCGCGGATGGCCGACAGCCTCGGCGACCGGCCCTGACGCCCTTGGCCGAGTGCTCCGGGTCCGGCACTGCGACCGCCGCGGTGCCGGACCCGGAGCCGAGCGTCGGTCAGAAGGGGCTGTAGCAACGCTGGCTCGCCCCGTGGAGGTTGTTGGTCAGACGCCAGACCATCGCCTTCATCGTGGCCGGTCCGTAGATGCCGTCGACCCTGATGCCATGCAGCCGCTGGACGCGTTCGACCGTCGCCTTGGTCTGCGCGCCGTAGTAGCCGGTGGCCGGGAGGCTCGCGCGGTAGCAGTCGCGCAGACTGTTCTGCAGCGTCGTCACGCCGTACCCGCGGTCACCGGGCTTGAGGTAGCACGCGAAGTGCCCGGTGCCGGTGGTCCTTGACACCGTGGCCGGGAGCCAGGCCCACCAGCCGTTGCCGGCGTAGCGTCCCCCGCCCACCGCGCAGTACGGGCTGAACGAACCCGGCGGCGGGTTGGCCGTGACCGTCCTGGACACGAACGGGCGGTAGCACTTGATGCTGTTGATGCCCTCCGCCTTGAACAACCGCCACCGCATCGCCTTGAACGTCCGCGGGCCGTATACCCCGTCGACCGTGATCCCGTGCAGCCGCTGGACGCGTTCGACCGCCGCCTTCGTCGTCGCGCCGAAGTAACCGGTGTCCCCGATGTTCGCGCCGTAGCAGTAGCGCAGCGCGTACTGGAGCTGGTGCACACCGCCGCCCCGGTCGCCGTACTTCATGTAACACGCCTGGCTGCTGCGGCCCGTCCGGTGCACCGCGGTCGGCGCGAACACCGACCAGCCGTTGCCGGCGACCACCGCGAACACCGTGTCGCAGAACGGTTCGGTCGTCGGCGCGGCGGCCGCCGTACCTGGTGCCGTGATCGCGGTTCCGAATGCGACGGTCGCGAGTACTAGAACTGCCCTGAGTCTCATGCCTGCCCCCAAATGAACAGCGCCATGTCCTCGATGAGGACTCCTGCCTGCTTGGACAATCTCGGGTCGCCCGCGAGTTGAGCGGCCACGATCACAATCCGGTGTCGGTGAGCAGGACGCCGGGCATCGTGGGTGGCGGGTAACGAGCATGGCCACCATCGGCACCACAGCCGACGCCTCTAGCGCGTAGCTGTCGCCCGGACCGTCAGCTTCATCGTCTCGGTGGTCGTCCTGACTCCATCAGGCCCGCAGTACGAGAAGCGGTACGTGAAGGTGTAGGTGCCCGGTTTGGCGTACGTGTGCGGCTCCCTGGCCGTGTCCGTGCCCGCGCCGCTGACTCGCTCGTGGGCGCCCTCGCAGGTCACCAGTCCAGCGTTCGCCCCTGCGCCCGGTGAGCCGTCGCCCCACGTGTACCCGGTCATGTAGGCGTAGTTCTGCCAGCTGTCGGCCCGGGACGACTGGCCTGTGCGCTCGATGATCGGGGCAAGCATCGAGCCTGACTGTCTGAACCGCATCGTCACGGTCAGCCCGTTGATCGTCGGATCCAGTCGAACGGTGACCCCGACCGGTTTCACGGCTGGCGAAGTCGGCTCGCTCGGAGACACGGGATCGGTCGGCGGCGGGGTGTCTGTGGCCTCAACAGGCGGCAGGGTCCGAGCCGATGCCGACACCGACGTCTTCGGGCTGGACATCGGACTGGTGCTTGGCGAGATCGTCGGTGGTTGTGTCACAACCGTTTCGGGGCCGCTCGGGCTGTGGGTGACGGGCGGGGCAGAATTGGGCCCGGCGAGAGTGCCCGCAGCCAGTGCCACCACGGCAACCGCCCCCACTGCCGCGGCAGCCGCCCCAGCCGCACGGCGGCGGCGTACGGTGCGGATGCGCTGGTACACAATCTCGCTCGGGACGCCGCGCGGCGGAGGCGGGTCGGCCACCAGTTGACGGAGCTGGTGCTTCAGCTCGTCGGGCATTGGTCTGCCCTCTTCTCGGACGGTGCGGTCAGGGGCGCGGTGTCGGCCAGCAGGTGGTGCTCGCGGAGCCTGGCCAGGCCGCGGGAGATGCTGCTCTTCACGGTGCTCGTGGAACAACCCATGATCTGGGCGATCTCGGCGTCCGGCAGATCCTCGAAGTACCGCAGCACTAGCGCGGCACGGGTCCGGCGGGGCAGGGTCGCGAGGGCGCGGAGCAACCGGTCCCGGTCTTCCACCACCCCGTACTGCGAGGGCGCAAACACCTCCGGAAGGAACTCGGTCGGCGTCTCGCCCTTCCACTTGCGACGCCACCACTGGGTGCTGGTATTCACCATCACCGTGCGGGTATAGCCCTCCAGCGCGGCGACGTGGCGCAGCGACTTGCGGTGGAACCACACTTTGGTGAGCGATGTCTGGACCAGGTCCTCAGCGAGGTGCCACTCGCCCGTGAGCAGGTAGCCGAACCGTTGCAGAGCGGTGAACCGCCCGTCGACGAAGTTCGCGAACTCCTCGTCCAGTCCCGGGTCCATCCGCTGTCCCTCGCACCCTGGTATGCGGTCCGGCCGCTGGAATCCCAGTACGGCGCGGGCCACGGCTGACCTTGCTCAGGAGTGAGATGACGCGAGGGGTCCGAATGGTTGAGCCGAGAGCATCTCGTGAGCAGGTCGTAACGTATCTGCCGCGGCCGCGCTCGCGCTCAACCGAGCCGGAGATCAGGCCTTCAAGAGTTCGATGAGGGGTACCGAGGTGTCTGCGAGCCGGTCTGGGTCGACGGGCCGGCCGCTGCGGATCAGTTCTTGGATGGGCTCGACGCCGTCATTCCACAGGTTGACGTGCATCCCTGCAATTACCCGGTGGTCGCCGAGCCAGAAGGCGTGGAACGCCCGGCCGTCGACGTCGCCACGGGTGACAAGCTGGTCGTAGCCGTCGGTGCCGAGCCAACCCGAGAACTCCATGCCGAGGTCGTATTGGTCGGTGAAGAAGTACGGGAGGTGATCGTGGGTCACCTGCCGGCCGAGCATTGCCTTGGCCGCGACCGGTCCTCCCTGCAGGGCATTGGCCCAGTGCTCAACCCGGATCTGCGTGCCGTACAAGGGACTGAATGAGCTCGCGACGTCCCCGACCGCGTAGACGTCCGGGTCGTCGGTGCGTAGCGATTGGTCGACGACGATCCCGTTGTCGCAGCTCAGGCCGGACTGTTCGGCGAGTTCGGTGTTGGGTCGCGCGCCGATTCCGACGATGACTGCGTCGGCCGGGAACTCGCCGCCATCGTCGGTCGTGACGCTCGACACCCGTCCACGGCCCCCAAGGCTTGTCACGCTGCGACCGAGACGCAGGTCGACGCCGTGCTGACGGTGAAGGCCGGCGAAGAACTCCCCCATCTCGCTGCCGAGGGCGGCCAGCAGCGGAGTCGGCTGTGGATCGATGACGGTCACGTCGCAGCCGTACTCGCGTGCCGCCGCGGCGGTTTCCAGGCCGATCCAGCCGCCGCCCACGACGACGACGCGACCGCCGCCGCGGATCGTTTCGCGCAGCCTGTCGGAGTCCTCGACCCGGCGCAGGTAGTGCACCCCATCAAGGTCGCCGCCGGGCAACCGGAGACGCCGTGGTGACGCACCCGTGGCCAGCAGCAGCTTGTTGTATCCGATCCGCTGTCCGTCATCGAGCTCGACCTCGTGGGCCCTGCGGTCGAGCCGCGTCGCCCGGCGTCCGAGCATCAGCTCTACCGACTTCTCGCCGTACCAATGTTCGTCGTGCAGATAGATCGTCGCCCGTTCCGCTGTCCCCAGCAGGTAGGACTTGGACAACGGTGGCCGCTCGTACGGCAGCTCGGTCTCGGCGCCGATGAGGACGATCCGTCCCGGGAAGCCGTCCTCGCGGAGGGTCTCGGCTGCGGTCGCACCGGCCAGGCTGGCGCCGACGATGACGTAGGTTTCTTCGCTGTTCATGACAAGTCCCTAGGGAGAGTGGTGATGGTGGCAGATTGTGGCGGCGCGGTGGCCGGTCGGACGGGGCGAGCTCAGATCCCACATCCGGTCAGCGCGAAGAACTCCTGCCGCGAGCCCGGGCTGTCGCGCAGCAGTCCGTGCAGCGCCGAGCTGACGGTCCGCGAGCCGGCTGCCTGCACACCGCGGAGGGTCATGCACAGGTGCTCCGCTTCGATCACGACACCGACACCCTTCGGATCCAGCTGCTCCTGCAGCCAGTCGGCGATCTGCTTGGTCAGTCGTTCCTGCACCTGCAGGTCCCGTGCGAACAGCTCCACAGACCGGGCCAGCTTCGACAGCCCGAGGATGCGCTGCCCGGGCACGTAGCCGACGTGGGCCACGCCGTGGAAGGGCAGCAGGTGGTGCTCGCACAGTGATCGCACCGGGATGCTCCTGGCCATTACCAGCTCGTCGTAGCCCTCGTCGTTCGGGAATGTCGTGAGATCGAAGTCGGGTGGCGTGAGTAGTTCGGCGTACGACCGTGCCACGCGGCGCGGGGTGTCGGCCAGGTGCTCAGACGACGGATCCTTGCCCAGCGCCAGCAGGAGATCGGCCACGGCCCGTTCCGCGGCCGGCAGGTCGACGCCCTCGCCGCCAGAGATGACGCGTAGCCGTTGCTGCACCGGTGACAGTGAGGACAGGAATCGGTTGGACGCGGAGGTGCTCATTGGCTGTGCTCTGTCCTCAGTCAGGAGCCACGGCGCACGGGCGCGTACCTGACGGCGAGCCGGGCCAGCGCGAGCGCGGCGACCAGCAGGCCGAAGTCGCGCAACGCGACGTCGTAGAAGCCGGGGATCGTCAGCAGGTTGACGATGATCCCCGCGAGCCAGGCGGCGACCAGCAGACCACCGAACCGCGGCAGCAGGGCGACGACCAGTCCGGCAACGATCTCCACCACGCCCACGGCGTACATCGCCTGCTGGGCCGAGCCCGGGACGATGTCGTTGATCCACGGTGCGAGATAGCCCGGCCAGTCGGTGAGCAGGTTGGCGAACTTGTCCAACCCGAACACGATCGGGGCCACAACAAACGTCATCCGCAGGGCCAGGAAGGCCTGGTACGCCGGATCGGACAAGGGTGCGCGGCTCGTTGTTCGGGTGCTGCCCTCGGTAATGGCCATGATTCCTCCTCTAAAGCTTAGATAACTTGACTTTAGAGCCTCTTGCCTGTTCCGTCAATGGAGGTTGGCTTTAGAATGAGCGGTGTGGATGATTCGTGGGAGGCCCGCGTCCAGGCGGTCGCGGCGCTGGAGGAACCGACTCGGCGCCGGTTGTACGCGCACGTCATAAGCCAAGCGAGACCGGTGACCCGCGACGAGGCTGCCGCGGCGCTCGGGCTGCCACGCACCACCGCCGCGTTCCACCTCGACCGGCTCGCCGACGACGGACTGCTCGACGTCGCTTTCGAGCGCCGCACAGGCCGGTCAGGCCCCGGCGCCGGCCGCCCGTCCAAGCTCTACCGTCGCTCAGATCGCCACCTGGTGGTATCACTCCCCGAACGTCGCTACGACGTGGCCGGGCGCCTGCTGGCGGCTGCTGTCGATGACGCCGAGAGCTCCGGCGACTCACCCCGGGCGGCTCTCGACCGACGCGCACATCGGCTGGGCACCCAACTCGGCGAGGCCGCCCGTGCAGCCGACGGCGAAGCGTCCGACCAGGACGCCGTCCTGCGTACTCTCGAGCAACACGGCTTCGAACCCCGCGCCGAAGGCAGCGGGATCGTCCTCGGCAACTGCCCGTTCCACATCCTGGCGCAGGAATACACCGACCTGGTGTGCACCATGAACCTCTGCCTGCTTGACGGGCTTCTGACCGGCCTGGGCCACACCGACCTACGCGCCCACCTCGACCGCGGGCCGGGCCGCTGCTGCGTGCGCCTCGAACCCCGTCAAGACCGAGCCTCAGGTGCCACCCCGCAGGTGGGTCAGGCCCACACCGACCGGGATGCTGACCAGGAGCAACAGCAGCAGACCCCGGTAGGCCCGGATCGCGAGCGGTGACATCGAGTCCTGCCCGGCGGTGGTGCTATGGGCGGTACGTCGGACGGGGCGTAGCGCGATCCCCAGGCCGATCACCAGCAGCAGCGCGCCGATGTCGACGAGCAGGGGGATGTCGGTGAGGGTTCCCCCGATGACCGCGGCGTTACCCAGATTCCAGGACGCCACCTGGGTCCAGCCCAACACACGAGGATCGAGCGGTTCAGCGGGTCGAGCCCACGCCTGGCCGATCGCGTACTGCGCGACGCCACACACCAGCACGAGATAGGCCGCCAACCAACTCCCCTCGTCCAGCTCCAGCGGCCCGGTGACCGCGGCGACGACTCCTCCGAGAACGACACAGCA
>Ga0075430_100002170_pt1 | contig 16250 bp, 12 predicted proteins | sample RhiMetdeltSRZDD4_FD_75294 | JGI IMG/M metagenome (GOLD analysis project Ga0075430, IMG submission 75294) | Populus rhizosphere microbial communities from Tennessee, USA - Rhizosphere MetaG P. deltoides SRZDD4 | ecosystem: Host-associated > Plants > Roots > Rhizosphere > Soil | place: USA... | reverse complement strand
CGCTGAAGAAGATCGACACCGACCAGCACTTCACGCAGCCGAAGCCGCGCTTCAGCGAGGCGAGCCTGGTGAAGGAGCTCGAAGAGAACGGGATCGGCCGTCCCTCCACGTACGCCTCGATCATGTCCACGATCGAAGCGCGCGAGTACATGGAGAAACGCGAGGCCAAGCTGTATCCGACGGAGCTCGGCTTCCTGGTGACCGATCTGCTCGTCCAGCACTTCCAGGACATCATGAGCGTCGAGTACACGGCGGCCATGGAACAGGAGCTGGACGAGATCGAAGAGGGGAAGGACACTCTTCTCAACACGCTCACCCAGTTCTGGAAGAAATTCGAGAAGGACCTGAAGAAGGCCCAGGCCGAGATGAAAGACGTCAAGGCCATGGAGGAGAAGACCGACGAAGTTTGCGACAAGTGCAGCAAGCCGATGGTCATCAAATGGGGCCGCTACGGTAAGTTCCTCGCCTGTTCCGGTTACCCGGAGTGCAAGAACACCCGCCAGCTGACGGGCGCCGGCGGAGACGGCGGCACGGAGGTCGACGAGAACCTGGCCAAGGAGGTGTGTCCCAAGTGCACCTCTCCGATGGTCGTCAAGAAGGGTCGCTTCGGACCGTTCCTGGCCTGCAGCAAGTACCCGGAATGCAAGACCACGAAACGCCTGGTGCGAGGCGAGGGCGGCAAGCTCACCGTCGAAGAGGAAAAGCCGATCGACGAGAAGTGTCCCGACTGCGGGAACGCTTTGCAGTGGCGGCGCGGCCGCTTCGGCGCCTTCATCGCCTGCAGCACCTACCCCGAGTGCAAGTACATCAAGAAGAAGGAAGCGCGCGAGATCGGCATGCTGTGTCCCGATTGCGGCGAGGGCCAGGTGGTCGAGAGGAAGGGTCGCTGGGGCCGCTTCTTCTACGGCTGCCGTCGCTATCCCGAGTGCAAGTTCACCGCATACAGCAAGCCGATCGCCGGTCCTTGCCCGGACTGTGGCCGGTCCTACCTTCTCGAGAAGGAAACCAAGAAGGAAGGCCTGATCGTGTTCTGTGGCAACGAAGCCTGCCACTACAAACGCGACGCCGACAGCAGCGCGGCCTGAGCGCCGTTCCGCCGCGCCCCTTACACTGAAACGAATGGAGTCTCGGGTCACGATCGTGGGCGGCGGTCTCGCCGGTTGCGAGGCGGCCTGGCAGCTCTCCAGGCGCGGCGTCGCCGTCGATCTCTTCGAGATGCGGCCCGTGAAAGCCACGCCCGTTCATCAGACCGCCGACTTCGCCGAGCTCGTTTGTTCGAACAGCCTACGGGGCGACGCGCTCGATCAGGCGGCAGGTCTCCTGAAGGAGGAAATGCGGCGCATCGACTCGCTGATCCTGCGCGTCGCGGATGGCGTTCGCGTGCCCGCCGGCAGCGCCCTCGCGGTGGATCGGGGGCTGTTCTCGGCCAAGGTGACGGAGGCGGTGACGGGGCTGCCGGGGATCCGTGTTCACCGCGAAGAGGTCAGCCGCATTCCCGACGCGGAGATCGCGATCGTGGCGACCGGTCCGCTTACCTCAGAGTCGCTAGCCGCCGACGTGGCGCGCTTCGTGGGCGCCGATCACCTGTACTTCTTCGATGCCGTGAGCCCCGTGATCGAGGCCGATTCGATCGACGAGCTGAAGACGTTCCGCGCCTCGCGCTATGGCAAGGGCGGCGACGACTACGTGAACTGCCCGCTGAGCGAGGCCGAGTACCGGGCCTTTTTCGAGGCTCTCACGACGGCGGAGAGCGCCGAGATCCACGCGTTCGAGCACGAGTTCTTCTTCGAGGGCTGCCTGCCGGTCGAGGTGATCGCGAGCCGCGGCCCGGAAACGCTGCTGTTCGGGCCGATGAAGCCGGTCGGCCTCGTCGATCCCAAGACGGGCCGCCGGCCGTTTGCGGTCGTCCAGTTGCGGCAGGACAACCTGGCCGCCAGCCATTTCTCGATGGTCGGATTCCAGACCCAGCTCAAATGGGGCGAACAGAAGCGCGTGTTCCGGATGATTCCGGGTCTCGAGACCGCGGAGTTCGTTCGCCACGGAATGATCCACCGCAACACCTACGTCAACGCTCCGAAGACGCTTCAACCGACCTTCGAAACGCGTGCCCGGCGTGGCCTCTTTTTCGCGGGCCAGATGTCCGGTGTCGAGGGCTACGTCGAGTCTGCGGCCTCGGGCTTGATCGCGGGAGTCTCGGCGGCCGCGCGAGCTCAGGGTCAGGAGCCGCTCGCTTTTCCCGAGGCAACAGCCCTCGGCGCGCTTGGGCGCTACATCTCCGCGAGCGATCCGAAAAACTACCAGCCCACGAACATCGCCTTTGGCCTGCTCCCGGACCTGCCGCAGCGCATTCGAGACAAGAGCCTCAAGCGCCGCGCCATCGCAGCGCGTGCGCTGAGCGCCCTGGATGCGTTCTTGACCGCGGGGGTCTCGGGCGAGGCGATCGGTCGTTGACGCCGCTCGCTCGCCTCCAGACGGCCCTTCCCGCATTCGTGTCGCATCTCGAGCGCGAACGGAACGCTTCGACGCATACCGTGCGGGCGTACTCACGGGACCTCCAACAGTTCCTGGATTATCTCGAGGTGCCATCCCGGGTTGCCGCGCCGATCGACCACCTGGCGATTCGATCCTTCCTGGCATTCCTTCACGGCCAAGGCGTGTCGAAGTCGACCTCGGCCCGAAAGCTGGCCGCCCTGCGCACCTTCTTCCGCTATCTTTGCCGGGAAGGCATTCTCGACAAGAACCCAGCTCGAGCCCTGCTCTCCCCCAAGCTGGACAGGAAGATCCCGCAACGGCTCGAGGAAGCCGACCTCTCTCAACTCGCTGAAATCAAAGACAAAGACAGCCGCTCCCTCAGGACCCGCGCGATCATCGAGCTTCTCTACGGTACGGGGATTCGCTGTTCCGAGCTGACGGGCCTGGACCTTACCGAACTGGACTTGGGAAGCCGCCTCGCCCGAGTACTGGGCAAAGGGAGAAAAGAACGATTGGTGCCGTTCGGCAGGGCGGCGCAGGTGGCGATCGAGGCGTACCTCGCCGTTCGGAGCATCGGCAAGAATCCCAGTCCCGCGCTCTTCACCAATGGTCGCGGTGGGAGATTGACCGATAGAAGTGTCCGGCGAGATCTTCAGGGCCGAGTGCGTCAGGTCGCCCTCGAGCAGAGAGTGAGCCCTCATACCCTGCGACATGCCTTCGCAACCCACTTGCTCCAAAGAGGCGCCGACCTCCGCTCGATCCAGGAGCTGCTCGGACATGTGAGCCTATCGACGACGCAGCGCTACACCCATGTCAACACCCGGCAGCTTCTAGAGATCTATCGCAAAAGCCATCCGCGAGCCTAGCCTCCCCTACGAGGACTGAGACTTTCGCCGGCGAGGGGGCGTCATAAGCTAGTGGAAGGCATGGGGCCGACCGACGAAGATCTGGTTGCGGCCGTGCAAGCAGGCGACGTGTCTGCGTTCGACGTGCTCGTGCGCCGGTGGGATCGCAAGATTCAGGGCGCCGCCTTCCGAGTCCTCGGATCGCCCGACGAGGCTCGCGACGTCTCACAAGAAGCCTTCATGAAGGCGTTTCGGGCGCTGCGTGGCTTCAAGCAGGAGGCCCGGTTTTCGTCGTGGCTCTACCAGATCGCGATGAACGTCTGTCGCGACAAGCTTCGGCGGCGCCGGGGCCGCGAGCATCTGAGTCTGGATACCGTCGTCGAAGGCGGCGAGCCGGCGCTCCACCAGCGAGCGGTTGCCGACCAGGTAGTGCATTCGGGGGACCTGGCGCGGGCGGTGGCGGCGGCGATCGAAACCCTGCCGCAGGAACAGCGCGAGGTCGTGGTGCTGAAGGAGTACGAGGGCCTGACCTTTCCCGAGATCTCCGAGATCCTGGGAGTGCCGCTCTCCACCGTGAAGACGCGGCTTTACCGGGCGCTCAGCCAGCTTCGCATCGAGCTCGAGAGACAGGGAGTCGGAATCAAGGAGATGACGTATGGATTGCGCTGACGTCAGAGACGATCGACTGGATGTTCTCTACGGCGAAGCTGGAGCCGACGCGCTCCGCCGCGTCGAGACACACCACGCCCGCTGTGCGACATGCCGCGAGGAGTTCGACGCGCTCCGTGGAGTTCGCCGGAGTCTCGGCGCCTGGAGGCTGCCTGCCGCTTCCGCCGAATGGACGGGCCGAGCGCGCCGGCAGAGCCCGCTCGTGGGCCTCGCCGCCGCCGCAGGACTGGTGCTGGCCCTGGGAGGCGCCGTACGGCTGGCGGGCGTCTCGTTCGAGGTCGCCGGCGGCCCCGTGCGCTTCCGCATCGGCATGCCCGACGCCTCTGCGCAGGTCGCCGAGCTGAAGGCCGCGCATCGGAACGAGCTCGCGAAGCTCGAAGCGCAGATCGCAGAGGTTCAGGCGCGGCCAGCGGCGCTCGAGGTAGAGCGCGAGTCTGCGCTCCTGGAGCGCGTCCAAAAGATGCTCGACGAGCGCGACTCGCGCCAACTGCAGCAGGTCGACGGTCGCGTCCAGACGCTGACGGCTCGCGCCGAAGCCCAGCGCCGATATGATCTGGCGCGGATCAGCGCCGGCCTCTCCTATCTCGACGGAAAGACCGGCCAGCACGCCGCGCGTACCACTGAGCTGATGGGATACATGCTCCAAGCGTCGGAGAAGCGTTGATGCGGGCTCGGAATCGCCTTCAGATCGCCGCCGGCTGGCTCAGCCTGGCCGCCGCCGTTCCCGCGTTCGCGCAGGATCCAGCGAACGATGTTCGGCTGGAGATTCGCCGTTTCGGATCGGTCCTGGAAACGGCCGTTCGCAGCGTCAGCCGGCCCTCGCCGATGCAAACGATGGGCGCCGTACCGCGCACGCGCGGGTTCCTGTTGCCGGGCGTCGGGCTCGTGTTCGTGCTGCCTGCGCGCCTGCTCCCCGGTGAGAACCGCGTGGTGGTGCTGCGAAACGGCCAACCGGCCGTAGCGGGCGTGATGAGGAGCGCCGGCCCGCGCGACGGCAAAGTACGCGTAGAGGGGAAGCCGGTCCCTACTGACCCGCTCGATCGACAGATCCAGGAGTTCGAGCGGCTGGCTCAGGCATACTCGCGCGAAGCCGCGTTGGCGAGCGAAGAGGCGGAGCGAAGCATGGAGCGCATCGCGCAAGAGCTTCGGCAGCGCTATCCGGACGCCGATTCCGGAAGCTTCTCCTTCACGTTTTCCGTCCCGTTGCCTCCCCCCGCCGTACCTCCCGTGCCGGCGGTTGCGCCCGCTCCACCGAGTGCTTCGGTTCCGGGCGCGACGCCGGTCGTGGCTCCGGCGCCACCCGAGCCGCCGCCGCCGCCACCCTGGCGCTTCTGGGGCGACGAATTCGAGGACGACGACCCGCGGCCACCGGCCCGGGTCGTCGCCGACGTCCGCGGCGTCCTGCTCCAGACGATGGAAGCCCAGGGCGGGAGGCTGCGCCTGGTTCGTCCCGACGAGCACCTCGTGGTCGTCGTCGATTTCACGGCGCGCGTCTTCCCAGGATGGTCGGAGTCGCGTGCCGAGCACACGCTCGTGCTGAAGGCGCGCAAGAAGGACCTGGACGATCGCTTGGCTGGCAAGCTGTCGACCGAAGACTTCCGGAAGCGAATCGAGATCGCGGAGTACTGATCTTCTAGCGAGACGCGAGGAGCAGCCACGCGGAGACGACCGCCAGCGCACCATCGCTGGCGGCGAAAAGCAGGAACGACGTCGGCGAACCGCGGTAGAAGTGATCCGCCACGAATAGTGCGACACCCAGGCCCTTCGCCAAAACTCCCGCCACCCACAGGTAGCCGCGCCTCGAAAGCGGGTCGGCGGCCGCCCAGAAGTAGCCCGCCGCCAGGGACAGCGTGAACACGCCGTTGAGCTGAGCGTTCACGACGGGCACGGGAGCCGGCGCCCCAAAGAGGCGCGCCATCTCGATCGGCAGGAAGAGCATCGGAAGAGCCAGGGCCAGGTCGTAGAAACCCGACACGATCGCGAGCGTCCGAAGCTTGGAGGCATTCACCGACACGACCTATACTAAGGTTCCCGCGCCGCTCCGCCCTAAGCGCGATTCTCCATGCGCGACCCGATCTCGAAGATCCACGGCACCACCATCCTTTCGGTGCGGCTGCGAGGCCACTCCGTGATCGCAGGCGATGGACAGGTGAGCCTCGGGGCGACGGTTCTGAAGCACACCGCGCGCAAGATCCGCCGTTTCCACAATGGCGAGATCCTGGCCGGGTTCGCGGGCTCCACCTCCGACGCGATCGCCCTGCTCGCACGGTTCGAAACGAGGATCGAAGAGCACCGCGGTCACCTCGAGCGAGCCGCCGTGGAACTGTCGAAGGACTGGCGGACCGACCGCGTGCTGAGGCGGCTCGAAGCGTTCCTGATCGTCGCCAACCGCGAGGCATCGTTCCTGCTGTCGGGCGCGGGCGACGTGATCACTCCGGACGACGGCCTGCTGGCGGTCGGCAGTGGCGGGCCCTACGCGCTCGCGGCCGCGCGCGCGCTGGCCGAGAAGACCGAGCTCGGGGCCGAAGAGATCGCGCGCGAGGCGATGCGGGTCGCCTCGCAGATCTGCGTCTACACGAACGATCAGATCTCGATCGAGGTCTTGTAGACGTGCCGATCTATCTGCCGGCCTCGCTCGACGAAGCGCCCGCCGCCGTCGCGCTCGACACGATGACCCCGCGGGCCATCGTCGAAGCCCTGGACCGGCATGTCGTCGGGCAACGGCAGGCCAAGCGCGCCCTGGCGATCGCGCTTCGCAACCGGGTGCGGCGGCAGCGTCTCGCCCCGGAGATCGCCGCAGAGGTCACCCCCAAGAACATCCTGATGATCGGTCCCACGGGTGTCGGCAAGACGGAGCTCGCGCGCCGCCTGGCACAGCTCGCCGGCAGCCCGTTCCTGAAGGTCGAAGCCTCCAAGTTCACCGAGGTCGGCTACGTCGGGCGCGACGTCGAGTCGATGGTGCGCGATCTGGCCGCGCACGCCGTCGACATGGTGAAGCGCGCCAAGATCGAGGAGGGCCGCGCACAAGCCGAAGCCAATGCCGAAGAGCGCCTGCTCGATTTGCTGCTGCCCGTAGCGCCTTTGCCACGGACCGAGGGCGGGGACCCGGCGGCAAACGCTCCTGAAGCGCGCCCCACCGCCCCAGCCACGCGCGAGAAGCTGCGCGCCCAGCTCCGCGCCGGGCTCCTCGAGGACCGGTTGATCGAGATCGAGGTCCGCGAGCGGACGTCGCCGACGTTCCAAATTCTCTCTTCGCAGGGCGTCGAAGAGATGGACGTCCAGCTCAAGGACATGATGCCGGGCCTCTTCGGCGGGAAGAGCAAGAGAAAGACGCTCAAAGTCGCCGACGCGCGGCAGGTAATCCTGCAAGAAGAGGAAAACCGGCTGCTCGACAGCGATCAGATCGCCCGGCTCGCGATCGAACGAACCGAAGCTTCGGGAATCATCTTCATCGACGAGATCGACAAGGTTGCCGGCCGCGAGGGCGGGCACGGCCCCGATATCTCGCGCGAAGGCGTCCAGCGCGACCTGCTCCCGATCGTCGAGGGCACTACGGTTGCGACCAAGTTCGGCTCCGTGCGCACCGACTACATCCTGTTCATCGCGGCCGGCGCCTTCCACGTCAGCAAGCCCTCCGACCTGATTCCAGAGCTGCAGGGCCGCTTCCCGATTCGCGTCGAGCTCGAGCCGCTCAGCCAGGAAGACCTGGTGCGGATCCTGGTCGAGCCGAAGAGCGCTCTCTTGAAGCAGTACCAGGCGCTCCTCGAAACCGACGGCGTGCAGCTCGAGTTCAGCGATGCGGCCGTACAGGAGATCGCTCGCCTCGCGCACGTCGTCAACACCGAGACCGAGAACATCGGCGCGCGCCGCCTCGCGACGATCCTCGAAACGCTGCTCGACGAGGCCGCGTTCGAGGCCGGCGACGCCAAGAAGGGCGTCGTAAGGTTCGAAGCCAGCGATGTCCGAAAACGCCTCGAATCGCTGGCGCGCGACCCCGAGCACTCGCGGTTCATTCTCTAGATGAGGTTCGCCAAGCCGCTCGTCGTCGCGCTCGTCGTGGCCGCCTGTGGAAAACGCGGCGATCCGCTGCCGCCGATCCGAATCGTGCCGCAACCCGTATCCGAGCTGCGCCTGGCGCAGCGTGGCGACGTGCTCGAGACGTCGTTCATCGTTCCCCGTGTGGCCACCGACTCCTCGCGGCTGGGCGTGATCGACATCGAGATCACCCGCGCCCAGAAGACCGGCGACTTCGACAAGGTCGGCGTGCGTACCACCAAGCGCGCGGCGCCCGGCGAAACGCTCGTGGAACGAGAGGAACTGCCGGCGCTCGGCACCACCGTGCGCGTGGCGGCTCGCGCGATCTCGAAGGGACACGCCTCCAACCGCACCGCCATCGTTTCGCTGACCGTGTTGACGCCGCCGCTGGCCCCCACCGATCTCGAAGGTGAGGTCGGCCCGAGCGGCAACGTGCTGCGCTGGACCTATCCCGGTCCTCTCCCGACTCCTCTTCCGCTGCCCACTCCGACGCCGCCGCCGACGCCCAGGGGACTACCGTCGGCATCGCCCGGCATCGCCCAGACGTCGCCGGGCGCGGTCGGCAGCCCGTCCCCGCCGCTCACGCCAGCACCGAGTGCCGCGGCGACTCCGAGCACGCCGACGACGCCCGCGCCAACACCTGCCGCCGCACCCAGTCCGAGCGTCGCCGCCACACCGCCGCCGACCCCGACATCGACCGAAGCGCCGCTGCCCAGTCCCAGCGCGACGGTCGGGCAATCGCCGCTTCCCGGGGCTCGGCCGTCGGGCGCCGCGACACCACAGCCGTCCCCGAAACCCGTCGGGTTTCTCGTCTACCGTCGGCCGAACGAGGGCAGCTACACGCGCGCGCTGCGAAACGACGTGTTCAGCACGATGCTCTTCGAAGACAACACCGTCGAGCCCGGCCAGGAATTCTGCTACGTCACTCGTTTCGCCATGTCGGCCGATCCCATCATCGAGAGCGCGAGCTCCAACGAGGTATGCCTCACTTTCAAAGACATCGCCGCGCCGGCCGCGCCCGTCGGCGTCTCGGTGTTCCTCCGCCCGAGCGGCGTCGAAGTCTCCTGGAGCCCGTCGAGCGAAGCCGACCTCGCCGTCTATCGCGTGTACCGCCGGGCGCCGCCGGGCGAGGCCCCCGTCCTGGTAGGCGAGGTTGCGGCTCCCGAGACGACGCTCAAGGACCCCGGCGCCAAGCCCGGGATCGCGAACGCGTACGTGGTCACGGCCGTCGACAAAGCGGGCAACGAGGGGCCGGGCAGTGCGCCGGTTCAGGTCAGGCCTTGAGGCTTCGCCCCGGGGATATGATCGCCGTTCGCTAGTGCCGATCTACGAATACGTCTGCGACGCGTGTCAAGAGAAGTTCGAGCGCTATGTGCGCGCGTGGGGCGACCCAGTGGCGTGCCCGGGCTGCGAGAGCGAAGCCGTCCAGAAGCAGTTATCGCGCTTCGCGATGGCGTCGAGTTCCGGCGCGTTCGAAACGGGCCCCGCCAGCGGCGGCGGCGGATGCTGCGGCGGCTCGTGCGGGTGCGCTCATTGAGCTCGCCCCCCGACACGCTCCAGGACAAGATTCGCCGAGCCGAAGCCGGTGGCGGCGCGGAGCGGCTCGAGCGGCAGCACGCTGATGGAAAACTGACGGCTCGCGAGCGGGTCGAGCTCCTGCTCGACGCCGCGAGCTTCGAGGAGCTGGACAAGCTCGTCGAGCATCGCTGCCTCGATTTCGGCATGGCGGAACAGAAGATCCCGGGCGACGGCGTCGTCTCGGGGTATGGCCGGATCGAAGGCCGCCTCGTCTACGTCTTCGCCCAGGACTTCACCGTCTTCGGCGGCAGTCTTTCGGAGACGAACGCCCAGAAGATCTGCAAAGTGATGGACCTCGCGATGAAGATGGGCGCGCCGGTGATCGGTCTCAACGACTCCGGCGGTGCGCGCATCCAGGAAGGCGTCGCGTCCCTCGGCGGCTACGCCGACATCTTCCTGCGCAACACGCTCGCCTCCGGCGTCGTGCCGCAGATCTCGGCAATCCTGGGACCCTGCGCCGGCGGCGCCGTCTACAGCCCGGCCATCACGGACTTCAACCTGATGGTGAAGGACACGTCGTACATGTTCGTGACGGGCCCGGACGTGATCAAGACCGTGACGCACGAGGAAGTGACCAAGGAAGACCTCGGTGGCGCGATGACCCACAACGCCAAGTCGGGCGTCGCCCACTTCGCCGCCGATGACGACCGCGCCTGCCTCGCCCTGATACGCGAGCTGCTCTCCTATCTGCCGTCGAACAACATGGAGGAGGCGCCGCGAGGGGCGACCAGCGATCCCGTCGATCGGGAAGATGCGGCCTTGGACACGCTCATCCCCGCCGAGCCGAATCGGCCCTACGACATCAAGGACCTGATCCGGGTCGTGGTCGACGACACCCGCTTTCTCGAGGTTCACGCCCACTACGCTCCCAACATCGTCGTCGGCTTCGCGCGCTTCGCCGGACGCAGCGTGGGCATCGTCGCCAATCAACCGGCGGTGCTGGCCGGCTGCCTGGACATCGACGCGTCAGTGAAGGCCGCCCGCTTCGTTCGCTTCTGCGACGCCTTCAACATCCCGCTCGTCACCTTCGAGGACGTGCCCGGCTTCCTGCCCGGCACCGCGCAGGAGTTCGGCGGCATCATTCGCCACGGCGCCAAGCTGCTCTACGCGTTCGCCGAGGCGACGGTGCCCAAGATCACCGTGATCACCCGCAAAGCCTACGGCGGCGCCTACTGCGTGATGGCGAGCAAGCACATCCGCACCGACTTGAACTACGCCTACCCGACGGCCGAGATCGCGGTGATGGGACCCGAGGGCGCCGTCAACGTCCTCTATCGGCGCGAGCTCGCGAAGGCCGAGGACGCCGAGCTCGTCCGCAAACAGAAGGTCGCCGAGTTCAAGGAGAAGTTCGCCAATCCCTACGTCGCGGCCGACCGCGGCTTCATCGACGAGGTGATCGCACCGCGCCAGACGCGGCGCAAGATCATCGCGGGCCTCGAGATGACACGCAGCAAGCGCGACAAGAATCCCCCCAAGAAGCACGGAAACATCCCGCTTTGAAGTTCGCCAAGATCCTGGTCGCCAATCGGGGCGAGATCGCGGTTCGCATCATCCGGGCGTGCCGCGAGCTGGAGATCAAGAGCGTCGCGGTCTTTTCGGAGGCGGATCGCGAGGCGCTGCACGTGGCGCGCGCGGACGAGGCCTACCCGATCGGGCCCGCGCCTTCGCGCGAGAGTTACCTTCGCATCGACAAGATCCTCGACGTCGCGAAGCAAAGCGGGGCCGACGCGATCCATCCGGGTTACGGCTTTCTCGCGGAGAACGCGGCATTCGCCAAAGCGTGCGAGGACGCCGGAATCGTCTTCATCGGGCCGAGGAGCGAGTCGATCCGACTGATGGGAGAAAAGACCTCCGCGCGTCGCGTGGCCGTCGAAGCCGGGGTGCCGGTCGTGCCGGGCACGCTCGAGCCCTTGTCGGACGACGCGACGATCGAAAAAGAGGCGGCTCGGATCGGGTTTCCGCTCATGCTGAAAGCCGCGGCGGGCGGGGGCGGCAAGGGTTTGCGGCTGGTCACGCGGCAGGCGGACCTCGCCGCGGCCGTGCTGCGAGCCCGCAGCGAGGCGAAGAGTGCTTTCGGTGACGACAGCGTCTACATCGAGAAAGCCGTCGTCCGGCCGCGCCACATCGAGATCCAGGTGCTGGCCGACCAGCACGGCCACGCCGTCCATCTCTTCGAACGCGAGTGCTCGATCCAAAGACGCCATCAGAAGGTGATCGAGGAGAGCCCGTCGGCCTTTGTCACGCCCGACCTTCGCGAACGAATGGGCGCTCTCGCCGTCGCGCTCGTCAAGAAGACCGGCTACCAGAACGCGGGCACGCTCGAGTTCCTCGTCGACCAGGACAAGAACCCCTATTTCCTGGAGATGAACACCCGGCTGCAGGTCGAGCATCCCGTCACCGAGCTCGTCACCGGCGTCGACCTCGTGAAGCTGCAGATTCGCATCGCCGAGGGCGAGCCGCTGCCCTTCGCGCAGAAAGATCTCGGCCAGCGCGGGCACGCCATCGAGTGCCGCGTGTATGCGGAAGATCCCGATCAGAACTTCCTGCCCAGCCCCGGCCGGATCGTCGCGCTGCGGGTGCCGGCCGGCCCCGGCGTGCGAGACGACTCGGGCGTCCTGGAAGGCGCAACGGTGTCGATCCACTACGACCCGCTGATCTCGAAGCTGGCGGTGCACGCGGCGACGCGAGCGGAAGCGATCGCACGCATGCGCCGCGCCGTCTCCGAGTACAAGGTGCTCGGCATCCGCACGACTCTCTCTTTCTTCGAGCGCGTGTTGCGTCATCCCGATTTCATCTCGGGCGATTTCGACACCTCGTTCGTCGAAAAGGCGTTCCCGGCCCACGTCGCCGAGCGCGAGCTGCCGATCGACGCCGCGATCGTGCTCGCCGCGATTCGCGGCTTCCTGGAGCGCCAGAGCGCGAGCCGGGCGGGCGAGCCGGTGAACGACGGCGGCGCGTGGCGGCGGGCGGGGCTTCGCGAAGCGCAGGCCAGCCGCTTTTGATCTTCGCGGCCAGCGCCAGGGGCCGGACCATGCGTGTCGAGGTACGTCGCAAGGACGGTCGCTTTGCCGTGACGCTGGATGGCCAGGCGCTCGACGTCGACTTCCGGCCCGAGGGCGCGCACTTCGCGCACGCGTTGATCGGCGCCGAAAGCCACGACGTCGGTTTCGAGAGGCGCGAGGGCGGCTACGCGGTGGTGTTTCGCGACACAACCGTGGAGGTCCAGCTCGCCGACGCCAACCACGGCGACGCCGGCGTCGTGAAGAAGACGGTCCATGGTCCTGCGAAGGTGAAAGCACCGATGCCGGGCAAGGTGCTGCGCGTGCTCGTCGCGGCGAACCAGGAAGTCACGGCCGGTCAGGGCCTCTTGGTGATGGAGGCCATGAAGATGGAGAACGAGCTGCGCTCGCCACGGGCCGGAGTCGTGCGCGAGATCAAAGCCGCGGAGGGCCAGGCCGTCGAGACGGGCGCCCTGCTCGTCATCGTCGAATAGGGAATCGAAGCGGTGATCCGCAAGCGGCGGCGGCTCATCGGGGCATTCGCGATCGGCTTGCTCGTGCTCGCGGGCTCGTTCCTGTTGCGTGTCGGAACGTTCACCGCCCGCGGTCTGGAGCGCGGCCTCGGCGCGTTCTTCGATCGCGAGGTTCGTGTCGGTGGCGTGGATTGGCGATTCTGGCCGCTCGAAGCCGAGGTGCGCGCGCTGCGCGTCGCCGGGCCGAAGGCTGGAGATCCGCCGTTCCTGGAAGTGCCTCGAGCGATCGTGACGCCCGCGTTCGCCCCGCTCAGCCTCGGCCGGATCGTGCTGGCGCGGCTGCGTCTCGAATCGCCTCGGATCCAGGTGCACGCGTACGCCGAAGGCGGCGACGACATTCCCAAATTCGGAGGCGCCACGGGACGCGGCTTCGACGTGCGCGTGAGGCGCCTGGTAATCGAGGGCGGTGAGCTGATCGTCGATCACCGTCGCGTTCCGCTGGAGCTCGACCTGCCCGATTTTCGCGGTCGGCTCTCGGCGCGCGCCGCTGGCGCGCTCGCCGGACAAGTCGCGTTCGGCCCCGGGCGGGTCCGCTTCGGCCAAGCACCCGAGCTGCAGCTCGGCACCGAGATGGAGCTGCGAATCGACGGGCCGCTGCTCACCGTCGAGAGCGGGCGTCTGCGCGCGGGAGCGACGGATCTGACGTATGCCGGCGAGGTTCGCATCGCGGCGCGGCCGCAGGGTGAATTCTCGGTGCGCGGCACGATCGACCTCGAGATGCTCGACCGCCAGGTGATGGACGCGGGGCTGGGTCTCCGTGGCCAGGCGCGCTGGGAGGGCCGAGCGTTGCTCGCGGGCTCGCGAGTCCGGCTGAATGGGACCCTGCGCGGCAAGGAAGCGAGCTTCGACGGCGTTCCCGTCAAGGGATTCGACGGCCAGGTTGCCTGGGACGAGGCCGGCGTCCACATCAAGGATCTGCGGGTCGACGCGCTGGGCGGCAGCAGCGTCTTCGCGATCGAGGTGCCGCCCTTCCCGAGCACGGCTCGGCTCGACGCCGAGCTACGCGAGGCCGACGCCGAGAGCACGCTTCGCTGGATCTTCAAGTGGGGCGCACTCAGTGTCGGCTCGGCGGCCACGGGCAAGCTGTCGCTCGCCTGGCCTCGCGGGCGCTTCCGAGAGCTGACGGGCCGGATGGCGCTCGATCTCGCCGCGTCGACCGACGGTCGAACGCCGCTCTGGGGACGCTTCGAATGGGCCGCTCGCAACGGAACGCAGACGATCGCGCGCGCGGACATGCAGACGCCCCATACTTCCGCTCGCCTGTCGGGCCGAGTCGAGGCCGACAATAGAGCCGATCTCGCGCTCGACGTCGACAGCCGCGACGTGGCTGCTTCCGACAGCCTGCTGGTAGCGCTTCGCCGAGCCTTTGGAGCGCCCGACCCGCACGCCGCCGGGTTCTCCGGCAGCGGACGATTCCAGGGACGCTGGCTCGGCACGCTGCGCGACCCGATTTTCGACGGGCGCTTCGAAGGCGACACGATCGGTTTTCTGGGCGTGACCTGGGGTCACGTCGCCTGGAACGGGGCCGCGACGGTCAACGACGTCCGATCCCGCTCGCTGGAGATCGCGCGCGGTGACGCCACGCTGTCGCTCACCGGCACCACCGAATCCGGCCGCTATGGCGCCGCCGACGCCCTCGACGTGCGCGTGAAATTCGCGCGCTGGCCGTCCGAGGATTTCGTGCGCGCACTCGGCTGGCGGATCGATCTGAAGGCTCCGGTCTCGGGGGAAGCGAGCGTCGCTGGCCGCCGCAGCGCCCCGAAAGGCGAGCTGCAGGTGGCCTCCGAGGCCGGGCGCTACTACGGGGTTCCGTTCGACGCGCTGTCGGTATCGGCGCGACTCCACGAGACGTCCATCGAGGTCCAGGCCGGGCGCGCCCGCGTCGGCGGGGGCATCGTGCAGTTTCGCGGCACGCTCGGCGACGACGGCAGCTACGACGGAAGTGCCGAGGCAACCGACGTCGAGTTGACCGACGCCTTCCCGGAAGGCGCTGACTGGGCGATCGCCGGGAAGACTTCGGGCCGCGTCACGCTCCAAGGACCGCTGGATCGGCCCCGGCTGCGCGGCACGCTCAGCTCGCCGCGGCTCTTTTGGGGCGACGAGGGCCTGGGCGAGCTGCACGCCTCCCTCACGGGAACCGGCGACGGCCGGGTGCGGCTGGAGAGCGCGTGCCGCTCGCCGCGCGTCGATCTCGAGCTGTCGGGATTCGTCGCGCTCGATCGGGCCGCGCCCTCGGAGCTGCATGTCGTCCTGAGGGATACCAGCCTTGACCCGTTCCTGCGCACGATCCATCCGTCGCTGCCGTCCACGGTGCGACTGGTCGGCAGCGCGGAAGCCGACTTCAGCGGTCCGCTGGGCAACCCGCGCTCTCTCCAGGGCGAGGTGCGCGTGGCGACGCTCCAGCTCGACCTGCCCGAGTATCCGGTGCGCAATGCCGGGCTCCTGAGGCTGAAGCTCGAAGCGGGGGCGCTCGAGCTCTCGGAGGTTCGACTGACCGCGGAAGGCACCGACCTCGAGGCGAGCGGCGCCGTCGATATGTCGGAAGCCGGGCCGCTGCGCGTCGATTTGAAGGGCGCCGCGGACCTGCGCGTGCTCAGCGCAGTCACTCGCCGCCTGCGCGGAAGCGGTGCGGCGCGGTTGGCAGTGGCGGTGCGCGGCACGACGGCGGCGCCGCGGATCGACGGCACCCTCGAAATGGCCGACGGAGGCTTGCGTGTCCGAGGCTTTCCGAACGGGATCGAAGGGCTGAAGGGAGTCGTGCGCTTCTCGGAAAGAAGCGCGCAGCTCGATGGCGTCGTCGGCCGCCTCGGCGGCGGGTCACTCGAGCTCGAAGGACAGGTGAGCTACGCGCTCGGCCGGCTCGCCAGCGTCGACGTGCGCGCGCTCGGCCGCGCCGTTTCGCTGCGCTATCCCGAGGGCCTGAAGAGCGCGCTCGACCTTGACCTGCGTTTCTACGGCGATGCCGACCGGCAATGGCTCGCCGGCGCCGTCGACGTACGGAACGCGCAGTGGACGAAGCGCTACGATCTCGCGTCGGAGCTCCTGGCCGCCGCCGCGCCGGCCGAAGAGATCGGCTCGTTGCGCGAAAGCGTGCGCCTCGACATCAAGGTCCGCGCGCC
>Ga0075430_100002165_pt1 | contig 16256 bp, 13 predicted proteins | sample RhiMetdeltSRZDD4_FD_75294 | JGI IMG/M metagenome (GOLD analysis project Ga0075430, IMG submission 75294) | Populus rhizosphere microbial communities from Tennessee, USA - Rhizosphere MetaG P. deltoides SRZDD4 | ecosystem: Host-associated > Plants > Roots > Rhizosphere > Soil | place: USA... | reverse complement strand
GCCGCCAGGCCGGCCGCGCCGAGTGCCAGCCGGCCGCGGCTCCACCGCCGGGTCGGGGGCTGTGGCTGTGCCTGCGCGGGGATTGCCAGCAACGGCATGTCCGCCGGGGACGCCGTGGCGGCGAACGCGGTGACCACAGTGGACAGCGAACGGGCCACCTCGGTGGACGACGGCCGGTCGTCGACGCGCAGGGCAAGGCAGGCCAGGCACAGCGCGGGTACCTCGGGTGGCAGTCCGGTGACCGGCGCGAACGCGGCGAGGTCGGTACCGGCGTGCGGGGCGGTATCGAGCAGCGAGTAACCGAGGACGGTCCCGATACCCCGGACGTCGTCCGCCGGCGTCGACTCGACCCGCGGTGCGCGGGACGGCCCGGCGAAGCCGATCAGCTTGGCGCCGGCATCGGTCAGTATGACGTTGTCCGGCGTCACCTCGCCGTGCACGACCCCGCGGGCGTGTGCCGCGGCCAGCGCCGCCGAGACCTCCGCTGCCGTCCGGACGGCCAGCGGCCAGGACAGCGGGCCGGTGGCCAGCAGATCCGCCAGCGGAGTGCCGTTGAGCAGCTCGAGTACCACGAACGGGATGGGCGCTGCGCCAGGGGACGACGCCTCACCGTAGTCGTAGACCGCGGCGACGTGCGGGTGCGCGAGCCGGGCGGCCGTCCGCGCCCGGCGGCTGATCCAGGCCCGGTCCACGTCCTCCATCGGGCCGGTGAACACCTTGACGGCGACCGGCCGGCCCAGCACATCGTCCATGCCACGCCACACCGTGGCCTCGGTGCTTCGAGCCAGTTCGTCGAGCAGCAGGTATCGACCCGCAAGTGGGGTGCCCGACCCGAACGAACGCATGGCGGAGAGTCTGCCCGATCGACAGGTTCGCCCGACAGCCGACCAACGGACAACGGTGCACCGACCGGATGTCGCGGCTCGTGTCACACCTGCGCGATCTCGTAAACCTTCGCCTCGACCGTGAGCGTCTTCGATCGCTCGGCGCCTCCGCCGACCGTAAAGATGGTATATGTGTGCTTCTCCATCGACCCGGGAGCACCGCCGCAGCTGAACGTGAAAGTTTCAGAGCCCTCGACGGCGTACGTGCCGTAGCTGCCCACCAGACCGGGGTTGTCGACCGACAGGGCCGCTTTGTCCGTACCGGCGAGCTTCCACTCCACAACCAGCGGTACGCCGGGAATGGGGTTGACATTCGTCCCCTGTGGACATTGCGGCTGTTGCTTGACGCGGAAGTAGACGATCCGCGGGCCGCTCGGCGTGGGACTCGGCGACGTCGTCGTCTTCGCGGGAGTGGGGGTCGGTGCGCCGCTCGGACCGCCGGTCGGCGGGGCGGCGCCGAGCCCGGCCGTCCCGCTCGCGGGCTCTTCGGCGGCGTTCTGGGCGGCGCAGCCGGCGGTGGCGAGGGCCAACAGGCCGGTGACCAGCAGTTTGCGGATGTTCATGACGCTGACCGTAGGAGGACGCGAGCGGCACCGAATCCTGGATTCGTGCCGCTCGCGGTCCTGGTCGCCGCGGGTCAGCTGGCCAGCGTCGCGATGGCCTGCGCCCAGCGGAAGTATTTGTTCGTGCCGAGGTCGCGGACGGTCTTGATGCCGAACGCCTCCTGCAACAGCTTCGCGTCGTTCTCCGTGACGCCGGACAGCGCGCTCACCGGTGCGTCCGCGAGTTCCTGTGCGCTCTTGCCTTCCCACGCCTTGTCGAGCTTCTTCTCGAGTCCGAGCATCTGGTGCTCCCTCCACAACACTGTTCTCACCGAGACTCTGACTCTACGGCGGGCTACTTGCCCGAGACCGTCCGGCCCGGCACGATCGGCGAATGCGCTGGGGGATCACCATCCCGTTCGCCGGTGTACCGCTCGACGACCATCGGGCCTGGTACGCCGAGCTGGCCGACGCCGGGTACACCGACCTGTGGTCCTCCGAGGTCGCTGGGACCGACGCGTTCACGCCGCTCGCCCTGGCCGCGGCCTGGCAACCCGACGTGCGGCTGGGTACCGCCATCGCGCCCGTACAGACCCGCGGCCCCGGACTGCTGGCGATGACGGCGGCGGCGCTGGCCGAGGCCGCACCGGGGCGCTTCGCGCTCGGCATTGGCGCGTCCTCCCCGGTCATCGTCGAGGACTGGAACGCGGCGTCCTATGTGGACCCGTTCGGGCGGACCAGGGACATGCTGCGTTTCCTGCGCCGGGCACTGGCCGGTGAGCTGGTCGACGAGGCGTACCCGTCGTTCGCGGTACGCCGGTTCCGGCTCGAGCGGCCGCCCGCCGTACCGCCGCCGGTGCTGTTGGCCGCGCTCCGGCCGGGGATGCTGCGGCTCGCCGCCGCCGAGGCCGACGGCGTGATCCTCAACTGGCTCGCCGCGTCCGACGTACCGCGGTCCCTGGCCGAGGTGCGCGCCGGCGAGGACTTCGAGGTCGTCGCCCGTATCTTCGTGTGCCCCACGGCCGATGTGACACACGCGCGGGCGGTGGGCCGTCGGCTGATCGCGACCTATCTGAACGTACCGGCGTACGCGGAGTTCCATCGGTGGCTCGGCCGAACCGACGTACTCGCTCCGATGTGGAGCGCCTGGGCGGCCGGCGACCGGCGCGGTGCCGCCGAGGCGGTGCCGGACGACGTCGTCGACGCGTTGGTGGTGCACGGCGATCCGGCCAACTGCCGGGAACAGGTCCGCGAGTACGTCACCGCCGGGATCGGAACACCGGTCATAGCGGTACTGCCGACACCCGAGCTCGCGACCGGCGATCCCGCCGCGTTGCGGTCGGTCCTGCGTGGTCTGGGGGGAAGCGATGCGGCTGGCTGACGCGGTGGTCGTCGTCACTGGCGGCGCCAGCGGGATCGGTGCCGCGCTGGTGCGCCGGTTCGTCGCCGAGGGAGCGGCGGCGGTCGTCGTCGCGGATCTCGACGAGGCCGGCGCGCGTCGCGTCGCCGAGGAGACCGGAGCCGAGGCCCACGGCATCGACGTGACCGACGAGTCCGCGGTGGCCACGCTCATCCGGGACGTGCTCGACCGGCACGGGCGCGTCGACCTCTACTGCTCCAACGCCGGCATCGCGACCGGCACCGGGTTGGAGACGAGCGCCGCGGACTGGTCGCGGTCGTGGACGGTCAATGTCATGGCGCACGTGTACGCCGCCCGCGCCGTCCTACCGTCCATGGTGGAGCGTGGGAGCGGACACCTGCTGTTGACGTGCTCCGCGGCCGGACTGCTGACCGCGGTCGGGGATGCTCCGTACACGGTGTCCAAGCACGCGGCCGTCGCATTCGCCGAGTGGCTGTCCATCATGTACGGCCACCAGGGGATCGGCGTCAGCGCGCTGTGCCCGCTGGCCGTCGAGACGCCGATGTACACGGCCGGGCTCGCCTCGGGCCACGTGCTGTCGCGGGTGATGGCCGCCAACGCGCTGCTGCAGCCGGACGACGTGGCGGAGGCGGTCGTGTCCGGGCTGGCCGGCGGGCGGTTCCTGATCCTGCCGCACCCCGAGGTGGCGGACTACTACCGGGGCAAGGCGGCCGACCCCGAGGGCTGGCTGGCAGCACTGCGCCGCGTCGTCCGCAAGCTTGCGGGTTGACCGTTGACCCCGGAGGTCCTGGCCGACGCGGTGGCTGCGGTGGACGCGGCCGTGTCCCGTACGGCGGGCAGAGTCATCGTCGGCGTCGCCGGTCCGCCGGGCGCCGGAAAGTCCACATTGGCCAGTGCGATCGCCACCGCTAGGGCCGGGGCGATGGTACCGATGGACGGCTTCCACCTGGCCAACGCCGAACTGCGCCGGCTCGGCCGGGCCGACCGCAAGGGCGCGCCGGATACGTTCGACGCGGCGGGCTTCGTGCACCTGCTGCGCCGGCTACGCGCGGCGGACCCGGTCGAGACGGTCTACGCGCCGGCGTTCACCCGGGCGCTGGAGGAGCCGGTAGCCGGTTCGATCCCCGTCGCCCCGCACGCCGGGCTGGTCGTCGTCGAAGGCAACTACCTGCTCGTACCCGACGAGCCGTGGGCCGCCATCCGGCCGCTGCTGGATCTGGCGATCTACCTCGACGCGCCGGATGCCACCCGGGTCGGCTCGCTCCTGCGGCGCGCCCGGGCCCGCGGGCTCGACGACGCGGCTACCCACGACTGGGTGTACCGCAACGACGAAGCCAACGCGCGACTCATCGCCGCCACCCGGCCGCTGGCCGACCTCGTCCTGACCCGCTCCTGAGGCGGTGTCAGATCTCGACGACCGGCACCGTGTCGCCCCGTGAGGAGTGGGTCAGGACACGACAACCGCCGTACCGGTGATGCACCAGTTGTGCTCGCCGGTGCGGGTGACCGTCAGGTCTACGACCGCGTTGGCGCCGAGCTGGGTGGCCTGTTGCACGATCGACTGCATCATCGCGGGCAGCTTGGCGCCACCGAGGCCATGAAAGCCCTCGGCGATGACGAGACCGCGGATCTGCATCGGCCGATCGGGAATCTGAGGCAGCGTGGACAGCAGCATGGTCACGACCTCCGGTGCCAGCGCAGGGGTCCAGGGTGGACGGTCCATAGTAGACGCCGCCACCACGGCCGTCGAGCGCGCAGCTCGCCCACGTACGCCAGCGCCTGGGTCCGGGCGCGCTGCGCGTCGGACTCGGCCGGCGCATCCAGCCCGAACGCTGTGGTGTTCACCAGCTCCGCGAGGTCTCTGACGGTTGGGGCGGCCAACCGTACCCGTGGCTTGGTACTCGCCCGGTGCGGACCCGCCGCGACCGCCGCGTGCCGGGCCACCTCGGTGGCCGTCAGGTGTGGTCCCGCCGGCCGGCCGGCGAGCCGCAGCGCGTCGGTGACCTCGAGCCACGCGCCCGTCACCCGATCCGCCGCCGCGCCGCGGTCGACGCGGCGCCGGCGCTGGGCCGCGCGCAGCAGCGGTACGGCGATCGCGAAGCCGGCCAGGCCCAACAGGAGCACGCCGCCGAGCGAACCGGCGGTAGCCACCAGCAGCGGGCTGCCGCCGCTCGACTCGGTGACCGCAGTGGACGGACCGGCCGGTGGCGCGTCGAGCATCGAGGTGTCCGGCAGCGGTACCTCCGACGGCGGTGTGGTGGACGGCTCCGGCTTCGGCCGGAACTCGTCCTCCAACGGCTGCGGCGGGGTGTCCGGTTCGGGCAATGGGTGAAACGCGACCCAGCCGAGGTCGGTGAAGAGCACTTCCGGCCAGGCGAGCGCGTCGGCCGCCCGGACCGGGCCGCCGCCGGCCTTGACCGTGAAGCCCACCACGACCCGGGATGGCAGGCCGAGCAGCCGAGCCAGTACCGCGAAGGACGCGGCGAACTGCTCCGACGTGCCGCGCTGCCCGCCGGCCTCGCGGGCGCCGAACAGGAAGAAGGCCAGGTTCGGGTAGGCGTGCCCGCTCGGTGCGTCGGCGACCAATTGGTAGTGCCCGGCGAGGAACTGCTCGATGGCCGACGCGCGCTGGTACGCCCCGGCGTTGCCCTCGGCCAGTTGCTGGGCGAGGCGTTCGACCTCGGTCGGTACGCCGGGTCCGAGGGTGACCAGGCGGCTGACCGAGGGACCGGACGGCACCTCGGCGGACGGCAGCAGGTTGTCGTCGACGTGCGGTCGCGCGGACTCCACGGTGTAGGTCAGCCCGGGCGTCAGCCCTTCCGGCCGGGCGATGGTGCCGCTGGCCTGGTCGTACGCGATCCGTAAGCCGTCGACCCGGCGCGGTACCCCGACCGCCGGCAGCAGGTGACCCGTGAGCCCGTCGATCGTGATCCGCTGGGCGACGGGCTCACTGTCCAGTGTGGATTCCTCGCTCTGGGGCAGGGACCTACCGGCGCCGCGGTACGTCGCACCGACCCGCCAGGTGACCCCGTCGTAGTCGGAGAGGACGGCGAGCCGGATACGCGCGTCCTGGCTGACCGTCGCGTCGAACAGGTGTTGTTCGGGGTCGACCGCCCAGCCGGAGAGCCGGATCAGCGGGTTCTCGTCGAACGGGTCGAGCTGCGGCGGCACGACGTAGCGCCGCGGGTCGGTCGGGGCGGTGCCGATCCGGCCGGCCAGGGCGGGGCCGAACACGACGGCGAGGGCCGTGACGACCACGAGGGCGGTGGCGGTACCGGCGCTTGCGTGCAGGCCGAGCCAGAGCCTCGCAGCGCGGCCGATCGCGGGACTTCCCTCGGCGAGGCCTGTGGCGCTCGCCGCCAGGCCGACCGCCGCCGCGGCCACGAAGGCGAAGGTGGGCAGCAAAGCGGTACCCGCGTTGGGTCCGACGAGGTAGAGCGCCGCTCCGAACAGCAGTGTCGGCGGTGCGTACCCGAGCAGCACCCTGCCCCCGCGCAGCGCCAACTCCGCGCCAGCCAGGCCGGCCAGCCAGGCGGCGACGACCGCGGCCACGACCGTGTCCGGCTGCGGTTCGACCGGGATCAGCGCGGTCAGCAACCGCGGGATGCTGTTGCGGACCGCGTCGAGCGTGAGCGTGGCGAGGTCGCCGGTGACGTCGGCGCGCTCGGCGCTGACCCGTACCGCCGCGACGGTGTAGCCGGCCAGGCCGAGCACCGAGGCCGGAGCGACCGTCCACGCCGGCAGCCGGCGCATGACGGCCGACAGCAGCACCGAACCGGCCGCCGCCCCGGCTACGAGCTGGGCGAGCAGGGGACCGGAGTAGATCCGGCCGAGCACCAGGCCCGCCGCGGCCACCATGCCCACCAGCGCGGCCGGCACCACGAGCGCCCTCGCCAGCCTCACCATGACCGGACGCTGTCCCAGGCGGCGGCGAACGCAGCACCGTCTACTGTGGAGAGCACGAGGATGTCGCTCGACGAGACCGGTTGGTCCGTGCCGAACACGGCCGCCAGCACGGCCGGGTACGGCCCGCGCAGCGCGGCCACTTGGTCGAGGTCGTCGAGTCCGCCCGCGCCGGTCAGGTAGACGAGCGTGTCACCGGTCCGCTGGGCGCGCAACGCCGAGGTCGCGACGCGCAGCGGGTCGTCGCCGTCCGCTGTGGACAGTCGCGCCTCAGCGAGCCGGTCGAGCAACCCCCGGGCGCGGACCGCGTCCCGCCGTCTACCGTTACCGCCCACCGCCGGGGTCGGGTCGGCCACCAGGAACAGGGCGATCGGAAGGTCCTCGCGCGCCGCGGCCGTCACGACCGACGCCGCGGCCTCACAGGCCGACTCGAAGCGATCCGACTCGCCAGCGTCCGTCGCATCCGGCCACGAGAGCAACCGGTTGTCCAGGAGGACCACCAGGCGCGGCAGGCTCGTGTCGAGGTGCTCGCGCACCATCAGCTCGCCGACCTTCGCGCTGGTACGCCAGTGGACGTGCCGCAGCTCGTCACCGACGACGTACTCCCGGAGCGTGGCGAAGGTGATGCTGCCGTGCGGCACCCGGTCGATCCGCCCGTCCAGGCTGCGGGTGATCCCGGCCGGTACGGCGGCCAGCGGGTAGCTCCGCGGGTGCACCCAGACGTTCGCCGACTCGCCGTGACTGCGGGCGACGGAGACCAGGCCGAACGGGTCGCGCCGGGTTACCCGCAGCGGCCCGATCGCGACGACTCCGCGCCGCTGGGTCGGTACCGGGTAGCTGACCGTCGTGTCCCGTCGAGGGCGTAGGCGCAGCAGCGGGACCGGCACCGCGAGCGGGCCGCAACGGTCGTGCGCCACGAGGGTGGCCGCGCGCAGCCGGCTTCCATTGTGGACGGTCAGGGTCACGGTGCTCGCCTCGCCCCGGACCACGCGGTCCGGGTCGGCGGTCCGGGTGACGGCCAACCGCGGTCGCCAGGCGGCATGCGCGAAGGCGTAGCCAACCGCGGCGAGCGCCGCCGCGCCGAGCACCGCCAGCTCCGGGTAGCCGAATGCGAAGCCGGTAGCCAGGCCCACGAGACCGGAAGCCAGCAGGCCCACCCCGCGAGCCGTGAACACCGGTCAAACCCCGGCAGGCAGGGGCACCGGTACCGCGGCTGCCGCGTCGGCGAGCACTTCCGCGGCGGTCACCCCGCGCAGTTGGGCGTCGGGGGAGAGCAGCAGGCGGTGGGCGAAGACCGGTTCGAGGAGTGCCTTGAGGTCCTCCGGCACCGCGTACCCACGGCCCTCGGTCAACGCGTACGCACTGGCGGCCCGGGTCAGCGCGATCACACCGCGAGGGCTGACGCCGACCCGGGTGTGCGGGTGGTTACGGGTGGCCGTGGCGAGCCGAACGGCGTACTGGTACAGCGGGTCGGCCAGGTGCACCCGCTGCGCCAGGCGGATCAGCTCACCGACGGTACCGGTGTCGGTAACCGCGGTGAGGTGGTCCGGCGAGCGTACCGGCGCCCCACGCAACACCTCGATCTCGACCGCCTCGTCGGGGTATCCGACCGTCAACCGCATCAGGAACCGGTCGAGCTGCGCCTCCGGCAGCCGGTACGTGCCGTCCATCTCGATCGGGTTCTGCGTCGCGACGACGAGGAACGGCCGGGGCACGGCGTGCCGGACGCCGTCCACGGTGACGTACCGCTCCTCCATCACCTCGAGCAGCGCAGACTGCGTCTTCGGGGAGGCCCGGTTGATCTCGTCGGCGATCACGATGTTCGCGAAGACCGGTCCGGGATGGAACTCGAAGCCGCGGGTGGCCTGGTTGTAGATCGTCACCCCGGTGACGTCGGACGGCAGCAGGTCGGGCGTGAACTGGATGCGCCGCCACTGGCCCTGCACAACCGCCGCGACCGCGCGAGCCAGCGTGGTCTTGCCGACGCCGGGCACGTCCTCGATCAGCAGGTGACCCTCGGCGAGCAGGGCGGTCAGCGCGAGCCGGACCACTTTCGGTTTGCCGAGCACAACGGACTCGATGGCGCCGGCGAGCCGGTTGGCCGCGTCGGCGAAGTGCTGCACTTCCGTGGGCGAGAGCGGTTCGGCGTACGTCATGGGTCGCTCAGCACGGCGGCAGGTTGTTGGGCTGGTCGCCGGCCGCGAGGTTGAACCACGCCCACGGCGTGTAGTACTCGCTGCCGTTGGCGGCTATCCGGATCCAGGTCGTGCTCCTCTTGTGGTTGTTGTAGACGTACGCGTAGATCTCCTCGCCGGCTACCCGGCAGAACGCCGCGTAGCTGCGGCCGTTGACGGCCCGGCCGACCTGGCTGGCCAGCGACGGCGCGGTGGACAGCTCCATCGCGTTGGCCGGGTTGTTGCACCAGGTGTGCTGCGCCGGGTCGCTGCTGCCCGGGTTGTTGTTGCAGACCGCTACGCCGGACAGGGCACGGGTGCTGACCGAGCCGCCGTACGACACCGAGCCGGCGGAGTTCGTGGCGGTGATCGTGAACGTGTACGCCGTACCGGCCCGCCACACCCCGATCGCGTTCGCGCCGCACGCGACCTGGGCGGTGGCTCGGTTGAACCCGCCGGAGGACACGGCGAGCCGGCAGGTTGTCGGGCTGCCGCCGTCGTTGACCGTCGACGTGACCGTCACTGTGCTGTAGGTCGCGCTCACGCCGCCCGGCGTCAGGGCCGGCGGCCGGATCGTGGTGGCCGTGTCGGTGGCGACCGCACCGTTGCCGGCCGCGTTGATCGCGTACACCTGGACCCGTACGGCCTCGCCGTCGTTGAAGCCGGTCAGCGTTACCGAGGTGCCGGTCACGGTCCGCCGGCCGAGCCGGGTCGTGACCGCGTACCCGGTGATGGGTCTGCCGTTGTCGGCGCCCGGCTGCCAGGTGACGCGGATGGCGCCCTTGGTGGTCGGCACGGTCGTGGCGTTGAGGTTCTGCACCAGGGCCGGGACGGTGAACGGCACCACCGAGTTGCTGGGCGGGGATGGCGCCGACCCGGCGCCCTTGTCGTTGATCGCGACGACCGTGAACGCGACCTGTACCCCGTACTCCAACTCACCCGCGGCCACGACCAACCGGGTCGTACCGGACTCGCCGACCGGTGCCGTCGCGCCCGCGGAGACCGCGGTAACCGCGTACCGGAGTATCTTCCGCCCTTGTCCGTTCGCGGCCGGCCAGGTGACCTCGACCGTGCCGTCGGCGTTGGCCGCTGCGGTGACCGACGGCGGCGCGTCCGGGACGTCCCTGGTCGGGACCACCGGGTTGCTCGTGCGCTTGGGTCCGGCGCCCTTGGCGTTGACGGCGTAGACGCTGAAGCGGTACGTCGTGCCGTTGACCAGCCCGGTGAACTCGATGGTGCGCTGGTTCGCTCCGACCTCGACGGTCTTGCCGGCGCCTTCGACGACGTACTTCGTGATGGCCGCCCCGTTGGGGGACGCCGCGCCCCAGCCGACCCGGGCGCGGGAGTCGCCCGCGGAGGCCGTGACGCTGCGCGGCGGACCGGGCTTGCCGACGGCCGGCCGCGGCGGGGGAGCGGGCGGGGCCGGCGGTGGCGGATCACCCCCGACGATGTCGTTGGCGAACTTGTCGACCACCCGGACCCTGTGCTGCTCGTCCACGACCCGAGCGGTCGCCGAGTTGGGCGCGTTGACGAACAGGTGGTGTTCGCGGACCTCGAGCTCGAGCGGTCCGTTCGCCCCCCGCACGACGATCGTGTCGACCAGCTTGCCCGTGTTGGTCAGCGCGTAGATCGTGCTGGTCGCGTCGTCGGGGCAGTAGAACCGGAGCATCCACGCGACGCACGCGCGCAGCTTCGGCCCCTCGCCGGGCACGACGAAATCGACCACCTTGTCGCCGTTGACGATGTAGACGTGCCGGTCGTCGACCAGCGTCACGGGCACGTCCCGGCCGATCGTGCGGGTCGGCATCACCGAGGGTCCAGTGAGGTTCAGCGCGACCGAGCGGACCGCCTCACCGTGCAACGTGGTCAACCGGCCCGTGGTCTTGTCGAGCACAGCGACCCCGTCGTCCAGCGCGGAGATGATCAAGTCGTGGTTCGGTGCGGCGACGGGCATCGTGCGGGCCTCTCGGGGGCTCGCTTCCGCGCCGCCGATCCCGCCGGACCCGCCCTGTGGGGCGACGGGGACCGGAGCGATCGCGACGACCGTGCCTTCGGTGGGCACGGCGAGCCACAAGAGCCCGTTGCCCGAGAACACACCGCCGGAGATGCCCGGCGGGAACCGCACGGGCTCCCCGATCGGCGTCAGGCGCAGCGGATCGAGCTGGCGCACCAGGCCCTGCACGGCGTCGATGACGAACGCCGCATCCCCGTTGAGCGCAATGCTCACCCCGAGGCCCGCGGTGGCCTGCATGGTCGCCGACACCTGCAGCGTAGCCGGGTCGATCGCGCTGATCTGTCCACTGTGGACATCACGGAGGACCAGGTACCGGTCGGTCTGCACGACCTGCATCGTGTGCCCCGTGGCGCCCGGCACCTGGTAGCGCGTGTCGACGCGACTGGTCAGCCCGTTGACGCGGGCGACCTCGCCCTTCGGCGAGCTCCACAACCAGGAACTGGCGTCGTAGTTGGCTACGGCCTGGTCGCCGGCCCCGAGCCCGAACAGCGTCAGGCCCATCGCGACGAGCAGACCCAGCACAGTGGTGATCGTGACCGCGCTGCCGCGCTTGCGGCCGTCCTGTCCGTGCCGTCCACCCACTGTTGGTCCGCCCCTCGTCGTGGCGTTCCTCCCCGAAGCCGGCACACATCATATGGGCTGTACAGCGCCTCGGGAACCCGCTGTGTGCGGCTGTGGACACACACTGTGTCCGTCTGTGGATAACTCCGGTTATCGCAGGTCCGCAGCGTGTCGACTGAGTGGTCAGTCGGTTCGAATCACCCGGATCGCAGCACGATCACCGCTGTGGCCGCGGCGGCGACGACCGCCAAGGCCACGATGACCACGATCAGGATCACGAGGGTACGCCGGCGGCGCGGTGCCCGATGCTGTACCAGTTCGCTTCGCTTGCTCGATTCGCTCCGCTTGCGCGGTTCGTGGTCGTTGTTGTTCCACGGCGGGCCGTCCTGGACGGCCGGCAGGACCTGTGTCGCCTCCGGATCCAGGTACCCGGCGGCCGCCATGACCACCGAATGGGCGGGTCCGAGCACGTCCGGCCCGAGCCGCGCAACCAGACCGAAGTTGCGCCGAGCCTCGTGCCGGTTGCCGAACTCGTCCGCCACGACGCCCAGGTCGTACGCCATCAGCAACATCAACGGATCGTCGTCGGGCCACCGGCGCTGCCCGGCCACGATCGCCTCCTCGAGGATCCGGCGCGCCGGCGCCAGCTCACCGGCCTCCCGGTGCAGCGCTGCGAGCAGCCGGTTGGTCTGCAGGACGTCCCGGTCAGCGGCGCCGAGGGTCGGCGTGGCCACCACGAGCGCCTCGATCAGCACTTCCCGAGCGGACCGGAGATCGCCCCGCTCGTACCGCGCCCGGGCATCGGCCACGATCGCGGAGAGATTGGTGAGCGTGGACACGCCGTCATGCTGCCTGGCGCCGGCGTACCGCGCCAGCCCTCCCCGAGTCGAGCCTCTGAACGCCGTGTACAGTGATGGGCCGTGCGGTCCCTCCAGGTAGAGTGGACGCTGCATGTCCGGGTGGCGGAATGGCAGACGCGCTAGCTTGAGGTGCTAGTGCCCGTATAGGGCGTGGGGGTTCAAGTCCCCCCTCGGACACGATCTTGACACACCGGTGCGCACTTTGAGTGCGCATGCGCTGTTACTACGGGGTCTCCGGCGCAGTAGCGGAGCGTGCATCGGATGACGCGGCGCTCCTCTGCCACCGTGGTTGGTCTGGCGATCTCGATCGGATGTTGCGCGGCCACGGCCGGCTGAGTTTCGAGAAGGTCGAGGACTCCGCGGCCGCCGTCCTCCAACGCCTCCACCACCGACTCGACGAACGTCCAGAGCGTTGTTGTTGACGTTGATGAGGGCCTAGGTGGCGGCGTTCTGTGCCTGCGCCGGAACAGCGGGGAGCAGCGGAAGGATAAAGCCGAGCAGTGCTATAACGATTGCCAATCGGCGGGGTGGGGATCTCATCTTTCCTCCTCAGCGGATGCCAGCGGCTGGCTGAGGCGGCCGCATTGTTGGGCTATGTGGCGGGCGGCGCGGAGTTCGAGTCGCTGGCCGGTCTCCTGGTGTACCTGGATTGCCTGTTGGATGGCGTCGATGGCCTGGTCGCGGTGACCAAGGCGGAGGTGGATGGTGGCCAGTACGGTGAGGGCTTGTCCTTCCAGTGCCCGGTATCTGCCGTGACGGGCCGTGGCCAGGGCGGCCTGGCAATGGTCGGCGGCGTCGTCGAGTTTGCGGTCGTCGCGGCGGGCGGCGGCGAGGCCGATGAGTGCGGTGACCTGGCCGTACGGTTCGCCGGCCGCGCGGGTGAGGGCCAGCGCGCGCTGGTAGCCGTTCACGGCCTGGCGGATGTGGTGGAGGTGATGGTGGGCGCCGGCTAACACGGCTATGGCATCAGCCTCGAGGATCGGGTCGCCGACGTCGTGGGCGAGAGCTGCCGCGGCGCTGGCATGATGCTGCGCCTCCCGGTAGCGCCGGGCGTCGCGGTGGACCGACGCGAGGGCGCACTCGGCGCCGGCCTCGGTGTAACGGTCGCCGATCTCGCGGGCAAGGCTGAGGGCGCTGGTGAGCGTGGCGGCCGCCTCGTCGAGCTGGCCCAGCGACCGCTGCACGTCGCCGAGGTTGGCCATAGTCCGGGCGATACCTGCGCGCGATCCTAAGCGCTGGTCGATCTCGAGGGCCTGGGTGAAGGTGGCGGCGGCCAGCGGTAGGCGGCCGAGTCCAAAGTAGACAAGGCCGAGATTGTGCATGTTGCCCACCTGGCCGGGGTGCCAGCCGGTTCGTCGGTTGATAGCCAGCGCCCGGGTGTAGTGGGTGGCGGCTTCGTCCAGCCGGCCCATACCCCAGTGGACGCTGCCCAAGCCGCCGAGCGCAGCAGCTACCCCCTTCTGCCATCTGGTGCGCCCGGCATGGGCCCGGGCCTCGGTGAGGTGTTCGATTGCTTGCTCGTGGCGGCCCTGCAGCATGTCCAGAGTGCCGAGACTCAGGTGGCAGGCCGCCCGGCCTAGCGGCCGTCCGGTGGCCTCGGCGGCGGCCAGGCCGGCCTCGGCGGCGGCACGCCACTCGAGCGTGTACATCCGCAAGTTGAGGTACCCGCGCAAGGCATCGGCGAGGTGCCACGCCGCGGTCGGCGGCCCGTGTTCGGCGGTGTGGTGGACCGCGGCGATGAGGTTGGCCCGTTCGCTGTCCAGCCAGGCGGAGGCGTCCAGATCGGTACTGAAACGCTCGGTGCGTGCGCTGGGCGGGGTGCGGCGCGTCAGGCGCAGCACGTGGGGGTAGAGCCGGTCGGCGGCGGCGTCGACACTGCGAAGGTAGTAGTCCAGGAGCCGGCGCTGCGCGGCCTTCCGGCTGGCCCGGTCGTCTTCGGCGGTCGCGCGTTCGCTCGCGTAGAGGCGCAGCAGATCGTGCAGGGCGTACCGCCCCGGCATGTGTTCGCCGACCAGATGGGCGCCGGCGAGCGTGTCCAGTAGCGGCGCGGACTGCTCGGGGCTGAGGTCGGCGATGGCGGAGGCCGCCTCGGCGGTGAAGTCCGCGCCCGGAACGAGGCTGAGGAGCCGGAACAGGCGTCGCGCCGGGACGGGCAGGGCCGCGTACGACAGGTCGACGGCCGACCGTATGGCGAGCTGCGGGTTCCCGGGCACGGACAGCGCGGTGAGGCGGTCGCCCGCGGCAAACTTGGCGGTGTAGTGGCCGAGGACGCGGCGGGGATGTCGGGCCAGATCGGCCGCGACGATCCGCAGGGCGAGTGGTAGGTGGCCGCACAGTTTCGCCAGGTCGTCGGCGGCGGTCGGCTCGGCCGCGATCCGGTCTGCGCCGAGCAGTCGGCTGATCAGCGCCAGCGACTCGTCGGGGGCGAGGACGTCGAGGGTCAGCGCGATGGCGCCATCACGGGCGACCAGCCCGGCCAGCCGGTCCCGGCTGGTGACCAGAGCCAGGCAGCCGGGACTGCCCGGCAGTAGCGGCCGGACCTGGTCCGGGTGTCCGGCGTTGTCCAGCAGCACCAGCACCTTCTTGCCCGCCAGCAGGCTGCGGTACCAGGTGGCGGCTTCGTCCACATCGGACGGAACCTGCTCGGCCGGCACGCCGAGGGCACGCAGGAACCGAGCCAGTGCCTCGATCGGCCGGATCGGCCGGTCGGCGGCGTAGCCGCGCAGATCCACGAAGAGCTGGCCGTCGGGGAACTTGGCGTGGACCTGGTGTGCCCAGTGCACCGCGAGGGCGGTTTTGCCGACCCCGGCGGTACCGGCCAGCGTCGAGATCGCCACGGCCGTTGTGGTCGGGTCGCCGGTCGACAGCAGGGTGTCGAGCCGGTCGAGGTGCGCCCGGCGGCCGGTGAACCCGGCCACGTCGGCGGGCAGCTGGGCCGGCACCGACGGTGCCGCCGTCGGTTGCGCGGAATGTGGGCCGGGCAACGGTTCGCCGGCCAGGATCGCCCGCTGCAGCTCGCGCAGCCGCGGCCCGGGCTCCAAGCCCAGCTCGCCGACCAGCGCACGGCGTGCTTTCTGGTACGTCTGTGCCGCCTCGGCCCGCCGGTCGCACCGGTACAGGGCCAGCATCAGCTGGGCCCACAACCGTTCCCGCAGTGGCTGGGCATCCACCAGCGGGCGCAGTTCGTCGACGGCCTCGGCGGGCCGGCCGGCATCCAGCAGCGCGTCCATGCGGTCTTCGGCGGCATCAAGCCGGGCCTGCTCGAGCCGCGCGGCCCAGGCCGTCACCGTCGGGCTGGCCGGCACGTCGTGCAGCGCCGGGCCGCGCCACAACGCCAGCGCCTCGGCCAGCCCATCGGCGACGGCGTCCGGCCGGCCATCGACCTGCCAGCGTCTGGCCGCCGCCACGAGCCGTTCGAATACCGTCGCGTCGACGTCGGCGCCGTCGACCACCAACTCGTACCCGCGACCCCGGGTGACCAATGCGCAGCCGGCACTGTCGGCGAGCATCCGGCGCAGGCGCGTCACGTACACCTGGATCGCCTTCACCGCGGTCCGCGGTGGCCGCAGCGCCCACAGTTCGTCCACCAGCCGATCGGTGCTGACCATCCGGCCGGCCTCGGCCAGCAGCACTGCCAGTACCACCCGAGGCTGGCCAGCCGGCACCGGAACCCAGCCGGCACCGCTGCGCACCCGCAACGCCCCCAGCAGCCGAACCCGCATACCGGCATCCCCATCCCGGACGAGCACCTCGCAAGACCCTCCGACGATTCGACCCGAGCCGCCGGAGGGATGGGTTAACCGCCAACTTGCCGCCGGATAGCCGCCCAGCCTTAGCGTCGGTCGTCGACCTGGTCGCGCTGTCGTGGCCTTGGTTGGCGTGCCCCATCCGTTTGGGAGACGGCCACGATGCCCGCGGGCCGGCTCGTCACGCCACG
>Ga0075430_100002162_pt1 | contig 16271 bp, 18 predicted proteins | sample RhiMetdeltSRZDD4_FD_75294 | JGI IMG/M metagenome (GOLD analysis project Ga0075430, IMG submission 75294) | Populus rhizosphere microbial communities from Tennessee, USA - Rhizosphere MetaG P. deltoides SRZDD4 | ecosystem: Host-associated > Plants > Roots > Rhizosphere > Soil | place: USA... | reverse complement strand
GCCGTCAGGTCCATGTTGACCTGGGGGTAGCGGGCTTCGTCCCACGTGCCCAGGTGCCGCTTCCAGAACGCCTGCTGCACCGTCTGGTCGTCTGCGTACAGGACCAGCGTGAACTCCTTGGGGATCCGCCCGACCCCGTCCGGGTCGTCGGTGGGCTCCTGCACGTTGAGGGTGCCGGTCTCCTGCACCGCCCGGGACCGGGTCCCGAGGTAGCGGGTCACCGTGATGTCGTTGCCGACGTGGGCCGTGTCCTCCACCGGCGCCAGGGGTGGCGCCACCTCCCCGCCGTCGGCGTAGTCGAGGGTGATCGCAGCGGTCTGGTTGTAGAGGCTGTTGTGGGTGCGGTAGGCCAGCCCCAGGAAGCCGCGCGGCTCGAACAGCATCCCGCCGTCCGCGTCGGCCGCGTCGTGCAGCAGCTCCAGCACCGACGCGGCCCGCTGCACCCCGACTGGCTCGGCCAGAGCCGAGTCGCCCTGAATCGCAACCGCGATGCCTTCCTCGTCGGCCAGGCGCTCGATGCGTTCTGCGGCGGTCTCCCCGACGTAGCCGTGCGCTGCCAGATGGGTGTCGATGCCGTGGGTGGCGGAGTTGTACACCGTGACGTGACACAGCCCGGCCATGTTGTACGGCTGGGCCTCGCCGTTGAGGCCGTCGTTGACAAAGACCTCGGTGACCCGGGCGAGCGTGCCGGTGACAGTCCCGGCCGGTCCGCCGAAGTCGTCTCCGACGGCGACCAGTACCCCGTCGGCGTAGAGGGCAACGTCGATGTTGGCGCCGTTCTGCTTCGCGGTCACCCGGTAGTGGCGGGTGACCCCGTCGTAGGGGTTGACTTCCGGGTGCGTCCCGGTGGAGCCCTGGTTCGCGGAGTCGTTGCCGAAGAACAGCGCCGGCCCGGACGCCGTGCCCGCCTGCGTCGTCCACAGGCCCAGGCTGGCGTTGTCGGTGCGCCACCCGACCATGACCCCGGGGAACACCGCGTCGCCGCTGTTGCGCTCAAACCGGGCCGTCCACTCGACGGACCATCCGGTAGCCGCCACGAACGTGCCGTCGTTGGGCACCAGCGCCCGCATGATGCCGCCCTGGCGGAAGTCGACCACTGCGGGCAGGGCCGGCCCGCAGTCACCGATGCCGGGGGTGGCGGACTCCTCGACCATGGGCAGACCACCGGGCAGCCCCGACGAGGTGATGGTCGCCAGTGGCCCGTCCTCCAACGCCCACCATGCGACCGGCGTCAGGATGGCCCCAGCGGCGATGAGACGCCACAGGGCCGAACGGGATGGCGCCTTAGTTCCGGGCGCACCCAGCCGGCGCATGATTCCGAACGCTGACAGCGAAGACCACACGTCGGATCCCTTCACGTTCCACCTTTGCGGCCACGCCTCGACCTCACCTGTGAACCGGATGTCCCGGCCGATGAAGTTGTCGAATGTGAACACGTGGGTGGTCACGGCCGTGTCGTTGATGACGTACGCACCGACCTTGGTGCCCGAGGTCAACGCACTGTCGGTAGTGGACAGCGTCCACGCGGCCGGTTCGTCGGTGCCGGTGTCCCACACCTTCGCCCAAAGGTACGGGCCGTCGCCCCGGAACCTGATCGTCTTGAGGGCGCCGTTGGAGTGCGTCAGCCCGGTGAGTACCGAGGTGATAGTCGAGGTCACCCCAGACACCCGTTTGTCGAGAAACAGGGTCACCGTCGAGGTCGTGGAGACCCGCACCCGCGCCAGGTAGTGGCTGTTGGTGCTGGCGAACCGGCCCACCACGCCCTGACTGAGCGTCCCCGACGCCGGGGTGGATCCGATCGCGATGTCGACCTGTATGTCGAAGTCGACGGCGTTGGTCTCCACCGTCGCGAAGCGGCGCAGGCCCACCCCGCCTGGCTGAATCGTGCCCTGGGTGCCGTTCACGTCGTAGTCCCCGGCGGCGAACGTGTCACCCGCTTCGGTGTACGCCTGCCCGAACGACGAGGTGCCCCAGTCGTCGGCGAGGGTGCGGGTGAACGTGTCCCGCGCCTGGATCACCGAGACCCGCAGCGGAGTGTTCCGCCCAATCAGCCCGTACAGCGCGCTGGTCGGCAGCCGGGGTGAGAACTTGCCGGAGACGTTGCGCAGGCTCAGCGTGGCCATGGACTGCCCGGAGCCGGGCCGTGCGTCGCGGGTGATGGTGATCGGGTCACGTGTCAGCACGTCGTCGGTGGCGGTGATGTCGTGCCAGGAGCCTGAGTAGAACAGCTCGGCGACGGCGGGGATCTCGCTCATCGGGCACCGTCCACGGCGACCTGGACGTTGCCGCCACGGTTGCCGACCGCGATGGAGAACAGCTCCAGCAGCAGGTCACCGACGCGGGTGCCGTCGGAGCGGAACTCGATCACCGTTCGCCCGGAGCTACCGGCGGGACTAACCCGCTCGCCGGCCTGCAAGATGGCCAGCATCTCGGTTCCGGGCGCCCCGGGCACCACGCCGCCGGTGTGGAACTTCGGCAGCGTCGGCGCGGCGATCGTGTTCCCGCCGATGCCGGGCACCCACCCGGGCACCGTCCAGCGCAGCTTGCCGATGGTGTGGTTCCATGCGTCGGCAATCAGGTTGAACGCGGCCCGCCACGGGGTAGTGATGAGGTTCGCCAGCCCAGAGAAGAGGTTGCCGATCCTGCCGGGCAAGTCTTTCAGCCAGTCCCAGAACGCAACGGCCCACTTCTTGACATTGGTCCACACCACCCGCCAGATGTCTTGGAACCACGTCGTCTTCGTGGCGATCAGCACGATGATGGCGATCAGCGCAGCAATGGCGACGACGACCAGGCCGATCGGGTTAGCGGTCAAGGCGGCGTTGAGAAGCCACTGCGCGGCCGTCCACGTCGCGGTGGCGGCCTTCGCGACACCCGACGCCACCGTGTGCGCCACCGTCGCGGTTGTGTGCGCCACAGTGGCAGCGGTGGCTTTCGCGACCGGGATGATCAGGTCACCAAACGCGCCGCCCAGGTCGGCGATGCCGGCCCCGACGGTCAGGAACGTCTGCGCCGAGAAGTCCCCGCGCAGGAGCGCCGCGCCGCCCTTCATCGCATCGGTGGTGCCGGTGAATGCGTCCCGCAGCCCACGGCCGGCCCGCTCCACCTTGCCACTGGCATCATCGAGGCGGTCGAAGCCCTTGCTCGCCTCACCGACCTTGCCGGACATCTCCTTCGCGGACGCGCCGACCTGATCGAACGCCTTCTCAAGCTGGGCGGTGTCACCGGCGAACGTGAGCGTCACCTGATTCTTGCCGGCCACTACTCCACCTCCACCCCGGCCTGGCGGGCAACGTCGAGCAGCGCCCTGGTGAGCACCTCACCGAACTCGGCCTTCCGATCGAAGTAGGCGGCGTACAGGTAGCGGCCTTCCTTCCTGAATGGGCGGACCACGCTGCGGTTGCGTCCGACCCGCCCGCCGAAGTCCAGCCACGGCATGTACGGCGCGCGGGTGCCGCCCTCCGCGATCCGCACGGCGGTCCTCGTGGACCGGGCCTTGATGGACCGCTGTGCCCGGCCGGTGCGGGTCGGTACGCGCCGTTTGGCGTCGCTGACGACAACGTCCGCAGCCTCGTTCAGCGCCACCCGCAACGCCTTCGGCAGGTCGGTGTCCAGCTTCTTGAGGCTGCGGCTGAACTCGGCCAGCCCGTCGACTTTGATCGCGTCGGCCATGTCAGCTCCCGAACACTGAGACGAGTGAGCTAAAGCCGGTGCTGGCGCCCGCGACGGCCAGGCCCAGCGCGATGTACGACACGCGCTCGATGCGGCGTAGCCGTAGCTCGTGGTCGTCGGAGACCTTGTCCAGCTTCTGCTCGATGCGGGTCAGCGACCGGGACAGCTCCGAGTTGGTGACCTCCTCGGCCATGTCACTTCCCTCCCGCCTTCAGCCGGGCCAATTCCTCACGTTGGGCCTTGCGGGCGTAGAACACGCCCCATCTGACAAATTCATCATTCGACATGCGGCTCTGTAGGTCCGAGACCGTCATGCCCAGTTTCTGGGCTAGGAAGAACTCGAACTCCATCTCCGGATTCGCCTCGAAGGCTTTTGTATGCCTCCTTATCGGCCCCAGTCAGGATTCCGGACAGCTCTGCAATCTTCTGGGTTACAGGCTCCAGCTCCCCGGCAACGGAAGCCTTCTGCCAACGGCCAGCCTCGGCCTCGGTGACAGAGGGCTCGACCATGCCGTAGGCGAGGATGCGGCGTTCCCTAGCCTCCGGGTCGTCGACCTTCTGGATGAGCATTGCCTCCACTCGGGACAGTCCCCGGACGCGCACGTCTCCGACACCCTCGATGGTGACCACGGCCTCCGGGAGCCGGGCCTTGAGAAGCTCGTCCTTGCTGGCGAAGGTCACGGTGGCCTCCTATGTCTGGGCGGTGTCGTCGATGGCGTCGGACTTGGTGAACTCGGCTGTCCAACTGACCATGTCTGCGACTGGGTTGGTCTCCACGTAGGACTTGAGGATGCCGGTTATCACCTGCTGCGGTAGGCCCGATCCGGTACCTTCGGGCCGTCGAACAATGTTGAACATCTCGGTTTCGTGGTCGCTCATGATGGCGCGCGGGGTACCGCTGCTGGCGTTGTCGTAGACGCCGCCCATGGTGAACCCGCCCGCCTTGAGGCCACCGGCGAAGACGTGGTCGTCCTTTCCGTAGGTGGTGACATCGTGCGTGTCGCCTTCACGGGTAAGAGTGCTGGTGTTTACGTAAAGGCTGATGTCAGCCGCACCGGACACCGGGGAGCTGGCCAGGTTGATCTTGATTACTGTTTCCTTACCATGCGCGAAGGTCATGGCACTCAACTCCCTGATCCTGCGATGTCCAATGTGAACAGTGCCGCCATGTAGTCGACGCCCGAGATGGTGACCACGTCGAACTCGATGTCCTCCACCCGGACGGTGTGGAACGCCGAGTAGGTGCCCGACTCCAACACCGCCTTGACGCTGGACGCTCCCGAGCCGGCGCAGTAAGCGGCGAGCGCGTTGCGGGCGGTGCGGTCCGACGGCTTGCCCACGACCACCACCACGGGCAGCGACATGCGGTCCATGCCCCGCCCATAGGTGGCGTCGAACACGAGCGCCTCTGGGTAACTGACCACTGCGGCCGGTGGGCTCAGCGTCGGTGGCGGGTAGGCGAAGCACCGCAACCCGGTGATGGTGTCGAGTCGGGCGGAGACGGCGTCCATGACTGCGGCGAGGTCCATCACGCACCCGCCCACCAACGTCGGTAGTCCCGCAACGCCACCGACACGTCTGGGTCGACCCGCTGCAACAGCCGCAGCTCCGACCCCTGGTCGGGTGACCCGGCGACCCCGTACGGACTGTCGCGACGGACGGCGAACCGGGACGCCTGCAATAGGGTGGCTTCCTTAACCGCAGTGGGGACGGAGGTCCACCCCCACAGCGCCGTGATCGAGATCTCGTCCCGTAGGCCGGTCGGCTTGTACGTGGAGTCGGGCCGCACCATCATCTGTGTCCACGGCCGGGCCTTCACTGCCGCGTTGCGCGGCTCCAGGACGTAGTCGTCGATGGCGCCCACGTCCACCCCGTCGGCGTCCTGGACCTGCGGGTCGAAGCCGGTCACAGCCATCAGGTCGTCGAAGATGATGATCCACCGGCAGCGCCGCCGGTCCCATTCGCCGGTGAACCAGCGCTCCTCGGGTGCGGCGACCACTCCAAACTGACGGTTGGCGTCCACGTCGATCGCCCGGGAAGCGGCTGAGATGGCGAAGCCCAGCTCCGCGTCATCGACGGCGTCGCTGATGCGCATATACGCCTTCAGCTCCGTCGATGTCACGTAGTCCGGTGCCCACGCCATCTCAGCCGCCCCCCTTAGCCCTTCACAACGACGTAGGCACTTCGGTTCTGGATGTTGCCGTCGGCCCGCTCCCAGGCCGAGTACTCCACCTGGCCGAAGTTGGCGCGGGTGTAGGGGTTGACGACCACGGCGAGGTTCGAGACACGCCGGATGACGTACGCCTCGCGCAGGTCACCGAAGACCATGAAGTTGCGACCGGCACCACCGGAGACCTCTGGCATCGACATGTCGATGACAACCTCGTACCCGAGAAGCTGCTTGCGCGGCTGAGTGGCGACGCCAGACGCAGCCTGGTCCAGGATCAGCGGACGCTGAGCGCCGTCCACAATGCCCCGGATGTTGAGCCACGTGTTCTTGTGCATGCACCACTTAGCGTTCTGCGTGTACGCCTCGTCCAGCGCACCCTCAGAGTCGAGAAGGTCGTCGTAGTCGATCGTCGGCGGCGAGTCGAGAACGTTGTTCGGCGTCAGCGCGGAGTGGCAGATCCCGAACGGCAGCGTGGTGCCGCCGCCCGAAGCCCAGTCAGCCGCCTGCTTGCGTGCGATGCGGGTACCCAGTGCACGGGCGACAAGGCCCTCAACATCGAACGCCGAGTCCTGGAGAAGCTCCACCGAGACCCGCAGCGGGTCCTGACCGGTGCCCTGGCTCGTGTACTTGAACGCACCGAGTGCAACCGTGCCGAATGTCAGGTCCGCACCGGCAGCGAACTGAGAACCCTCAGTGGTGATGCTGCCGGAGTTGGCCGTGTCGTCGAGGCTCGGGTACTCGATGGCATTTCCGCTGTCGGTGGTGATGGTCTCGACCTCGTTGGCGAGGCCGCCGTACGCCTTGCGGACCTCGACCAGCTTCTGACGGAAGCCAGGCGGGATCATGTAACCGCCCGCGCTGTCCGAGGTGGACTGTGCGTTGGTGACCCGCAGACCGGAGATGTCCTGGTTGGGCATTCCCGTTCGCAGGTAGGCGTTGAAGGCCCGGTCCAGGGCGTCATCCTGGCGCGGGATCCCCACGTGCACGACAGAGCCGACCGGAGTGTTGTACGCGGCATTACGCGCCCGGAGTTCGTTGGAGCGGCGGACGCCGTCAAGCTCCAGCTCCAGACGCTCGTAAGTGGCGACCTCATCATCGGTGAACGACCGGCCCTCGGCGGTGTCCACAATGGCCTGGAGGTCGATCAGGCAATCCTCAATCGTTCGCATGTCACCCTCTCAGGGTCACGTGGGCTCGCGCCCGGATCATCTGACTGCGCCGGTCTTCCGGTGCAGTGGCTTGGGTATCGTTGGCGACCCGGTCAGCCAGGCCAGCCGCCACGGCCTGTTCAGCCGAGAACCACGTCTCTGCCTGCATCCGTTCACGCCACACGCTGACCGGCCCACCGGCACGGTCGGCATAGATGCCCGCGATGGTGTCGCTCAGCTCATCGAGGAGATCGGCCATCTGCCGCATGTCAGCAGCGACACCGAGCACCAACCCACCCGCGTCGTGGATCATCATCTTGGCCGGCTTCTCGATCGCGATGCTGTCGCCGGCCATGGCTACGAAGCTCGCGGCGGACGCGGCGACGCCGTCGACGGTTACGTCCACTGTGGCCGGATGATTCTTGAGCGCGGAGTAGATGGCCACGCCATCGAACACAAGCCCGCCACCGGAGTTGATGTGCAGGTCGATCGCCTTCGCGGTGATGGCGCGCAGGTCCTTGACGAACGATGCGGCAGTCACGCCGAAGTCATCGATGTAGTCGTAGATGAACAGTTCGGCCCGCTCACCGTCGGCGTTTGAGATCTTGTACCACTCGCCGGATGCTGTCGGCCGACGCACCATCGCCCGACCTCGGTCGGCCAACGCAGTCAGCTTGTCGAGGTTCATACCGGCACCGCCTCCGGTGCAGGAGCAGCAGATCGCAGCACATCCCCGCCCTCGATCGGATCCATATTCCGGATCCGCCGGTACTCATTCACCGTCATGACTCCGGCCTCGACCTGCTTGAGCAGAAGCGGGATCTCCACCTCGGGCGCCGGCTGCAACAGGCCCGCGTAGTCGAACTCACAGAAGCGCGCACTCGACAGCAGACGCGAAAGCCGCTCCTCGATCCGCGACGTGTACCCCGCAAGGGTGTAGCGGGCCAGGCCACGGTTCTGAATCTCGACCCCAGTGCCCCATGTGGAGACCGCACCCGGGTCCATCAGCAGACTGGCCGGGACGCCCGTCCAGCGGGCGATCTCCTGCACCTGAAACTGTCGCGACTGGAGGAACTGCGCGTCCTCCAAGCTCATCGTCCAGGGGGTGAACTTCAGGCGCCGGTTGACGACCGCGATCTCGCCCGCGTTTTCCCACCCGGCCGTCTTCGAATTGAGGCTGTCCTTGATGACCCTCGCCTCGTCCTCAGTCACGTCCTCCTCGGGCGTGACCATGCCCGAGTGCAGCGCGCCCGAGGAGAACATCTTTGCGGCGGCTCGGTCACCAGCGATGGCCGTACCGAGGCTGTTGCGGGCGACCGAGATCACCGACATGCCCCGCAGCCCGTCCAGCGACGGACCCATGACCTGGGTCATCGTCGAGGCGTCGAAGGTCTGCCGGGTGCCGTCGGCGAGCGTGGCCGTAAACAGCTTCCCGCCGGGAACCTTGTCGTCCCACTCGACGCTGACCGCCAGCGGGTGGATCGGCACCAATGCGATGACCGCCCCGGCCCCATTGAATATGTGCTGTAGGAACGAATCGCCGTGGCAGAACAGGTGCAGAACCACGGTCTCTTTCCACGAGAACGGCGTCGGCCCTTCGGGTCCACCCGGGTTATCAAGGAAGCTGGAAACTCGGGTGCGAACACCCTCCACGTCCCGAAGACTCCGCAACGGCAACCCGGCGATCGTGCTACTGATCAGGCTTCCGGCCCGATAGAAGGCGCTGATACCCAGGGCCGAATGCTCGCCTACCGCGACGCCGGAGTAGTTGCGTGGACCGACGGAGAAGAATTCGGCCAGCACCGGATCACTAATGGAGAAAGTCGTATTCTCCGGTTGCGTTTTCCGCCGTCGACCAAAAGCCACGCTTCTATCATATGCTCAAGTACGCACGTATGCATAACATGATGGGTGTGGAGATGCAAGGACCTCTTGAGTCGGCAGTAACCGGAGCCCTCCCTATCGACGCGGATAAGGGCGCAGCGGAGCTGGCGCGCACCTACGCCCGAGCGATTGACACCGGTGGGGAGCTGGAGAAGGTCGGCCCGCTCCTGCTGGCCGTCCTGGAGTCCATGTTGCTGACCCCGAAGGCGCGCGCGGCAGCGATGAAGGGGGCCAAGGATGACCGCCCAGCCGCTTCCCCGCTCGACGAGCTACGCGCCCGCCGGGCCGCTCGGCAGCGTCACGCCGAGACTGGCGACACCGCCGCTAGTTGAGCTGACGCCCGACACGTCGTACGGGTTCGATGTCATCGACTTCGCCCGTGACATTCTCGGCGAGCCGCTGGACCCGTGGGAAGAGCACGCCGTCATCCGAGCCGGAGAACTGCTACCCGACGGCCGGCCCCGGTTCCGGGTCGTGCTCATCCTCGCCGCGCGGCAGAACGGTAAGACCCTGATCGGCCGGACGCTGGTCGCCTACTGGCTCGCCGTCGAACAGGTCCCCCTGGTACTGAACACGAGCACGGATAGGAAGTACGCCAAGCGCTTCTGGTCGGCCATGTGCAAGACCTTCCGCACCAACCCCTACCTGTCGCCCCTGCTCGGCCCGGCGTCAGTGCGACTCACCCTTGGCGAGGAGTCCCTGACGACCCTCGATGGGCGCGAGTCCATCTTCGCCGCCAACAACGGCAACGCGGCCCGCTCCACCACCCTGCACCGGTGGCTCTGCGACGAACTACGGGAGCACACGAGTTGGGCCTGCTGGGCATCGGCGACGAATGCGATGAACGCCGTCCCGGACGCCCAGGTCGTCGTGCTCACCAACCAGTGCGACAGCTCGGGCGTAGTCCTCGACTCGCTGCGCGGCGCGGCCCTCGACTACATAGAGACCGGCGTCGGCGATCCGAGGATCGGACTCCTCGAATGGTCCGCGCCCGACGGATGCGACCCCGCCGACCCAGCCGCGCTCGCGGCTTCCAACCCCAACCTGGGCCGCCGGGTCGACCCCGACGCGCTCATGGGCGCGGCCCTACGTGCCAAGGCGGCCGGCGGCCAGGAACTGAGCGACTTCCGCACCGAGGTTCTCTGTCAGCGAGTCCGGCTACTCGACCCGGCCATTGACCCCGACCGGTGGGATGCCTGCGGCACCGCCACTCCGCTGGATCTCGCCGAGCACCGGGACCGGGTGGTGTGCGCGCTGGACGTGTCGTTGGACGGCAGCCACGCATCGCTGATCGCGGCAGCCCTCATCGACGGCAAGATCCACGTCGAGGTCGTCAAGGCATGGGACGGCCACGGCTGCACCGCAGCCCTGCGCGCCGACCTGCCGGAGATCATCCGCCGGGTCCGGCCACGCCAGCTCGGGTGGTACCCCGCCGGTCCTGCTGCCGCCGTCGCCGCAGATCTCGCCGACCGGAGGGTACGCGGGTGGCCACCGCGCGGCATCGAGATCGTCGAGATCAAAGCTGAACAGACCGCTACGTGCATGGGCCTCGCCGAGCAGGTCCGGAGTGGCGAGATCCGGCACCCGCGCGACGAAATGCTCACCGCGCACGTAAATGGAGCCCAAAAGCTCTATCGAGGGGACGCTTTCTGCTACCGGAGGCGGGGAAACACCCCCATCGACGGCGCATATGCGCTCGCCGGAGCGGTCCATCTGGCCCGGATCTTGCCACCCCCGAGGCCCTCACTGGTTGCCCTGTAAATCGGACAAAGGCCGCAGAAAGAAAAAACAGGGACGGCGGGTGTTCAGCCGGCCACACTCTGCAACTTTTCGGGGCGGTCGTTAGGTTCAGCCGAAGGTGTGAGATCAACGATCGGTGTCACCACGACGAGACCCGCTTCGGTCTGGCTCCGCGTCCAGGTTCACCGACCGCCAGGTTGCACTCGGCGCAGACGGCGGCCAGGTAGCGCGGGTCGTCTCCGGTGAGGGTGCGGCCGAGGATGTGGTGCACGGTGTTGGCAGTGCCGGTGCACACCCCCTTGATGGCGAGTGTGCAGCGGCCCCGGTTCTCTGATTGGTTGGCCAGTAGCACGGCAGCCCTGATCTTGCGCCACCGTGTAGTGGATCCCTTGGCCCAATTCCTGGACATCGTGCTCCTGTCTTACTGAGTGATCACGATGATCAGTTCAGGCTGGAGTGAGCGGCCCGGACTAACTGCTCCAGTCCGATCCCGGTGAACCCGACAACCCGCCCGTCCCGGCAGACCGGGGTGATGCCGCGACTCCACGCCGCGACGGCGAAGGCGACGACATACTCCTCTGCGGTCTGAGGGTTTCTCACCTTCGCAGGGAGAAGTTGGCGGTCGAGGCGGCCGTAACACCCGATGGCGATCTCAACCGATTTGCAGGGGACGCAGGTACTCATGGTGAGTTTCTCCTTTAGATTCAGGTCAGGAAGGGAGTGGCTGGATCTGTTCCCACTGGTTCCCACTGGTTCCCACTGGTTCCCGGAACCAGTGGCTGAGCCTTGGTTGATTGGATCCCGCCTCTCTCCCTCCACACCTTCTTGGTCCAGGTTAGGAAGGGGTTGTGAGGGGGTTTCACTCTCAGGGTGGCTCTCACTCTCACACCTAAAGGTGTGTGAGAGCGTGAGAGCGAGAGACCCGGGCTCTCTGAGAGCCTGTGAGAGCCACTGAGAGCCAGTCATGGTGTTGGATCCCTACTGAGTCGGTATTTGGTTTGGTTTCCGGTACCTTCCCTGACCACCATCCCTGCTTTGATCAGGGAGAACTTTCGTCTATGGAAGGTGGGTTCGGTTACATTCACCGTCCGGATCAGTGTGGACACCGCAACCGGCTCGCTCTCAAATGACTGCCACCAAAGTGAAAGCCATCGCTCTCCCAAGATCTTTCCCAGACTGTCTGATGTGGACGGTCCCGTGAGAGCCAAGATTGCGGATGAATCGGTTGGAATCAGACGCAGGTCGAAGTCCTCGAAGTCGGCCGCATCCTTCTGCTTCACGCACGACATCGTGATGAGGTCGTCTTCCTTTGCGGCCCGGATGATGCTCGTGGCCGCTCCCTCGATCGCGGTGGAGCCCCGCATGTGCTCCCCGGCGCGGCCCTCGTGGTGTACGACCAGGACGCAGGCGCCGGTGGCCTTACGCACCTGCTCCACATGGTCCACGAACACGCCCATGTCTCGGGCGCTGTTCTCCTCCTGGCCGACGGTGATCCTTGCCTGCGTGTCGAGGACCACCAGCGCGGGCTTCATCTCCTCGGCCAGCGCCACGAAGGCGGACCATTCGGCTCCGTTGGTCGACTGCACGGCCATTGGCAGGAACTTGACGCCCTTCATCTCCTCGCCCATCGACGATTCCCAGGCGCGGACACGCTGGAGTACGCCGGACACGCCCTCGGCCGCCACGTAGAGCACCTCGCCCTGTGTGACTCTGAATCCCTGCCAGACGTTGCCCGTTCCCACGCACCCGGCAATGTCGAGCGCGATGAAGCTCTTGCCGCATCCAGGCTTGCCTTGGAGCCAGGCGATCGAGTCCAACTGGAGCAGGCCCGCAATGAGTGGCCTTGGTGGCTCGATGCCCTCCAAGCCCGCCGAGTCGATTAGGGCAGCCCGCAGCTTGTCGAGCACAGACAACTCGGTGGGGAGGAGGGTATCGAGCCCATAGGCCCGGATGAGGTCGTCGGGCGCGCACTTCTCCTGACCCAGTACCAGGCAGGCGAAGTCGCAACTCGTTCCGGTGGAGATCCGCACGACGGAGCCCGTGTGTGTCGGACAGTCCGCGAACCAGTAGTAGCCATTCGTGGAGTTCGAGTACGGCTCGATCCCGTTCTCTCTCATCAGCGTCAACACCTGGTCGCGCCGCTCTAGGCCAGGGGTACCCTCTGTATAGGAGTTCTTACCGGACCGCGTCCCTTGCCCGGGGCGCGGTCCCTGCGTCGGGGTCACTGTGCATCGCCACCGACAATGGACTGGTCAAGCAGGCGCTGGACCTCCCGGCCCCGAATAAGGATCCGGTGACCGGGCTGAAATCCACGGAGGCGTCCCGCCGCTATCCATCGCCGTATTGCTTGATGGTCGCAGCGGAACAGCTCGGCCACTTCTTGAATGGTGTAGAACTTCTCAGGGTCAACCGATTCGGTGGCAGCCATTGCGGGCGCTCCCTATTGATGAGGATTCGATTCGGACTGGCACCGCGTGTGCCTCGGATCCCAACCCATTGGGAGCGACTTACTCTGCACTGATCGAACTGGGATAATGATAGCGACTCCCGAGCCCTAATGAATAAGGACGGAAGCCGTTATCCAACAGACTTTTCTGTGGGGAATAGACAACCCAATGACACGGGGAGGGGATTGCTAAATCACTATTCGATCGCGGGGTTCATGATCACGATGATCACGACCAGCGCACCGGATTCATGCTGCCCTCTGCTTCCGTGCTCGGCGTGCTTGTGCGGACTTCAGTGCCAGCTTTATGAAATACGCCTTGCGTGCACTCTCGGCCCGCCGTGCGCGCTCCTGTGGGGCCAGAATCCCATCCGGGTCCACTTGCCTCTCGAAGCGATCCATGGCGGCTGTACGGGCCGCTGAGGTGGCTGCGGTGCGGTCTTCAGCGCGGCTCCATCGAACATGGGCCGCGAGCCTGGCGATCAATATCCGGTCGGACGGGTCGTGAGCGACCACGGTTGTGTCTCCTCGCTGAGCATCCCCCCGTGGGATGCCTGCCGATCAGCTCAGAGGCGATCCCCCAGACTCAGCCGCCGATAGGACTCCTTCGCCCGTTGGGTGGCCTCAACTCGGCCGTAGCGGTCCAGCATGGCCCGGCTCCGCCATCCGCCCAGAACCATCAGATCGCCTTCGGAGCCGCCGGCTCCACGGAACTGGCTGGCCCATGTATGGCGGAAGACATGCAGGTGAAGACCCTCGATCCCGGCCTCGGCCGCGCGACGGTTCACTACGGCCTCGACGCCGTCGGCGGAGATCGGTCCCCGGCTCCGGTCACCGAGCCACAGGGCCTGATTGTCGGCATGTGGGTGTCGGTCTCGCTCCCGCAGGTATCTGTCGAGGCAGCGGGCCGTGATGACTCCGATGGGTACAGCTCTGCGGCGGGGACCGGAGCGCCGGGAACCCTTGCCTTCCACGAAGATCATCCGGTCACGGATGTCAATATCGGTGACCTGGAGCCCGGCCAGCTCGGACCTGCGGAGGCCGCCATCAATGAACAGCCGAAGGATCGCCTCGTCGCGCCGATGCACGAACCCTTTGCCCTGACACACCTTCAGCAGCTTCTTCAGGTCCTGTGTGGACAAGACGGGCGTCTGCGGGTCGTTGGGTTTCGGGGTCTTGATCGTGGCCGTGGGGTCGCGGTCCATCTCGTCCTCGCCGACCACGAACCGATAGAAGTGGCGCAGCCCAGCGAACCAGGACCGGGCGGTGCCGGAGGAGCGCGTTCGACGCACGTGCACGATGAATCCACGGAGATGGTCCGTGGTGACTTCGGTGGCACTGATGCCGGGGTCCTCCTGACACAGCCAGGAGGCGAACTGCCTCAGGGCACTGCCGTACGCCGTGACGGTGTTACCGGAGTATCCGTCGGCCTCCAGCGACAGCTCCCAAGATCCCTGCCACTTGGCAAAGGACGGATGCGGGGCGGGGGTTTCGGTCACGTGTTTATTCTGACATGGAGCGCTATGCAACCGTATCTCGGGGGTACGGATCTAGCTGAATCCGTTGCCTAGCAAGGACAGTAGCTCCGCCGCGTTGCGCTGGGCGTAGTCGGAGTAGCAGTTGTCTGTGCTGGCCTAAACGCTGTGCCGACCAGGGGAACCGCAGGCCGGACAAGATCGTATCCGAGCAACTGCATCATGGTTATTGGTACACCGGATGAACCTTCATCACGGTCAGTAGTCACGGCCGCGTCGGTAGCTTCGCCCCGGGCTGCTTCAGATACCAGGCGATGAACGCCCGGATCAACGCCGACCGGTCAGTGCCGGCCCCGGTCGCGGCTGCCTTGAATGCCGCCCAGTCCGCCTCGGGCACGCGGATGCACGCAAGCGGCGTCCCACGTCCCGGCATGGGAACAGGGTGTATGTGCGCCCAGGGGTTGACGCAGGCGACGGTGTTATAACACCCTGTCGTGTGACGGTCCACGGAGGGAACACCCAGCGATGACGGTCTACGCCAGTCCGACCACCGACGACGCCCAACGGATCATCGACTCGCACCCCGTATGTAGCGGTACCGGCCGGTGCCTGCGGTGCGACGTGCCGGGGCCGTGCTGGTACCGCGAAAGCGCGCTGATGGTGTTCCGCACCTCGGGCACACTCCCCCGACGCTGGCCCGGGGCGAGCCGGCCGGAACTGATCGGTGCCCGCCGACTGTCCTGATGGGGGGGTGGGGAGTGCCCGGGTGCCCTAGCCGCCCGGGCACTTCTATCTATGCCACCTCGTAGCAGCCGAAGATGTTGAGCGAGTCACCGTTGGACCACGTGGCCGGCGCGGTGGCCTGCATCACGCCCGGGTTGTTATCGCCCACGTTGATCCACAACGTCGTAGTCGTGGGGAGTGAGACGGTCACCCGGTAGCGGACCTGTAGGGACACGTCGATCAACACCCCCGACCCGACCGCGATGTCGAAGCTGCTCAGCGCGACCGACGTGTAGGGCAAGCTGAAGAAGTAGTTCCCGGTGCCGAACGTGGTCGACGACCCGGCGACCCAGCGGACGCGGAAGAACACCGTGTTCCCGACCCTCATCGACGCCCCGGTGAGGGTGCCGTTGACGATCGCCGGGGCAGTGCCGCTCGATGTCCACGCGGGCGAGTACGACACCCACGGGTCGAACAGGCCGTTGACCTCGGAGGCCAGGACGATATCTCCTGCGGCGGCAACCATCAGCGTGCCAATCTCATCGGGTTGAACAGGCGGACCTCGGCCCCGGAGCTGTGCGACTTCACGACGCCGTTCACGGACCGGGTGACGGTGAGGGTCTGCGAGAGCCCGGCACCGGACCGGGCGGTGACGGTCATCCGCTCGCCGCCGATGACGATGTCGTAGTTGAAACCTGAGCCCCACGGGGTGTTGGTGCTCACCACGTCGACCCCGGTCTCGGTGGTGTCCAGCGCCTCATTAAGGGTGCAAGCGTCGTTGTCGAGCCGGCCCCACGTCGTGTCATCGAGAATCCCGACGTTGTAGGGCCTGGCCGGTGTGGCGTCCACGGCGATGGTGCGCCGGTGCGACTCGATCACCTCGGTGAACCCCTGCGCGTGCTGCTCGATGTCGTCGTACGTCAGCCACGCCGGCGGGTTGGTGATGGCCAGCCGGTCGCCGATGTCGAGGCTCGCGGCCTGCTCCATCAGCGTCGTCTTCGAATCGGCCTCCA
>Ga0075430_100002161_pt1 | contig 16275 bp, 17 predicted proteins | sample RhiMetdeltSRZDD4_FD_75294 | JGI IMG/M metagenome (GOLD analysis project Ga0075430, IMG submission 75294) | Populus rhizosphere microbial communities from Tennessee, USA - Rhizosphere MetaG P. deltoides SRZDD4 | ecosystem: Host-associated > Plants > Roots > Rhizosphere > Soil | place: USA... | reverse complement strand
GAGCGGGCCCACCTGCAGTCGTTCATCGACCGCTTCCGCGCCAAGGCGACCAAGGCGCGCCAGGCGCAGAGCCGCATGAAGATGCTGGCGAAGATGGAGGACCTCGCGCCGCTGCACGTGGCCGCGCCGTTCTCCTTCGAGTTCCTCGACCCCGAGCGCTCGCCCGATCCATTGCTCGTTCTGGATGACGTCCGGGCCGGATACGGCGAAAAGGTGGTGCTGCAGGATGTGAAACTTTCCCTGCGCGCGGGCGAGCGCATCGGCCTGCTTGGCGTGAACGGCGCCGGCAAGTCGACGCTGGTGAAGACGATCGCCGGGGTCATCCCCGCGCTGGCGGGGACCGCCACCTTCAACAAGGGCCTCGAGATCGGCTACTTCGCGCAGCACCAGCTCGAGATGCTCCGCGACGACGAATCGCCGCTCTGGCACCTGCGGCGGCTTGCGCCGCAGGCGAGGGAACAGGATCTGCGCAATTACCTCGGGAGCTTCAATTTCCCCGGCGACATGGCGCTCGACCCGGTGGGCAACTTCTCCGGCGGCGAGAAGGCGCGCCTCTCGCTCGCGCTCATCGTGTGGCAGCGCCCGAACCTGCTGCTGCTCGACGAGCCGACCAACCACCTCGACCTCGAGACGCGCGAGGCGCTGACCGTGGCGCTCGCGCAATTCGAGGGCACGCTGGTGCTCGTGTCGCACGACCGCCACCTGCTGCGCGCGACCACCGAGAAGCTCCTCATCGTCGCCGACGGCACGCTGCGCGAGTTCGACGGCGACCTCGACGACTACCGCGACTGGCTATTGAAACGGGATCCGGCGCCGAAGAGGGAGAAGGAAAAAAAGCCCGTTGTCGCGAAACCCAAGCCGGTCAACCGAAAACCGATCGAGGTGCGCGTCAAGCGGCTCGAGGAGCTCATGAGCCGGTTGAACGCGCAGAAAGCATCGATCGAGCAGCAACTCAGCGACCCAGCGGTCTACCAGGACGCGGAGAAAGTGAAGGCGCTCCTCCAAGACCAGGCTTACGTGGCGCGCGAGATCGAGCAGGTCGAGGCCGAGTGGCTCGAGCTGAACGCGTAGGCGCTCAGCCTCGGCCGGGAATTTCCACGCGCAGCCGGTAGAGCACGGCGCCGGCGGTGATGAACAGGCTCTTCAGGTCGTCCTCGCCCCACGCGAAGTTCGCCGCGCCGCCCGGAACGCGGATCAAGCCGGTCCCGCGCCCCGCGGCGCCGAGCACATGGATCCCGCCCGGTCCGCAGCAGTAGAGGTTCCCCGCGCTGTCGAGCTTCATTCCGTCGGGCGCGCCCGGGCCGTCGCCGGAAAGCTCCGCCCACAGCTTTCCCTTGCCGAGCGTGCCGTCGGCGAGGACGTCGAACGCGCGGATGTGGCCGCGCTCGGTGTCGTTCACGAACAGGCGCTTCTCGTCGGCTGAAAAGCAAAGGCCATTCGGCTGGGCGAAGTCGTCGGCAAGCAGCGTGAGCTCGCCGCCGGGCGCGAGGCGGTAGACGCCGCGAAAGCCGAGCTGCGGCGTGCGCGGCACGCCGTAGTACTCGTTGCGGCCGTAGGTCGGGTCGGTGAAGTAGATTGCGCCGTCGCCCTTTACGACGACATCGTTCGGACTGTTCAGCTCCTTGCCCTTGTAGGCGCGAGCGAGCACCGTGATGCGCCCGTCGGGCTCGGTGCGCGTCAGGCTGCTCGTGGCGTGCTCGCAGCAGAGCAGGCGCCCCGCGCGATCCCACGCGAGGCCGTTCGCCATGTTGCTCGGCGCGCGGAAGTCGCGCGCGCCCGCGGCGCGGCTCCATTGAACGATGCGGTTGCCGGGGATGTCGCTGAACAGCAGCCGCTGCGCGCGCCGATCCCACAGCGGACCTTCCGTGAACAGGAACCCGTCGGCCAGCTTCTCGAGCTCGGTAGTGGCGAAGTTCACAGCTTGCCGGCTTTCTTCAGCGAGGCGACAGTGGCGGCGCCGACGTACCAGTCCTCGGCCTTGACGTCCTCGAACACGACCCAGACGGCCTCCTTCGGCAGCTTGGCGAGCTCGGCGATCGCCTCGGTGACGCGGCGCGACATCTCGTCCTTACGCGCCTGCGGATGGCCTTCGAGGATGCGGATGGTGACGAATGGCATGGTCTTCTCCCGGTGATCACAGCGTAAGCAGCCGGTCGCGCAGCGCCGCGTCCTCGCGCAGCGCCGCGGCCGGCCCTTGATGGACGACCGCGCCCTTTTCCAGCACGTAGACGCGGTCGGCAAGCGAAAGCGAAAATTCCACGCCCTGCTCGGCGAGGAGGATGGTCAGCCCTTGCTGTTTGAGGCGGCGCACCTGCTCAAGCAGGCTCTCGACCACCAGCGGCGCCAGGCCTTCGGAAGGCTCGTCGAGCAGCAGCAGCTCGGGGTTGCCCATGAGGGTGCGCGCGATGGTCAGCATCTGCTGCTCGCCGCCCGACAGCAGTCCGGCGCGGCGATCGCGCAGCTCGACCAGGTTGGGGAAGAGGGTGCACACCCCGTCCACCGTCCAACGCCCCGGGCGACGGCCGGCGGCACGGCGCGCGACGTCGAGGTTCTCGAGCACGGTGAGCTCGCCGAACACGCGCCGGTCCTCGGGCACGAAGCCGATGCCCGCGCGGGCCACGCGGTCCGGGCGCCAGCCGGCGATCGGCGTGCCTTTCCATAGCACCCGCCCGCTCGCCGGCGGCGTGAGCCCCATGATCGAGCGCATCGTGGTGCTCTTGCCGACGCCGTTGCGCCCGAGCAGGCACACGCACTGCCCGGCCTCGACTTCCAGCGAGATGCCGAACAGCGCCTGCGAAAGGCCGTAGTAGGTGTGGACGTTTTCTAGAGTCAGAATCACTTCTTCTGGCCGAGATAGACGCGCCGCACCTCGGGGTGCGCACGGATTTCTTCCGGCGTGCCCGCCGCGATCAGTCGTCCCTGGTGCAGCACCGCGATGCGTTGCGCAGTCGAGAACACCACGCCCATGTCGTGCTCGGTGAAGAGCAGCGTCAGGGCCCGCTCGGCCGCGATGCGCCGCAGCAGCGCCATCGAGTCGTGCGTCTCGGCCGCCGACATGCCGGCGGTCGGCTCGTCGAGCAGCAGCAGCTCCGGCCGGCCGGCGAGCGCAATGCCGAGCTCGAGCTGCTTCTGGTTGCCGTGCGACAGCGCGCCGCCGGCGAGCGCAGCCTTGTCCAGCAGGTTGACATCGCGCAGCAGGGTCTCCGCCTCGTCGCGGAACAGGCCTTCGGCGCGCGACCACAGGTCGCGGCCGCGGCCGCGGTGGGCGATGATCGCGGCCTGCACGTTCTCGAGCACCGAGAGCTTGGGGAAGATGTTGGTGCGCTGGAACGAGCGCCCGACGCCGAGCGCGCACAGGCGGTGCGGCGCAAGGCCGGTGACCTCGCGGCCGCCGAGCCGCACGCTGCCGGCGTCCGGCCGCAAGTGGCCAGTGAGCAGGTTGAACAGCGTGGACTTGCCGGCGCCGTTCGGCCCGATGATTGCGACGATCTCGCGCGGCGCGACCGCGAGGCTGACACCGTCGATCGCAGTCACCCCGCCGAAGGTGCGGCGCAGGTCGCACGCCTCAAGCACGGCGCTTGCCACGCAGTCCCATGATCCCGCCCGGGAAAACGAACAGCAGGAGCAGCAGGACCGCGCCCAGCACCAAGGGCCAGTACTGCGTGACCGCGTTGATCTGGTGACTAAGGAGCGCGAGCGCCGCGGCGCCGACCGCCGGGCCCCAGAAGCTGCCCATGCCGCCGAGGATCACCATGATCAGCACTTCCGCCGATTTCGCCCAGTGCGCGAAGTCCGGAAACACGCCGCGGTTGAAGATGCCGAACAGAGCGCCGGCGAAGCCCGCGAACGCTCCGGCGAGAGTGAATGCCGCCATTTGATAGAGGCGCACGTTCAGGCCGACGAACTCCGCGCGCTCGGGGTTCTCGCGGATCGCGGTGAGCATCCGGCCAAACGGCGATTGCGCAATGCGGCGCAGTGCGAGGAAGCAGAGGCCGGCGAGCCCCATCACCACCAGGAAGTAGTGGTCGGCGGTGCGCAGGCCGCCGAGCAATGGCAGCGCCGCCATCCAGCCGAGGTCGGGGTAGGGCACGTTGTTGAAGCCCTGCTCGCCGCCGGTCACCGCGTTCCACTTGAAGCACACTGCCCACACGATCTGCGCGAAGGCGAGCGTGAGCATGGCGAAATAGATCTTCGTCGAGCGCACGCAGAAGAAGCCGAACAGCAGCGCGAAGGCCGCGCCGGCCGCGCCGGCCGTGAGGAACGCGAGCGGAAACGGCACGCCGTGCGTTTTCATCAGGATGGCGCAGGTGTACGCCCCGATGCCGAAGTACGCCGCGTGGCCGAACGACACCAGGCCGGCGTAGCCGAGCAGCAGGTTCAGGCTGAGCGCGAACAGCGCCAGGATCACGATCTCGGTGGCGAGGAAGGTGTAAAAGCGCGAGCCGAGGAAGGGCACGCACACCAGCGCGAGCCAGACCAGGGCGGCCCAGGGAATTCTTTTCACGACAGCGGCCGTCCCAGCAGCCCCGCCGGACGCACGATCAGCACCACCGCCATCAGCGCGAACACCGCGAAGATGGAGAATCCGGGCAGGATCAGGATGCCGAAGGCGAGCACCTGACCGAAGATCAGCGCGCCGAGGAACGTGCCCCAGAACGAGCCCAGGCCGCCGATCACCACCACGATGAACGCCTCGACGATGATGTCGACGTCCATGCCGGGCACGATGCTGCGCACCGGCGTCACCAGGGCGCCGCCCAGGCCGGCGAGGAACGCCCCCGCCATGAACATCAGCGTGTAGAGGCGGCCGACGTTCGCACCGAGCGCCGCGAGCATCTCTCGGTCGTAGGCGGCGGCGCGGATCATGCGCCCGATGCCGGTGCGGCTGAGGAGCAGCCAGCAACCCGCGGCGAGCAGCGGGCCGAGCACGATGATGAAGAAGTTGTAGTGCGGCACCACCGCGCCGGCGATCTCGAAGCTGCCGGTTAGGCCCGCCGGCCGCGGCATCGCCTTCTGCTGCGTGCCCCACAGCAGCTTGGCGGCGTCGCCGAGGAGCAGCACCAGCGCATAGGTCAGCAGCAACTGGTATAGGTCCTCCTTGCCGTAGAGGTAGCGCAACAGCAGCCGCTCGATCACGCCGCCGAGCAGCGCCACGCCGGCTGCCGCGGCAAGCGCCGCCAGCCAAAAGCTTCCGCTCGCGGCGCCGATCCACTGCGTCATCTGCCAGGAGAGATACGCGCCAAGCATGTAGAACGAGCCGTGCGCGAAGTTCAGCACCCGCAACACGCCGAACACCAGCGACAGGCCGGAGGCGACGATGAACAGGAACATCGCCGCGGTCAGACCGCTCAGCGCCTGGCCGACGAGGAAGGACGGCTCGAGCACGGCGCTAGGCGCCGACCAGGCCGAGCTGCGGCGAGATGAGGGCGGCTTTCTCTTCGAGCTGCCGGCGCCACTGGGGCACCAGGCTGCGCTTGAAGCGGATCTTGGGCATGGCGATGCTCACCGCGGCGGCGATCGCGCTGCCGTTCGGCTCGCGTACCGGCACGCTCACGCAGCACAGGTTTTCTGCGTATTCCTCGACGTCGACCGCGCAGCCTTCCTCGCGCACCGCCGCGATCTCGCGCTCGAGCTTCGCCCGGTTGGTGATGGTCTGCGACGTAAAGGCGTGCAGCTTGGTGCTCGCGAGGTACCTGCGGAAGGCTTCGGGCTCGAGGCCGGAGAGCAACACCTTGCCGGTGGCGGTGCAATACGCCGGCTCGCGCTGCGCGGTGCGGATCGAGGCGCTGACCACGTGGTGGCCGTCGGCCTTGCAGAGCTGCACGATCTCGCCGTTGGCCAGGATCACGAGGTACACAGTCTCGCCGACCACGTCGCGCAACGCTTCCAGGTGCGGGCGCGCTAGCGCCGCCAGGTCGCTGCCCTTGAGGTAGGCGCTGGCGAGCTGGTAGACGCGCGGCCCGAGGACGTAGCTGCGGTGCCCTGCCTGCTGCTCGACGTAGCCGCGCGCCACCAGCGTTTGCACCAGGCGGAATGCCGTGCTGACGTTGAAGCCGGTGGCGCGCGCGATGTCCGAGACGCTGACCGGTCCGCGCGCGGCCGCCAGGTGCTCGATGATGTCGAGCACCTTGGAGACGCTTTTGACCGCATCGGGCCGGGCTTTGGTCTTCGGTCGTCCGCCTGGCATCAGTCCATGAACGGCGTCGGGTCGACGTAGGTCGGCGGGCTCATCACCGCGAAAGGATACTTGGGGTCCTTGGTCATCTTGCCCCAGAACTGCGCCCGGTTCGCCTGTTGGTCCTTGCTGCGGATGACCTGCTTGCCGATCGGCGTGTCGACGCTGAGGTTGAGCATCGCTTTGGCGACTTTCTCTGAGTCGGTGCTGCCGGCCTTCTGGATCGCCGCGGTCAGCGTCTGCATGCCCATGTAGCCGGTGATCGGCCAGGAAGAGGGGTGCTCCTCCTTCATGTACTTGCGCAGGCGCTGGATGTATTCGCGGTGCGCCGGTGGGCCGGCGTCCCAGTTGAACGCGTCGTACGAGTTGGCGATGACCCCGACCGGGTAGTCGTCACCCGCGGCCTTGGCGGTCTCGATCGCGCCGGCCTCGCCCGCGGCAACCACGTTGTTCTTCACCGACTCGAAGTAGCGCAGCGGCTTCGCCTGCTTGACGAAGGTGACGAAGTGCCCGCCCCACAGGCTGGTGAACACCGCGTCGGCCTTCTTGGCCATCTGCGCGTTGATGAACGGCGTGTAATCCGCCTCTCCCAGCTTCGGCCACTGTTGGTCGATGATCTCGATGTCGGGCCGGATCTTCTTCAGGTGCGCGACGAAGGCGCGCGTCACGTCCTGCCCGAACGCGTAGTCCTGGCTCATCGTCGCCACGCGCTTCACGTGCGTCCACTTGGCCATGATCTCGGCCGCAGAACGGCCTTCGATGGTGGTGTTGGAGGCGGTACGGAAGACGTAGGGATGCAGGTTCGCGGGCGTGACCAGCTGGTCGGTCTTCACCACCGGGACCACGAATACGATCTTGTTCTCCTTCGCCACCGGCGAGACCGCGGGGCCTTCGGCCGAGGTGAGGGTGCCGACCAGGAAGTCGACGTTCTCGCGCAGGATCAGGTCGCGCGCGATGCGCACCGCCTCGTCGGCGTTGCCCTTGGTGTCGCGCACCACCAGCTCCAGCTTGCGGCCGAGCACGCCGCCCTTCGCGTTCTGCTCCTCGACGAACATCTGCGCGCCCTTGAGCGAGGGCTCGCCGATCAGCGCGCCGGGCCCGGACAGGATCACCGGGTAGCCGATGCGGATCGCCTTCTGCGCCGCGGCCGGCGCTGCCGCTGCGATGCCCGCCAGGGCGAGTAATGTGGCAAATAGCCTGGTGCAGTTCATGTTGCCTCCTCTGGGTTAATCCAATTTGATGTTGGCTTCCTTCGCCACGCGGCCCCACTTCGCGATCTCGCTCTTGATGAAGGCGGCGAATTCCGCGGGCGTGGAGGATGCGACGTCGAGGCCGGCGGCGGCGAAACGCTCCCTGAGCTCTGGCTGCGCGAGCGCCTTGTTGAGCGCGTCCGAAAGCTTCGCCACCACCTCCGGCGGGGTCCCGGCGGGCGCGAGCACGCCCTGAAAGCCGCTCGCATCCACCCCGGAGAGGCCAGCCTGCTCGAAGGTCGGGACGTCGGGCAGCGACGCGAGCCGGGCCTTCCCGGTGACCGCGAGCGCCTTCAGCTTGCCCGCCTTGATGTGGGCCATGGTGACCGAGGGCGCGTCCATCAGGACCTGGACCTGCCCTCCGAGCAGGTCGGTGACCGCCGGCCCGCTGCCCTTGTAGAAGACAATCGGGATGTCGAGCCCGGCGGCGCGCTTGAACATCTCCGCGCCGAAGTGCGGGCCGGAGCCCGCGCCGGAGATCGCGAAGTTGAGCTTGCCCGGGTTCGCCTTGGCGTAGACGATGAAGTCCTTCAGGTTGCTCGCCGGCACGTTGCCGGCGATGGTGGCCAAAAGCGCGTTGGTTGTGGTGATGCCGATGGGGACGAAGTCCTTCACCGGGTCGTACGGCATCTTGGCGTAGACCGACACGTTGATGGCGATGGTGCCAGTGTTGCCCAGCACGATGGTGTAGCCGTCGCCGGGCTGCTTCGAGGCGTACTCCAGGCCGATCATCCCGGCCGCGCCGCCCTTATTGTCGATCAACACCGGCTGGCCGAGTACCTCCTGCATCTTCGGCTGCAGGTTGCGGGCGACGAAGTCGAGGTTGCCGCCGGGCGGGAACGGAACGACGAACTTGATCGGGCGGTTGGGATAGGTTTGCGCCTGCGCGGCGTTGCACAGGCAGGCGGCGAGCACCACCAGCAGCCTCTTCACGGTCTCCTCCCTGCTGTGGGTAGTTTTGCGCTATTCGCAAAACATTGCTGCATTGTGGAAAAAGCGTAGGCGCGCGGGCGCACGCTGTCAAGGCCGGTATCCTTAGGCCGGCATGGATCTGAATCCCCGCATCGACGAGATCGCCGCGCGCCTCACTCCCGGGCTGGTGGCGCTGCGCAAGCAACTGCACCAGCACCCGGAGCTCGCGTTCGAGGAGCACCGCACCGCCGCCGCCGTCGTCGAGTTCCTGTCCAAGCTGAACCTCGAGTGCCGTACCGGCATTGGGAAAACCGGCGTGGTCGCGGTGCTGACAGGGGCGAAGCCCGGCCGGACGGTCGGCATCCGAGCCGACATGGACGCGCTGCCGATCCACGAGCAGACCGGTCTGCCGTTCGCGTCGAAGCTGCAGGGCAAGATGCACGCGTGCGGGCACGACGTGCACACGGTGATCGCCCTCGGCGTGGCCGCCACGCTGGCAGAGCTGAAAAGCTCGCTCAGCGGCACGGTGAAGTTCATCTTCCAGCCAGCCGAGGAGACGCTGAGCGGCGCGCGCGCCATGATCGCGGACGGCGTGCTGGAGGATCCGAAGCTCGACCTCATCCTCGGCTACCACAACTGGCCCGCGGTGCAGGCGGGCAAGGTGGGGTACAACGCCGGCGCGGTGATGTCGGCGGCGGACGCCTTCGACATCACGCTCAAGGGACGCGACGGCCACGGCGCGCATCCGCACCTGGCGATCGACGCGCTCGCCGCCGGCGCGCACTTCGTGTCGCAGCTGCAGACGGTGGTGAGCCGCGAGGTAAAGCCGATCTCGCCCGCGGTGGTCACGATCGGCGAGTTCCACGCGGGCCGGGCGCGCAACATCATTGCCGGCGCCGCCGAGCTCAAAGGCATCGTGCGCACGATGGAGCCCGGCCTGTCGGAGAAGATCGAGGCGGCAGTTCGCCGCATGCTCGAGGGCATCAAGACCGGCATGCGGGTGGACTACACGCTCGACTGGAAGCGCATGGCGCCGCCCTTGCGCAACGACCGGACGATCCTCGAGCCGCTCCTGGAGTCGGCGCGGAAGGCGCTCGGTGAAAGCAATGTGCTGGAGCTGCCCGAGCCGTCGATGGGCAGCGAGGACTTCGCCTGGTTCGCCGAGGAGGTGCCGGCGGCGCACCTGCGCATCGGCTCCAAGATCGACGGCCTCGACACCGCGATCCACCGCGCCAACTACGATTGCAACGAGCTTGCGATTCCGGTCGGCGTTCGAGTGCTGGCGCGGGCTGCGCTGGATCTTTCCCGTCCATGAAATGGTTTGATCTCTCTCGCACCGTCGTGCTTCCCGCGCACTGCGACGGCTACGGCCACATGAACGTGCGCAACTACGCCGCGTTCTTCGACGACGCCGGCTGGCACGTGCTCGCGATGGCGGGCATCTCGCTCGCGGACGTGAAGCGCCGCGGCCTCGGCACGGTGGTGGTCACGCTCACCATCGACTTCCACCACGAGATCGTGGCGGGCCAGCTCGCGTTGGTGCGAGGCGCGGTGACCAAGATCGGCACCAAGAGCTTCGGCTACGAGCTGAGGCTGTATGAAGCCGACTCGATGACGCACTGCGCGACCGAGAAGGCGGTGGAGGTGTGCTTCGACACCAACGAACGCAAAGGGGTGCCGATTCCCGAGGACGTGCGCGCCAGGCTCGAAGCGCTGCTTACTCCTTGAAGCCGATCGCCTGCACGATCTTCGACCATTTTGCCTGCTCGGCGGCGATGAACGCCGCGTACTCCTGCGGCGTGCCGGGCGAGGCGATGCCTCCGACCTTGGCGAACTGCTCGTCGACCGCTTTGGATCTCAGCGCTGCCACCGCAGCGGCGTGAATGCGCCGCTGGACCTCCGGCGGCGTCGCCGCCGAGGTCACCAGGCCGTACCAGTTGTCGGAGTTTACGTTCGGGTAGTTGAGCTCCGCGGTTGTCATGACCTCGGGCAGTGACGGCGCGCGCTTGGCGCTCGTGATGGCGAGCGCTTTCAGCTTGCCGCTACGGATGTGGCCCAGCAGCACCGGCACGTCGAAGATTCCCATCTGGACCTGGCCGCCGAGGAGGTCGTTCACCGCCGGCGCCGCGCCTTTGTAAGGCACGTGCACGATGTCGATCTTCGCCTCCGCCTTGAGCAGCTCGCCCGCGAGGTGCGTGATGCTGCCGCTGCCGGCCGAGCCGAAATTGACCTTGCCGGGATTCGCCTTGGCATGGCCGATCAGCTCGGCAACCGTATTCACCGGCATGGACGGGTGCACCGCCAGCACCTCGGGAACGCGCACCACCAGCGTGATGAAGGCGAAATCCTTCTTTACGTCGTACGGGATCTTGGAGAGCGAGTACGGCGCGATGACGAGCGGCGAGGCGCTGTTGATGCAGAGCGTGTAGCCGTCGGGCAACGCCTTCGCGGCGCGATCCACGCCGAGCACGCCGCCTACGCCCGCGATGTTCTCGACCACGACCGGTTGCCCGAGCTCGGTGGCCATGCCTTGCGCGAGCGCGCGGCCGAAGATATCGGCCGGGCCGCCGGCCGGGAAGCCCACGATCAGGCGCACGGGCTTGTTCGGATACGGCTGCTGCCCGAGCGCGGGCAGGGGCGCGAGAGCGAGAAGGAGGAGCAGGAGCCTTTTCATACGGTGAACTTGTAGAGCTTGAGCGGGTTGTCCACGAGCAGCGCCTGGCGCTGCTTCTCATCGGCGAATTCGCCGATCAGGTCGACGAGCGCGCCGTCGTCGGGAATTGAATCGAGGTTGGGATGCGGCCAGTCGCTGCCCCAGACCACGCGGTCGCCGAACTCCGCGACCAGCTTGCGCGCGAAAGGCACGGCATCGGCGTACGGCGCGCCCTGGCGCGAAGCGCGCTCGAGACCGCTCACCTTGACCCACATGCGCTTGTCCTCCATCAGCTTGAGCAGGTGCTTAAAGCCCGGATGGTCGAGGCCGCTCGAGGCGTCGATGCGCCCCATGTGGTCGATCACCACCGGGACCGGCGAGAACTTGAGCTCGGGCGCCACCTTGACGATCATCGACGGCTCGAGGTGCAGCTGCAGGTGCCAGCCGAGCGCCGAGAGCTTGGTCGAAAGCCTCATCACGTCGGCGAGCGCCGGGCCGCCGCCGAGATGCTGGACGAAGTTGAAGCGCGCGCCGCGGAAGCCTTGCTCGTGCAGCTTCTTCAGCTCCGACATGTCGGCGTTCGCGCGCACCAGCGCGACGCCGACATAGCTGCCCTTCTTGTCGGCGAGCAGGTCCGCGGACGCCGAGTTGTCGAAGCCGTGCGCGGCGGACTGCACCACCACGCCGCGCTCGATGCCGAGAAACATGTGGCGGTCGATGAGGACGTCCTTCGGCGCGTCGGCGGGCGTGTAGGGCGCCTTCGGGTCGAACGGAAACTTCGCTTTCGGGCCGAACACATGGAAGTGGCAGTCGGCCGCGCCGGCGGGAAGCCTCAGCTTCGGCTCTTTCGGATTGTTGTGATACGAGGGCTTCGGCTCACTCATAATGCGCGAGCGATTGTATGTCGAAAACCCCGCTTGGCCGCCTGGACCCGGCCGCTTTCGGCAGCCTCGAAATCCCGCGCCTCGAGCGCGCCGTGCTCGAGGGCTTCCGCGCCCTCGGCGACCTCACCGGCACGACCTCGGATGCACTGGATGAGTGTCGCATCGCCGGCGTGGTCCCCGGTTCGATCCTGCGGCCGACCGATGCGAGGGCGCGCCTCGTCGGCCAGGCGCTCACGGTGCTGAACGAGCGGGTGGAAGCATTTTCAGCGAAGACTTCGGGCCTCGCCGAGATCGAGGCCCACAACCTGGCCGAGCCGGGCGACGTGCTGGTGGTGCAGGGGATCCTGAACGTCTCGAGCATGGGCGGCGTCTCCGCCTCGGTCGGCAAGCGCCAGGGCGAGGCGGGCGCGATCGTCGACGGCGCGGTGCGCGACATCGACCATAGCCGCAAGATCGGCTATCCCGTGTGGAGCTCGAGCGTGAGCCCGGCCACCGGCAAGTGGCGCGTGCGCACCGTCGCGGTCAACCGACCGGTCAGCATCGCGGGCGTTCCCGTGCGTCCCGGCGACCTGGTGATCGCCGATGAGGTCGGCGTGTGCTTCGTGCCCTTCGACCGCGCGGCCGAGGTGCTGGCGGTGGCTCAGCGCCTGACGAAGCGCGAACACGACCGCCTGGCGAAGCTGGCTTCGGGAATGGCGCTGAAGGACTGGATCAAGCTGTAACGTAGGGCGCGAGCGGCGTTGTCGCTTCGCCGCGCCGGATCAACACGCATTCGGGCGGGAAGTCCTGGCTGAATTCCCCGCCTTGCTCGCGCACTTGGCCGATGAACGTCTGCAGATGGTCCATCGCGCCCGTCGGCAGGTCGTGCAGCACGAGTAGCGTCGAGGGCTGCGCCTGGCATTGCCGCAGAGCTTTCTCGACCCACCCGCCGGGATCGTCCCAGTCGCGCGGGATCGCATTCCACAGCACGCAGGTCATGCGGTTCTCTCGAAGAACGTCGACGGCGGCGCTGTTCAAAAGGTGAGGTCCGAGTTTTCCTTCGCCGCCGAACGGGCGGAAAAGGCGATCGGCGTGCGCGAGGTCGCCGAGCAGCTTCTCGGTTTCGAGGATCTCGCGTCGCGCGGCCGAAGCGTCCTTGAGCCTGCCAAGCGGGGTGCCGTGGCTCATGGTGTGATTGCCGATCCAGTGACCGGCGGCATGCGCCTGCGCCGCGAGGCGGCGGCGGGCGGGATCGGCGAGCTTCGCGCCGAGCACGAAGAAGGTCGCGAGGATCTTCTCTTTCTTCAGGACATCCAGAACCCGCCCGGTGACGCCGGGCTCGGGCCCGTTGTCGAACGTCAGCGTGACTTTCAGTCTGCTTTCACTCCCGCGGCCTTGATCACGCGCGCCCAGCGCTCGAGATCCTTGCCGAGCCAGCTGCGGAACTCGGCGGGGTGCTGCCGCCTTCGGTGATGGCGCCGAGCTTGTTCAGCTTTTCCTTGGTCTCCGGCTTGACGAGCGAAGCGCGGATCGCTTCGTTCAGGCGCCCGACCACCGGCGCGGGCAGGCCCGCCGGACCGACGACGCCGAGGCCCTGGGTGTACTCCTCGAATCCCGGGAATCCGCTCTCCGACATGGTGGCGACGCTCGGGTAATCGGGATGGCGTTTCTCGGTGCTCACCGCGAGCACCTTGAGGCGCTTCTGCGCCACCTGCTCGGCGATGCCGACCATCGGGTAGAACATGAAGCTGATCCGTCCGGCCATCACTTCGGTGAGCGCAGGCGCGTTGCCCTTGAAAGGCACGTGCAGCATCTTCGTCCCCGTAAGGGCTTCGACCAGCGCACCCGCAAGGTGCGCCGAGCCGCCGTTGCCCGACGAGGCATAACTGATCTCGCCGGGCTTTTCCTTGGCGGCTTTCACGACGTCCGCGGCGCTATTGAAGGGCGAATCGCCTTTCGCCACCATCACGAGCGGCAGGTGGCACACCAGCGTGATCGGCGTGAAATCCGCGATCGGGTCGTACGGCTTCTTGTCCGCGTGCAGGATCGCGTTCACGCTGTGCGTTAGCGTCGTCATGTACAGCGTGTACCCGTCGGGAGCCGAGCGCTTCACCTCCAGCGTGGCGATCATGGAGGCGGCGCCCGCCTTGTTCTCCACCACCACCGGCTGGCCGAAGGCGGCGGACATGTCCTGGGCGAGGATGCGCGCGATCACGTCGGTCGGTCCGCCGGCCGAGAAGCCGACCACCAGCTTGACCGGCTTGCCGGGGAAGGTTTGCGCATGCGCGGCAGCGCAAAACAGGAATGCCAGGAGGAAGCGTTTCATAATTGCATTGTATGTGGATGCCTTCGAGGGTGCCGCACCCCTTATGCCGCAACACGGAACGCCGAGCGCTACACAGTGGGGTTGGCGGGGCGGTAACATCGCTGTGTGCGAGAAGCCCGATTCAGGAAGCAACAGGTTCTGCACCAGGCCGCGAAGTTACTTGGACATGATGAGCTTGCCGCGCGATTGCATGTGTCAAAAGGCTTGCTGGAATCGTGGCTTCGCGGCGACGCCAGCGTACCCGATAGCACACTGCTGACGCTCGCTGCCGAATTGGTGAAGCTTGCCGAGCCGAAAAAGTAGGACTTCCGTGCTGTGCAGCTCCGCGAAGGGTGCTTAGAGCCGAACCTGTGTGAGAGCCGGTATCCGCCGCTAGTGCATTCGATGAGAAAAGCTCTGCTGCTCTTCGCGCTTCTCGGCGGTGTCGTCCATGCGCAGGACTATCCCGGCAAACCGATTCGGATGGTGGTCGGCTTCCCGCCGGGCGGCGGCACCGACGTCGTTGCGCGCATCCTGTCGCCGCGCATGTCGGAGCTGCTCGGCCAGCCGATCGTGATCGAGAACCGGCCTGGCGCCACCGGCACCATGGCGGCCGGCCAGGTCGCGAAGTCGCCGCCGGACGGCTACACCATCATGATGGGCCACGTCTCCGTAAACGCGATCGCGCCCGCCCTGTTCTCGAATCTTCCGTACGATGTAATCAAGGACTTCGCACCCGTCGCCATCGCCGCGGCCGTCCCGCACCTGGTGACCGTGCATCCCTCCGTTCAGGTCCAGAGCCTTCCGCAGTTGATTCAATACCTCAAGAGCAAGCCCGAGCTCACGTTTCCTTCGGCCGGCAACGGCAGCATGCCGCACCTCGCGGGCGAGATCTTCAAGAGCCTTGCCGGCGTCAAGCTCGTGCACGTGCCTTACAAAGGCACGGGCCAGTCGATGCAGGATCTGCTCGGCGGCGTGCATGTCGTCGCCTTCGACACCATGCCCGCCGCCGCGCCGCACGTGAAATCGGGCAAGCTGCGCGCGATCGCGGTGTCGAGCGCAGCGCGCGTTCCATCCTTTCCTGATGTGCCCACGGGGGAGGAGGCGGGTCTCGCGGGCTACCAGGTGACCACGTGGTACGGCATCTTCGCGCCCGCCGGCACGCCGGCCGCGATCGTCAACCGCCTGCATGCCGAGACGGTGAAAGCGATGCAGACGCCCGACACGCGCTCCAAGCTCGAGGGCATCGGCGCGGACGGCACGGTCTCGCGCTCGCCGGCGGAGTTCGCCGCGTTGGTGCGTGCCGATACCGCGCGCTACGCGAAGATCGTGAAGGACATCGGCCTCAAGATCGACTGACGCATGCAGCTCGTTCCCAGCGGAAGGGTCCTCGGCGCGGCGCTCGAGGGGCTCGATCTTTCCCGCCCGCTCCCAGAACCGCAGGTCGAAGCCATCATCCAGGCGCTCGGCCGCTATGGCGTACTGCGCTTCCCGCGCCAGCGCCTGACGGCGCGCGAGCAGGCGGACTTCGCCGCGCGCTTCGGCGAGCTCGAGATCAACGTCGCTTCCGGCGCATACCAGGAGCCGGGCATCCCTGAGGTCATGATCCTTTCCAATATCGTGAAGGATGGAAAGCCGATCGGCCTCGCCGACGCCGGGCAGGACTGGCACACCGACATGTCCTACAGCAAGACCATCGCGTTCGCGAACGTGCTCTACGCGCTCGAGGTGCCGCGGCGTAATGGCAAGGTGCTCGGGGATACGGAGTTCAGCAGCATGCATGCCGCCTATGAGGGTTTACCAGCTGAGCTAAGGACGCGTCTTAACGGCATGACCGTGCTGCACGACTTCAACAAGTTCTGGGAGAAGATGCGGCGCGAGAAGGGCAGCAAGCGCCCGCCGCTCACCGAGGCGCAGCGGAAGAGCAAGCCGCCGGTCTCGCACCCGATCTTCCTTACGCATCCGATAACCGGTCGCAAGGTGCTGTACGCCAATCCCGGCTATTCGATGCGCATCAACGAGCTGTCGCAGAAGGAGAGCGACGAGACGCTCGCCTTCCTCTTCGAGCACCAGCTCAAGCCCGAGTATCGCTACCGCCACGAGTGGGCCGAGGGCGA
>Ga0075430_100002160_pt1 | contig 16276 bp, 14 predicted proteins | sample RhiMetdeltSRZDD4_FD_75294 | JGI IMG/M metagenome (GOLD analysis project Ga0075430, IMG submission 75294) | Populus rhizosphere microbial communities from Tennessee, USA - Rhizosphere MetaG P. deltoides SRZDD4 | ecosystem: Host-associated > Plants > Roots > Rhizosphere > Soil | place: USA... | reverse complement strand
CGGGCGCTAGGGCCGCGCGGGTGGCCCGGCCGGTGTGGCCGGCGACCGGCGCTACCACCGTGCCGGCGCCGGCTGCGCCACGCCACCAGCCACCGCTCCCACGGGAGCCGGATAGTCGGCCGCCGCGCCACCCGGAGTCGTGCCACCAGCCACCGCGCCACCAGCCACCGCTCCCGCAGGGGCCGGCGCAATCTCGTCCGGTGTGGACCCGGTCCCGGCCTGGTCGGTCTGGCACCGGGCGATGAGCGCGGCGAGGTCCGCCACTGTCGCCAGCCGGCGTACCCGAGGGTCGTCGAAGAGCTCGACGCCGAACTCGTCCTCGGCGGCCACCATCAGCTCCAGCCCGGAGACCGAGTCGATGCCGAGGTCGTCGGCGAGCCGGTCGTGCGGCCACAGCCGGCGGCGCCGGCCCTTGATCTGCGCGTAGATCTGTTCCAGCACAGCGTAGAGCTCCTCGTTGCCGTTGTCAGGCAAGGAGTCTCACCTCCCCTGTCGTACCGTCCACATAGACCTCCTGCCCCGGGCGCAGGTCCCGGGCGAGCGGGTGACCGATGACGCTGGGTAGACCGTGCTCACGCAGCAGGATCGCCACATGGGACAGCGCGCTGCCGCGCGCGGTGACCAGCGCGTCGATGTGCGGCAGGACGGTCTGGATCTGCACGTCGGCGCGCTCGCATACGAGGATCCGACGCCCCCCGTTGGCGTCGGGGCCCGGTTCGTAGCGGCCGTCCGCGCCGGGTACGACCACCGTCCCGGTCACCTGGCCGGGACAGATGCCCACACCGGCGCGGGTGCTGGCGGGCTCGGGAGCACCCGTACCCGGTCCGTCCTGCGCCGTGTTGAACAGGTCCGGCATCGGCCGGTCGATCGCCTGGGCGCACTCCTCCGCCCGGGACCGGGCGTACCGGTGCAGCTGCGCGGCGGGCATCGACTCGTCGAGCAGCTCGTTGAGGGAGAGGTACGGCCAGTCGCCGTCGGCCAGGCCGCGACGCGCCGCGACCGCGCGCACCACGAGCCGCATCACGTGCAGCGTCCGCATCGCCAGCGACTTGGTGTGCTCGCGCTGCTCCATCGCGATGCGTACGACCGCCGACAGGCGGGGCAGCTGCAGCGTCCGGCTCAGCGGTACCAGCGCCCACGGGTCCTCGGGTAGCAGGCCGTCCGTCTCGGCGCCGGCGACCGGCGGCCCGAGCGCGCCCACGTACCTGTCCCAGGGCTCCTGGTCGTCGGCGACCTCGTAGAACTGCCGGTGCAGGAAGCTGGTCGCCTCCGGCACCGCCGCACCCAGGTCGGCCAGGCGCTGCCAGACCAGCGAGTCGGGCCGGTTCACCAGCGGCTCCAGCTCGCGCCAGTACGGCACGAACCGGCGCGCCACGCCGTCCTGCACCGCCAGCAACGGCAGGATCAGCATGGTGCTGGCGTAGTGGGTCTCCCACACGCGGTCCAGCAGCCGCACCGCGCCGGGCAGCAGCCGCCCGAGGGCCAGCGAGCCACCGCCCGCCGGCAGGCCGGGCGCCCCCTTCCGGCCGGGACGCGCCTCGGCGAGGGCCGCCTCCAGCTGCGGGACCTGCTCGGTGAGCGCGCCGACCCGGCGCCGGGTGAGCAGCAGCTCCCGAGCGAGCTGCGGCAGCACGGCGGCACCGCCACGGTACGGCCGCCCGCCCGGCGGCTCCGGCACCGGCGCGTCCTCGAAGTAGCTGCGCGTCACCAGGGCCGGGTCCAGCCCTGGTACGCCGTACGCGAGCTGGCAGAACCCGGACAGGTTGTGGTACGGCCGGCAGCTGAAGTACCCGACGAACACGAAGTGCGAGCCAGTGGCCCACCTCGCCCGGGGGAACAGCCGGCCGGCCACGTTGCGCATGCCGCGCTCCACCGGGGGCCCGACCAGCGACCAGGACATCGGCGAGAGCCGGTCCGGAGCGACCTCGGCGAAGTTGCCGGCCGAGTAGGTCGTGAAGACCGGGTGCGGATCCGTGTCCAGGCTGGCCAGGTCGGCCCAGCCAGCTGCGGGTCCGGCCACAGTGGACCCGGGCGTGGGCCGCGTCATGCGGCCACCAGCCCGAGGCTGTGGGCGCGCAGCAGCTCACCCGTGCGTTCGACGTACCGCGGCGGGCTCGCCGGCAGCGGTACCGGCAGCTCGTCCAGGATGCCGGCGGCGAGCCGGGGCCATGGCGTCAGGTAGTCGCACACCTCCCGCGACAGCCCGAGCACCGGCGCCGCGAGCCGTACGGCGGAGACCAGCCCGGGGGCCGCCACGATGCGGGGGATGACGCCCCAGGCGCTGCACAATGCGGTGAGCGTGGCGTTCAGCGTCGGCGCGGCAGGGTCGTACCAGGTCCAGGTGCCGCCGACCGGCTCGTGCTCCAGCGCCGCCCGGACCACCTGCGCGGCGGCCGTGCTGTCCGTGACGTAGCACGGGAAGTCGCCGCGCCCGGTGATCGGCAGCGGCAGGCCGGAGAGGGCGGCCGGCAGGGCGGTGAGGATGCCGGACCGGGTGCTCGGCGCGACCGGACCGTCGGCGCCCAGCACCGGGCCCAGCCGCAGGATCCGGGCGGGTACGCCGTCCGCCTCCTGCCAGGCCGTCTCGGCGAGGAACTTGCCGTACTCGTACCAGTTGCGGAAAGCCTGGCCGACCTGGAGGTCCGCGTTGCCGACGATGCCCGGGCAGCGGCCGAAGACGAGAACCGACGACACGTGCACCACCGCCTTCAGGCGGGGGCAGCCACGGGCGAACTCGATGAGCCGCTGCGTGCCGCGCAGGTGCAGGTCGACCGCTGTGCGCGGGCCTTCGGACACGGCCACCGACCCGAAGCAGGACACCACGTGGGTGGTCTGCTCGGACAGGCGCGCGGCGTCGGCCGGAGGGAGCCCGAAGCCGGGCCGGCGTACGTCGCCGGCGACCCACTCCGCGCCGGCGACCCACTCCGCTGCCGCAGCTGAGGCGGCGCCGGTGGAGGAGGATGCACCGGCAGGCGCGTGGCGGGAGAGCACCCGCACCTCGTGCCCGTGCCGGGTCAGGTCGGCGACGACCGCCGCGCCGAGCACGCCGGTGCCGCCGACCACCAGCACGCGCATGGGGCCGCTGCCCAGGTGTCCCTCGTGGACGCCGCCCGTGCGTCCGTCGCTGACGGCGCTCATGCGTACCTCGCAAACGGCCGGTCCAGCGCGCGCGGCCGGGAGGCCGGCGCGGCCAGGTCGAAGGCGAGCCGCGCGATCAGCTCGGCGGTGACCGCTGGCGGGTCGCCGGGCAGGAAGCGGGCCAGCCGGTCCCGCTCGAACACCCGGTTCAGGCACAGGTAGCGCAGCCCGGTCACGGCGTTGGTCGCGGTCGGCGCCAGCCGCTGCAGCCGGGGCAGCTCGGTCGACAGCCACAGCAGCGGCTGCTCCGGTGCCGGCACCGCGCGCAGCGGCGCATGCACCCGGTGCGGGTCCAGGTCGGCGAAGGCGGCCAGCACCGAGCGCAGCGTGGGCGCGTGCTCGCCGGCGCAGACATGGGCGATCTGGGGCCGCGGGTCAGCCAGCCGCAGCACGCCCAGGGCAAAGTGGACCAGGGCGTCGGCCGCCCGGTCCCGCGGCAGCATGTCGACCCTGCCCTGGCTGGTGACGGGCACCCAGGGCCAGCGGCGGTGCCGGGCCGCGGCGAGCTGGTAGAGCGAGCTGAGCTTTGCGGTGTGGCCGGTGGTGGCGTCGCCGAGCAGGCCGCCGATGCGGGCGATGCCCACGGCCACCTGCGGGCCGCGGTGGCCGTTGGACCCGGACGCGGCTCCTGGTTCGGCGACCCGGCGCAGGAGGTAGTGCTCGGCGAGCCACTTGCTGTGCTCGTACTCGGTGCGCCGGGAGTCCGGCCCGAACGGCACCTCCGGCACCACACCGACCCGCCCGCCGGCGACAAAGACCGAGCTGGCGTGGACGTACGCGCCGCAGCGGGGGTGGCGCTCGCGCAGCCGCCGGGCGAGCGTGAGCCCGTGCAGCGCGCCGACGACGTTCACCTGGTGCAGCCGGCGGGCCGGCGCCGCCCAGTTCGTCTCGGCGGCCACGTTGAGGACCAGGTCCACATCGGACGCCAGCCGGTCCAGCTGCTCGGGCTCCAGCCCCCAGTGCGGCTGGGTCACGTCGCCCGCGACGGCAGCCTCGGCCAGCTCCGGCAGCTGCGGGAAGGTCCGGCGTACCCGGGTGCCCGCCGACCACCGGCCGACCGGCCGTACCACCGGCACCAGCTCGACCCCGGCGGCTGCGGCGCGGCTGGCCAGGCCGTGGCCGAGCTGCCCGGTGAGGCCCGCCACGAGGATCCTGATCACTGGTGGACCCACCGGTCGTAGAGCTCGTCGTCGCTGTTCAGCCCGGTGGCGACCAGCTCCCACATCATCTCGTCGCTGCCTGCGCCCAGCCGGGCCACCCGGACGTCGCGCAGCAGCCGGGGGAAGGGCGTCTCATCCTCCAGGTAGCCGGTGCCGCCGAACATGTGCGCGCACTCCGCGGTCACCTCCTGGGCCAGCTTGGCGACGACCGCCTTGGCCCCGGCGACGTCCCGCATGGACACCGGCCCGGCACTGGTCTCCGGGTCGCGTGCCGCGCCGTCCTCCGGCTGGCCGCCGGGCTGCTGAGGGTCTGGCTGCTGAGGGCCGGGCCGCTGGCGGCCCGCCCGCCGGGCGCCGAGGCCGCCGGCGAGGCCGTACACGCCGTGCCGGGCCAGGGTGACCTGCGCGCTCAGCTCGGCGAGCCGCAGCCGCAGCGCCTGGTGCTCGAAGAGGGGTACGCCGAACTGCTCGCGCCGGCGGAGCCGGGTCGCCGCCAGCGACACCGCCAGCGCTGCTCCGCCCAGCACCTGGGCGGCGAGGGCGAGCCGCTCGTGGATGAGGCCCCAGGTGACCGCCTCCAGGCCCAGCCCGGGGCGGACCAGGACCGCCTCATCCGGGACCTGGGCGTCCACGGTGAGCCGTACCGTCTCCAGGCTGCGCAGGCCGGTGGTCTCCAGTCGCTTGTGGACAACCAGCGCGCTGCGGGGGACGACGACGATCGCCGGACCCTCCTCGGCCCGGCACAGGATGAGCGCGAAGTCCGCCTGGCTGCCGGGGGAGACGAACCACTTGGTGCCCTGCACGCTCCAGCCGTCGCCGGCCGGGCGCAGCTGCGTGGCCACCGCGGTCAGGTCCGACCCGGCGTGCTGCTCCGATGTGGCCAGGCAGAGCACCGCCCGCCCGGCCAGGGCCTGGTCGCGGACGGCGCGGGTGTACGGCGTGCGCGCGAAGCGCACCAGCAGCCCGGAGGCGGCCTCCAGGTGCAGGCTCAGCCCGACGCCGACCCCACCCAGGCCGGCCAGGCCCAGCTCCTCGGCGAGCGTGACGCACCGGCGCAGGTCGCCGTGGCCACCGCCGGCCCACCGCTGCGCGAACAGCCCGGCGGCCCCGAACGCCTCGACCGCCTCCCGGGGGAACCGGCGGTCCCGCTCGGCCGGCCCGACCAGCGGCGCCACCTGGTCGGCGATCACCTGCCGGACGCGGCTGCGAAAGCCCATCTGCGCGGTCCCAGCCGGCTCGACCAGCCCGGTTGGCGCGGCGGGTCCGGTTGGCGCGGGCGCTGCCGCCGCGGCGCTGTCCGCGAGCGCGGTCCCTTCTGCGAGCGCGGTCACCGCTGTGCCTTTGTCGCGGGGATGCGGTGCACTGCCTCGGCACCGAGGTCGCCGGCGACCAGCCGCCACCACAGCCAGGCACGGCGCGGCTTCCCGCTGGACGTGCGGCGGATGGCTCCGCGCGGCACCCGGTAGACCACCGCGTCGACCTCCTCACCGCCCAGCTGCCACAGCTGCTCGCACAGCGCCACAAGCTGGTCGGGCTGTCCGGTCTCGGCCACGGCGGCGAGCACCGGGCCGTCCTCCCCGACGCCACCGAGCACCACGTACGCATGAGCGGGCAGCGGGCAGGCGGTGGCGACAGCGGCCTCCACGTCCTCGACGTACAGGTTGCGCCCGCGCACCTTGACGCTGTGCGCGATCCGGCCGATGACGTACAGCTCGCCGTCGATGGTGAAGCCGGCGTCGCCGGTGCGCAGCCGGCCGTCCTGGAACGCCTGCTGCCCGGCCTGCCCGGGCGCCCCGGCAGGGGCCACGGTGCGGTAGCCCGTCGCCACGGACGCCCCGGTCACCACGATCTCGCCCAGGTGCCCGTCCGGCACGCGCACGCCATTTTCGTCCACTATGGACACATCGGTGCCCGGATGGGGCCGGCCGCAGTTGACCACCCAGCCGCGCGACTCGTCGCCGCCGGACCCGCCGGGCACCTGGTGCGCCAGCGCGCGTTCCAGCACCGGCACCGGCGAGCCGAAGCGCAGCGTGGACCAGTCGATGCGTACGGCGTACGGCGGGCGGCCGACCCGCGCACCGGTGACGAGCAGGGTCGCCTCGGCCAGCCCGTACGCGGGAGCCACCGTGCCCGGCTGGAAGCCGGTCGGTGCCAGCAGCCGGTTGACGTCGGCGAGCACGCCCGGCTGGATCCGGTCGGCGCCCACGATCGCCACCCGCCAGCCCGACAGGTCCAGCCCGGCCACCTGCTCGGGCCGTACCCGCCGGGCGAGGTAGGCGAAGCCGAAGCAGGGGCAGACGCTGGCCGCGCTGCGGCCGTCATGGAAGCACTCCAGCCACTGCATGGGGGAGCGCAGGAACTGGTCGGGGCGCAGCACGCGCAGGTCGTACTGGAAGGCCATCGGCCCCAGCAGCGTGCCGATGAGCCCCATGTCATGGAAGAACGGCAGCCAGGTCGCCACCCCGCCGGCGCCGGCGTCGGCCGTCCAGGACCGCATCATGGCCAGGTTGGCCTCGAGGTTGTCCCAGCTCACCTCGACACCGCGGGGCGCACCGGTGGAGCCGGACGTGAACTGGAGCAGGGCCAGCCGGGCCCGGGGCCGGCTGGGCGCCGGTGACCCGGCCGCCCCGTCCCCGTCCAGCGCGAGCTCGCGTACCGGGATGGTCAGGCCGCCTTCGGCGACCGCGGCGGCGACGGTCGGCAACAGCTCGGCGGTGGTCAGCACGAACGCGGGCCGCGCCACCCGCAGGACGGCAGCGAGGTGCTCGCCGTACGCGCCGGACCGGAACGACTCCGGGACCGCCAGCGGGCACGGCGTCCCGCCCGCCAGCAGGACCGCGGTGAAGGCGGTCGGGAACTCCGGCCCGTTCGGCAGCACCAGGGCGACCACGTCGTCGCGGCGCAGGCCCCAGGCCACCAGCCGCGCGGCTGCGGCGTGCACCTGCCGCGCCAGCTCGGGGTAGCCGAACCGGCGCCACTCGCGCCCGACCAGAAAGTGCAGCCCGCGGTCGGATCGCGGGTCGTCCAGCCAGTCCAGCGGCCCGCGCGCTGGGTACGCGCCAGCGCGGGCCACGGTGGCGGGCCACCCGGCGCCCGCGGTCCGCAGCTCCTCAGTGAGGACACGGCTCATCTCGTCATCCACCCCCGACACGCCGGACCGGAGCCTCGCGGTGCTGCGGCATGCCATGTCAGCCCGGATACCAGCGGCGATGCTAGGGCGGTGGCCGCGCCGCGGTCGGACCGCCGGCCACCGACCTTCAGATTGCTGAAGGTCCACCGGCGGTCGGGTTCGCCGACCCGACGGTCGCCCGCCGCCGGCCGCCGCCGGCCGCTATCTGTGGTCGCATGACCGTTCCGAGTACGGACCACCGGCCGCCGCAGCCGACCTCGACGCCACCACCGGCGGGGTCGTCGACGACGTCGACATCGCCGGCGGACCAGCCCGCCGGCCGGCAGGGGCTGTTCGACCCGATCGCCCCGGTCTACGCCTGGCTCATCCCGAAGCTGTGGCACTGGGTCCAGCCCGGCCTGGAACGGTGGATGGTCACCACGCTGTCCGGCGCCGAGCGGATCCTCGACGCGGGCACCGGGTCCGGGCACTGGCTGGCCGTGGTCGGGCGGGCCCGGCCCCGTACGGAGCTGGTGGGGCTCGACCTGTCCCCGGCTTTCCTGGAGATCGCGCAGCGCAAGACGGCGCGGCTACGGCCGCAGCCGCGGTTCGTGCTCGGGGACATGACCGACACGCCGTTCCCGGACGGGTCGTTCGACGCGGTGATGTGCGCGTGGGTGCTCGACACCCTGCCGGACGTGGCTGGCGCGCTGCGCGAGTTCCGCCGCGTGGTCACGCCGGACGGTGCTGTCGCGCTGATCATCCGCGGCCGCAGCAGCTTCGTGTCGACCACCGTCGAGGTGGTCTCCCGGGCCTTCATCGGCACGCTGCGCGCCGTCCGGGCCCGTTCCCTGCGGGCCGCACGGATATCCGGCGACCTGTGGCTGCGCCGCCCGCTCATGCCGGAGCTGCCCGCGCTGTGCGCCGGCGCCGGCCTGGAGATCGCCGAGCTGACCGCCAACCGGCTCTTCACCCGGGTGCTGCTGCGCCCGCTTGACGACGCCACCGCCCCTACCACCCCCACCACCGCCGGCACCCGGACGACCGGGGTGCCTGGCCACGACGCGAAGGGCTGAGATGAGCGAGCTGACCCAGGAGGCTGTCGGCACCGGTACGGCCATCCGGCCCAGCCTGGTGACCGGCGTGGGCCCGGTGGCGCGGCTGCTGGGCGTGCTGGGCTCGGCCCGGCCCACCACCCGGCTCTGGTTCGACCTGCTGGCACCGGCGGCCATGATGGCCGCGGTCTACGACGGCCCGGCGCCGGTGCGCAACGTGGTCGCCATGCTGAGCATCGCCGTGCTGTTCCACGCCGCCGCCAACTTCTTCAACGACTCCAACGACGTCGAGGTGGACGCCGCCAGCAGCGAGCCGTCCCGGCAGCTGCGCCCGGTCCAGCGCGGCCGGATCAGCCCGCGCGACCTCAACATCGCCGGTGCCGTGCTGGTCGCGGCGAGCGTCCTGCTCGCCCTGCTGCTGCCGTGGCCGGCGGTGCTGCTGCTGCTGATCGTGCTGGTGCTCAACGTGGCGTACAACTTCCCGCCGATCCGGCTGGCTGGCCGGCCGGTCGTACTCCAGGTCTTCTGGCCGGTCATCTGGGCGTTGATGTTCGCGCTGTGCACGCTGGCGATGAAGTCCGGCACCTGGCGGGACGCGCTGCCGTTCCTCGCCTTCGTCGCCCTCTTCATGGGCGTGGGCGAGGGCATCACACAGGACGTGCGGGACGTGGACAACGACGCGGCCGGCGGCCGGCGTACCACCCCGGTCGTGTTCGGGCTGAAGGCCAGCCTCGTCGTGGCCTGGCTGGCACAGCTGCTGTCGGTCGGCGCCTGGCTCTGGTACGCCCAGACCGGCGAGCTGGCCTGGGGATGGACCGCGGCGGGCACGCTGGTGCTGGCCGGCTGGCTGGCCTACTTCCTGCGGCTGGCGTGGCGGCTGTGGCCGGGGCGCGGCTTCGACGGCACCGTGCTGCTGGACAAGCCGGCCGCAAAGCTCACCCACGTCGGCTCGATCTACGTGTTCAGCGCGGTGAACCTCATCGTCGTGCTCGCCGCCGTACTGCCGCTGGTCCGGTAGTAGCTATGTCAACGGTGGTTGGGTCGGGGCGCCTCCCGGAGCCGGAGCGTCTTTCGGGGCGGGGGCGCCTTCCGGAGGCGGGCCGCGCTCCGCAGGCGGGGCGTCCCGCGCTGGCCCGCGTCGCCCGGTGGCTGCGCGCCGAGCAACGTACCGTGCTCGCCGTCACCGGCGCCGCGACGTTCGGGGTCTGGGGGCTGGCCCTGCTGCTGTCCCCGGACCGCGCCCGCCGCGAGCTCGACGACCGTGCCGCCGCGTGGTACCAGCGTGAGCTGGCGCTGTTCGACATCGGCCACGCGGCCGGCGTGGCCCTGGCCATGCGCGGGTCGCGCGGCGACCCGCAGCGGCTGGCCGAGAGCCTGCGCACCATGTCGGTCACCACGCTCATGCTCGCCGCCGCCCACGTTGCCGAGCTGGTACGCCCCAACCGGCGGGCGGTCGGCTACCACACCGCCTTCGCGATCCTGGACCTGGCGTGGGCGCTCGCCGCGCTGCGCGCCGCCGGCCCGGCCGGTGCCCCAGCGCCGGAGCGCACCCGGCCCACGGCTACGGTGAGGGAGACCTGAGCACACCGTCGTGTGGGAGGTGGCGATGAGCGAGAGCCCGGCCCAGCTGGCCCGTCGCATGTGGACGCTGTTCGAGCCGGTGCACGAGATCACGTACTTCTCCCCCGAGGCCCGGGCGGCGTACGAGGCGGCGGGCCTGCGCGGCGGCTGGCGCAGCTACTTCGCCGGCCGGTCCGCCCCGCTGGGACCCGTGCCCGCCGCTCCGGTCGTCGCCGCGTTCTACGGCTTCGCTCCGGGCCTGGTGGCCAAGGCGATCCCCAGCGCGTGGCAGCAGCTGCCTCCCGAGCAGGTGCTCCAGGCGCGGCTGGCTGGTGTGGTGGCGGCGCTGTCGCGCCTGCTCAACGGCGCCGGGCCGGAGGTGGACGGTGCTGCGGACCAGGCTCCGGTCACCCAGGACCAGGTTGCGGAGGCTGCGGAGCTGCTGGAGGCGGCGGTGGACCGGCTGGACCTGGCGGGGCGGGTGCTGGGTGCGGCCAACGCCGCCCTGCCCCGACCCAGCGAGCCGCTGGCGCGGCTCTGGCACGCGACTACCGTGCTCCGCGAGCACCGCGGGGACGGGCACAACGCAGCGCTGGTCGCCGCCCAGGTGGGTGGCTGTGAGTCGCTGGCCTGGCGGGCCGCGTTCGATATGCCCCGCGAGGCTCTCCAGCCGTACCGCGGGTGGAGCGACGAGGAGTGGCACGCCGCCGAGCAGCGGCTCGTCGAGCGCGGCTGGCTCGACCGCGACAGGCGCCCGACGCCGGCCGGGGTGCAGGAGTACGGCGAGATCGAGCTCTCCACGGACCGGTCGGCGGCGCAGCCGTGGCAGGCGCTCGACCCGGCCGCCGTCGGGCGGCTTCAGGAGCTGCTGGCTCCTATCGCGACCGCCTGCTACGGCGCGCTGCCGCCCGCCGTCCCCACCGGCCTGCCAGATCCTGGAACGGTTTCTGCCACCGCCTGAAAGCGCCGGACGGCCGAGCTGTGGGACCACCTCCATCAGGTGCGCAGGTAGGCAGGGTGACTGGGCGTGTTGTCCGCCGAGGACTCGCCTATGGGCGTGGCCGGGCGCGGCGGAGCGCGGGTGACCGGCACAATGCATCACGGCCCACGTAGCTCACCTGGCTGCGGGCCGTGACGTATCCCGGACCATCACGAGGGGGGACTGTGGCGACGTCTGTCAACGCCCGGATCGCCGAGGAGCTCGGCGTCACCGAGCGGCAGGTCACGTCGGCGGTCGAGCTGCTCGACGGCGGGTCGACCGTGCCGTTCATCGCGCGCTACCGCAAGGAGGCGACCGGCGCGCTCGACGACGCGCAGCTGCGCACGCTGGAGACCCGGCTGCGCTACCTGCGCGAGCTGGAGGAGCGGCGCACCGCCGTACTGGAGTCGATCCGCAGCCAGGGCAAGCTGGACGAGGCGCTCGAGGCGCAGATCATGGCGGCCGACTCCAAGGCCCGGCTGGAGGACATCTACCTGCCGTACAAGCCCAAGCGGCGGACCAAGGCGCAGATCGCCCGGGAGGCCGGCCTGGAGCCGCTGGCCGACGCGCTGCTCACCGACCCCACCCTGGACCCGGCCGCGACGGCCGCCGGGTACGTCGACGCAGACCGGGGTGTCGCCGACGCCGCGGCCGCGCTCGACGGGGCCCGGGCCATCCTGGTGGAGCGCTTCGCCGAGGACGCCGACCTGATCGGCGCGCTACGCGAGCGGATGTGGACGCAGGGCCGCCTGGTGTCGAAGGTACGGGAGGGCCGGCAGGACAGCGGCGCGAAGTTCGCCGACTACTTCGACTTCGCCGAGGGGTTCACCACGCTGCCCTCGCACCGGATCCTGGCGCTCTTCCGGGGGGAGAAGGAGGAGGTCCTGGACCTGACGTTCGACCCCGAGCCGGAGACAGATGCGCCAGCGGCGCCAGCCGCCGGCCCCAGCGGGTACGAGGTGGCGGTCGCGCACCGCTTCGGCGTCGCCGACCGGGGCCGGCCGGCCGACCGCTGGCTGGCCGAGACCGTGCGCTGGGCCTGGCGCACCCGCATCGTCGTACACCTCGCGGTTGACCTGCGCACGCGCCTGTGGCTCGCGGCAGAGGACGAGGCGGTACGGGTCTTCGCGGCGAACCTGCGCGACCTGCTGCTCGCCGCGCCGGCCGGGACGCGGGCCACCATGGGCCTGGACCCTGGGCTGCGGACCGGGGTGAAGGTGGCGGTGGTCGACGCGACCGGCAAGGTGGTGGCGACGGCGACCATCTACCCGCACGAGCCGGCCCGGCGCTGGGACGAGTCGATCGCGGTGCTGGCCCGGCTGGCCAAGGCGCACGCGGTGGAGCTGGTCGCGATCGGCAACGGCACCGCCTCCCGGGAGACCGACCGGCTCGTCGCCGACCTGGTCCGGCGCCACCCGCAGCTCAACCTCACCAAGGTCATGGTCTCCGAGGCGGGCGCCTCGGTCTACTCGGCCTCGGCGTACGCCTCCCGGGAGCTGCCCGAGCTGGACGTGTCGCTGCGGGGCGCGGTCTCCATCGCGCGGCGCCTGCAGGACCCGCTGGCCGAGCTGGTCAAGATCGACCCACGGTCGATCGGCGTCGGGCAGTACCAGCATGACCTGGCGGAGACGAAGCTTGCCCGCTCCCTGGACGCGGTCGTGGAGGACTGCGTGAACGCGGTGGGCGTGGACGTGAACACGGCCTCGGCGCCGCTGCTCAGCCGGGTGTCGGGCATCGGGGAGGGGCTGGCCGGCAACATCGTCACCCACCGGGATGCGAACGGCCCGTTCCGCTCGCGGCGCGGGCTCAAGGACGTGCCGCGGCTGGGGCCCAAGGCGTTCGAGCAGTGCGCGGGCTTCCTGCGCATCCCTGGCGGCGCCGACCCGCTCGACGCGTCCGGCGTGCACCCGGAGGCGTACCCGGTGGTGCGCCGGATCCTCACCGCGGCCGGCACCGAGCTGCCGTCGCTGATCGGCAACACGGCGGTGCTGCGCAAGCTGCGGCCGGCCGACTTCGTCGACGACACCTTCGGCCTGCCGACCGTCACCGACATCCTGGCCGAGCTGGAGAAGCCGGGTCGGGACCCGCGCCCGGCGTTCCGTACGGCCAGCTTCGCCGAGGGCGTGGAGAGCCTGGCGGACCTCGTACCCGGAATGGTTCTTGAGGGTGTGGTGACCAACGTGGCGGCGTTCGGGGCGTTCGTCGACGTCGGCGTGCACCAGGACGGCCTGGTGCACGTGTCCGCGATGTCGCACACCTTTGTCAAGGACCCGCGGGATGTGGTCAAGCCCGGTGACATCGTCCGGGTCCGGGTGCTCGAGGTGGACCTGCCGCGCAAGCGCATCTCGCTCACGCTGCGCCTGGAGGACCCGGCGGAGGCTGGGGGCGAGCGGCGGTCGAGGTCCGGTGGTGACCGCCGCGACGGTGGCGACCGCCGGGGCGGCGGGCGCGGGGCGGGCGGCGGCGGGCGGCCCCGGCCGGACCGCGGCCCCAGCGGAGGTGGCGGCGCGCTCGCCGATGCGCTGCGCCGGGCCGGCCTGGACCGGGGGCTCGGTGGCTCGCGCTGAAAGAACGCGCGACCGAGCGGACCGCCCCTGCCGAGCGCAGCCGGGCCAGCACCTGTACCGGCAGGTCCCGTAAAGCTCCACTCAACACCGCTTTCGACCTGGTCGACCCGTCACGTCCTGCAGCTGAGGTACACCGTCCGGGCCGGCTCGACGCTGGTGGAGCCGGGGCTCACCCCGGCCAGCGACGCCGAGCTGCACTATCCCACCTGGGACGAGCTCATTCACGAGTGCGCCACCAGCCGGGTGTGGGGCGGGGTGCACTTCACGAAGACGGTCGAGCGGTCCCTCGAGTTCGGCGCGCAGTTCGGCGACCTGGCCTACGAGTGGGTGCAGCGACACATCAATGGCGACGTCGCCTGAGGAGACGTCGGGTGGCGAGCGTGACGGCGGTGCGGAGCTGTCGCACCGCCCGTTCATCGCGGGCGACCTTGGTCCGGCGCGGGTCCACGACCAGCCGCGGCGGGTCGGGGTGCCGATGCCGCTGCGGCGCGCCCATCTCGCCCCTCAAAGCTCCGGTGGACTTGTCGGCGCCTCCTTGTCCACGAAACCGGAGCCACACGGACAATGCGCCGGTGCTCAGGTCGGCCCGGCTACCGTGGCCCGCCATGTGGGAGGTGCCGCAGCCGGCGAAGAGTGTCGTAGGGCGGTGGGAGGATCCAGTCGTCAGTGAAGCCTCTTCCGATGAGGTGAGACACATGCCCGGACTAGTTCCTCCGGTCGCTGACGAGCGGGAGGGCCTGCTCGCCTACCTCGCCCAGCAGCGCTACATGCTCCGCACCACGGCGTACGGGCTCACCGACGAGCAGGCCCGGGCGACACCGACCGCGAGCTCCCTGAGCGTCGGGGGTCTGGTCAAGCACGCGGCCGACATGGAGCGGAGCTGGATGGCGCGGGTTCTCCAGCGCGACTACGAGTCCGACTACGCCGCCAACTTCCGGCTCGAGCCGCACGAGACGCTGGCGAGCGTCTTGGAGGCTTACGAGCAGGTGGGCAAGGACACGGAGGCGGCCGTCGCCGAGGTCGCCGATCTGAGCCAACGGGTGCCGGTCCCACGAGGGGTGCCCTGGTTCCCCGCGGATGTCGAGGCGTGGTCGGTCCGCTGGGTCCTGCTCCACCTGATCGAGGAGACGGCCCGCCATGGGGGCCACGCCGACATCATCCGCGAAAGCGTGGACGGTGCGACCGCCTTCTCGTTGCTGGCCGCAGCGGAGGGCTGGCCCAGCACGCCGTGGGTCCAGCCATGGCAGGCGCCGGCAGGACCAGCGCCGTGAGCAGGGCTCCGCGGTCGCGCGGCCCGGAGCCGTGATGCCTACGACCGGTGGCCGCCCTGGGAGTGGACGGCCACCGGCCGGTTGGTGGAGGAGTTAGGTCAGATAGCGCGGAAGGCGACGTCCAGCGTCTGCGACAGCCGGGTGTGCCCCGCTGCGCTCGGGTGCGGCGAGCCGCCGACCGCGGTGTTCTGGATGTCACCGCCCAGCAGGAACGGAGCCGCCTGAGCCCGTACCTTCGGGTTGGCCGGGATGCCCGCGACGATCGCCGCGTTCAACGCGTTGACCAGGTTGCGGACCGCCCCCACCCACATCGGGTCGATGAGTGGCTGCAGGTTGGGGTTGATGCGTGGCGGCAGCAACCCAACCACCCAGGGTGGAGCGTTGTCCCGTACGAAGAGCCAGCCGAAGTTGGCGACGTCCACATTGGCCGGGTTGATGTCGTAGTAGAGCATCCACACGATCTTGTCCGCCCCGGCGGCGATCATCGTGTTGACGATGCGGGTGGCGTCCGCGGTGATCCCAGCCATCTCGTTGGGACCGTCGTAGCGCGGCACCCCGATCCGGTGGAAGAAGTCCATCGCGAACGGGTTGAGGCGGCGCACCCGCAGCGTGCAACCGCCACCGTTGGTCACGATGCCGGCCCGGCCGCCGATCGCGTTCCAGCTGAAGCTGCTGCGCGGGATGACGGTCTGCTGCATGAACTCCATGCCCCGGCACTTGACGAGCTGGGCAAGACCGTGGTCCAGTTGGTGTTGTTCACCCCGCCTGTGGTCACGAAGTACGCCTTGCGGTTGTCCGCCTTGGCCTTACGCACCACTGCGTCGGCCAGCGCCACCGGAGGGAAGGCACGGCCCCAGTTGTTGCCGCACCCGTCCGGGTTGTTCGCGGCCGACGTGCGCATCTCGCCGGTACTGAACCCGGTCCGGGCGAAGTTGTAGTACTCCACCACGTTGGGGTTGAGGTTGTCGAAGTACCGGCCAACATAGCTGAACTTCGCGTGGTTACCGGTGAGGCCGCGGAAGTCTGCCGAGGTGCGGTTGCACAGCCCGGTGCCGAAGCCCCACTGGTGGTGCGCTGAGGTGACCGAGTCACCGGTCGCGACGAGCACCACCGGGTTGGCCCGGTCGGGGATGTTGTTCGGGTTCCGGCAGTCGATACGATCGCCTCGGGCCTCGCGTACCTTGTCCTCCTGCTCGTCTTGCACACCTGCACCGGCCGGCTCGGTCGGGCAGTCGCTGGGCGGCGTGGGGGACGGGTCGGGGTCTGTCGGAGTAGGGCTCGGCGTCGGATCCGTCAGGGTCGGATCCGGCGTCGGGTCTGTCGGCGTCGGGCTCGGCTCGGTCTCGCTCGGGCAGGGCCGCGGGCTCGGGGAGCCGGTCGGCGACGGCGATGTGGTCTGCGTCGGCGACGCGGTCGCGGTCGGCGACAGGGTAGGCG
>Ga0075430_100002154_pt1 | contig 16297 bp, 19 predicted proteins | sample RhiMetdeltSRZDD4_FD_75294 | JGI IMG/M metagenome (GOLD analysis project Ga0075430, IMG submission 75294) | Populus rhizosphere microbial communities from Tennessee, USA - Rhizosphere MetaG P. deltoides SRZDD4 | ecosystem: Host-associated > Plants > Roots > Rhizosphere > Soil | place: USA... | reverse complement strand
GCACGCGTTCTATAACGCGCACTCATAACGGCGAGCGCCGTCGGTCCCAACCTGGCCAGCGCCCGCAGCGTCCGCTCGTGTACCTCCTCCGGGTCTCGCCGGAACAGCACCGGCCGGACCAACCGCTCGTACATCGCGATCTACTCCCTGCGCAGGGCGGCGTGGAGGTCCTGCAGAGGGCGGACGGACATCTCGCCGCGGATCAGCGCCTCGATGCCCATGACGGCCGCGGCGGCGCCCGGCACGGTCGTGATGCACGGGATGTCGGCGGTGACCGCGGCGCTGCGGATCTCGTACCCGTCCATCCGGGCGGCCGGCCCCTGCGGCGTATTGATCACCAACTGCACCTCGCCCGAGGCGATCAGCGACACCGCGTCCCGTCCGGCCTCGCCGACCTCGAAGTGCTTGCCGACGATCTCGCAGGCGACGCCGTGACGTCGCAGCACCGAGCCGGTACCGGCCGTGGCGACGATGTCGAAGCCGAGGTCGGCCAGCCGCTTCACCGGGAAGATCATGCCGCGCTTGTCGCGGTTGGCGACGGAGACGAAGATCGTGCCGGAGGTGGGCAGCGACCCGTACGCCGCCGCCTGCGACTTGGCGAACGCGTGGCCGAAGCTCACGTCGATGCCCATCACCTCGCCGGTCGACTTCATCTCCGGTCCGAGGAGGTTGTCCACGCCCTTGCCGGCGGGAGTGCGGAACCGCTTGAACGGCAGCACCGCCTCCTTCACCGCTACCGGCGCGTCGGGCGGCAGCGCCCCGCCGTCCCCGGTAGCCGGCAGCAGCCCTTCGGCGCGGAGCTCCGCCAGGGTCGCGCCGAGCATGATGCGCGCCGCCGCCTTCGCCAGCGGTACGCCGGTCGCCTTCGAGACGAACGGCACGGTACGCGAGGCGCGCGGGTTCGCCTCCAGCACGTAGAGCACGTCGTCCCTGAGTGCGTACTGCACGTTGAGCAGGCCGCGTACGCCGATCCCCCGCGCGATCGCCTCGGTGTGCGCGCGGACCGTGGTCAGATCGGCCACGCCCAGCGTGATCGGCGGCAGCGCGCAGGCCGAGTCTCCACTGTGGATACCGGCCTCCTCGATGTGCTCCATCACCCCGCCGATGTACACCTCGCCGGCCGCGTCACACAACGCGTCCACGTCGACCTCGATGGCGTCGTCGAGGAACCGGTCGACCAGCACGGGGTGCTCCGGCGAGATGTCGGTGGCCCGGCGGATGTAGTCGCGCAGGGTGGCGTCGTCGTACACGATCTCCATGCCCCGGCCACCGAGCACATAGGACGGTCGGACCAGGACCGGGTACCCGATCTGGTCGGCGATCTGCTTCGCCTCGTCGAACGACGTCGCGGTACCGTACGCCGGCGCCGGCAGTCCGGCGTTGGTGAGCAGCGCGCCGAACGCCCCCCGGTCCTCGGCGAGGTGGATCGACCCCGGGGAGGTACCGACGATCGGCACTCCGGCCTCCTCCAGCCGGCGGGCGAGGCCGAGCGGGGTCTGCCCGCCCAGCTGGACGATCACGCCGACCACGCCCGGTCCGCCGGCCGCGAGCCCGGACGAGTGCTCCGCGTGCCAGACCTCGACGACGTCCTCGAACGTGAGCGGCTCGAAGTACAGCCGGTCCGCGGTGTCGTAGTCGGTCGACACGGTCTCCGGGTTGCAGTTGACCATCACGGTCTCGTAGCCGGCCTCGCGGAGCGCCATCACCGCGTGCACGCACGAGTAGTCGAACTCGATCCCCTGCCCGATCCGATTCGGTCCGGACCCGAGGATCAGTACCTTGGGCCGGTCACTCGGGAGGACCTCGGTCTCTTCGTCGTAGGACGAGTAGTGGTACGGGGTGGCCGCGGCGAACTCGGCCGCGCAGGTGTCCACCGTCTTGTACACCGGCCGCAGCTCGAGCCGGTGCCGAAGGGTACGCACACCGTCCTCACCGGCCAGCTCCGGCCGCAGTTGCGCGAGCTGCCGGTCGGACAGCCCCGCCCGCTTCGCCCGGCGCAGCAGTTCCCGGTCGAGTACCGGCGCCGCCACGAGTTTGGCGCGCAGGTCCACGAGCGAGGCGATCTGGTCGACGAACCACGGGTCGTAGCCGGACGCGCCGGCCACCTCAGCGACGCTGGCTCCGGCCCGCAACGCACGCTCCACTGCGTACAGTCGACCGTCGTGCGGCGTACGCAACGCCTCGAGCGCGTCGCCCGATGGATCATCCACCGTCCAGAAGCCCGCGGCCTTCGTCTCCATCGAGCGCATCGCCTTGTTCAACGCCTCGGTGAAGTTGCGGCCCAGTGACATCGCCTCGCCGACGGACTTCATCGTGGTGGTCAGCTCGCGGTCGGCCGCGGGGAACTTCTCGAACGCGAACCGCGGAATCTTCACGACCACGTAGTCGAGCGTCGGCTCGAACGCGGCCGGCGTCTCGAGGGTGATGTCGTTGGGGATCTCGTCGAGCGTGTACCCAATCGCGAGCTTCGCGGCGATCTTCGCGATCGGGAAGCCCGTGGCCTTGGAGGCGAGCGCGGACGAGCGGGAGACCCGCGGGTTCATCTCGATGACCACGAGCCGGCCGGTCCCGGGATGTACCGCGAACTGGATGTTGCAGCCGCCGGTGTCCACGCCGACCTCGCGCAGCACCGCGATGCCGAGGTCGCGCATCGCCTGGTACTCCCGGTCGGTCAGCGTCATGGCCGGCGCGACCGTCACTGAGTCTCCAGTGTGGACACCCATCGGGTCGACGTTCTCGATCGAGCAGACGACGACCACGTTGTCGTGCTTGTCGCGCATCAGCTCGAGCTCGTACTCCTTCCAGCCGAGCACGCTCTCCTCGACGAGCACCTCGTGCACGGGCGAGGCGGCCAGGCCGGTGCCGGCCATCCGGTCCAGCTCCCCGGCGGTGTGGGCCATCCCGGACCCGAGGCCCCCCATCGTGTACGACGGCCGCAGCACGACGGGCAGGCCTAGGTCGGCCGCTGCCGCGTGCACCTCCTCCAACGACCGGCATACGGCCGACCGGGGCACGGCACCACCGACCCGGGTGACAATTTCCTTGAACAGCTGCCGGTCCTCGCCGCGGCGGATCGCGTCGATGTTCGCCCCGATCAGCTCGACGCCGTGCTTGTCGAGCACTCCGGCGTTGTGCAGCGCCACCGCGGTGTTGAGCGCGGTCTGCCCGCCGAGGGTGGGCAACAGCGCGTCCGGCCGCTGGATCGCGATGACCTGCTCGACGAACTCCGGCGTGATCGGCTCGACGAACGTCGCATCGGCGAACTCCGGGTCGGTCATGATGGTCGCCGGGTTCGAGTTCACCAGCGACACCCGGAGCCCTTCAGCGCGCAGCACGCGGCACGCCTGGGTACCGGAGTAGTCGAACTCGCACGCCTGCCCGATGACGATCGGCCCGGACCCGATGACGAGCACGTGCTTCAGGTCATCCCTACGTGGCATGCAGCATCCCCACCAGCCGGTCGAAGAGGTAGTCGGCGTCGTGCGGCCCGGCGGCCGCCTCCGGGTGGTACTGCACCGAGAACGCCGGAGCGTCCAGGCACCGCAGCCCCTCGACCACACCGTCGTTGAGGCAGACGTGCGAGACCTCCACGCGCCCGAAGGGCGTATCGGTCGCGTCGGCGGCACGAACCGCGAAGCCATGGTTGTGCGCCGTCACCTCCACCCGGCCCGTCGTGCGGTCCTGGACCGGCTGGTTGATGCCGCGGTGCCCGTACCCGAGCTTGTACGTGTCGAAGCCCAATGCCCGGCCGAGCACCTGGTGGCCGAAGCAGATGCCGAACAGCGGCAGTCCTCGTTCGAGCACCGCCCGCGTGAGCGCGACCGCCGTGTCGGCCGTGGCCGGGTCGCCGGGGCCGTTGGCCAGGAACACCGCGTCCGGCCGTACGGCGAGTACGTCGTCCATGGTGGACGTCGCCGGCAGCACGTGCGTGGTGACGCCGCGGGCCGCCAGCCGGCGCGGCGTGTTCCGCTTGATGCCGAGGTCCAGCGCGGCGACGGTGAACCGGTGCTCCCCCACCGCGTCGACCGCGTACGGCTTCCGGGTGGTCACCTCGGCGGTCAGGTCGGCACCGGCCATCGGCGGCGTGGCGAGCACCCGCTCCCGGAGGGCATCGACCGAATCGTCCACACTGGACACCCCGACCCGCATCGCCCCGCGCTCCCGCAGGTGCCGGGTCAGCGCCCGGGTGTCGATGCCGCAGATGCCGACCACCCCCTCGGCGGCCAGCCGGTCCTCCAGCTCACCGGTGGCCCGCCAGTTGGAGCCGAGCCGGGCCGGATCCCGGACGGCGTAGCCCGCCACCCAGATCCTGCCCGACTCGTCGTCCTCGCCGTTGACACCGGTATTGCCGATGTGGGGCGCGGTCATCACCACGACTTGGCGGTGGTACGACGGATCCGTCAGCGTCTCCTGGTAACCGGTCATGCCGGTCGCGAACACCGCTTCGCCGAACGTCTCACCGACGCTGCCGTACGACTCCCCGCGGAAGGACCGTCCGTCCTCCAGTACCAAGATCGCGGGCCGCCTCACCGGAGCGCCTTCCCGTCGAGCACCGTCGGTACCCCGCGCAGGAACGTCGCCACCACCCGCCCCGGCAGGGTCATGCCGGCGTACGGCGTGTTGCGGCTACGGCTGGCCAGCTCCGACGGGTCCACGGTCCACCGGGCCGCCGGGTCGACGAGCGTGAGGTTGGCCGGGGTACCAGGCCCCGGGTCCCGCCCATGGTCGCGGAGACCGGCGATGCGCGCCGGCGTCCGCGACATCCGTTCGGCGATCAGGTTCCAGTCCTGCCCCAGCACCTCGAGCACGATGGACAGCGCGGTCTGCAGGCCGAGCATGCCCGGCCGGGCGTACCCCCACTCGCACTCCTTGTCCTCGACCGCGTGCGGCGCATGGTCGGTGGCGACCACGTCGACGATGCCGTCGGCGAGCGCGGCCCGCAGAGCGTCCACATCGGACGCCGTACGCAGCGGCGGGTTCACCTTGAACACCGGGTCGTAGCTGGCCGCGCGCTCGTCGGTGAGCAACAGGTGGTGCGGGCACACCTCGGCGGTGACCCGCGTACCCCGAGCCTTGGCCTGGCGCAGGATCTCCACCGAGCCGGCGGTCGAAACGTGGCAGATATGCAGCCGCGAGCCGACGTGCTCGGCGAGCAGCACGTCCCGCGCGATGATCGCCTCCTCGGCGACGGCGGGCCAGCCGGCCAGACCCAGCCGCCCGGACACCTCGCCCTCGTGCATCTGGGCGCCGGCGGTCAGCCGCGGCTCCTCGGCGTGCTGGGCGATGACCCCGTCGAACGCCTTCACGTATTCCAGCGCCCGCCGCATCAGCCGGGCGTCCCACACGCAGTTGCCGTCGTCGGAGAACATCGTGACCTGTGCGGCCGAGGTTGCCATGGCTCCCAGCTCGGCCAACTGCTCGCCGCGGATACCGACCGTAACCGCTCCAACCGGTTGCACATCGACGAGCCCGGCCTCGCGGCCGAGCCGCCAGACCTGCTCGACCACGCCGGCGGTGTCGGCCACCGGGTCGGTATTGGCCATCGCGCAGACGGCGGTGAACCCGCCCAGCGCGGCCGCCCGCGAACCGGTCTCGACGGTCTCCGCGTCCTCCCGGCCCGGCTCCCTCAGGTGCGTGTGCAGGTCGACCAGCCCCGGCAGCGCTACCAGGCCGTCGGCGTCCACGACGTCGGCGCCGGCCGCGGACAGCCCGCCGCCGACCTCCGCCACCACGCCGTCGCGCACCAGCACATCGGTCGGCTCGCCGCCGACGATCGAGACGCCCTTCAGCAGGTACGTGGTCACTTGCCACCTCCGAGGAGCAGGTAGAGGACCGCCATCCGGATGCTCACGCCGTTGGCGACCTGTTCGACGATGGTGGAGCGGGCCGAGTCGGCCACCTCCGGCGCGATCTCCATGCCCCGGTTCATCGGTCCAGGGTGCATCACCACCGCGTGCTCCGGCAGCAACCGCATTCGGGCGACATCGAGGCCGTAGCGGCGGGCGTACTCGCGCGCCGACGGGAAGAACGAGTCGGTCATCCGCTCTCGCTGTACCCGCAGCATCATCACCACGTCGGCGCCGGGCAGTACAGCGTCCAGGTCGTAGCTCGTCTTCGCCGGCCACGCCTCGACCCCGACCGGCAGCAGGGTCGGCGGGCCGACCAGCGTGACGTCCGCGCCGAGCGTGTGCAGCAGCAGCACGTTGGACCGGGCCACCCGGCTGTGCAGCACGTCGCCCACGATCGCGACGTTGAGCCCGGCCAGCCGGCCGAGCCGGGACCGCATCGTGTACGCGTCCAGCAGCGCCTGGGTCGGGTGCTCGTGGGTGCCGTCGCCGGCGTTGAGCACGCTCCCGTCGACCCAGGTCGCCAGGCGGTGCGGGGCGCCCGACGCCGGGTGCCGGATCACCACCGCGTCGGCGCCCATCGCCTGCAGGGTCAGCGCGGTGTCCTTCAGGCTCTCCCCTTTGGACACGCTCGAGCCCTTGGCGGAGAAGTTGATGACATCGGCGGACAGCCGCTTGGCGGCCGCCTCGAACGAGATGCGGGTCCGCGTCGAGTCCTCGTAGAAGAGGTTCACCACGGTCCGGCCGCGCAGGGTCGGCAGCTTCTTCACCTCACGGCCGGCCACGCTGGCCATCTCCGCCGCGGTGTCGAGGACGAGTGTCGCGGTACCGGCGTCCAGGTCCGCCGCCGAGAGCAGATGCCGAATCACGCCGCGCCTCCGATCAGCCGTACCTCGTCGATCCCGTCGGTTTCGGTGAGCTGGACCTTGACGCTCTCGGTGAACGCCGTGGGGATGTTCTTGCCGACGTAGTCGGCGCGGATGGGCAGCTCGCGGTGGCCGCGGTCGACGAGCACGGCGAGCTGGACGGCGCGCGGCCGGCCGAGATCGCCCAGCGCGTCGAGGGCGGCGCGGACCGTGCGGCCGGAGAAGAGGACATCGTCGACCAGGACCACCAGGCGACCGTCGACGCCCTCGGCCGGTACCTCGGTACGGCCGACCGCTCGGGCACCGCGCAGCCGGAGATCGTCGCGGTAGAGAGTGACATCCAGGGCGCCGTGCGGAACATCGACGCCTTCGAATGTTCGGATACGGTCGGCAAGCCTCCCAGCCAGTGGGACACCCCTCGTGGGAATCCCGAGCAGGATGGCGTCTGAGGCGCCTCTGGTCTTCTCCAGGATCTGGTGGGCGATGCGGTCGACGATGCGGTGCAGTTCGGCACCGGTCAGTATGACCTTGTCCACCCTGACAAGCTGGGACTCCAGGTGAGCCGCGTCTGGGTGCGCCAACAGGGGACCTCCTTCCCCGCCTCACGGGACGGGTCGTTAAAGGACGTCTGAGTCGCCCGCGAGCGTACCAGCGGCCTGGAAAATTTGTGGCGCGACAGGCCGCTTAGGAAGGGATCTTCCGGACTACTTCAACCGATCTTGCCAACAGGGCGGTAACGACCACTTGACCCATGGTCCCTCTTCCACGTACCGTCACGCTCCGTAGCGAATGCTGGGGAACCATACGGGAGTCCGCAATGCCCTCTGAGTACGCCAAGTCCCTTGGCGCCCGCTTGCGCTCCATCCGTCAGCAGCAGGGCCTGTCCCTGCAGGGGGTGGAGGAGAAGTCGAACGGGCGCTGGAAGGCCGTGGTCGTCGGCTCGTACGAGCGCGGCGACCGGGCGGTGACCGTCTCCCGGCTCGCCGAGCTCGCCGAGTTCTACCGGGTCCCGGTCGCGGAGCTGCTGCCCGACGGCAGTGGCATCCGCCACGAACCCACGAGCAAGATCGTCCTGGATCTGGAGACGCTCTACGACCAGACCGACGAGGATCTCGCATACGTGGCCAGGTACGCTCGCGCGATTCAGCAGCAGCGGGGGGACTACAACGGCCGGGTCCTGTCGATCCGCGCCGACGACCTTAGGGCGCTCGCCATCGTGTACGACATCTCCCCCTCGGGCCTCGTCGAGCGGCTCACCGAGCAGGGCGTACTCGTATCGGACCCGCGAGCGTTCTTCGCCACCTGATCCAACGCCGACCGTCGCCGAGCGCTGAGGTACCCCTCAGCGCTCGGCGATCTTTGCTAGTACCCCGTTCAGGAAGCGCGGGGAGTCCTCCGTGGACAGTGACTCGGCCAGCTCGATCGCCTCGCTGATCGCGACCGCGGCGTCGACGTCCTTGGCGTACAGCAGTTCCCAGACCGCGATGCGGGCGAGGTTGCGGTCGACCGGGGGCATCCGGTCCAGCGTCCAGCCCTCGGAGTAGCTGGCGATCAGCTCGTCGATCTCCTCGGCGTGCTCGACGAAACCCTGCACGAGCGTCACCGCGTACCCCATGTGCTCCGGATGCGGGCTGGGCAGCCGGTCGAGGTACGCGTCCAGCACGGCCGGTACCGGCAGCTCCCGCAGATCTGCCTCGTAGAGCACGTCGAGCGCCCGCTTGCGCGCCTTGCGGCGGGCCGGCATCGCCTGCTTGGGCGCCTCCGCCATCAGGCGCGGCCGAGGTAGCGGCCGTCGCGAGTATCGACCTTGATCTTCTCGCCGGTCGTTACGAACAGCGGTACCTGGACGGTCGCGCCGGTCTCGACGGTGGCCGGCTTGGTCCCCCCGGTCGACCGGTCGCCCTGCAGGCCCGGCTCGGTGTACGTGACCTCGAGCACCACGCTGGTGGGCAACTCCACATACAGCGGGACACCCTCGTGGGTGGCCACCGTCGCCTCCGCCTCCGGCAGCAGGTAGCTCGACGCGTCGCCGATGGTGTCCCCGGACACGTGGATCTGCTCGTACGTCTGCAGGTCCATGAACACGAAATCGGCGCCGTCGGCGTACAGGTACTGCATCGTGCGCTTGTCGACGTTGGCCGTCTCGACCCGGGTACCCGCGTTGAACGTCTTGTCGACGACCTTGCCGGACAGCACGTTCTTGAGCGTCGTACGCACGAACGCCCCGCCCTTCCCGGGCTTCACATGCTGGAACTCCACGACCGACCAGAGGTCGCCGTCGAGGTTGAGGACCATGCCGTTCTTGAGGTCGTTCGTGGTGGCCATGCCGCTCTCTTCATCGGGGGCTTTCGTCGGAGCAAAAGTTTAGCCTCGGGCTTGACAGGGGGCTGAGGGCGACACAAAACTTAACCACGTGGTTAAGGATTTGGACCGCACGTTCGCGGCGCTCGCCGACCCGACCCGGCGCGCGATCGTCGCGAGGCTCGCCGCCGGACCCCGGACCGTCAGCGAGCTGGCCGCACCGCTACCGATGTCGCTGGTCGCCGCGAGCAAGCACATCGGGGTGCTGGCCCGGGCGGGCCTGGTGACCCGCACCAAGACCGGCCGGACGCAGGTCTGCCGGCTGCACGCCGAGGGCCTGCGCGACGCATCGGCGTGGCTCGACACGTACCGGGACTTCTGGACGGCCCGGTTCGACGCCCTGGCCGGCTACCTCGACGAGGAGGACGCGCGATGACGGCGCTCGAGATCAGCCGAAGCTTCACCGCGCCACCGGAGCGGGTCTGGCGGGCGTTGACCGACCCGGCGGCGCTGGCGGCGTGGTTCTGGCCGGAGCGGTTCGGCACGACCGCCGAGGTCGACCTGCGGCCCGGTGGCCGCTTCCGGATCGCCGGGCCGCTGGTCGGGATGGCGGTCAGCGGCGAGTACGCCGAAGTGGTGCCACCGGACCACCTCGTCTTCAGCTGGCAGTGGGACGGCGAGGACGAGCGGACCCTGGTGACGGTCGAGCTGACCGCCACGGCGAGCGGGACCGACCTGCGGCTGGTGCACGACCGGTTCGCCGACGACGCGACCCGGGACAGCCACGCCCAGGGCTGGTCCGACTGCCTCGACCGGCTCCCCGCCTGGCTCGCGGCTCAGCCGACCTGGACGTCGACCGCGACGATGTAGATGTCACCGCGGCGCAGTTCGCCGATGCGGATCGGCAGGACCTGGTCGCTGCCGGGCTTGACCGCGATACCGAGGCCGTACGCCAGGTAGCCCTCGAAGTCGCCGGCGAACCCGTAGCTCTTCAGGTTCGTGAACCCGATCCGCTTGTTCGAGGCGAACCGGATCGTGCTCTTACCGTCGTTGTCGTGCGCCTGGGCCGGGTTGAACACGATCTCCAGGAACGAGTTGCCCTCCAGCGGTACCGGCTCACCACCGCCCTGGGTCAGCACCTTGTCGGTGTACCGGAACTTGTACCCCGGGAAGCCGCCCTCGAAGTAGAACGAGATCCGGCCATAGCCGGGGCGCTCGTTCGCGTGGTCGCCAGTGTGGATCTCGACCAGGTGCGGCAGCGGGATCGCCGACGGGTCGGACGGTATCGAGACTGGGTTGTCCACGGTGACCGACTTGCTCGGCACGGCCCAGCCGTAGCGGACCCGGTACTGGCCCTCGGGTAAGGGACTGGTGTTCGGCGTGCGCCCCGGGGACGTACCGGCAGACGTCGCGCCCGGGCCGGGGGTGGACGGCGACGCGCCGGTGCCGGCGCCGGTCGCGCAGCCGGCGAGACCGAGCAGCGCCAGAGCCGCTAAGGAAACGATGAACCGTCGCATGCCCGTACGACGCGCGAGGGGCGGTGCCGGTTGACGCGATCCGGGTGTCAGGTAGCCGACGCGAGGTACCGCAGCGCGAGCCGGTACCCCTCCACGCCCAGCCCGCAGATCACGCCGGTGGCCACCGCCGACACGACCGAGTGGTGCCGGAACTCCTCGCGCGCGTGGATGTTCGACAGGTGTACCTCGACCAGCCGGCCGGTCAGCAACGCGCAGGCGTCCCGGACCGCGTACGAGTAGTGCGACCACGCCCCCGGGTTCAGCACCACCGCCGCCCCGGCATCCGCCGCCGCGTGCAGCCAGCCGAGCATCTCCTGCTCGGCGTCGGTCTGCCGCACCTCGACGTCCAGCCCCAGCTCCTTGCCGGTGGCCTCGCACGTCGCGACCAGCTCGGCGTACGACGTCAGGCCGTAGATGTCGACCTGCCGGGTGCCCAGTCGACCGAGATTGGGTCCATTGAGGACGAAGACCTTCATGTCAGCTCCTGGTACGCCGTCCGCAGCAACTCCGCCGGCGGATCGTCCATGATGGACACTCGAGCGAGGCCGTCGAGGACCACGAACCGCCGCCGTGCCCCTCGCGACTTCTTGTCCACGCGCATCGCCGCGTCGAGCGCATCCCAGGCGTCGGCCCGGTAGCGCACGGGCAGACCCAACGCCGCGAGCACCCGCCGGTGCCGGTGCGCGGTGTCCGGGTCCAGCCGGCCGGCGAGCCGGGCGAGCGCCGCCGCGTACACGAGCCCGACCGAGACCGCCTCGCCGTGCCGGCCGGCGTACCCCTCGATCTTCTCGATCGCGTGCCCGAGCGTGTGGCCGTAGTTGAGGATCTCGCGCAACCCGGTCTCGTGCAGGTCCGCCGACACGACGCGGGCCTTGACGCGTACCGAACGCTCGACCAGCTCGCGCACGACGGATCCGGTCGGGTCGGCGGCGGCCTCGGGATCCGCCTCGATGAGGTCCAGGATCTCCGGGTCGGCGATGAACCCGCACTTGACCACCTCGGCCAGACCGGCCCGCAGATCCGCCGGCGGCAGGGTCTCCAATGTGGACAGATCACAGAGGACACCGGCGGGCGGGTGGAACGCGCCGACGAGGTTCTTGCCGGCCGCGGTGTTGACGCCGGTCTTGCCGCCCACGGCGGCATCCACCATGCCGAGCAACGAGGTGGGCACGTGCACGACCGGCACGCCGCGCAGCCAGCAGGCCGCGACGAAGCCGGCCACGTCCGTCACCGCGCCGCCGCCGACGCCGATGACGACATCGGTACGCGTGAAGCCCGCGTTACCCAGCGCGTCCCAGCACCCGGCGGCCACCTCCACCCGCTTCGCCGACTCGGCATCGGGCAGCTCGACCAGCAACGGCGTGACGCCGGTGGCCTCGCCGACCCGTTCGGCGAGCGCCTTCAGCGGCGCGGCGTGCAGGATCGCGACCTGCGCGGCCCCGGCGACCAGCGGCGGCAACGCGGAGAGCAGATCCCGCCCGACGAGTACGTCGTACGGCCGCTGCCCGCCCACTTCGATGACCGTGGCATCCATCGCCACGAGCCTACGGCTATCTTCGGATGCCATGGACAGGACTCCCCTCGCCTTCGACCGGATAGCGGACCGCTACGACGCCACCCGCGGTGGCACGGAACGCGGCCTGCGCATCGCCGACGAGCTGCAACCCTGGCTGCTACCGGGACGGCTGCTGGAGGTCGGCGTCGGTACCGGGGTCGTCGCCGTCGCGCTGCGGGACCGTGGGTACGAGGTCACCGGCGTGGACCTGTCCCCCGCGATGCTCGCCCACGCGGCGCGGCGGCTCGGCCCGGGCCGGCTCGCGATCGGCGACGCGCGGCACCTCCCGGTACGCGACTCGTCAGTGTCCACTGTGGTCTTCGTGTACGCCCTGCACGTGCTCGGCGACATCGACGCCGCGCTCGCCGAGGCGACCCGGGTGCTGCGGCCGGGCGGTCGGGTGGCGGCGGTACACGGCGGAGCGAAGGACGACCCGACTGACATCTTCGAAGCGGTGAGCTCGATGGCACCGTTGCGAGGAGCGCGCATCGACATCGGGCCGGCCGTGCTCGCCGCCGCGGCGCGGGCGGGCCTGCAACCCGTGTGGCAGGGCGAGACCGCGCCGGTGCTGGCCCGGGAGACTCCGCGCAACTTCGGAGACGGGATCCGCCGGCGGACCTGGTCCTGGCTGTGGAACGTGGACGATGCCGACTGGCAGGAGAGCGTCGCGCCGGCGCTCGCCCGGCTGGAGGCGCTGCCGGATCCGGACCGGCCGCGCGAGTACCGGCAGCGGCACCTCCTTACGGTGCTGTCCAAGTCGGAGTAGCATCAACGTTCAGAACTTTCTGAACGTTAGGAACACGAGTGCGCCACTCACCGGAACGCCGGTTCGCCGAGGAGGTCGGCGTGCTGCTCTCCGGCATGGGCATGACGCCCGCGTACGCGAAGCTGCTCGGCTGGCTGCTGATCTGCGACCCGCCGGCCCAGTCGTCGGTACAGCTGACCGACGCGCTGGGCCTGTCGAAGGGCTCGGTGAGCACGGGCATGCGGGCGCTGGAACGCATCGGGCTCGTGCGGCGCGTCGCCGCGCCGGGAACGCGGGGGCACGTGTACGAGATCACGCCGAACGCGCTCATCGACATCGGGGCGCGGTCCGGTGACACGTACGCCGCCGTCCGCAAGCTGATGGAACGCGGCCTGGACCTGCTCGACGACCCAGCCTCGCCGCGGGCGGAGCGGCTGCGCGCGAGCCGGGACTTCTACGCGTTCGTCGAGCGGGAGGTGCCGAAGCTGCTGCGGCGGTTCAAGGAGGAGTACGAGCATGGCTGACACGGCCATCCGGACCGAGCAACTCGTGAAGACGTACGGTCGCAGCCGCGGCCTGGCAGGCCTCGACCTGGAGGTCCGCCGCGGCGAGGTGTACGGCTTCCTCGGCCCCAACGGGGCCGGCAAGACCACCACGATCCGGCTGCTGCTGGATCTGATCCGGCCGACCAGCGGGACGATCTCGGTGCTCGGCCTCGACCCGCGCCGGGACGGCGTCGCGTTGCGCCGCAAGGTCGGCTACCTCGCCGGCGACTTCGTCGTCGACGGCCGGCAGACCGGGCGGGAACTGCTGACGTACCTCGGCAACCTGCGCGGCGGCGTCCGCCGGCAGCGCGTCGACGAGCTCGCCGCGCGGCTCGACCTCGACCTCGGCCGGCGCATCAAGAGCCTGTCGAAGGGCAACCGGCAGAAGGTCGGTGTCGTGCAGGCGTTCATGCACGACCCCGAGTTGCTCGTCCTCGACGAGCCGACGAGCGGCCTGGATCCCTTCCTGCAGCAGGTGTTCGTCACGATGGTGCACGAGGCGAAGGCGGCCGGGCAGACGGCCTTCATGTCCTCGCACGTGATGGGCGAGGTCCAGCACACCGCCGACCGCGTCGGCATCATCCGCGAGGGGCGGCTGGTCACCGTCGAGGGCGTCGAGGCACTGCGCGAACGGGCCGTGCGCAACGTCGAAATCCACTTCGAGACTCCGGTACCGGCGGACGAGTTCGCGGCCCTGCCCGGCGTCAGCGGTGTCCACGCCGACGGCACCGTGCTCCGTTGCCGCCTCGACGGCCGCGCCGACCCGCTGGTGAAGGCGGCGAGCCGGTACACGGTGCTGAGCCTGCTGTCCGAGGAGCCCGATCTCGAGGAACTGTTCTTCACCTACTACCGGGACGGGAAGACAGCCGATGCTGCGTAACGTCTTCACCAAGACTCTGTGGGACGGCCGCCGTTCCCTGCTGGGCTGGGCGATCGCGATCGCCGCCGTAGGCGCGATGTACGCGGCGTTCTGGCCGACCGTGAACACCCCGCAGATGCAGGACGCGATGCGCAACTACCCGCAGGCCGTGCTCGAGGCGTTCAACTACAACGACCTGGCGAGCGCGGCCGGGTACGTCGGCAGTAGCGTCTACGGCCTGCTGATCCCGTTGCTGGTAGCGGTTTTCGCGATCGCGTACGGCACCCGTGCGCTGGCCGGCGACGAGGAGGCGGGCACGCTCGACCTGCTGCTCGCGCACCCGGTCAGCCGGGTCCGGACCGCGCTGTCCCGGTTCGCCGCGCTGTGCACCGCACTCGCGGTCGTCGGCGCGGTACTGCTGCTGGCCATGCTCGCGATCAGCGGCCCGGCCGACCTCGGCAGCATCACCCCCGGCGAGTTCGCGGCCGCGACCCTGCAACTCGTTCTCTTCGGCGCCCTCCTCGGCGCGCTGGCGTTCGCCGTCGGCGCGGCCACCGGCCGCAAGGCGCTCGCGATCGGCGTGACTGCCGGCGTCGCGGTGCTCGGCTACCTGGCCAACGGGGTGTTCCCGCAGGTGCGCGGGTTGGCCTGGACGCGTGATGTCTCGCCGTGGCACTGGTACCTCGGTGGCGAGCCCCTGAAGAACGGTCTGCAGGTCGGCGACTCGTTGCTGCTGCTCGGCGTGACTGTTGTCTTGGTCCTTTGTGGAACGTGGCTGTTCAACCGGCGGGACGTAGCGGTGTGAGGAAGTCCACGAGCCGCTGTTGCAGGGCTTGTCCGTGTTCCGTGGCAAACAGCTTCACTCCGTGCGCGTCGCTCGGGAAGCTCGCGAACTCCTTGGGCTCCGGCGCCTTGTCGTAGACCGCACGCGTGGCCGCGAACGGCACGATCCCGTCGCGCTCGCTCGCGATGACGAGCGTCGGACCGGGCAGCGCGGCCAGTTCCTGGTCGGTGATCCGGAAGTCGTTCTCCTGGATGGCGAGCGGGCACGCCATCAGCACGACCGCCGCCGCGCCGGCCGCACCGGCTACCTTCGCGGTCGCCATGCCGCCCAGGCTCGCGCCGACGAGAGCCAACTTCGTGGCGCCCCTGCTCTTCACGAAGGCGATCGCGGCCTGCAGGTCCTCGACCGCGGTTCGCAGCGGTTCCCGGTACCGGTAGGTCAGCACGGTGTACCCGCGCGCTGCGAGGACCGGCGCGAACCCGTCCCACGGTGTCCGGTCGTTGTCGCCCATGTTGGACAGCACGACGGCCGTCGTACCGGACCCGTAGACGCGGAACGCCTGCGGGCTCTCCGTCTGGCTCGGACCCGGCTGGCTCGGTGCGGTGGTCGGTGGCGTTCCGCCGCACGCGGTGAGCGTGAGCAGTAGGCAGATCAGCAGCAGTCTCCGCATCTCGAGATAGTACGGACCCGTAGCATCTGTTGTCATGCTCTCGATCCTGTTCGACGTCTTCGAACTCGGTCAGCGGGTGCGGATGCTGCTGTCCACCGCGATGCAGGACGCCGGGATGCGGCCCGACGAGTACGCCGCCTACAGCGTCGTCTTCGAGGCCGGCCCGCTCACGGCCACCGAGATGGCCCGCACTCTCGGCATGCCGATAACCACGGCCGCGGACTACGTGCGCGCGATGGTCGGCCGCGGACACGTGCGCAAGGATACGAACCCGGCGGACAACCGCGCGTACCTGCTCGCGCTCACGCCCGCCGGCAAGCGCGCCCATCGCCGGGCGAGCGCCTGCTTCGAGAAGGCGTACCAGGCGTTCGTCCGCGAGCTGCCGCCCGACCGCGAGGCCGACGCCCGCGAGTTCCTGCGCCACCTCTCGGCCTGCGCCGCCCGCGCCGCCGAGGCGATCTAAGATCTTGGAGAGTTACTGTCGCTATAGCAGCAGTAACTCTCCAAGATCTCGACCTACAGCGCCGCGAGAACCTCGGCGGCGACTTCTTCGGGGGTACGGGCGTCCGTCACGACGGTTGCCGTGGCCACTTCGAGGTAGAGCGGCCG
>Ga0075430_100002152_pt1 | contig 16306 bp, 13 predicted proteins | sample RhiMetdeltSRZDD4_FD_75294 | JGI IMG/M metagenome (GOLD analysis project Ga0075430, IMG submission 75294) | Populus rhizosphere microbial communities from Tennessee, USA - Rhizosphere MetaG P. deltoides SRZDD4 | ecosystem: Host-associated > Plants > Roots > Rhizosphere > Soil | place: USA... | reverse complement strand
TTTGGTGGCCCCTAAATTTTTGCTTTATTTATTTATCTATTGATAACGTCTTACCCTAAAAGTTGCAGAAACATTATGAAGATTGCTGGTAGCCATGTCACGGATCTGCCCGGAGAAATTTCCTTCAATGAATTGACCTGGCGCTCCGAAGACTGTAATGGCAATATTGAATGGAGTTACCAATGCAACAGAATCGTATTGATTAACGGTTAAATACTGTAATGGGAAAGTTCCAACAGCTGCTCCTGAAGTATAGAAACGGATATTCAAGTCAGGTTGGTTGATTTTGAAACCATTTACTGATAAAAAGTTTTGAGTCGAGCCACCTGAAGTATATGCTACAACAGAATCCCCTGCGATTGAAGAGCTGATGCTATAATTGGATCCATCGACAACGTAATTAATATAACTGATAGTTGAAATACCACAAGCCGTTAGCGTTCCTGTATTTACCGTGCTGCCTGACGCTATGCCGTTCCATGTTGTGCTTTGTTCGTTGGCGCCATTGTCAACGGCTATAACGTCTACCGGCCCGGTATTAGAACATCTTGTGACGGTTAAAGAGAAATTACCATTGTTTATCGGGGCATTATAATTAATACCTTCAAAATAGATAGCAGCAGCTCCATTTGTTACCGGTTGATTACTGCAATTAACGGCATTGCCTGTAACTTGTAATACAGCAGCGGGCTGCGGTGTGACTGTGATGGAACCTAAACTCGTATTTGTGCTGAAGGGCCCTACATTTTGTGAATAGATTGATTGATTACATGAGTTCAATACTTCAAGGATCAAAGCTTCATTTTTTGGAACAAGCCCACCTACATGACCCGCAGAATCAGTATATCCATAGCTTGATGCACCATTAGGTCTTGTAAGTTTTACCTGAGTAAATGGTAAAGGACCATCTTGTGTAGTTATAGTCATTTCAAGAAAAACAGTTTGACTGCTCACATCGCAATTCCAGAATGAGAAATGGCTAACATCGCCCTCATAATAATCCGCCCCCTTTGTGGCGCTACCTTCTTCTTTCCAAAGACCTGTGTTTTCATTAACTGACCACAGCGGAATGTTAGCCGGCGCCGATGCACGCAATGCAGCAGGAATATTGAATCTTAGTTTGGCTGTTTTGCCTGGTGCAATTTGTAATTGTTCGCCACTATTTCCTTCTAGCTCCACCGCTAACATGCCATATGATTTTAAGATCACCCTGTAATTACTGGCATCATTTCCCTGGAAGCTGCCGGGAACCATTTGTGAAATATCTGTTGAAGTGGGATCGATAACAGCAGCGTACACTTTTATTGAGCCTGTATAAGCCTGGTTATTTGATTTGACAACGATACCGGATGCAGGTAACGTGATCCTGGAATTATCTGGAAGATTCACGCTGCCGCCGGATGATGCGTCAACGCTTCCGATCAATGTTTTTGGAACGAGTTTTAGCTTAATAAAATTTGTATTATTTGGAGAGGCCGAGAATACACGGTATGCCTTAAAGTAACCGCTTTTTTCTACAGTCACTAACGATGCATATTTATCAAGAGAGACATTATTAAAACGGAATAAACCCCGGTCATCCGTAGTTGTAGTATTGCCGCCTGCTCTTACAGTGGCGCCGGCAACAGCATTATTATTGTCGTCGACTACTTTCCCGGTTACAGTTCCCTGTACCGGGGTTGGGATTACTGTGGGACCTCCACCGGCGCCAGGAATCTCGTTGCTGACTTCCTTTTGACATGAGATAATAAATAATAATGAGAAAACTGCTAATAAGTAATTGAGGCGGCTAAAGCGTTTCATACGATCTAATGTTTGGTTTTGATTAATAACCCTTTTTCTGAGGCAGATACGGATTAATTGACCAAAGGGTTGGGTTAAGGTTTAATTTGCAATTATCTGGATGCAACGTTGCTTCTTAAGCGGTTGTCAGAGCAGGTAAGTAAGGATAATGGATTATCAAAAGCTGGTAAAGGACTGTATCAGGGAAATACCGGCTGCCCAGCGGCAGCTATATGACCATTTTGCAGAACCAATGCTGGGTGTTTGTTACCGTTATACCAAATCGGTGGATGATGCCGAAGATGTGTTGCAGGATGGGTTCGTAAAGGTTTTTAGAAACCTTCACCAATTTAAATATGAAGGTGAGTTAGGCGCATGGATCAGGCGGATAATGGTAACCACGGCGCTGAATTTCTTAAAGAAAAATTCCAGGTACAATCGAGATCTCGCTTTTGATAACGAAAGCCTGCATCCTGTGGCAGACGATGATCCTGTAATAAAAATAACAGGTAAAGAATTGGCCGACCTGATAAGACAGTTGCCGATAGGCTATCAAACGATATTCAATATGCATGCAGTGGAAGGATTCAGTCACGTGGAAATAGGGAAGCTGATGGGAATAAATGAAGGTACATCAAGATCACAGTATGCAAGAGCGAGGGCATTGCTGATCTCATGGATAAAAAAAAATGATGAAGTGAATTTAAAAACTGGTTTATATGCCGGAAAATGAATTTGAGAAAAAAGTTTCTTCCGAAATGCAGGACCTGAGGGTAAAACCTTCGGAAAAGGTTTGGCTGCATGTAGAAGAAAGAATTCGAAAGAAGAAGAAAAGAAGAGTATTTGTGATCATCTTCTTTTTAGCAGGCCTTGCCTTGCTGGGCTATTGGCAACGTCATAATTTGTTTAGCGGAAACGAAACACCTGTTGCAAAGATCGATGGCAATCCAAAACCGGATGATATAAATGCGACTGAACAAAACAAGGCCACTGAGAATAAACAGGAAACTGGGCCATCAACACAATCCACCGCGAAGCCAACGGAAAATAAAAATGCTCCACCAGTTAAAAAAGGACCTGGAAGAAATAAAGATGAGGTTAAAATAACTGTTAAGTCAACAAGAACTTCGGAGCCAAATACCAATCAGGATAATGTTAAGAAAAGCATTCCTGCCAACGAAAACGAAAAAAATAAACCCGTGCAGGAAAAGAAGCAAATCGAAGAGCCCGCTTCTTTGATAATAGCCAAAACAGATCCCGTCAAAACAAACGAAAAAGAAGATAGCATTGATATAAAAGCTGAAGAGCCTGGAATAAAAAAAGAATTGACCAAAGTTCCTGAAACCGTGGCACCGGGGAATAAAGTTGATTCTACAGCAACAAAGATCGCAGATGCAAAACAGGAAGAGCTGACAAAGATTGACACCGTTTCGGCAAAAAAGCCTTTAACGGATTCTGCTGCTGTAGTGGTTCAAAAACAAACTCCAACTAAAAAATGGAAATGGGGAATTGAGTTTACGCCGGGAATTTCTTCTTTAAATAATGAGTTTTTTTCATTGAACATGAATAAGAGTCTTGCTGATGCTTACGGGGTTCCGCAATCAGGCTCAGGTTCAGGTTTCCCGCTGCCGCCATCGCCACCTTCAGAAAGTGCTTCATCATTTGCGTTCCAAATTGGCGGGCTTGCAAAAAAACAACTGACAAAGAAAAGTAGTGTGTCGGTTGGTTTGCGTTATGGCTATTATAGTGATAAGATCCGTGTTGGAAGAGATTCGGTTTTGCCGGCCGGTCCGCTATCTAATTCTGTTAATACGAACTATTTTTACCGCGTTTCAAATTCTTTCCAGGATAAAATCAACAGCTATCATTTTATCGAAGCCCCTATCAATTATCACTTGCGTTTAAATAAGAATGATCAGCAACCTTTTGAATGGAGTATTGGGTTTTCAGTCAGCAGGTTAATAGCAAGCAATGCACTGATGTATGATACCGCTTTCAGAGGTATTTATTATAAGAACAACAAGCTGTTGAATAAAACACAATTCAGTTTGAGCACTGGCCTTTCGTTTACACTTATCAATAGTAAGAACTTCAGGTGGTCGGCCGGGCCGGTCGCAGATCTTCACCTGAATAGCTTATACGATAATCCTTTTGACAGCAGGAAGTATTTATTTTTTATAGGTCTGCGTTCGGCTGTTCTGTTCAATCAAAAAAAATAATGCCGCGCTTGCCCATCCAAATTTTTTTTAATAAAAATGATGGGCAGGCAACGATTGTTTACGATCCGTTGTCAACCTCAAAATTGCTTATATGAGAATCAAATCCTCCTTTTCAGCTTTATTGGTAAGCTCAGTGACACTGCTCTTTGTATTCAATAGCTGTGTAAGAGATACCTGCACCCGTCAGTATGTTTATTGGGAACCTGTTTACAGAACAAAAGATGAGGTTCGCGCCAATATTAAAAACAATCCCGCGCAGGAGATACAAAGACCGGGTAAGATCTACATCCGCGGCAATTATATTTTCCTGAACGAGATCGATCGTGGTATCCATATTATTGATAACACCAATAAATCCGCACCAAAGAATATCGCATTTATCGATATCCCGGGCAATATGGATATGGCTGTAAAGGGAAATATTCTTTATGCAGATTTCTATACTGATCTTGTTGCAATTGATATCACCAACCCGCAACAGGTTGTTGTAAAAAAGTTTACTGAAAGTGTTTTCCCTGAACGTTCCTGGGGAAATGGCTTTTTACCAAATCAATCAATGGTAATTGCGGATTGGGTAAGAAAGGAAGAAGTAGTTGAAGCACCCTGCGGCGGTAATGGCGGTCTCTTCGGCGGTATGAAATCAGCCGATGTGTTGATGCTCAGCAGCGGTAGTGCGGCAAATCAATCTGCTGCAGGCGCCTCACCTTATGGCATGGGCGGATCGATGGCAAGATTTACGATCGTGAATGACTATCTCTATGCAGTTTCCAGCTCTGCATTAAATGTGGTTTCTATTGCTAATGGCGCCGATCCGGTGTTTAGTAACCGTGTTCAGATCGGATGGGGAATCGAAACGATCTATCCGTTTAAAAACAAGCTCTTCATCGGGTCCAATTCAGGTATGTTCATTTTCGATATTTCAAATCCAACGAATCCTGCAAAAACAGGTTCATTCAGCCATGCAACCAGTTGTGACCCCGTAATCGCCGATGACAATACTGCATTTGTTACGCTTCGTTCCGGCACAGCTTGCCAGGGTTTTACGGATCAACTTGATGTGATTAATATTTCCGTTTTATCAACTCCAATACTAATAAAGACTTATCAAATGACAAATCCGCATGGACTTGCAAAGGATGGTAATACGCTTATAATTTGTGATGGCCGCGATGGATTAAAATTCTACAACGCATCGGATGTAAGAAATCTTACGCTTCAAAAACAAGTGACAGGATTGGATACCTACGATGTTATTGCTATAAACGGCTGGGCGCTTGTTGTGGCAAAAGATGGTTTGTACCAGTATGATTACTCCTCGGTCAGCAACGTCAGTCTGTTAAGCAAATTAAGTGTTGTTAACTAATGATGATGCATTAAACCTTATCCAAATTTTAAAAAGATCACACAATGAAACCAAAATATTTCCTGCTACTGGTATTAATATTGAACGGGTCCATGATCACATCTGGTCAAAAGAAAGAAAATGTATGCAAGTTTCATTCTATCAACAGTGTTTTATTGCTAAATGGTGAGGAAGAAATATCCGCCGGTTTACAATCCGTAAACGGTTTTCAAAAAGGAAATTGGTTCGCAGGAATTGGACTTGGCCTGGATTATTATATCCATCGTTCAGTTCCTTTATTTGCCGATATCAGGCATGAGTTTGGAAAAGGCAAGAACAAATTTTTCGCTTATGCGGAAGGCGGAATCAACCTGGAGTGGGCAGAGGAATTTAATGAGCCGATCTTTTTCCCGTGGGAAAGTGTCAGCAACAGCGAGTTTCATAATGGCGTTTATACTGATTTTGGCGTTGGCTATCGTGTTGGAATGAAAAGGCCAGGCGGACTTGTCTTATCCCTTGGTCATTCGTATAAAACCTTAAAAGAAATTGTGACCTACCAGGATTGGAGGACCCAGGAATGGCTCTCCGATGTTTATCGATATAAACTTGGCAGGATATCATTGAAGGTTGGCTGGCAATTCTAGAAACTTTAAATTCCTTTGAAGGCCTTTGAGTTTACTCCGGGTTAGCGGTGATTGCCTGAACATTGTTTTGAATTTTTCTTCAGTCATTAGTTCCCATTCTTTGGTGGATATATTTAAAATTCCGGGCAATGGAGTAAACTCAATTTCTTTTGTTGGTTCGGCAAAACGATTCCATGGACATACATCCTGGCAGATGTCGCAACCAAAGATCCAGTTATCAAATTTGCCCTGCATTTCTGTTGGTATCAGCATTTCTTTTAATTCAATAGTAAAATAAGAGATGCATTTACTTCCATCGACAACCTTGCCTGGCAAAATAGCATCGGTGGGGCAGGCATCGATACATCGTGTACAGGTGCCGCAGAAATCTTTTGAAAAAGGATCATCAGGTATAAGGTCAAGATCGGTAATTAATGTGGCTATAAAAAAGAATGAGCCCGATCCTTTATTAATAAGATTTCCATTCTTACCGATCCAACCGAGACCACTGCGTTGCGCCCATGATCTTTCAAGCACAGGGGCGCTATCCACAAAACCACGTCCATGAATTGCTCCAACTTGCTCCTTAAGTGATTCCAAAAATTGATTGAGCTTTCCTTTTATCACTTCATGATAATCCTTTCCGTAAGCATACTTTGAGATCTTTGGTGTATCACTGCTTTGTTCCTGGTTTGAAAAATAGTTCAATAAAAGTGTGATAACCGATCTTGCGCCCGGTACGAGTCTGGTGGGATCGATTCGCAGGTCAAAGTATCTTTCCATATACTTCATATTTCCATGCATTCCTTTCGCTAGCCAGGAGTCAAGTCTGCGGGCATCGTCGTCAAGCTTTACGGCCTTTGCAATACCGCAAAATTCAAATCCGAGTTGTGCCGCAAGCTGTTTTATCAGTATCGTATCCTTATCTCTCAAATTAATTCCCGGTTTTTTTGGAAAACCTTAAAATAAAAAAGCTGGTTATTTGTTTAAATTAGAGCATAACAACCGCAACTGTGTTTAAACTGCCACTATTTTTTACATTCGTGCTTACCTTATCCGGTTACGGGCAAGATAAATCACCGGTAAAATTCGGGAAAATATCAGCGGAAGATTTTAAAACTATCTATACAATTGACAGCAATGCCTCCGCTGTCGTGGTTGCCGATATTGGCTCGTCCGGGATCACGAGCAACCTCAAAGGATGGTTCTCCATTGAATTCAAACATTTCAAGCGCATACATATTTTAAAAGAGAATGCCTTCGATCTTGCAGACATACAAATATTGCTTTACATAGAAGGAAATGACGAGGAAGAATTAAAAAATGTAAGGGCGCATACCTATAATCTTGAGAACGGGAAAATTGTTGAAACAAAACTCGACACCAAAACTTCCATCTATAGCACTGCGGTTAATAAAAATCACCTGGCCAGGACGTTTACTTTTCCTGCTGTCAAGGCTGGTTCGATAATCGAATATGAGTACACGGTAAACTCAGATTTTATTTTCAACCTGCAGCCCTGGCAATTCCAGGGAGATCATCCCTGTCTATGGAGTGAATACAATGTTTCGATCCCGGATTTTCTTTATTATGTTTTTTTACAACAAGGAAAGATCAATAAAACAAAAAGAACAAGACAGGAAAGATTTTCAATTATTAATACGAGGGGTAGTTCGGGTACGTCCAGCGAACCGTTGATGGCAAGCGTTACCGATTACCGGTTGTTAATGAAAAATATTCCTGCCCTGAAAGAAGAACGTTATACAACTACATTGAATAATCATATTGCTAAGATTGAATTCCAGCTTGCTGAGATCAGGCCGCCACTTGAACAAAAGGATATTATGGGTGACTGGAGCGGCGCCGTGGAAACCTTATTACACGACGAATATTTTGGCGCTCAATTGAGCAGGGATAACAGTTGGATGAATGATGAGATGAAAATTGCATTGCGCGGCGCGATTAATGAAAATGACAAGGCAAGAAATATCTATCATCATATTCAAGGTACTTTCAGTTGTACTAACTATAACAAGATCTATGCAGACCAGCCCCTGAAGAATGTATTGAAGAGCAGGACAGGCAGTGAAGCAGAGATCAACCTGCTGCTTGTTGCAATGCTTCGTAAAGCGGGGTTAACAGCCGACCCTTTGCTATTAAGTACAAGATCACACGGCTATGCATACGCTGATTACCCGTTGATGGATAGATTTAACTATGTAATAGCCCGCTTAAAAATTAATGGCAAGATTTTCTTTCTGGATGCAAGCAGGCGCTACCTGGGATTCGGACGGTTACATTGGAGCTGTTACAACGGCCATGCAAGAGTGATCGATGCGGACGCAACGGCCGTTGAATTTTCTCCCGATTCATTATTGGAAACAAAGACCAGTTCTGTAATGATCACTGCCGGTGAAAAAGGAGAATTGAGCGGCACGGTACAAACTATTCCGGGCTATTTTGAATCTTTTGATTACCGGAACATAATTAAGGATGAAGGACGGGATCGACTTTTAACATTGCTGAATACATACGCCGGTTCCAATGTGGACATCAGAAATCTTCATATCGATTCCCTGGAATATTATGATGAACCTATACAGATCAATTATGATATCAGGATACGATCGGGACAGGATGAGATCATTTATCTTAATCCCATGCTGGGAGAGGGGTATAAGGAAAACCCGTTTAAATCAGCAAAGAGACTTTATCCTGTAGAAATGCCATATGCATTTGATGAAACTTACCATTTTCAAATGTCTGTGCCTGCTAATTATGAAATCGATAATTTACCAAAGTCAACAAGAGTGAATTTGGATGAAGAGGGAAAAAGTTTTTTTGAATACATAATCGGGAACACGGGCGGTATTATTTCATTGCGTTCAAGAATCAAAGTTGTCCGCACTTATTTTTTGCCTGAAGAATATGAATTGTTGCGTGATTTTTTTAATACGATCGCGAATACTCACTCCGGCCAGATTGTCTTAAAAAAGAAGAAACAGTTGTGAAAGGGTTATTATGATCCTTCATCTTCCAAATGGAGCCGATGATACATCCGGTGAATAGCGGGCGCCAGTATGATGCCAATATTGGTAATGAATACAACGCCGCTGAATAAAGCATAAAAAGACGAAAATATCTTTCCCTGTACATTGGTTATTTCTACTACCGGCCCCATACCGCTTAATATCATGGAAGCATTGTGCAATGAGTCGATCCAGTTTACACCTGCTGTATAGTGATAACCTGCGATACCAATTACCAAACAAATGCCTAGTATCAAGAATGCGAATAAGATATTCTTAAGCACTCTTTGGTAAAAGACGCTCATTGGTGCCAGCTTCTGCTTCTTATGTTCGTACATACAATTGTTTTGAAATGGCGGCAGTGGTTCCGTTTGAATTCTTTTTACCACATGGTCACATAGTGCACAATATAAAATCGACACATACCGAGTGCTATGTGACAACCTATATGTCCTCTGCGTCTATGTGGTTCCATTTTTTCAAAACTGATACACTACCGATATGGCCGAATAATAGCAAGGTAAATTATATGATTTAAATCTTTTGTGAGGCATTTTTCAATATTTTCATGTTCTTAAACCAACTGACATGGGACAACTTGCAACCAAGGATATTATCGTATTCCTTTTTTATTTTGTTATTGTGGCGAGTTATGGTTATTGGATATATCAACGAAAAAAAAATACGCATAACGATTCGAAAGATTTCTTCCTGGCAGAAGGGTCCCTTACCTGGTGGGCGATCGGTGCTTCATTGATCGCATCTAATATTTCTGCAGAACAATTTATCGGCATGTCAGGACAGGCATTCCAGCTCGGTCTGGGCATTGCTTCCTATGAATGGATGGCTGCAATAACGCTGATCATCGTCGCCATTTTCTTTATGCCGCTTTATCTTAAGAATAAGATCTACACCATGCCGCAGTTTTTGCGTCAACGTTATGATGGAAGGGTAAGCACCATCATGGCAGTATTCTGGTTGATGTTATACGTGCTGGTCAATCTTACGTCAATTATTTATTTGGGTGCGTTGAGTCTGCAAAACATGTTGGATGCTCCTTTTTTCTGGTGTGCTTTTGGCCTCTCTTTGTTCGCGATCTTTATTACCCTTGGCGGGATGCGGGTTATCGGTTACACTGACGTGGTCCAGGTTTTTTTTCTGGTCCTTGGAGGATTAGCCACAACCTATTTGGCGCTTGATCTTGTATCAAATTCTATGGGCGATGGTAAAGGAGCCTGGGAAGGTTTGCAGCTTTTAAGAAAAGAGGCCCCGGAACATTTTCACATGATCTATAATAAAGGCGAAAACCTGGTCTATAGTGGAGAACCATCGGGTGGCCTTGCAAAGACAAAAGACCCCTGGCAGGAATTACCCGGGCTGGCTGTTTTACTTGGCGGCATGTGGATCGCAAACCTTAGTTATTGGGGTTGCAACCAGTATATCACGCAAAGAGCATTGGGTGCAAGTTTACCAACGGCAAGAAAAGGTTTACTATTTGCGGCATTTCTTAAATTATTAATGCCGGTTATTGTAGTGTTGCCGGGTATTGCTTGCTATGTAATTTTTAAAAATGGAGGGAATGAGGCAATTACACAAGGAATGAAAGTAACTGATGTTACTACCGATAATGTATTTATCAAACCTGACAATGCGTATTCTATTTTACTGAATTTATTACCGGCAGGATTAAAAGGGCTTGCCTTTGCGGCATTGACAGCCGCCATTGTTGCATCGTTGGCTGGTAAAGCAAATAGTATTTCGACAATTTTTTCACTGGATATCTATAAACGATTTATCAATAAAGATGCAACTGATAAGAAAGTGGTGATTACAGGTCGCTGGGTTGTGATTGCTGCTTTTATTATCGCGTTGATCATAGCACCTGCATTAAAAAGTTTTGGGCAGGGATTTGCCTATATCCAGGAGTTCACAGGATTTATTTCTCCGGGTATACTTGCCATGTTCCTGATGGGATTTTTCTGGAAACGGTCGAACTCCAACGGTGCATTAGCCGCTACCATCGTGAGCATTCCGCTATCTGCTTTGTTTAAGTATTATGTTCCATCTATTCCATTTATGAACAGGATGGGAATTGTCTTTCTTGCCTGCGTTGCCTTGATCATTTTATTCGGATTGCTGGATCCAAAATCAAAAGAGAATCCAAAGGCCCTGGAGGTCGATAGCTCCATGTTTAAAATGTCAACCGGGTATTTGATCGGAGTAGTGATAGTTTCAGCTATATTAGCTGCGCTTTATATTGTTTACTGGTAAAACGGTGAATGGTGAGTGGTGAGTGGTCAGTCATCCAATGCTCGTTACTCACATCCCGATAGTTACCGGGACATCACTCACAAAAAATGGATAACATACAATGAAATATTTACTTGGATTCGATATTGGTTCATCATCAGTAAAAGCAAGCTTGCTTGACATCGAAACAGGCAGGATTGCAGCATCTGCATTTTCTCCCTCCTCGGAAATGCCAATGCAGTCTCCGCAACCCGGTTTTGCGGAACAGGACCCTGACATGTGGTGGAAAGAATTAATAAATGCTGTCAATAAACTTCACCAGGACGTTCCTTTTTTTGGAGACAAGGTTGCCGCGATCGGCATAGCATATCAAATGCACGGGCTGGTATGTGTTGATAAAGATCTAAAGCCTTTACGGCCATCTATTATCTGGTGTGATAGCCGTGCAGTGGATATTGGTGATAAAGCTTTTGAAGAATTAGGTGAAAAATATTGTTTAAAGAACTTTTTGAACTCACCGGGAAATTTTACTGCATCCAAGTTAAGATGGGTGAAAAAGAACGAGCCCGAACTCTATAAGCGTATTTATAAGATCATGTTGCCCGGCGATTACATTGGGCTGAAGTTGACCGGTGAACCTGCCACAACGATCTCCGGCTTAAGTGAGGGCATTCTTTGGAATTTTAAGAAGGAAAAATTAGCTGACGATATTTTAAAGCTTTATGGTATCGATAAAGAATTGCTTTCTCCGATAGTTCCAACTTTTGGCGACCAGGGAAGATTGAGTTCCGCTGCAGCGGGTGAGCTAAGAATGAAAGAAGGTATACCGGTGTCATATCGTGCGGGAGATCAGCCAAACAATGCTTTTTCATTGAATGTATCAGAACCGGGCGAAGTAGCCGCTACCGCAGGTACATCGGGAGTTATTTATGGCATTATTGATAAACCCAACTACGATCCTAAATCAAGGGTCAACACCTTTGTACATGTGAATCATTCCAAAAAGCATCCGCGATATGGTGTGTTGCTTTGCATCAATGGGACAGGAATCCTCAATAGTTGGTTACGTAAAAACTTTTTTCCTGACTCAACTTACGAGGAGATAAATAAAGAAGCAGCGATGGTTCCTCCGGGCTCTGATGAACTTTTGGTATACCCCTTTGGAAACGGTGCAGAAAGAGTGTTGGAAAACAGGGACCTGGGAGCCGTGATGAAAGTAGTTCAATTCAATCGTCATCACCGCGGTCATATAGCGCGGGCTGCACAAGAAGGGATAGTCTTTGCCTTGCACTACGGAGTGGAAGTAATGAAAGAAATGGGATTGCAAATGCAAAAGGTAAAAGCCGGGTATGCCAACATGTTTTTTAGCGAAGTATTCAGTACGGCGTTTGTAAATACTCTTGGTTGTGATCTTGAATTATACAATACTGATGGTGCTACTGGTGCTGCAAGGGGGGCGGGGATAGGAGTTGGCGTGTATAAAAATTTTGCGGAAGCGTATTCCTCGATGGAAGTGGTAAAAAAGTTTTCCCCGGATAAAGAACAATATGAACTTTATTCTTCCGTGTATAAGAAATGGAAACGCCAATTAAAAAAGCTGTGATATGCAAGAATCAGTGCCGTATGGCAATTGGGAAAAGCGATGGCACCCTTTAAGAAGAGAGTGGGTGGTCTATGCTGCTCATCGGAATAGCCGTCCATGGAACTTTGATAAGAAAGAATCTGTCGTCAATGCGCCTGCATATGACCCCAAATGTTATTTGTGTCCACGCAATACAAGAATAAGCGGTAGGCAAAATCCCGATTATGCCGATGTTTTCATTTTTGAGAATGATCATCCGGTTGTAGGATTGAATTCGCCGGTGGTACCTTCGGAGTTTCAAAGCATACATGATGGTTTGTATAAAAAAAGCAAGGCGGGCGGCATTGCAAAGGTTGTTTGTTATGATCCCCGCCATAATGTAACGTTGAATGATATTTCAGTCGATAAAGTAGCAACGGTGTACAGGGCCCTGCGTGATGAGATGATCTTTTTCAATCAGCATGAGGCGATTAAATCTGTTTTGATCTTTGAGAATAAAGGCGAGATCGTTGGGGTTTCAAATCCGCATCCGCATTGCCAGATCTATGCGGTGGATTTTACCATCAATGTTGTCAGAAAAGAATTAGATGCTGCTGCCGAATACCAAAAAGAAAAAGGAAGGAATATTTTTAGTGATATAATTGATGCGGAGAAAAGAGATGATGTGCGCATCATTGCAGAGAATAAAGGGGCCATTGCGTTCATTCCCTACTTTGCAAGATTTGCTTATGAAACATATGTGTTCCCGAAGAAAAGACATGCCACATTGATCTCGATGAGCGATGAGGAATTGTATGACCTGGCCGAGGTTTTTCAAACAGCAGCTAAAAAATTCGATGCAAATTTTAACAGCAGTTTTCCCTATATACTGGCCTTTGCACAGGCGCCAGTTGATGGAAATGAATATCCCGATTATCACATGCATCTTATCATTTGCCCGCCTTTACGTCAACCAGGATTAGTGAAATTTCTTGCCGGTCCTGAAACAGGCGCGGACACATTTATGGCCGATACGATGCCCGAAGAAAAAGCAGCCGAACTACGCAGAATTAAACTATGAAATGAGCCATAAAATTTTCGGGGTAAATTGTACTAACTACCGAAGCAAATTTTATGGCGAATTACATCTGACAAAAATTAAAAATAAAGATTCATCAGATGAACGATTTCTTTTTAAAAGATGAACCGGTAATTGCCGCATCAGCTCCCGGCCGTATGGATGTCATGGGCGGCATTGCCGACTATAGTGGCTCACTTTTATTGCAAATGCCCATCAAACAAACAACTACGGTCAGCATTCAAAAAAGAGACGATGGGGCTTTTCATTTAAGAACTGCACTTGCAAAAAATAAGATTGCGGATTTCACTATTCATGTTTCAGAACTAAGCGATAAGTCGCTCAACGAAGCCGGGGCGATCATCAGGTCAAAAGAAAATGGAGACTGGGCGGTATATGTGCTTGGATGCATTTTAGTGCTACAGAAAGAAAAGGGAACAGGCCTTGCCGGTGCCAATATTTTTATTGAATCAAATGTTCCTTTAGGCAAAGGAGTCTCTTCATCGGCTGCTTTGGAAGTAGCCACGATGAACACATTGCAACGATTGCATGATCTGTCATTGGAAAAGGAAGAGCTTGCCGTGCTTGCACAGATGGCGGAAAATCTTGTTGCAGGTGCGCCCTGTGGTTTAATGGACCAACTGTCATCGCATCTTGGGCAAAAAAATAAATTGCTGCCGTTGATATGTCAGCCGCATACAGTATTAAAGCCTATCAGCATCCCACGCGGAATAAATTTCAGTGGCATTGATAGTGGTATTCGTCATGCAGTCAGTGGGGCTTCTTACGGCGACGTAAGAGCCGCCGCATTCATGAGCTACACGATCATAGCAATGCATGACGGTGCTTCGATCGCAGACCTGAATTATGCAAGGACAAATAATGATAGTAGCAGGCTTCCTTATAAAGGATTTTTATCCAACATTCCTGTCCCGGTTTTCGAAGAAAAATATTCTTCGATCCTTCCAAATGAAATTTCCGGAAAAGATTTTTTGACACAATACAACATATCGATCGATAAAGTAACAAGGGTAGAGGAACATAAGATATATAAACCTCTTGTTTGCGGGTCACATCCTGTTTATGAAAATGCGAGGGTGAATGAATTCAAAGTTTTATTAAAGAATTTTAAAAAGGATAAGGACAAACAAAGCTCATTGATCATGATGGGTCAACTAATGATGCAAAGTCATGAAAGTTATTCTGCAGTAGGATTAGGAAATGAATTCACCGATAAGATCGTTGCAATGGTGCGTGACGCCGGCCCTTTAAATGGGGTTTATGGGGCAAGAGTTTCCGGTGGTGGTAACGGCGGAACAGTTTGTATATTAAGTTTTGACAAGAAAGGAAAACAAACAGTCAAACAAATTCACCATGATTATCAAAAATTGATGAAGCAGAAATTATTTTTCTTTAATGGCAGTAGTCATGGTGCATATACTTTAAATCAATACATTTGACGCCAACATTTCAATATGAAAAGGTCAATCACCAGATATTTTTTCGCGGTCATTCTATTTTTCCTGAGCTGTAATTCGGCTACGGAAAGCGCATCGTCAGCCGAAGCTGCTGACCTCGTTATCAAAAATGCTAAAGTTTATACGGTCAACAAGAACCAGCCTGAAGCAGAAGCATTGGCTGTAAAAGATGGAAGAATAACATTTGTCGGAAGCAATACCGATGCAAAAAAATATACGGGTGATAAAACCGAAGTGATCGATGCAAAAGGACAATTCGTAATGCCAGGTTTTATCGAAGGGCATGGGCATATTCATGGATTGGGTTTGTCATTGACTATTTTGAACCTGATGAATGTAAAAAACTGGGATGAGATCGTGGCCATGGTTGCTGAAGCGGCAAGAAAAGCGAAGCCCGGTGATTGGATCATAGGTCGCGGCTGGCACCAGGAAAAATGGAATCCGGCACCGGCGAGGAATTACCTTGGTTATCCCTATCATGAAGAGCTTGATAAAGTTTCTCCAAACAATCCTGTTTATTTATCTCACGCAAGCGGCCACAGTGCCTATGTAAATGCAAAAGCATTGGAGCTTGCGGGAATCAATTCCTCAACTAAGAATCCGGCCGGCGGTGATATTGTAAAAGACAAAGATGGTAGAATTGTTGGCGTATTGGCTGAAACAGCGCAGGGTTTAGCCAACAGGGCATACAGCGCCTGGGAAAATCAAAGACCCAAACAGGAACGTTTTACAAAATGGGCTGAGAGCATTAGGATCGCAGAAGAAGATTGTTTGAAAAAAGGGATCACAAGTTTCCAGGATGCTGGTTCATCATTTGAACAAGTAGAAGGAATGAAAAAACTGGCAAAAGAAGGGAAATTAAATATCCGGCATTGGTTAATGGTAAGAGAGGATAATTCATCGCTTCGTGCTCATGCAAATGTTTTCCCGATAGTCAATGAAGG
>Ga0075430_100002151_pt1 | contig 16312 bp, 10 predicted proteins | sample RhiMetdeltSRZDD4_FD_75294 | JGI IMG/M metagenome (GOLD analysis project Ga0075430, IMG submission 75294) | Populus rhizosphere microbial communities from Tennessee, USA - Rhizosphere MetaG P. deltoides SRZDD4 | ecosystem: Host-associated > Plants > Roots > Rhizosphere > Soil | place: USA... | reverse complement strand
TCGCGGACACACCGCCGGCCGACGGCGCGCGGGCGGCGATCGCCTGCACGGTCGGCAGGGCCTCCTCGGGCGAAACGCCAGGTCGCAGTCTCGCGGCCAGCCCCAGGAACGTCGAGTCGTCGCTCGCAAACGCGGCTGGACTCCCGCCGAGCACCACAGACCGCGCGCTGAGCGGGAGCCAGAGTCGAAGTTGCGAGCCGCCCATCGCGGTTCCGGAGAAGCGCGGCGGTGTGACGCCGACGATCGTGATGACATGATCGCCGACCTTCACGGTCTTGCCGATTGCCTCCCGGGTGCTCTCGAAGTAGCGCTCCCACAACGCGTGGCTGATGACCGCGACGAGTTGCGGAGGCGACGGCTCGACCGCCGGCGCGTCGGGAAACGCACCGAGCGCCAGGTTCACGCCGAGCACGCGGAAGTAGTTGCCTGCGACGTAGGTGGCCGCGCCACTCTGCAGGTTCGGAGTCTCTTGCCCGACATCAATGAGCACTTCGGTTCCCGACCACGCCGTGACCGCACTGAACAGGTGCGACTGGTCGGCGTACGCCCGGTACTCGGGATAGGAGATCTCGCGCCCGGGACTCAGCCCCTGCCTAACGGCGTGATCGATGCCACGAATGCGCACGAGCGACGCGTCGCGTGTGACGGCCGCGGGCGGCATGCTCGAGATCGAGTACAACACGGTGAACATCGCCGCGTCGAACCCGATCGCGAGCGCGAGGAGCACGACGATCGTCGCCGATGAGAACGGCGTTCTGGCGAGGTGGCGAGCGCCGAAGCGGAGATCGCCGAGCGCCGACTCGACCCAGCGAGCGCCACGTGCGTCGCGCGCTTCTTCCTGCAGGAACGCGACGTTACCGAATTCTCGACGGGCCGCCTCCCGTGCCGCCTCGGGCGTCATGCCGCGGGCCATCAGTCGTTCGGCCGACTGGCGCAGATGCAGCGCCATCTCCTCCTGCATGTCGGCGTCGAGCCGACGTCGCAGGAATACAGTTCGCAGCCACTGACCAATGCGATCGATCATGGCGCCTCCCGGAATTCGTCATTCCGAGCCGGTGCCCGCGCAGCGGGCAGATGAGGAATCGCGGTCATCCCGGTAAGCGCTGTGTCATGCTGAGCGTAGCGAAGAATCTTGTCGTTCCGACGGAGGGTCCTCTACCGGGACGATGAGGATCCTTCGGCTGACGCCTCAGGATGACAATTCTCTCGTTCGGGACGACCGTGATTCCTCGACTTCAGGCCCTTCGGGCCTTCGCTCGGAATGACCTCCACCGCTACACTAGACGCTCTAGTGGAGACGCAACCTACTGCCGTCTCCACTAGAGCGTCAAGTGGTCGACGCCCGGAACCGGGAATCGGGAATCAGCCGACCCGAGTTACCGAGCTTCCCGGGCCGGGTATTACTGTGACCAAGGGGGAACGACGCCGTTCGACCGCGCGTACGCGATCGACTGGCCGAGGTGCTCGTTCATGTGCGCGACGAGCTGGAAGAGGACGGCCCACTGCGGGATCGTTCGTCCGTAGAGCTGCGTGGGCTTCGCGAGCTGCTCGTCCGTCAGCGCGCTCACCGAGCTCTTCACATGCGCGTTGGATCGCTCGAGGATCGCGACGATCGCCGCCTTGTCGGTCATCTTCTCGAGCGAGTCGAGGCCGATACCGCTCGGCGACGGGATGCGCATGGCCGACGCGGGGTAGTAGAAGTTGTAGTTGGCAACGTGACCGTACACGCGCGCCACCGTCATGACGCCCGGGCCCGGGCTCCAGCCGAACTTGTCGGCCGGCATTGCCTTGGCCAGCGCGATGAACTTACTCATCGAGCTCTCGAACTGGACGAGAAACTCGCTGCGGAAGCTGGCCGGTGTGGCGCCGTTGCTCGCCTGTGCCTGAAGGGAGCCGGAGTGAAGCGTGAAGGCGGCGGTCGCCGCGAGAACGACGCGAAGAGCGCGAGCGTGGGACATCGATGGAGACCCGGTCGAAGTGAGGTGATGCCGTGCAGCGTCGCCGTATAATGGCGTTCGTGTCGTGCTTCGCAACGCTCGCGGCGTGCGGACCCGGTAAGAAGAACGCGCAGCCCGTGCGGCGGACTCGATCGTCGCGATCGCGGACAGCGCCGGTCGCGTCTTTCGTGGCACGGTAGGCGGCCGATCGGTGGCGCTCATGGTGCACGACTGCAAGGTCTTCGACCTGAGCGAACCGCCTCGGCAAGATGGGCGGCGACCGTCCGTGCTGACGACTGAGCTCTACCCCTGGCCGACCTCGTGCTCGCGCGAGTCGATCGAAGCGGATACGGCGTGGGTCATGGTCCGACTCGGCCGCACGGGGTGGAGACAGTCTCCCGGGCGATGAACGCGCAGCCGATGCATAACGCGATCATGATGACCGCGACAACGTGAAGGAGAGCGCGTCGCTCCGGCCAGACGACCGATGCGAATACGAGCGCTGCCACGAGCGGTGGACCGAAGAGAAGTCAGGGCGCGTTGTGAGGTCGTATATTGTATCCGACCTCCTCGCCTCCGCGCCATGCGCCCATCAGTCGCCACCATCCTCGTCGCCGTCGTCGCCCTCGTCGCGAGCGCTCCGACGCTCGACGCCCAACGCCACGTTCCGAAGCGCGCTCGCGCGGATACGCTGCGCGGGTCGTTCACGACGCCCTGGCGAAGCTGGTGGGACGCGACGTTCTACGACCTCCACGTCGACATCCGGCCTAACGACAGCACGATCGCCGGCCATAACGGCATCACGTATCGAGTCCTGTCCGTCCCGCACGAGATGCAGATCGACCTCATGGAGCCACTCGTGGTCGACAGCATGGTACAGGACGGTCGCCGCGTTCGGGTCCGCCGCGAGGGCGCCGCTCACTTTGCCACGCTCACCTCACCACAGCGCACCGGTGAGCACAAGACGATCACCATCTACTATCACGGCAAGCCGCAGATCGCGAAGAACCCGCCGTGGCAGGGCGGCTTCACCTGGGCGAAGGACAGTCTCGGACGACCGTGGATCGTCACGACGGACCAGGGTATGGGTGCGTCCGTCTGGTGGCCTAACAAGGACACGCAGGCCGACGAACCCGATTCACAGCGCGTCGCCCTCACGGTTCCCGATCCACTCATCAACGTTTCCAACGGCCGGTTGCGGAGCACGAAGAAGAATCCGAACGGCACCACGACGTACGAGTGGTTCGTGGTCAACCCGATCAACAATTATGCGATCGCCGTCGCCGCCGGCAACTACGCGCACTACACCGAGACGTACGAGGGGCTCCAGGGCACGCTCACGATGGACTTCTGGCCGCTCGACTACAACGTCGCGAACGCGAAGCGCCAGTTCCCGCAGGCACGCACGATGATGAAATGCTTCGAGCACTGGTTCGGCCCGTACCCGTGGTACGAGGACGGCTTCAAGCTGCTCGAGGTGCCCAACACCGGGATGGAGCATCAGAGCGCGATCTCGTACGGCAACTGGTACGACAACGGTTACCGGCGTCGCGACGGGTCTGGCACCGGACTCGGCCTCGAGTGGGACTTCATCATCATCCACGAGAGCGCGCACGAGTGGTTCGGCAACAACATCACGGCGAAGGACAACGCCGACATGTGGGTCCACGAGAGCTTCGCGAACTACGCCGAAGGGATCTACACCGAGTGCCTGTTCGGGAAGGACGCCGGCGCGAGGTACATCATCGGCAACCGCCGCGGCATCCGGAACGATCGCCCGATCATCCCCGACTACGAGGTGAACGACCAGGGCTCGGGCGACATGTACCCGAAGGGCGGGGAGATGCTGCACACGATCCGCCAGATCGTGAACGATGACGAGAAATGGCGCGGCATCCTGCGCGGGATGAACGACACGTTCCGCCACCAGACGGTCATGGGCAAACAGATCGAGGATTACATGTCGACGCAGGCCGGCGTGAGCTTCGGGAAGGTATTCGATCAGTACCTGCGAACGACGATGATCCCGACGTTCGAGTACCGCGTCGTGGGTGACTCGCTCCATTACCGCTGGTCGACGGTCGTGCCCGGGTTCGACATGCCGATGCGCGTTACCGTCGACTGGCCGAACTGGGCGCTGATCCGACCGACCGAACAGTGGCAGACGGCACGCGTCAAGCTCGGCAATCCGACCGACTTCAGGATCGACGAGAACTTCTACGTCGTCCCGAAGCAGCTTCCGTAGTTGCGCTGCGACGAGACCTTTCGGCCGGAGTCACGGATGGGGACGTGAGGGTCGATCGCCCGAGGCGTATATTGGACCGGCCCGCCAGACCTTCGCCTTCATGTCAGACTCCGACGACTTCACCGAGCTGCTCCGCGCCCACGCGGGCGGCGACGACGCCGCCCTCGAGCGTCTCTTTCCTCAGGTCTACGACGAGCTCCGTCGCATGGCCGGGGGTCGCATGCGACACGAGCGCCCCGACCACACCCTCGGCGCCACGGAGCTCGTCCACGAGGCGTTCTTCCGACTCGTGAAGCTCGACCGCATCGACTGGCGGGGACGCGCGCATTTCTTGGCCATCGCGTCGCAAGCGATGCGCAACGTGCTGCTCGATCACGCCGAAGCGCGCGGGGCGCAGAAGCGCGGCGGTGGCGCGCGCGCCGTGACGATCGATCGGCTGGAGATCCCGAACGACATGCCGACCGACGAAGTGCTCGCGCTGTGCGAGGCGCTGCAACGACTCGAGAAGCTCGAGCCGCGTCAGGCGCGCGTCGTCGAATGCCGCTTCTTCGGCGGGCTCAACATCGACGAGACCGCCGAAGCACTCGGCATCTCCCCCGCGACCGTGAGTCGAGACTGGACGATCGCGCGCGCATGGCTGCACGCAGAGCTCTCCGAGACGGCGACGTCGCCAGCCGACTCACACGGAACCGGCTGAGGCAAACGTGAACGACGCGCGGTGGCAGCGCGTGCAGCAGCTGTTCTGGGCGGCGCGCGAGCTCGCTCCGGACGCGCGCGAAGCGATGCTGCGCGCGTCGTCGGAGGATGACTCCGCGCTCGTCGACGAAGTGCGTCGCATGCTCGCGGCCGACACCGGCGACGGCATCCTCGATCACACCGCACCCATCACGCCACTCGCCGATCGCGTCGGCGACGTGCCGGTGCGCGAGCAGGTCGGCCCCTATCTCGTGACCGAGGAGATCGGGCGCGGCGGGATGGGCGTCGTCTATCGCGCACACGACCCACGACTGCGCCGAGACGTCGCGCTCAAGTTCCTTCCGTTCTCGTCGACCCGTGATCCCGACGCGAAGTCTCGGTTCATCGGCGAGGCGCGGGCGGCGTCGGCCCTCGACCATCCGCACAACTGCCCCGTCTACGATGTCGGGTCGACGGACGACGGCCGACTCTACATCGCGATGGCCTATTGCGCCGGCGGCTCACTCGCCGCGCGGCTCGCGTCGGGGCCACTGCCAATCGACGACGCGATCCGCACCACGACGCAGGTCGCAGGTGCGCTGGACAGCGCACACGAGGCGGGGATCGTCCATCGCGACGTGAAGCCGGGGAACATCGCATTCACCGAGCGCGGTGAGGCTCGCGTCCTCGACTTCGGTGTCGCAGTACTCGGTACAGAGGAGTGGGCAGCGCCGCGCGTCTCCGCCGGGACGCCAGCGTACATGGCACCCGAGCAAGTTCGCGGTGGCCCCGTGGACCGCCGCACTGACGTCTGGGCACTCGGCGCGGTGCTGTTCGAGATGCTCACCGGCCGCCGCGCGTTCCCGGGCACGAACACGGAGGCGACCCACGCGATCACACACCTTGCGCCTGGCGACGTACGAACGCTGCGCCCCGGGATCCCCGCGGCGATTGCGGCCGTCGTGGCGCGCGCGCTCGAGAAGGATCCCGCGAAACGGTTCGCCACCGCGGCCGACCTGGCGTCCGCGCTGCACATGGCGAGGACGGGCACCCTGCCCGGCGCGGCTGACCGCAGGCGCCGACTGACTCGCGTCGCAATCACTGCAGGCGTCGCTGCACTCGTCGCGACCGGTGCCTGGTTCGGAGCGCGCCTCGCGCGTTCCGCGGCCGCAGGTAACAGTGTGGATGCGAACGCGGTCGCCATCCTCCCGTTCCGGGTGAGCGGCGAGGCGTCGATCGGTTACCTGCGCGAAGGGATGATCGACCTGCTCGCGGCGAAGCTGACCGGCGAAGGCGGGCTACGCGCTGCGGACCCGCGCGGCGTGTACGCGGCGTGGCGGCGGGCGGCCGGACGCGACGACGAGGATCTCCCGGCCGATTCGGCGATCGCGCTGGCCTCGCGACTCGGCGCCGGCAACGTGCTCCAGGGCGATGTCGTCGGTACCGCCGCCAGCCTCGTCGTGAACGCGACCGTGGTGAACGTCGACGGGCGCGAAGTGGGTCGCGCCTCCGTGCAAGGTCCGCATACCGATCTCTCCACCCTCGTCGACCGGCTCGTCGCGCAACTTCTGACCGTGAGCGCCGGCGAAGAGCCACAACGACTCGGCGCGCTCACGAGCACGTCGCTCCCTGCCCTTCGCGCGTATCTCGACGGGCAGGCGCTGTACCGCCGCGGGCGCTACGGCGACGCACTCGAGCAATTCGGACGAGCGCTCGATGCCGACTCGACGTTCGCGCTCGCGGGGCTGGGGCTGGCGCTCGCGGACGGCTGGGTCGGCACCGGACACGCGAGCGAGCGCGGACGAGCGGCGGCATGGCGCTCACGTGACCGTCTGAGCGCGCGCGACCGCGCGCTGCTGATCGCGTCGGTTGGTCCGGCATACCCGCGCGCGCCAACGATCCGCGAGCAGCTCACGGCCACCGAAGACGCACTGAAGCTCGCCCCCGACCGGCTGGAGCTCTGGTACACGCTCGGCGATCATTACTTCCACCATGGTCGCGTGTTAGGCGACGCGGATTGGGAGATCCAGGCGGCCAGGGCGCTCGCCAGAGCAGTCGCCGGCGACTCCGCGTTCGCTCCGGCATTGCATCATCTGCTGACGCTCTCTGCCCGCCAGGGGCGACGTGACGACGTCCGCACACTGGCTGCGGCGAGTCGGACGTACATCCGCGAAGGCGCCACGATGGACTTCATCCGGTGGCGTACGGCTGTCGCGTTAGGCAGCGAGGGCCCGACGGTGGCGTCGCTCGACTCGATGGCGACGGAGACGATCGGCTGGATCGGAATGATCAGCCAGGACGACGGAGTGGACCGACCGTACGGCGAGCAGGCACTGCGAACGCGCGATGCGCGTCCGGGCACACGGGAGGAGCGTCTCGAACGGCATCTGAGCGTTCATGCCGTCGCCCTCAATGGCGGTCGGCCGCGTGACGCCGTGCAGCTCTCGGAGGCGATTCGCTCCCTGCAGCCCGACTCGTCGTTTCATCTCCGACTGCGCGTGCTGGCCGCGCTCTACGCCGACGGCGACCGCGCGTCAGCCGCCCGTGCGGCCGAGTCGTTAGGTGCCAGGCGGCCGGCCGACCGGGCCGATCGCATCAACGCCTGCGTGCTCGAGCAGTGGCGGCTGCTCGAGGGGGACGCGGATCGAGCGGCCAGCAATGCACAGGTGGCGGCACGAACGCCCGGGAGCGACACGACGCGGTCACGAGCCTCCGACCGCAGCACGTGGCAGACGCCAGCTCGCACAGTGACCGAGCGTCTCTGTCAGGCAACGGTCGACGCCATACACGCGACGAACCGTCGCGACCCTGCGGCAAGACAGTCCATCGAGCGGCTCACCGATCTGTACGGGGTCGGGCCTGTCGAGTTCTACCCCGGCGACGGTCACGTCGAGTACGTGCCACTCGTGCTCGCTCGCCTGCTCGAAGCGTCGGGCGACCATGCGGGCGCCCTCTCGGCCATCCGGCGGCGCCCGTACTTCATCGGATGGCAGCCGTTCCTGGCGACGAGTCTTCGCCAGGAGGGGCGGCTCGCCGAGATCGTCGGCGACCGCGACGGCGCCAGGCGTGCGTACGAGCACTATCTCGTGCTGCGGCACACGCCGGATCCAACGCTTCGTCCGGCAGTGGACTCCGTACGCGCGGAGCTGGCGCGACTGCGTTGAGGGGGTCGACCGGCTTCGTTAGGTGAGCAGCGCGCGCAACGCCTTCAGGCCCCGGCTCAATTGCATCTCCACCCCCTTCACCGAGATGCCCATGACTGCCGCGATCTCCGCATGAGGTAGGCGCTCCCGCCAGCGCAGATGCATGACGAGGCGGCAGCGTTCGGGGAGCGACTCCACCGCCGCACCCACTCTCGCGCTCAGTTCCTCGCGCTCCAGTCGCTCCAGCGTCGTCTCCGGGGTGCGGTGAAGGCCGGGTACTTCGCTGGCGGTCTCTTCACGCTCCCAGTCGCGCTCCACTGCCTGACGCTTCCTCAGGTTCAGCGCCCGGTTGCGTACGGCCGAGAAGAGATACGCCCGCACCGACTCGCGCAGCGTCCAGTCGGCCCGCCTGGCCCAGAGGTCGGCAAAGAGGTCCTGCACGAGATCCTCCGCTGCACTGGCATCGCGCACATACCGCACGGCGAACTCACACAGGGATGCGTAGTGGTCGCGGAACAATGACTCCAACGCCCGAGCGTCTCCCGCACGAATGCGCGCGGCGAGCTCGTTCCCTGCATCCGCTGTTGGCGTTCCTTCGTGCGACACGCGATGGAGACCTCGAATCCGAGCCGGTTCGAGTGCGACTGCCTGCGGCGACCGGTTGTCGCGTACCCGATCAGCGACCAGCACCACCAAACTCATACGTGATACCGAACGTCGGGAGCCGAGGAATCCAGTCTTCCTTGCCACGGTTGAACGTGACGCGGCGCTGGCGATCGACGCTCAGGTTCGTGTGATAGCCGCGGCGATTGTGAATGTCGAGGAGGTTGTACACCTCGAGGAACAACGAGACGCGCCCGTTTCGCGTGTCGAGGTAGCGCGTGTAGCGTGCGTCCACACGCCGATAAGCCGGCAGTCTTTCTGAATTGAGCTCACCCGGCACCCATGTCGGGAGAACCGAGAAGCTCGTTGGCGTGTTCTCCAGCGTGTCGAGCATGACGATCGCGGGCGTATACGGCCACCCCGAATGCCACACACCGGCAACGCTGAAACGCCAGCGGTTGCTCGTCGGCCGGAACGCCCAATCGGCCGCAAGGGTGTGTCGCTGATCGGTCGCGCGCGGGATGTCGCGTCCATCGATGCGGTCCGATGCCGATGCGAGCGCATAGCTGACGGACCAATCCGTTCGCCCGCCGACGTCTCGCGACAGGAGCAGCTCCGTTCCACGTGCGAGGCCGCTCGTCGGCGCGATGCGGACCCGATCCCAGTTGATCTCCGGGAAGACCTCGTACGACGGCCCCGCGCTCACGAACCGCGCGCGCGGATCCGAGAGACGACGCTCGTACAGCTCGGCCCGCGCCAACATCCCCTTCGGCAGTGATTGGTCCAACCCGATCACGCGATGTTCGGCGCGTTCGGCCCCTGAGAACTCGTCGACGCCATCCAGCGCTTGAAGCCCGGAGAGCGCCTGCGATTGGGCATATTTCCCCCACGCTCCCCGCAGCGTCGTGCCAAGCCGCGGTTGCCACGCGAGGTTGACGCGCGGCGAGACGACCTCATCGCCGGTGTGAGACGAGCGGTCGTACCGAAGGCCGACCTCCACCGTCACCGACGACAGCGGGCGAAGCCGCGGCGCGACGTAGGCCCCGAGGTACGTCCCGGCCGGCGACGTGTTGATGGCCGTGGTGTCCCACAGATAGACGACCGTCGGCGACGGGCTGGTTTCCACCGTTCTGCGACGCACCCGGCTGAAGTAGTCGTAGTCCGCAGTCCCGCGCTTCACGTCGGCGCCGAACTTCACGAGCGCCCGATCCGTCAGCGACAGAGACCAGTCCTGCCTAACGCCGCCGGTCACGAGCGAGCGGTTGTCATCAACGAGGACGGTGGGCGTCCCGCGGTCGGCGGCTTCGCCGTCACGCTGCCAGCTCAACCGCCCGACCGATGCCACCGTCTGCTGGCGAAGCCGCGAGCCTACCGGCCCGGACCAGGTGGCCCATCCGTAGCTACTGCGATAGCGGCTCCGGATGCTCGGGTCCGGCGTATCGAGGTACGTGAGCGCGTCACCCGCATCGAGCGCATGGATCGCGATCCGGCCGGCGCGTCCGAGATCGTACTGCGCCTTGGCGAACAGATCGTAGTAACGCGGCTCGAGCGAATCGGCCGCATTCGCCAGCTTGAGGGCGAGATCCAGGTATCCGCGCCGAGCGGATACCAGCCACCCACCGCGGCCACCGCCGAATTGCCCCTGCGACATGAGTCGGGCGTTCATCACGCTCAGACCTAACGAGGTGCGGGACCGATCGGTCGTCGGGTCCAGCGACCGCATCCCGAACACTCCGGTGAGTCGATCGCCGTACTCCGCCGAGAATCCACCGGTGATCAGCTCCACGCCCCCCATCGCGCGGCTGTCGATGATCGAGAGTCCGCCTCCCAGATCCTTCAGGTGGAACGGCTCGACAAGCTCGAGACCATCGAGCGTCACGTAGAGCTCTCTCCCCGACCCGCCGCGTACGTAGAAATCCGCGGAGAAGTCCGTGGACGTCACGCCGGGGAGCCTGTTCACCGCGCGGTAGATGTCCTCACCGATCTGCGGCACGGTCTCGATCCGGGCGCGCGACATCGTCTGCGGCGCGGCGAGGCCCGACTCCATCATGCCGAAGTAGCCCGGTGTGACCACCACGGCAGCGAGTGCGATCGGCGCGAGCTCCAGCGGAACGTCCAATGCCGGGACGTCCACGTCCGCACCGAGGCGAAGCCGTGATACGAGCGTCGGTTGGAAGCCGAGGCGGGAGATGCGCGCCGTGTAGTCGCCCACCGGCACGCCTCTGAGCGCGAAGAATCCTCGGTCCGACGTCACCGTCGCGAAGCGCGTTCCGACGAGCTCCACGCGCGCGCCACCGAGTGGCGTTCGCGTCGTAGCGTCGCGTACCCGACCCTCGATGACGCCCGCGCGTCGTGACGCCGGCCGGGCAACGAGGACGATCTGCCCGGTGCTGGACGCCATGGCCTGAATCCCGGTTCCGTCGAGCAGCTCGATGATCGCGCTCGCCGCCGCGCGCCGGGTGAACGTCGCTGAGACACGGCGGTCGAGCCCGGGAAGCGTCGGGTCGAACGTGAGACTCACGCCAGCGGCCTTCGCGATGGCGGATACAGCGTCGGCGAGCGTTGCGCCGGTGAACGAGAGCGTGACGGCGACGGCGAGTGCGGCTGGCACGGGGCCATCGGACGTCAGCGGAGCGAACGTCCTCTGCTCCGATATTGGCGCCTGCGCCCGAGCAGCGTGGCCGGTTCCGGGAGCCGCAAGCAGTATGAGCAACAGCGCGACCGGTGCCGGCACGCGCAGGAACAGCGACTTCATCGGTCGGCTGGTGAGAGAGTGATGGATCGGCCCGACTGCCGCCAGCGTGCTCCGAGCGCAAGCGTCAGCGCGTCGAGCATCTGTGGTAGGGCTTCGTCATTGAATCGTGCGGAGACGCGCCGGTTGGCCAGCCGCGGATCGGCGATGACGATCTTCGCGTCATACCACCGCTCGAGCTGAGGCACGGCCTCTGCCAGCGTTAGGCCGTCGAGCACGAGGGAACCGCTCGTCCAGGCTGTCCACCGGTCCATCGCCACGTTCGGATCGACAACGGGCGCGCCCGACTCGGCCAATCGTCCCAGCTGGCCGGCCCGCACGATCGCGCTGTCGGTTGCCGCGACGCTGTCACGTCGGAGCGAGACGGCGCCCTCGGCGACGGCGACCTCGATCTGCGACAGCTCGGGGTACGCGCGTACCGTGAATCGCGTGCCGAGGTCGTGGGCAACGCCACCACGCGCGTGCACGCGGAACGGGCGGGTGACGTCGTGCGTGACGACGAAGTACGCCTCGCCCTCGAGATGCACGTCGCGAGCGCGCGCGCCGAAGTCCTGCGCCCAGCGCAGCCGGCTGCCGGCATTGAGCGTGACCCGCGACCCGTCGTCGAGCGTGAAGGTGTTCCGGGCACCGTTAGGCGTGACGACTTCGCGCATCGCCAGCGCCTGCGAGGCGTCTCCAGCGGGTCGTCCCGCAAGCATGCGCCACGCGAGCGCACCAGCCGTGACGACAAGGCCTGCAGCCAGGAGCCAGTAGCGGGCTGCCGGGAATCGCCGGGCCGGGACGGCGCGACCAATTGAACGGATATCCGGCCGCTTTCGGGCGCCAATGCGGGACTCGAGACGCGACCAGGCCGCGTCCGTATCCCACGTCGGCGGCGTGCCGGTCGTATTCGACCGTCCGTCCGACGCGTTGGCGGCGCGAAGCGCGTCGATGGCGGCCGCCCACGCCGGATCGCGCTCGCGATGCGCTCGCAGCGCGTCCAGGTCGCTCGGCGACGCCTCGCCGGCGAGATAGCGGTCGATGATCCGGGGATCGAGTGGCTCGGGCATTGGCTGGTCGATGGGTTCCTGCTACTACGACAATCAGCGCGCCGAAAACCCCACATCCCCGTTGGGTCAGAGACCCTTTGAGGGACCGGAACGCGGAATCCCGCTAATCGGTGTGAGGTCTGTTTTCTTCTTCCTGGAGACTCACACCATGTCAGTCATACATGTCGCCGCCGTCGTCGCGGCCGTCGGCGCCTCGGTCAACGACACGCCGCGGTTCGCCAATATCCGCCTCTCTACCGGTATCCGACTCCATTACGCCGAGCAGGGGCCAGCGACGGACACGCCGATCATCCTGCTGCACGGGTACACCGACTCGTGGTTTTCGTACAGCCTCGTCCTCCCCGCGCTGTCCCGGGAGAATCGCGTGTACGCGCTCGACCTGCGTGGCCACGGCAACACCGACCGGCCGGCGTCGGGCTATCGGATGAGCGACCTGGCGGCAGACGTCATCGCGTTCATGGACGCGAAGGGGATCGCCCGTGCGACGATCGTCGGGCACTCGATGGGCGGGTTCGTCGCCCAGCAGGTCGCGCTTGCCGCACCGCATCGCGTGTCGCAGCTCGTGCTCATCGGAACGGGGACGACGGCGCGCAACTTCAACGGGTTGGTCGAGTTCGAGGCCGCCGTGAAGTCACTCCCCGACCCGGTGCCCGAGTCGTTCGCCCGCGACTTTCAGGTCAGCACGATCCGGCAAGGCGTGGGCAAGGAGTTCATCGACCGCGCGGTGGCGGAGAGCCTCAAGCTTCCGACTCGAGTCTGGCGCGACGTCATGGACGGGCTCATGAGCTACGAGCCCGCGGTCGCGCTCGGGCGCTCGGGGATCCCGACGTTGGTGCTGCACGGCGCCGAGGATACGTTCATCTCGAACGCGGAAGCCGACGCACTCGCGGCGATGACGGCCGCGAGGCGGATCGAGAAGTATCCGGACACGAGCCACGCGATTCACTGGGAGCGGCCGAGCGAAGTCGCGAGGGACATCCTCGCGTTCATCGAGTCGTCGCGCAAAACCCGCGGCTAGTGCGAAGCTGATTCGGCATCCTGAGGCGCAAGCCGACGGATCTTCGTCCTCCCGAGCGCCTTTGTCATCCTGAGCGCAGCGGGAGGATCTTCGTCGTCGCGGCAGAGCGATGTCATCCTGAGCGCAGCGAAGGATCGTCGTCATCCCGGCAGAGGGCCCTCGCTCGGGACGACGAGGATCCTTCGCCTGACGGCTCAGGATGACAAGCCGCCTGACGGCTCAGGATGACAAGCCGCCTGACCGCTCAGGATGGCAAAGCGCGACGGCTCAGGGTGACACCGTTGCGCTCACCGTCAGCCAGCGACGTGCAGCGCCGGTTCCCTGTTCCCGGTTCCCGGCGCCTGCGGCTCTCCGCGCCGCGCCCACCAGTCAGCCGCCGCTGCCTCGTCCCACGGCTCCACATCGCGAGCTGCCTCGCTCAGCGCTGCCGCAAACGCGGCAGCGCTCGGCGTTCGCGTCGCCGGATCCTTTGCGAGCGCCGACAGCACTGTGTCGTCGAGGGATCCGGGAATGGGCTGCGACGCACGCTTCGACGGCGGCACCGGCTTCTCCTCGATGTGCTTCACCATCAGACGCATGGCGTTGTCCGCCTCGAACACGAGCCGGCCGGTGAGCAGAAAGTATGCGACGCAGCCTAACGCGTAGATGTCTGCGCGCCCGTCCACGTCCTCGCCGAGGGCGAGCTCCGGCGCCATGTACGCCGGCGTGCCGAGGGCCAGGCCGGCCGCGGTGATGAGCGACTCGCCGGGACTCGATTTCTTCACGGGTTTCACGAGCCCGAAGTCGAGCACCTTCACGAAGTCGTGGCGTATGCCGACGCGACCGAGGTGAATGTTCGCCGGCTTGATGTCGCGATGGACGAGTCCCACATAGTGGGCTTCCTCGAGCGACTCGCACACCTGGCGGAGGATGTGAATCGCGCGACCAGGTGGAACTGGCCCGTGCTGCTTGACGAGTGACTCGAGGTCCATCCCCTCGAGCATCTCCATCACGTAATAGAGCGTCTGATCCTCGGTCACGCCGAAGTCGTAGACCTCGACGGTGTGCGGCGATCGCAGATTGGCGGCGGCTTCCGCCTCACGCGAGAATCGCTTCACGGCGAGCTGCGCGGCGTCGCTGTCGCTGGCGCCGAGCGCCTCGGGTCGGATGAGCTTCACGGCCGCCGGACGCGCGAGCATCGTGTGCGTCGCCTTGTAGACCTCGCCCATGCCACCCTGGCCGAGCAGATCGCCGAGCCGATAGCTCCCCATCTCGCGCGCTCTCGTCACCTGACGTCCGAGCTGCGTGACGACGTGTGAGATCACACCGGCGACGCCGACGAGCAGATAGTCAGGATAGTGCATTACGAGCACGTTGATCGCGCTGCCGAAATCCCAGGTGCCGTGTGTGCGCGCGATGAGCATGCCGACCGGGTTCATCGACACGGCAATGAGCGCGGCGACGACGGTCTTCTTGGGCGGCGTCGGCACGATCGCGGCGAACATGAGCACCACCGCGCCGATCCACGAAAGCTCGGGGCGGATCGGGATCTGCGCGGGCATCCGGCCCCAGTTGAACACGACACTGAGGTGGAACATGACCCCGAGCGCAAACGCCATCACGATCATGAACACGAGTCCGAGGTCCAGGCTGCGGGCCGGGTCCTTCGCTCGGCGGGTGTACGCGTAGAATCCCAGCGAGACGCTGATGCTCGCCGCGGCGATGCCGTCGACTGGCATCATGATGCTGCGCCAGCGAGTGTCGCCGGGCCCACTGTTGAACAGGACCGTCAGGTGTCCGAGGATGGTCCCGAACAGCCACAGCCCCGCGGAGAGCAACGACAGGATTCCGAGACGCGTCGATGCGTCGCGGAGGAGATCGGGCGGCAGCGGGCGCGACCGCCCCTGCGAATCGCGGGACGGCTGCGGCGTTCCAGCCGCGTGGGGAGGAATGAGTTGCGGCGCGGGCATCGTCTTGATTGTACGCCGGTCTCGTTCGATTCGCAGGTGGGCGCGACCCGTTTATGGTCGCACGGGCTTCATCGCGCCAGGTCGCGCGGTCACTCGGCTCCGGCGGCTAGCGGCCCGCGGCGTCGAAGCAACGGCGGCCGCCTCGGTCGCGTGCGGACGCATCCCGAGCCGTTGGCTCGCGCACGCGGGCCGACGCCGCCTGCGCCGAGCGACCGCGCTCCCCCCCGGTGCCGCGGGACAGCCGGCCTAACGACGCAGGCGTGGCGGAGGCGGGCGCGATGCGCCCGCCGACCAAACGCGATGCCGACTAGACGCGATCTCGAACTGCGCCCGGGAGCCTAGTCGCGAAGGAAATGACAGGTGTAGCCACCAGGATTCTTCTGCAGGTAATCCTGGTGATAGTGCTCCGCACTGTACCACCGCGCCTCCGGGACGATCTCCGTCACGACCGGACGCTTCCACTTCCCCGACGCATCCACGCGCGCCTTGACGCGCTCGGCGATCTCGCGCTGCTCCGGCGACGTGTAGAAGATCGCGGACCGGTACTGCGTGCCAACGTCGTTGCCCTGACGGTTCAGGGTGGTGGGGTCGTGCAGGCGGAAGAACCACTGCTCGAGCAGTGTCTCGTAGCTCAGGACCGACGGATCGAACACGATCCGCACCGACTCCGCGTGGCCGGACTTGCTGTCGTGCGTGTCGTGGTACGTCGGGTTCTCGAGCCACCCGCCCGTGTAGCCAACGTCGGTATCGAGGACGCCCGGGATGCTGCGGAGGATCTCCTCGATTCCCCAAAAACACCCGCCCGCGATGATCGCGACCTCGGTCTGCTTGCCGGCAGCGTTAGGTGCCGCGGGGGGAGGAGTCTTTCGAATATCGGTGCTCATGATTCAGCTCTGCTCATGCGTGGTCACCAGATGAAGCCTCGGACCCGGTACCGGGTT